>Ga0307509_10007436_pt1 | contig 14317 bp, 16 predicted proteins | sample 10_EM_MG_FD_202245 | JGI IMG/M metagenome (GOLD analysis project Ga0307509, IMG submission 202245) | Populus trichocarpa ectomycorrhiza microbial communities from riparian zone in the Pacific Northwest, United States - 10_EM | ecosystem: Host-associated > Plants > Roots > Unclassified | place... | reverse complement strand
CCTCTCTTTCATCGTCCCTCAGCCCCGGCCCCCCCGGCCCGCGGGGGGGGGGGCCCCCCCCCCCCCCCCCCCCCCCCGATACCAGAGGAGCATGTATAGAGGAGTACAGAAGTATGGACGTGTGTGCCAGTGGGCCTGTTAGTCTATATTGTTATTATCTTATCATTTGGTGTTGTCTTGAGTCGAGGTACTGTACATGAGTTGCAACGCTCGGTACCTACCCTCGGTCGCGTACTTATGACCCCCATGGATAGAGTGCTCGTTTCCACTTATCAAGAAGCCGTTAGCCAGCAACCCCCAGTGGAAAACACGCACACCGACATCTCCAGTCAGTAACACCTCTAAGCTGTTATTTCACTTCCAGATTAGTCGAGACAGGGGGGAGGCCACTACTAACTGAGCGATGACTAAGCGAACGGTGTGTATAAGCGGGGGTCTCTGCGCCATACGCTTGAGAAACCTGTGCCAGTACTCGAGTAATAAATACTGTCAGCGAGATTCAGCCTAGACAACTAGCCTAACCAGGATTCCAGGCAACACTCGATACCACAGCGACTCGGGTCGATGGGACGGCCAAAATGAAAGACCCTCTTACCAGATCCCGCACTCCAGGAAGGGGGGGGGGAGGAAACAAACATACAGGCCTCAGCACTAATGGTGATTACACGCAGTGCCGGAGTGATTTTAAAAACGACCGCTATTGCATACCGCCCAAACCCAAGCGAAAAGACCAAATTTTGGTGGATGCCAATAGAATTCTTTTTCAAAAACCCTTGGACATTGCGAGAATAACTGTGGCTACGACTGTGATCGATATCGTGAGTATCCGAATGTGTGAATTTTGCGGGGAAGAGTGGCTGGGTTGGTTGTCTTAGAAGCTACTCTCGCCCCGGTGCCTGAGTAGTGTGATATGCCATCCGGAGAAACAGGAATGGTTGCGCTCGGGTAGGTTTCTACCGAAAGCGCAACGAAGTAACTTACTGTTCCTATTGCACGAGCTTGGGATGAAACTCAAACTTGCTAGGTTGATTGTTCTCATTATTTCTAAAATAAACGGTCCGGATGGTAATATACTCGGGGCAGGGAGGAAATGCGACGGCACTGGTGTAGTGATTGACAACAAGCTCGATGACAAAATATTTGAGCCTAGCGAGTTGACACCTTGGGGGATCGAGGCTGACCAATTATTATCCCGAAAGCGCTCAGGGAGCTTCTTTCATTTTAACGTATACTGGGTACTCGAGTAAACCTAATCCCCACAGCACCCATATCCTGTCCATGGACCAGTGGCGGGACCCGAGCAGGTGAAAGATAATGTGGTTCTCTAATCACTTCCATCGACTACTAAAGTAACCTATTCTCCATGAGTGTCCCTGTTCGCTTGCATACTCCCATCGTGATAAGGGAGAGCTCCACAGTCACCCCCGAGGGCGCTTCCACATTACGAGCATCTGGACTAGTTGTGTACCGTTATGGACAAAATTTGGCTTTACTCACTTTGCGGCTTTTTAGCTAGTTTTAGAATAACTTAGGGCCTATTTGGATGCAATTGGTCGGTTCCGTTGGCCCATATAAATGACCATTTCGTACCATTCCGAAAAATTGTAAACGGAATTGCTGTTTGGCACAACAGGTATCAACTTTTCCATTTCAAAGCACAGTTAGAAATATTACGTGTGGAAAATTTTCACAAAATTTAATGGTTAACCATTAGGGACAACCATTCCTAGATGTCAAACCATTTCACAACGGAACGGTTGCCACTTCTCCTACTTTTGCTAAAGAGTCCCTTATACAGTATAGATATCTTACTTGTATAAGTTGAATAAAGTTATTGAAAGCAGTTCATGATACCACTTTTCTTGGAAAGGGAAGTACGCTGGACTTGTGTTGAATGGGGGAGAAGAAGTGTCGAGTTTACTATCGGGGGGGCTGTTGCTTAATCTTGGCAGACAGGGGGGGACTCTACTTGAGTATGTATCGTAAGGCAACGATCTTTCACTTTTCACTTTTCTCGCGCCCCCCCATCACAGCAACTCTGCACAACTGAGGAATCGTTTGGATCGTCAACCGAGAAGGGAAATTTTGTGATAGTGGATAACAAGCGGAGGATCTCCTGTACCTAGATAGTCGGACAACTAGTAAGGTTGGGCTTTCTTTGCGGTTGTATTTTTTTTCTCTTTGAGGTTCAGGGCTTGAGCGTCCGTCCATTGGGAAAGACTACCGTCTAACAGGGTGACTGTAGGCCCCTATGGTCCTCTACGAAGAGGTAACTCCCGGGCGGCGCCTACAGTCCGCCAATTACCTGTTAGGCTCGCCCCTCATCTTGAGTTGCCTGGAACATGGCGCCACTTGAGAACCGCCTCCCGTCCTTCCTGGGGCAGTCATCCGGACGGACACCCAAGATACCCGGCACTCCCGGGCCCCCGTACAGGTACTGCAGTCCGTCCTGCCCGGGCACGAAGACGGATGAACTGGACGCTTGGGAACACCGATGTCAGTATATCATGCTCCATGTGCACCAATCCGGGTGGTTGAGTAACCAGACAAAGGCCAAAAAGGACGAAAATAGTAGGTTTTCGAGCTATTATATTTCCACAGAAACCGTGAAACTCAGCATCGGAAATATCCCGAAAAATACAACATGCTCGAAGTATAATATGTATTTATTTTAGTTTTATATCTGGGGTGTGCAGAGAGCTTTGAGTACATCAATTGGGTTAGGTGGGTTGTATCGCATGCCACAAACACATAAACCCCGGCAACGGTAGGCACCCCGAGGGATTGGACCTCCCACTAGTCACCACCCCCCGGAGAATTAAAGGCTAAAATTCCACGATTTTCTGTGCTGGTGCTATTATGCGAGTAGCGAACATATAGATCTGGACGGAGTGATAGGTTATTGACATCTAACCTATGTCGCAACTAGACACTTTGAGAGTCCCAATTCCAGGATGAATTATCGCCCAAGTGAGGTACTATCAGCAAATGCCAGTACTCGAGTATTGGGTTACTGTACTGTTACGGTTGAAATTTGGCTTTCCTAACTTGCAGGTTTTTTACTTACCTGTAAATATATGAACAGATTAGATAGCTGTTCATGATCTTGACTTAGGGTGGTGTCAGGTTTCTGCAGGGGTGGCTGTTGCCTAGTCTTGGCAGACAAGGGGGCTCCATGAAAGTTACTATCTTTGACTTCTCTCACGCTTTTCCCTCTCCACTACCACCACGACAACGAGGATCACCAGGAAGGGAACACAGCACAACAGAGGAACTGTTGGGCAGTGCATTGTGGAGGGAGGATTTGTCCTGTACCTAGTCAGCCGGACAACCTGTAAGGTTGGGCGTTCTTGCGGTGGGATTTTTCTCTCATTTGTGCAGTTCTATGAATTGGTTTTGCGAAGTAGCTTAGTGGATTGGAATTAATGGTGCCTTGTGTGGTTTGCCTTTCTAGTTGAGAATTCTTGAAAGTGACAGTTGTTTGCCCGTACTTCCCCCGCTCCTCAGAGTAGAATACTGTTGCCCGAATATTCTGTTTGCAGTACCAACCGGATCACACATTGGCATTCTGTCCATTGCCCGCGGTCAAAAAATTATGATAGCAACCCACACACTTTCTGTTATTGCGACTCTCATTCGTTTGCCTTTCGACTCCAGCTTCTTGTTGGTGCCACCTCCTACATATTAGCACACATTGTACACATACTCGAGTACAGTACCTGGACGCCTGGGAAATGCCCTTCACCAAATCGGGCCCAGAGTCCGGTTCACGTGATTACCTTACCGAGTTTTCTATGTCCGGCCGAAACCAAGTTATCAGGGGGTAACGCCTAAGAAAAAAAAGGTTGTTTGTGGCAAGGTGAGATTATCTTAGGGTCCTTATTGTTTCTATTTCGTTAGAGCTGTCCTATATTTATACAAACTTGACTTCACAGCAAAACTCTTCATCCGGAACGTCACCCATAGTCTCTCCCATATCCCTTCAATCCCTCCATCTGCTCGACTGCTTAACACGTTCCCGAGGCTCGTTTTCCCTGATGCCCTTTTTCCGGTTTCGTCCTCTTACACAGTTTCCCTCATTGCCCATGATCCGTTACTGACCTGAAACCGCCTCCCGTTTCCCAACAATCATAGTGTGACACTTTTGTCCTCAAACTCCTAGTAAGCCTTAACCCCTAACCTCTGGCCGTCCCTGGTGCCAATTCCTAAGCAGTGTTCCCAACCGTCCCGTCCGGACTGCAGGGCCCTGGCGTCCAATAGTCCCGTCCGTCCCGGGCGGGGTTGGTATGGACGGCCGGGCAAAGAGTCCGTCCTCACCATTTCCAGAAAGACTGCAGGGCCCGGCCGTCAACCTACAGTCCTGCAGTTAACATCAAGTTCCGGTAGGGCCTCGCCGTCTTTGGAATTGACGGGCGTCATCTGCAGGGCCCGGGCGTCCTGAGTCAGGACGGGCGTCACCTGTAGGTATTTCATAAAAATACCGTAAAAATACTTTCGATTCGCTATCTCGGTCAGCTTATAATAGGTTCATTTTGACAGGTTAATAGAATTGCGTGTGTCGGTTAATGTGATTTAATAACGTCCCGATGGTTGATCTTATCCCGCATAGGAAAGCACTAATCCTTTTGAAGACTTCTAGGCAGTAGATTCGGAGATAGCAAACGACAGGAGTTTTTACGGTATTCATAATGTGTGATTGCTCTATCCGCTGAGCTGTTGCTTCATACATTTGATAAGAGAAGAAAATATGCTTGGGGATTTGGAGGACAGAGCGGTAATATTAGGCGGGGAACTAGGGCAGGTTCCGGGATCGGATATGAGTGCACAGCTTGGTTGATTGATGAGGAAATTTGATACCTGATACCCAAATATGATGATAGCGTTGTAATAAAGATGTTTCGTTTCTTCAAGCACAGACTCCCGGCTCGGAAATTTTAAAAAAGCAGTTCAACTGAGACACCTGTAGGGCCCGGCCGTCCGTCCCGGGCATGGGTTAGGACGGACTACAATTTGGCGTCCGTCTCGTCCAAGGGCCGCAAATTTGCGTCCGTCCCGTCCTAGGCAAAAGACGGACGGACTGGACGCTTGGGAACACTGTTCCTAAGGCGCTCCAAACATCTCTACTTTGCCTAACCGCTCAACCGGACATACTATCGTTCTTCTGATACCTTACTGTTAAAAATATTCACGAAGGTTCCATATCTGCGACACCGGAAGTTAGGATAAGGAGAGTTATTGTTTGGAGATCGTTGGAAAGTACGGAAGTTGAAGCAACGGCGTGTATGGGCGAACAGTTAGGTGCATCAGAGATGCTTCGGGAAGATTCAGGTCAGACTAGGGGTACTAAAGCTTTAGAACTAGTGTTAGCTAAAGGATGGAACGAACGAGTGTTACACTTTGATGATAGCGAAACAGGTGAAGGTATCATGAAAGTTTGAAAAGGAGCGTTCAGGAAAAGTCTGTAAGTAGTTGAAACGGGCGAAGGGATTGAAGGACGCAATCTGTAGGAAAGTTGAGGGTGTGGTTTGGAAAGCAAGAGACGGTGATGGAAGAACAGACATGAGCGATGGCGAAGAAGAGTGTTTCTTGGAAGAGAGTTTTGTGTATATATAGGACGCTGCTGGCAGCACGGAAAGAACAAGGACCGCAAGACTCTGTACCCAACATAGCCTATATTTTTATTACTTACTACTCAATCGTGCGATCGTCTCAAAACTGAATTCCTCTCAACCGTATACCATCAGTGTTCAATATATATCCAAGATATGCAAGCTTTGCCATATCTCAACAACCAGTGTTCCCAAGCGTCCCGCCCGCCCTGTAGGCACTAGTGATGGACACGATCATGCTCGATCATAAATTTTTGGTGTGATCGAGCTCGATCAATGCTCGAGCATGGGCCAAATTTTCTGCTCGAGCATGATCGTGTCCATCACTAGTAGGCACCACCAGGACTGCAGTCCCGGGCGTCCCGGGCGTCTGTCTCAAGCTGTAGGGCAAGAGCGTCCGTCCTTTGGGAAAGACTACCGTCTAAGAGGGTGACTGTAGGGCCCTACACTCTTAGACGTATCGGTAACTCCCGAATCGTAGCTGAAGTCCTCATAGTGATGGACACGATCATGCTCGAGCAGAACATTTGGCCTATGCTCGAGCATTGATCGAGCTCGATCACACCAAAAATTTATGATCCAGCATGATCGTGTCCATCACTAAGTCCTCACCCGTCATCTGCAGTCCTCGTCCGTCATCTGCAGTCCTTGCCCGTCTTCTGCAGTCCTCGCTAATTACCTGTAGGGCCCGCCAGTCACCTACAGGGCCCGCCCGTCATCCGGAGTTACCCGGAAAATTGCGCCACGTGAGACACCTGCAGTCCCCGCCAGTCCGTCCCGGGCTGTCGTCTGGACGGAGGTCAAGATACCCGTCCGTCCCAGGCGCCCTTTCTGGTAGTGCCGTCCGTCCCGTCCGGACCCAAAGACGGACAGACTGGACGCTTGGGAACACTGTCAACAACAGTGGCGGGGAAACTGCATTGCCAAACAATGTCGCTATTAGATCTCTGACCTCACTCACATGTCTGATACGAGAAACGGGGCAAGGAGAGTTTTTGTGGAGATATTTGTGTACTGTATCTTCCAATGCTGCACGGGCCGCAAAAAAGAAAAGAAAAGAACTGGAGTCCCATATAAAAGAGACCAAAGTGAGGATGTATCAAATTCACCCCATAGGGAATTGTTGTAACTAACTAGAGTATTACCATGACATGTATGTAGACTAAGTCATTGGGTTCTATAAAGCCATTATGACAACATTCGTAGGTTTTCCCTCCAAGAAGAGACACCCCAAAAGGAAAACAATTATTTTTTCTTGTCCTGGTTGTTGTTGTCATTGGTGCCATTACTCTCTTCGCCCTTGGTCTTGATCTTGTCCAAAGCCGTAGTATAATCACGGCCAAGGTTAAAGATAAACTTTGCGGAATGTTAGTAATACGTAAGGTAAATTGTACAGGGGGTTCAAACTATACCTGACCGAGCAAGATATAAATAATAAACTTGATCACTAAATTAATGTTTTCAAGGCCCTTATTGGATATCATAGGTTCGCCTCTGCTCAAAAATCCTGAACCCGCCCCATGTGTCAAGCGAACGGCATTCAAGATTTTACTTTCCGTGTCTGTGCGCCCCGTATCGAGCTTACTCTCCAACCTAGTCAAGGACAAACCAAGATCTTGGACAGCCCGATGGCATTTTGCGATATCCTAATTTATTTTAGTAAAATTGTTCAACCACCTATTTGCTGCCCTTCTTGAATGGGGGATTTACCTTTTCCACAGCAGAAAAGCGATTACTGTGCTCCTTATTCATGTTGGAAAACATCTCTTGAAACATAAACAGCCTATCGTTCTCGTAAGGCTTGTTTCCCATAAACTGGGATGACCTATCTTCGTAAAAGGGTTTCCTCTGAGCAAGCTAGTTAGTAGAAGTAATCCAGCATTGGCAATGAAGAGATATCTTGCCTGAGTTGTATGAAATCTGCGATGAAGCCCAATACCAAGCCCCATGCCATTGCCGACAACTTTGTTTGTGAGTTTGTGAGCGGACATTTGTTTGACAACAGCTTTGGTGAGGGTGCTCATTTTGATCGAGAATCGTGGATGTCTTATCAATGATTTGTTGATGTGTTGGAAAAGGTTGTACCAGCAAAGGGGAAAGCGACTGCACGACATACGGTAGGTGTTTATATACTGGCGTAGAGTGGAGATGTTGTCTACAATCAAACCGAGGTAAAAGCAGTCCTCATATTGGGGAGAGGCCTCATTAGGGCCCGTTTACCCAACCGCCTGTTTCTAAAATTTGTGTTCTAGAACTAGCTGCGTCATTATTTGGTACAGTGCACAAGTGTTTACCCAATTTTCTACCCCCCCAAATTCTTGTAACTGGACTGCCAAATGGTGACGCTGCCAGGGCGGTATGATACCTTTGCAAATCCCACCAGATTCTAGTTCACGCTACTCTAGGTAAACACCATCTACTTGCCCACACACCTCCCACCGTCAAGCCACTCTTAAAGGCCAGCACGATCTCCGACGGCTAGACCGCCGTCCATAGGTAAATGGACCTTCAGTTCGCCTAAACCTCAACAATTCTGAACCCTCCCCACACATAATCGCCTATTGTTTGATTTCTGATGGTGATAAGCATAATCAAGGGTGAGGTCTACCGGTCGGGTCCAGCCGTCATCTGCAGGGCCCGACTAACTACCCATAGAGCCCTATTGGTATTTTGCATACTATAGATAGTTGTCCCATAATCCGAGTGGTGATCTTGTAGGTGTGGTGCATTGGCAAAATTCTTGATTTGCTATGCGCGAACAAATGTGATTTGTTTAACTATAGATGCAAGATATAAAGAGTGAAGGCCTGAGCGAGGAAAGACTGATGGTCAAATAAAACAATAAGGAAAAATATCCTGTTTTTGTCCAGCGAAACCTCCGATGTATGGGGATTTACTCGGCTTGGAGATGGTGGGACAATGACTCAATTGCAACAAAAGGAGCCACATCGCCTAGCTTTTCTCCGGCTCTGCGCACATGAAGGCCTTGTAAACCCTCACATTCACTCTTCATATTTCCCCACCGTTTCTACACACAACAGATATTTTGAACCGAGCATAATGGCCCAGACTACACATCCCCGATCGACCAAATTCGGCGACAATAGTATCAACTGCGGCAACCCAATAGGGAGCTACAATAAGACGGTTTGTGGGTCCGACGGGGGTGCGCAGACAATGTGTTGACTCTCTCCACTTGACCCAGAAAACAGACATCATGGCGTGCGCAGCGACCGATTCGGTGGTGTCGGGGATTAGCTTTAGGACACAAGCGAGTTTCGGGAGTGGAGGGGATGTGATGGTGGAACCGACAACGCTATCTCATTTTTCTCCGGGAATCCGAGAGTCGGCAAGACATAATTGAGGTGAGTAGCTGGATTATTTGAGTCAAGCGAAATATCACTGAGAGCCAGAAGTCCTAGCCCCCTGGTGATCGACAGCCTGTGCGATCAGGCAAAGAAGGAAGACATCGCCGTTGAATGCTTCTACTGCGACTTCCTTGCCCAGCAAGACCAGATAACTACCAACATAATAGGTGCGATTTTAAAGCATGGGGTCTGGTATTAGGACCATTTGTTTTGGTTATGGTATTGACTTGGGTTGGTATTGTGATGGCTGAGTTTTGTGCGGAATTGTGGTTACGTCCGTTGCCTCGGGGGGGTATTCCCACTGCCTGTACTGTAATCCGCGGGGGTATATTATTTATCTCTACATACCCGGCGATAGCCGCTCCGCGGCGCAATAAAGTATCGCAGAGCTGGATGGTAACCCTAATGAATCATGGGGCGCTACAGAGCATCCTCTGCAGTAGAAAAGGATAGGGTTTGGGGGATGCATTAAAACAGTAGGAGGAAAGGGTAGCCGGAAGTGAATAAAGTGCGGTAACGTTGAGTTTACCCATCGCTTCACTCTTAGGGCTTTCCCGTTTGTAGAGTCGTTTTATTATACCGTATGGTGCGTAGACAAAATTAATCGCGAAACGATGATTGATAGCAACGCAACGCCCCACATCACCCCTGCACTTTCAATACCATCCAAAGAAATTTCTCTATATCAAATATTTATTTTTTTATGTACTCTACTATGAATTTATATTTTTAAATTTGTTTTTTTTAGTTTTCATGATATTAGGGTTGGTTGGGGAGTGCTGTTGTCATGGCCCGAGTTTTCCATGTTCGCTGATCCGCGGCTAATTTTGTCATCGAACAATACATGAGTTGCAACCCGGCTGCCCGGCTACCTACCCCCGGTCGCGTAATTTTGACCCCCGTGGATATATCAATCGTGCTGATCAATATACCGGTACTGGGTTTGAGGAAAAACTGGTTGCTCAGCCCCAGAGCCCAGGTTCACAGAGTGTGAGCGCAATACAACGGTCGGTCGGGTCACATCTGCGCTTACACTGGAGGACAAAAGTGCATGAGTGTTTCAGCATTGCAACCAGCGAAAAAACAAAAGACCCTCACATCCGGAATAAAGTACACAGGGCACCGATCACCGCCACCATGCCTCCACGAGCCCTTACATAGTGTCCCTGCATGGTTAAGTCAACTCTCTCTTAGAACTAGCAATTTTTTCAGGCAAAAAATGGGAGTCGGGGTAGGATTGTGGGGCCCGGGGTCCAGCACTTCCATCTAAGTTGATGGTATTTGCCGGGTAACTTAACCTGCTCTCAGGAGAAGACTCGCTTTGAGGTGCTTGACTCGCCCCTATTTCCGCCATTTTTTGGCCAAGAAGACTAAGTTTTACAAGGTAATGCAAGGCCTCTGCAGCCTTATCAGTATTCTTTCTTTGGCGTGTGTCGGTAGGTTGTGTTGCTGGCATTATGTTAAATTTTGGCCTCGCGGGTGTTAGGGAGATAGTTTTTTTAGTGCCCGTTGCGTTGTACGAAAACTCATGCAATTCTGCCCTCTGGTGCACAAGATCGAGAAGCAAAGGACCCGGGAATTTGGATATTTGAGTTTCAAGATTCCCATAACATAATTGATGAATAAGCCAATTAACCTTTCACTATTCCACTGGTATCCCGTTTCTCTGGCCATGGCCCGAAAGATGGCAGCTTGGAATTGGGTATATAATCGCGCCCTCAAGGGGAGAAAGTCAGGATAGGAAGATTCTTCCATGTCTCATACTGATATTAGTCATGGATCCTCCCCTTAGGGTGGTGGTAGCTGAGTGCCACCCAAGCATTGTCACACCATCAGTCACATCGCCCCGCTCTCTTCACCTCCGCTCACCAAAAGTCGATAAATTCCCCCAATACCGCTACGAATTTTCCTACCATTTCAACCTCTAATAAACACTTTGTACAGAACACCATGGCCCAGACTCCCCATACACAGTCCATGAACATCGGCGATGGCAATTCCAACTGCGGCAACATCACCGCTAGTTTCAACACCACCTTCTATAAGTCCGACGAGGATGCGCAAATCCTGCGTTGGCTCTCTCCACTGGAGCCAAATCACAGACATCACGGTGTGCGTAATGACCGATTCGCTGGTGTCGGGGATTGGCTGTTGGAAGCAAGAGAGTTTCGGGAGTGGAGGGGAGGTGAGGGGGGAGGCGATAAGGCTGTCGTGTTTTGCAACGGGAATCCGGGAGTGGGGAAGACATATATCAGGTAAATGAGAGGATTCTTTGAAACAAGCGAGTACACTACGGCTGATGGCGAGAAATACTAGTTCACTAGTCATCGACAGCCTATGCGATCAGGCGAGGAATGAAAATATCACCGTCTCATGTCTGTACTGCGACTTCCTTGCCCAGCAAGAGCAGACCATGACCAGCACAGTGGGGGCTATTCTGAAACAGCTAGTCGGCAAGGGCGACATCCCAATCTACCTACGTGAGGCATTTCAACAAGGGAAATAAGAGATTGGTGGCAGGGGGCTGCTACTTGCGGATTTGATGCGAATGTTGCGGGTGACTATTGCTTCATTGCCCCAGGTTTTCATCTGCATCGATGCGCTCGACGAATTCCTGCCGAAGCATCTGCCGGAGCTTCTCGAGTCGCTTAGAGATATCGTTCGGGCGTCGCCTAAGACGAGGATATTCCTCACCGGGAGGCCCCATGTCAAAGAAGATATTCAAAGATATCTCCCCGGGGTGGTTTTGATACCCATTAGTCCGAAGATAAACGATATCAAGAATTATCTGGATATGAAGTTAAATAGGGACGTCGAGCCGGAGGCGATGAGCGATGGTTTACGGGCGGATATCATTAGGACTATGATTGAAAATATATCTGATATGTGCGTACGAGCATTTAGTGTCTTTAGCTCACCATCGATCTATGCTGACCAGTGATTGTGTGCAGATTCCCCCTTGTTGCCCTAAACATCGATGCTATTCTAGGAGAGGTGACAGTTCGCCAGAGAAGAAAGAAACTCGAAGAGATGGTGCAAGGCAATGGACTGAGCGATGCTTACACGGCAACTCTAACACGAGTAAAGGGGCAAAAGGGAAATAAATCTGTAGTCGGGCTAAAGGTCCTAATGTGGGTGTTGTATTCGCAGCGGCCGTTACAGGCCGAGGAGCTCTGTCATGCCCTGGGTGTGGAGATAGGGTCCTCAGATCTGGATCCGGAAAACATTCCTTCATTACGGACACTCATAGCATCTTGTCTGGGTCTTGTCACCATCGAGGCGTCCTCGTCCACTGTCCGACTAGTATACTTCACTCTGCAGGAGCATCTCTTAAGCCTCCCGACCCTATTCCATAACCCCCATTCCACAATCGCCGAGACTTGCTTGGCATACCTAAATTATGGATCAGTCTGGGACCTTCCGCCAACTCTAGACTCGGCCCCCTCAACAGTGCCCCTTCTAGAATATGCTTCTTGTTACTGGGGCGAGCATGCCAGAATGGGGATGACGGAGAAAGTCGAAAGGCTCGCGCTGAGGCTTCTCGATACATTTGATGAGCATATATCTGCTCGACTACTTTTACTACGTTATACGAACGAGAGAACCCCCGGCCTATATGTTCACAAGGCGGCAGGACCTAGGGGATTTACAGGGCTCCACGGAGCATCATTCTTCGGGATTGTGGAGATAGTTGCTAAGGTATTAGATGTGAAGAAGTGGGGCCTTAATCAAGGTGATTGCATGGGGTGCACGGCTCTCTTATGGGCAGCAATGAGAGGGCGCGAGGGGGTTGTAAAGATCTTGTTGGAACGAGAGGACATCAATCCAGACCAGCCTGACACACACTTTCACCGCACGCCACTCTCGTGGGTAGCTCAGAACGGACATCAGGGGGTAGTAAGCATTCTTTTAGAACGGGGGGACGTCAATCCCAACCAAACAGACACCTCTGGCGCAACACCAATCTGGTGGGCGGCTGGGAACGGACATGAGAAAGTAGTAAGCATTCTTTTAGAGCGGGAGGACGTCTATCCCGACCAGACAGACACCGATGGCGCAACGCCACTCTGGTGGGCGGCGGCGAACGATCAAAAAGAGGATAATAAAGATGCTTTTGGAACGAGAAGACGTCAACCCCAACCAGGCAGACACCGATGGCCTAACGCCACTCTGCTGGGCGGCTATGGGCGGGCACGAGGGGGCGGTGAAGATGCTTTTGGAACGAGAGTACGTTGACCCGAACCAGGCAGATACCCCCTTTGGCCGAACACCACTCGCGTTGGCAGTAGCAATAGGGCATGAGGCTGTGGCAAAGATGCTTTTGGAGCGAAAGGACGTCAACCCCAATCAAGCAGACACCAAACACGGCCGAACGCCGCTCTCGTTGGCGGCTGGTGATGGGCATCTCGCGATAGTCAAGATTCTTTTAGAACGGCAAGATGTCAGCACCACCTCACTAGATCATTGGAGCCTAGCCCCACTGTCACTAGCCGTCTCCGGAGGACATGATGATGTCGTGGCAGTCTTACGTGACAACACCAATTCCCGCACAATTGATCGTGGTGTCTAGAAATCCCCCCGCCGTCCTCGTCATCCCTGCTAGTGTCCAGTACACATGCAATCTGGAAATCAGATACCAATAGCAACTCCACAAGTCCTAACACCCTAGCCTGCACCCCAACCTTCTCGCCCTGGTGGCCGGGAAGGGATATTGAGCCCCAAGAACACTATTCCCAGACCCTCAGGTAGCGACCTCTCCTCAGCCAAACCCACTCTACTCCCTCCACCCTCATATGTGTCGCTCTTACAGCTCTAGGCTCCTCCAAGTAAAACTGGCACCCATCAAACATAGTCCTATCAGCCCTCCCCCCCTCACCCCACCGATATTTCCCCATCGCCTCTCCCATTTCTCTCCCAGCATTTTTCGTTTGCCTGCTTCCCCTACCACTACCCCACCTATTCTCATCCCATTGATAATTATCACATATAGGATTGGTGCTAATGGAACCTCTCTCGATTTAGATTTAACTAGAGTTTGATAATAGGCTTTTCTTCTAACTTAGTCAGCTACATTATTCTTCCAATTTTTATTCTTTCCTTCTATCCTCCTCCACCTTCCTTTCCCCCTTGTCCCTTTATCTTCCTTGAAGTTCTATTTCGGATTTATCCATATAAGTTATACAGTCACTAGACATAAGTCTTGGTGATTGCGGAATAGTGAGACACCCCCGTGTATCCAAGGGGTATTTAGCAAAAGGCTGATAATGGCATTTCGATGGTAGAACAAAGCGAAGAATTAAACATAAAATATTAGTTTAGTAGTAAAGCTGTAAGAATGCA
>Ga0307509_10007435_pt1 | contig 14317 bp, 6 predicted proteins | sample 10_EM_MG_FD_202245 | JGI IMG/M metagenome (GOLD analysis project Ga0307509, IMG submission 202245) | Populus trichocarpa ectomycorrhiza microbial communities from riparian zone in the Pacific Northwest, United States - 10_EM | ecosystem: Host-associated > Plants > Roots > Unclassified | place... | reverse complement strand
GGGGACGAGCTACAAATAGAAATTTTTAAAAAATTCCTCCGGTAGAATGTTCCGGATTGGTTATCGGGATATATTTATAGAGTGGCTCCTCTGATTGGACCTGCAGGCTGCAGAAAGCATCCAAAGTTTTTGTGGGGAAGGAAGGCAGTGAGACCCGGATAAGGAAAGAAAGAAAAAGGCTTCTGCTGAATAATTCGCCCAAGACTTCTTAATTAAGTACCTGCACATTATAATCAACAACAATCATACCGGTATCGAGACAAGCGTTCTTTATTAGACGCGAGGCTTAAGGCGGGTTTCCAGGGCGCCGGCGCCATAGTTTCCCCGAGCACCACGGCACTTTTTTGTGCAAGCTGATAGTATCCGCTTAATAGTCAGCCCGAGCACAGCATCGAGGCAGACAAGAATAAACCTCGCTTAGCGGGGTGGGTCGAGTGAGGTTTTGTTTTTGTTTCGCAACCTGAAATGATGACGCAGCACACACAGCTGTCAGAAAAGTGCAGGAAACGAGGCGGCGGGCGGGGCGTGGGCCGTGGAAGGCAGTGTTTCCGGTGTTCGCGATGTCGTGGGTGTGTGGTGTGGGGTTGTGTCGAGTTTTTGCATGGAGAGTGATGTCGCGGGATGGTTGGGATGCGGGGATAATGAATCAGGAAGAAAGTTTAATGCACTGCTGATCGCGGGTTGTTGATCACGACTTGTTTGATCGTCCATGGCTAGGAACACGAATTATACTCGTACAGGGTGATCTGGTGTTGAGTTTGTTTATCATGATGTAGGAAGTTAGAGGAGAGGATAAGAGGTTGATCGTGAGCCCTCGCTTAGACAAAGGTCAAGGCGAGTTAATCGGTGGGCGGATTAATTCTGTCGTGATTGATCCGGTTTGGTTTGGTTTGGTTCACATGTCTCGCCTCGTTGATGCACGCACGTGCTCTCGCGGACGGGTATCAGAGCGAGGGGGTCTTTTGGAGCTGTGACCTCTCACAGTTCCACAATTTCATCTCGGAGAGGTCGGAATTCATGCTAGCATTGCCCGCGGAAGTAGTGCATTAGGGATTACACAAGGGGCTTGTTTTATTTTCTCGATTTATTTTTGTTTCTTTTGCTGAGGACGGCTTAAGGGTATGGTACTCGTACAGTAAGTACCGGTACAGTACATACAGTACGGCGTCAGTTAATTCGTCTATCCATTCGCTGGCACTGTAGACGCTGGGCCTTTTTCTTCTGGTTAGTCAGGGCACTCCGGCAGCGTGTAGTTTTCTTCAGCACCCTGGTTTGGTAAATCTTCCCAGGCTTATATAATCAGTCCATCTGGAGAAGCGAGCATTGGGTGATAAAAAAGGGATGGTAGCACCCTACCGGCCCCGTACCCCCCGTATCACAGTAACACAAACAGGATGAGGAGAAAAGGGTAAAGAGAAGAGAGGCAAGCATCCAGCATCTAGAAGTAGTCCCGGTAATGAATGAATGAGGAAGGAATTGAACCCGCGCTTAGGGACCTGGAACGGAGAAGATTCTGTCCCAGTTTGGGCACACGTGGTGCTGTCTTTATTTTTATTCGGAGCACCATAATACAGCAAGTTAATGGCATCCGAATGCCGACACCCGTCCTCGATTCTTCTCTGCTCGGGCACCATACAAACGGGATGTTGTGCTCTCTCGATTCCCGTGCTTACCTTCTCCAAGCCTCTTCGCGCCCTGTCTTGTGTGGTTGGTGGTTGGTTGGTTGCCTGCATGTGTCGAGACAAGCCAGACCAGCCAGCTTTATTCGGGTGTGGTGTGGTGCTTGAAATAGTGAAGGGAGAAAAAGGAAAATATCCTTAAGGCAACAGCTGTTTCCTTGCTGTTTTTTTTTGCTTTTTCCTCCCTTCTTCTCTAGCCCGCCCGTGAGGATTGAGGAATAGGAAGTGATCCGCTCAACTTTTTTAAGTACTTGTGCTCGAGTACCAGTACCAGGAGTTGAGTTTTTCCGCATATGCAACTTAGCGCACTTTGTGCGAATTTTTTTGTGTATCCTACTATAATTGTTCCTTGGGTTGAGGGCTTTAAAGGAAGGAAAGCATTTCAAGGACTTTTTTCTTTCTTCCCGCGGGCGGGAATGTTGAAGCAATTGGCGTTTTGCGCATATTGGTGACTTGGATCAAGCTTGGGCTACTTTGTCTGGGTGTGTAGTTACCGTTCTTGCCCTCGAGATGGATTCTGGGTGGAGGTGGAGGGGGAGCGATGTATGGATATTCCTGGCTCCACTCCGGTGCGGCTGAGTTTCAGATTGGGGGTTGAGTAGTGGACTTTTGTCTTTCGCACTATTTCTTTCTTTCTTTTCTTTGACTTTCTCTCCCCTCTTCGGGCTTGCTGCTGGCCATTTATTCATTTGTTCGCCCATTCGTCTATCCAGAACCCCCCCTTCTTGGTAGGTCCCCTTAGGAGAAGGAAAAGGGTGTCTCCTCTTCCTGTCCCTCGTACCGTGCATCCTAAATCCAGCTTAATCTATTCCTTCCGCAATCTTGTCTCGCCTGCTGGTTGTCCTTTATTCGGTCATACCTGGCGTTAGAGCCGGCCGAGTTCGGTGTGTACTACAGAGCTTGTAACCATCGAGTGTTGGTGTACCGTGGGCTTTGCTTTTTTATCCCCCGGTTGCGGTATTGCTCTCTTCTCCTTTAACTTACCCTCCCCCCGCCGTCAGGAATACCCCTAGTCGGGCTTGATGAAATATCCTTTCAGCTGACTGAACAAGCCCCTTCCTTCTCTTCTTCCTCCTCTCCATCCATCCACGGTGAAGAAAAGGAACAAGCTTTTGTCGCTTTCCGCCTGTTTTGTTCCTTTTATTCCTTCTGTTCGTTTCTGCTGCCTGGACCCTCTCTATTTGTCCTCGATCCTCCCTCCTTGATTGTCTGTCTACTTACCATACGGCCGGCTGCTAAGGTTCAGGGGTACCGTGCGCTGAACCCCCATTTTTCTTTCCCTACATGCCCTAAAAAACCCTCCTCTGTGGAGTAGTAAAATAAAGTGGATATCGAAAAACTAAAATTCTCCCCAAAATATTCAGGCTCCTGACAGACCGTTGCTGTCGTTGCCGTTGTCATTGAAATGGCCAAGTCTCGCATCTCAAGAATAGATAGCGATTCGCTCGACCCAGCATTCGGCTGGGAAACCATAAACTTTCCCGACCCAACGGCCTACTCTTCCACCCACCCTTCATCCCCGGGATCACCTTACGCGCCCTCGAGTTTTCAGCACGGATCTCATAGTAGCGGTGGGCAAGGGCATAGGCACAGTCACTCCCGAACTGAGGAATTTTCCCGAACACGCCATGGTGAACCCGTATTCTCATCACCCGAGATATCCCCACAGATACACGCGATTCCCGAAGACGGGATACCGGAATCTCTGCGTATAACTTCCCCGCTAACACCGACATTCGCACACACCGGCAGCCCGCTGCTGAATCCGCCGTACGCCGCAGCGTCCGCGCAAACATACGGTTTCCAGACAAACTCGCATAAGCGACGGAGCGCCATTGGGGACTCGGTCCCGCAACTGCCCCCGCCCACCGCTGGTGGTTATAGTAGTAATGGTGATAATAGGAATTCGGGCGCGTATAATATTCCCGCCCCACCGCCACCCCCGACGGTCCCTATGGACTTTGATGACACGGATTACGAGCGTGTGAGGCTTACTGAGCATAATCGGATCTCACACGAAGGGGGCAGGCGAGGTGGCGGGCATCTTGGCCCCGAAGGGTGGGTTGGGCCGGCTCGGCAGCCGAGCATGGCCAAGCGTCTGGGTGAGAAGATCCTTGGCACGGTGAAAGGGCGGGGACCGGGGTTGAGTTCCAGAAGTCATATGGGAACTATTAGGGATCGGGGAGGGGGTTATGGGGATGGAAGAGGCGAAGGAGATTATACAAAGGTTGATGAGAGGGATGACGAGGAGCCTGTCGGTTATGATATTAGTAGTTTTGGCGCAGACTTTATTCCTGCTCTGGCAGTCAAGGCCATGGAGGATTACAAGATGGACGCGGATTATGCTTATACTGGTGAGTTTTGGTGGTTGGTTTTTGTCGTACTTGTGGGTGTGGTGGGGGTGGGGCTAATTGCGATGCAGGTACCGGCGAAGTCATAGATTTATCGTCTTTCGGAGGGGGAAATAGCAACGAGCGGAGAGATTGTATGTTCCTCCAGATCGCTGAATTCGCAATGGATTGGTGCTAATTTTTATAACAGCGGATGTATTCTCCCTCCATCGAGCGGGAACGATGGAAAATACCGACAAAGAATCCTACTACTTCCCACCAAGTAAGATCTCCCCCATAAAAACTAAAATAAGCAAACCCGGCTAATATTGTAAAAAAGCCCGTGTCATTCCCAATTGGAAACCCGTATCAATGCGCCCCTGGTTCATAGCCATCCTCCTCCTGATATCCCTCTCATTAATCGTCTGCGTGGAAACCCTTTATCAATTCTCCGACCGGGGCCTAATTCGCGGGGACGGGAAACCGGGAATTATATCCTTCTGGCAGGTGGACAAAGACTTGACAGTGGTAACCTTCGCTATGTGGAAGTACCTCCCGACATTGATAGCCGTAATATACGGTATCCTCTGGAAAATCACGGATACGGAAGTGAAGCGTACTGAGCCGTATTACCAGCTCAGCAAGGGATCCAAGGGCGCCCTCGCGGCAAGTACCTTGAACATCGAATACCAAACCTTCTGGAGTTTGCTCGTTCCCGTCGCCGCGATACAGCACCGGCAGTGGCTCGTCGTTGTTTCATCCATAGCATCACTCCTGGCATTCGCCCTGGTTCCCGTATTGCTATCCGTATTCATCGAAATTGCCCCGTCCCAGCGCACGCGCAAGAAGATGATAAGCCTATCCCCAGACAAACCAAACGTCGACGCAGATATCGAAAAGACAATAGTCGTTGATCAGTACTTTTCCCGAATCCTCGAAGCCACCGTGGGGATAATCTTTTTCTTGGGCGTGGGAATGCTTGTCGTTTTATCTCGCCGTCGCTCCGGCCTGCTCGGAGACCCCAGTGGAATTGCGGGGGTCGCTGCGATGGCAAACAAGTCGCACATTCTGATGGACTTCAAAGACCTAGACTCCGCCTCCGAGGAGGCGATCCACAAGCAGCTCAACAAACGGACATACATCCTGCACAAAGGTGCCCTCTGGCAGGCCCAATTCCTCAAGGAAAACGAGCGCGATGTGAAGGCGCCCAAGGCAATGAACCCGCACCCCCTCATCCTCCGCCTGAAGGGTGGCCTCCCGTTCATCACCTTCCTTCTCGCGCTCTGTGGACTGCTGACACCACTGGCCTACGGCCCATTCGGCGTAGTCGTGGACGAAACCCCCTGGGTCCTAACCGGCATATCCGTGCTGATAAAGTCCATCTGGGAAATCGTGGAGAAGGACATGCGCATGCTGGAACCCTTCTGGGTCCTATTCAACCGGCATGCGCCGAGCAGCGTTTTAACACTGGACTACTCCGCGACAATTCCCGGGTTTCTGGTGCTCAAGGCCGCTAGCAAGGGGCATTTCCTCCTAGCATGGGTAGGCTTTGTATCCCTCCTCGTGGAGGTCCTCACCGTGGTAATGGGCTCTCTCGACAGCACCGGCGGCGAGGAGTCCGACCTCAGCTTCACCGTGTCCTTTGTCCTGGCCGTTATAATCCTCTCCGTGACAATCCTGACAATGGGTCTCGTGCTACACCTTCGCCGATCCCCCTTCCTCCCCCGCCAGCCGGGTACCATCTCGTCTGTGCTGGCGTTCATACACCAGAGCAAGATGGTGGTGGACTTTGAAGGTACGGAGGAGGAGAGCACTGCCGTGCGAAAGAAGAAACTCAGGCGATTGGGGCATACCTATGGCTTCGGCTGGTTCAAGGGACGCGACGGGAAGAGGCATCTGGGTATCGACCATGAGGAGCTCTTGGAAACGTACAAGTTTGGCAAGAATGCGCTGGATGGGGTGATTGAGGGGCCGAATTGGGATCAGTACCCCGTCTAGTTTGCGCGGGAGGGCGCGAGGAAGAGCGCGAAAAGGAATGTCTCATTTGGCTTTTGGCTTTGGCGTTTATGTTGCCCCATTTTTTTTCATTTTCTTTCTTATTCATCTTCGGAAGCATATTGTCACAACACCCCCATTGGTTGGTTATTTAGATATTTCCTTCTCGTGAACTTGTGTTATTTGATTTCTTTGCCCCTCTACTCTGTCGGTTTTCACTATGTCTATGTGTGGTTAGTTTAGTGGGAACGGGGGGGTAGTGAGGAAGGAAGGAGTCAAACGAATCATGTCAATTACATCAGCTGCAATCTATCGCACATTTTACGGCGTGACATGGAACTACGGGTATCATTGCTTCATACTTGGCACGGTACTAAAAATACACTCTTGCGTGAATCATGAAGCACGATTCGATACGCTATCATAAAATGGGGGTGCTTAGTGGGGAAATCAAGTGCTCTGGTCTATTCCGCATGGGTCAAGCGATGCCCCTACCGTAGGGCTGTCCAAAGCCAATTCCCCAGCTTCTATTTATAAACCCGAACCTCACTCGATATGATACATCCACCGGAGGTCGCGGACGTCGCGATTACGTAAGCTCATGAGTAAGCACTGGTGGAGTAGGGAGATTTTGTACCGCAGCAAGACGGGTCCCGCTGCTCAATTGAGTTCCCAAAATGCAAGTAGAATTCGGATGCGTATAATAGGTTATATTATCTTGTACCGACGGGGTCACTAATCACTCCCTGAAACGGCGGTTGGTATACCTTGTGGTTGTGGTTTACAGAGAACAGCAATACTGATGGGAATCGGAACTTTTTTTTCCCAAAGAGTTAGTAAGCTTTTTCGCGGTCAGTTACTTTTTTGTTTTGAACGGGCAGTTCTGGAAACATTAGTTAGGCTTAAAGGATACAACTTGGTTTATAGATGGCTTATCGGTTTGGCCAGGCTTTGTATATTTTTGATCGGTTGGCGGGGTGATAATCTGTGCGGGTTAATGAGGTACCGGTATGCAACAACTTTGTTGTGACTGCTGAGAGCAACCCACCACAATGGATCGGTAATAAATAAATCCACCATCCCACCGAGGGAACCATTCCTCCCCCCCCCATTTCCATTTACAACATCCACTTCAACGTTTGGCAGTGAATGTTGTAGGTATTGTGTCATACTGTTATTACAACACTCTACTTGATTGTCTTTTGCCTTTTATTCTTACTCATTCTTGCTACTCTGCACTATTTTCTATTGCATTTTTTTCTCTCACATTCTTATTTCTCTCTAGTTCTGATACCTTTTCCTAGTTTGACTCCACTGGCCCTTCTTGCAACACAGCTGCTATAACGCCTAGGCAAAGAGTCTGAAATCTGAAGGTATGTGAGCTTGTAATGCATGCCATAGCAGGGCTGTAATCAAGTTCCTCTACATTAACAGAGAATATATCAGTTGAACAAAGAGGGAGGTTGTAATGCAGAACAATATTCCCTTGTCATTCTCTGATAATGAATTTAAATTTATTACATACTAATTAAGGGTTGAACAAATAGGAAACACAATAATAAGCCGAGTGGTAATCTGAAGGCTATAGTTGATATTCATATTATTAGTAATTTAATAATAAAAGACGTTACCAAAAGGGCCAGAGTTGGATATCTGGATGCAGTAACTAGTTGTGAAGATAGCAGGATTCCTGTTTTCGGAACAACTGAAGAATATTAAGGAAGGATAATGGATAAGGCCTGATTGAAGGTATCATAGAAAATGAAGGGGTATTCCTTCGAATATGTATTTGTGGTATCCTGCTAGGAAATACTCTTACAGGTAGTTTACAGCTAATACAATATTAACTATACAGATTAAGAATAACAGAATTATTTAGGTCAATGAATGAGATAGACTCTCACGTATTGACAAGAGTTAGGTTGCTACTGAAATCACGTGAGACAATGTACTCATATGGGTGACAGGCTTTCAAGTTCTGAATATATCTGGAAAACAAGGCGACCATTATATCACATGTGTCAATAGAGCAGGAAGTTTGGTGGATTTCAGAAATGAGACTTAACACTAGAGTAGGGCTTTAGGATAATGGTGGTATGTAGTTTATGGGAATTATACTGATGGGTGGTACTTTGTGCACCATCTACGCCTGAGATAAGTTGAAGGCTAAATGAGTTACTGCTCCAATATAAGCCTTTGGCTATCAGAAAAACGAATAAGAGTTAATAGGACAGTGTATAAGAAGAGTGGATTGCAAGTCAAACAATGTCAATTTATGCTGGTGAAGGCTCCAGCTAAAATATCATCACTGCAGCGGACAGCTGAGTATCAATAAAGGAATAAGTTTCCATTGGCTCGACATATAAGGTACATTGTTAATTCATACTTCAGAAAATATGAAATCTGATTGTTTAATTGTAACAAACAATTAGAATCGGCAGGTTTGGGAATCTTTGAGACAAAGTTACGCTGGAAAACTTAAATGGACTGGAATATCTGTTCAAGTAATTACAAAATATATAAGTAGGCTTCGTTACAGGGCCCCGTTTCCGAAGAGCGGGGACAAAATAACCTAGGTTATTCTGATTAACTGGGTGAAAGAATCATCCAAATCGGACAAGAACTGACTGAGATAGAGCTCTTGGAAGTTAGACAACTTCACAGAGCTCCATCTCACTCAGTTTTGGTCCGATTTGGACGATTCTTTTTTTAATATGCAGTTAATAACCTGCTCTTGGCGCCCCGTTTGTCGGAAACGGGGCCCCGTAACGAACGCTATATATAAGTAATTCAATTTTTGCTAACAACTAATACTTTGGTATTGCTAATTTTGTTAAATTTATGGTGATATGGGGGAAATTTCTATGACAGAGAGCAAGTAAAAGGGACTAGTATTTTGTTTTCAGATGTGATAGTAGCAAAGAGGTGTCATACAACAGGATGTTGTCATGATTTTTTCAAGTGTTGTTTAATTTAGTGATGGCGTTGAGGTATACAGACACATGAAATTGTGATTACAGAAGATGCAGGATTATCATTTGCTAAAGTTGGAGATTGAGTTAGGTATGTACTAGTTCTGGTAAACGAATAGTATAAAGCTGCAGGGTTTCTCAGGGGCAAGGACTAGGTGAATGACTTTACTCTTATGAACTCTTCAGACTAAATTCTGAAGTTAGTGTTTGAATATCGGTGTGCCTGAGTTCTTATATTGTGACATGTAACTAAGTAAATTAGGTCTATGCTCAGGTGGAAAACTTGGGAATCAAATATTATAAAACATTTCTTTTCATGATCTGAGTTTGATATGTTGAGAATTTCTTGACAATTATGATTATTGAGAATGATTGGGTGATTAGAAGTGCTAAGGGAAAAAGGTAGTAGGAAATTGGAAGCAAAAGAAAGCTGGTATTAGTATGATAAAAGTAGAAATTGAAGGCATATGCATTGACCAGTTCATACAAGTTGTAACTTGGATGTAATCTGAACTGAAGGTACTTACTCAAGCTAGTTAACCAAATATATACAGCCCATAGGCCTTTGACTTTGATTTATGATGGGGGGTAGCTGACCCATTTGTTAAAGCTGCACGTGATATTTGTGGAATAATATGTATGTAGAAAAGGAAAAGGAAGGAGAATAAAAAAGAGACAATAGAGGGGCCAAACTGCAGGAACTTGGAAATTACCTATCATTCTTATATTGTATAATAGTCCTATTGGGACTGGTTTGATCTTAGTATTCTAGTAGATGATGACTACTGATCTCCAACAATCATTTCATTAGTCATTATAGAGACTCTTCTCTTATTAGATAATAATAACGTTTACAGCATATTTGATATACTGGATTCATGAGATCTATGTTACCATTTGTATGTTGAACATCCTGCTGGATCTCAGAAGCTATCAGAACCTGATCTTGTACTACCAATTGATTACTCTGCTGCAACTGAGTAAGGCCAAGATTTGTATGAAGTTGACAATTTTTCAAACTCAAGTTGACATGTATGGAAATATTATTAGTAAGATAAATCAATTGTAAAATGCCAAATTTCATTCAACAAGTTCAGTATTGACAATTTCCTATTTTCTTGGAAGAGACTATTTATTAATTTGACTATTTTCAAGGTCTGATGAGCACAGAGTGTGAAGCTGGATAATAGGGAGTTACCCAGAGTGAAGGATTGATCATTGTCAAATACGATGGTACATTTGAATTTTGTTGCTGTAGATTATCAATATATCTTGCAAAGTAGTCTTTTCTTGATTTGGAAATTAGTACTTGCCAGAAGTAGGTACTGAGTGAACTATTATATTACTCAAAATTATCTTCAAGATGCTAGCAGCAGCTCAACCGATTGATCCTAGTTCCATATACAGTATAGTCTGCTATATACTAGTAATCCTTTATCTCAATCACATATTAAAAATATTTCAATTGTATCTAGCATAGCAGATATCAAATTTTGCTAAAATCAAGTCTATGACTTTGCTTTCTCACTATAGACTACTAGGTATACACGCAAGAGAGTTTTATTATTTCCATCAATTCCAACTGGAAAAAGAAGGTTCTGAATAAATGGTACTTTTGGAGGGGCTGTATCCAGGGTGACTAACCTTTGAATAAGGGTATTGGATAATGAGCCCTTATGTAGAGAGAGAAATATATAGTGAAATCCATACTGGTAAGGTTTATTGAGTGCCGGAATAGTAATAAAATCAGTATAGATACTGAGGTTTGGCTGCCAAACAAGAGTAATATAGGCTGAAATCTTTGTAAATTGATATAGTGACTCAACAAAGCAGTTCATGATCTGAGATATGTTTAATTCTGTTTGCATGATTTGATAAAGGGAGTAGTGCTAGTGGGGCTTCTGATCACTATTACAACACCATATGCCTCCACAACAATTATTTGTCTTCAATCAATAATTACCGATTTACAATGAACCCTTTACCTTTAACTATTAAAGAATAATAATGAACAAGGGTAGATAATAAATGAATATCATGAAATACAAATAATGAAAGACAAAGAAAGGCTAAAAGAACCTGCCAATATTCGATCTTTATATGCCAACATAAACTGAAAGTGTTTTTTCATTTAAGCAATTTTCCACCTGTACCTGCAACTATTCCCAAGTTATGAACAGAAGGATGATCTCGCTTGGCAGTTTTAGTTTATTTGAACAAAGAGACTTAGAAGGATTTATAAAAGAAAAAGAAAGAGTAATATGGGGTCTTTGCAGGTTGACAGGTCTTGTATTTCTGTAATTCTTATCCTAAAGTACTAAATACCTCTTCTTGCCCACTGTTTATTCTACAAAATAATCTCACTATTGGATCTGTTGTACCCTTCCTTGCTGTCCCAAAGTGAACCACTGTCATTGCACATTGTTCGGGTAATAGATCTTTATTTTTAAGTTAATTTGTCCAGTGAACTGCTTTTTTGTTCTAAAGTATTTATCTAGCTAGAATGTGGAAATATTAAGTGGTATTCTATAGAGAGGCTTTATGATATGTTATTATTATACATGTTTTTCTGATTTTAAATCTTATAAGAATCTAAAACGTGTTTATTTTGGAAATTTAGAAAGAATGGGAAATCTTGCTGCTGTCTTCGATAGTTAACCATAGGGAGATTATAGCTATAAATGATAAGAACTTTCAACTGGCTTTTGTGATGTTGATGGTTTTTCTAAAATCGTTATTCTCACTGCCTCAGGTTTTATAAATTCAACTATAATAAAAACTATTACTAGGTAGGAGGTGAGGGTCTTGTCGTACACTAGTCCTTTGCATTATGGTTTATAGTATTGATATCATGGATTTTAAACTCTGTATTCTAATAACTTTCATTATATTACTGCTCTTTTCTTTGGATTAATAAATTCAATTATTTCTTCAGGTTGGGTTGTTCTAATTATATTGGTCAATTTACTTCTACTTTTGATAATGTAATTTTTTTAAAATTACTATTGACTTAGGATAGTGAGGTTATAAAGTAATATTAAGAGGTTTGGGTGACACTTTGTATCTTAGACTTGGAGACACTGTATCTGCATATTTTTGTGTTTCTCTATACAGCCTATCTTAATCTCATCTCTCACCAGTATTCTAAATTATTAAACTTTTACAGGTATTGAAATTTGACCGTAGCTCAGGTAGTTTTAAGTGAGTCCTTAGATTAACAAGCACTCTTTTGTGATAGTGGTAGTAGATGTTGGCTTTGGGATATGGCTAATCCTAGCTACCTGACCAAGTTTAGACTCATATCACTGAGGAATATTCTACTAGGTTGGATTTTCAAAAATTCGTAGTCATCCACAAGTTACATGTATTGTACTCACTGTGCTGGAATTAGTCATAAGTCAGGTGAACGATTGCTAGGGAAAATGCACACAAAAGAGCCCGCCCTCTAGTCCATGTGACCTATGACTAACTCCGGTGAGGTGAGCATAATGAAGATGAACATTGGAGTCTGAATTTAGTATGGGCGGTCAGACACATACCGGCAGTTGGGGATACTCACTCCTTGTCTCTGTGGTCCGTTCTTTATGCCTGTAACTGGTATGTCTGAAACACTACAGTAACTGGTGGGATTAGATTTTCTGATCCAGATCCGCTGGTTTGGGGGTACAGGTAGGTCAGGTAAGAAGTTATGAAACATTTATTTAAGATTAACTAGCCGAATATATGTCTGCTTGGTCTGGTTACATCAGCAAAAAATGTATTCTTCTTCCTGTGCGTCAGACGCACAGGACACACAGGACGTAAACTCCCATTCTGGATGCGACGTCGATCCGACGCCGCGTCCAGAAGATTCGCTCAACGTCCCGTTGCGTCCTGACAACGTCCTGCAACACACCCTACGTCCTGTGCGTCCTGACGCCTGCTGACACTAGCCTATCATGTTCTGACGTCTTCCGACACTCGAGTATCATGTCCTGACGCCTTCCGACGCTAGGCCATCATGTCCTGACACCTTCCGACGCTAGGCCATCGTGTCCTGACGCCATCCTAGCGCCTGTTGTATGCGCCTTCCCCGTCCCGATACCTATACCCTCCGCACTATTTACCTAATCCTTCCAGACGCCGGTTACTTCTTGTCGCGCCTTCCAGACTCACGATACTCCCGCCCTCCATCCGTACGCGCTGATCACATAGCCACTATTCTGGACCTCTTCCTCACACTCTCCCATGTTCTAGATTCAAGTTCGTTTTCCCAAAATTAGCGTGATATTACTCATAATTTATTGCAGTGATCCCGACGCCCTATACTACAGTATCTACGATGATACTATGTGACTATTGCATATGACCTTTATTACCGCCGCTTCTGCGCGTCCCATCACTAGAAAAAAAAGTTAAATCTACCTACACGTACCACCTCCCCTTAAGCACCCTGCGTGGTATTCGCACCATCCTGCTGGCCACTGGTTTCCTCCAGCGCCACCGACGCCCCCGGCCCAGCTTTTCCACTCTGGCAATCCTCCAGGCTGAGCGATAAGTGATTGCTCATTTGGGAGTCAACGGCCCCCCCTGTGTTGTCAAGACTCCCATGATTCGACCCATCCGAATCCAGAAACGTTAGCTCCCAGTCAATGGACGTTTCACTGAGATCCGGTGATGTTTCCGTCTCCTGCGACCGATTTTGACTATCCTCGAGCCCCCCCAGACCACCGACGTGGGTGTCAATCGGCATCTGTCTCAGTAGGGCAGGATCTCCCGTAGTCTGGTTGCCTAGCTGACTCTTGAGTTCTGCATAAACGGTGTAGTTATCGTCCGAGAAGCCCTCTCTCCTCTCCTGCTGGATGGTATGCTGTTTCTCGAGCCTCTGTGCGATCTTCAGACGAAGGTTTAATATAAACATGTCCTGCGTCGCCCGGGCGAACCCCCGCCACGTGTTCTTCTGCTGGATAAAAAGATGTTGCGTTTTTCACGATTAGTGGACTCGGTTATCAAAAAACAGGCAATTATTCGGACTCTCCCACGTCCAACTACTTCAGGATTGAAGTTGGGGGGTTTCTTATATAACCCGGTTTGCAATGCCCGTAGTGAATGGCACAGTATTGCACATGTCAGACAGACCATCATACCGTTTATGCGCTTCAGAAACTTAGGGTACAGCATGCCTTGCATTTTGATTCCGTCGAAATACTTGCCGTATATAGCGTCCGCAATCTGGGGGGCAAGGAACCTGAAGGTTAAGTCCTACATGCGTTCTGCGATTAGTCATGTCCGCCCAAGTCCAATGGCTGGAACCAACCTCATATCCATGGGGTGGGCACATGAACCTGTCCTGTTCTAGCAG
>Ga0307509_10007434_pt1 | contig 14319 bp, 14 predicted proteins | sample 10_EM_MG_FD_202245 | JGI IMG/M metagenome (GOLD analysis project Ga0307509, IMG submission 202245) | Populus trichocarpa ectomycorrhiza microbial communities from riparian zone in the Pacific Northwest, United States - 10_EM | ecosystem: Host-associated > Plants > Roots > Unclassified | place... | reverse complement strand
TAAGCCTGTAATACGGAGCCTTTCTCTATATTTAATGTTATACACAAATGTGGGATGCGTTGTAACCGAGTTGCCGTCGTTCGGCCGTTCCCGCCGTTGCCGTATTTTCCATTTCCCGAACTTTCTGCTGCAACTCGCCAAATTGACACCGATCCGGACACCGTTGGAGGAACTACATTCCTGCCATGCCGTTGCTGACCACCACCAAAATCTGACACCTGGAACAACTATGCTCGAGGCAACTTCGTTACGTGCCCAGAACTTCCAAAGCCCCGCCTTCAGCCAAGATGGAAGGCGAATTTAGACAAGAATGGGAATCTTTCATGAACGACCATATTCAACAAGATCAAGACTTGAACTTGCGCATCCTTCGATACGAGGTATGACGCCTTCAGAATGCACCTAACCCTGATTTTTTATTCCTCTGTAGCCTATCGACCTTGAAATTTGCCAGACTCTATTCTCCAAATATATCAGACAGAAAGCTTACCCTGCACCTACGAGACTTCCTCGATAAACACGCTATACATTTCTACGAAGCAAATCCACGGAGATGATAGAAACATTATATATAAATTTATCCGCTGCTTTTGGGACTTGTCAGTCGTTTCCCCTTATTTCAAGTCGAGGCCTCGCCTTCAGTTGGGCATTTGAAATTTGAGCCCGGATCCCGGCGCTAACTACTTGAATCCCCTATTCATGTATCTGAAGATGACTTAAGTTTACACAGTACGTTTTACCAATGGTCTTTGTTCCCGTCCTTTATTTCTGAACTTATTCATCTAGCTCGCTCCAGCACAATGGAAAGAACACCTTTTCATGGTTATTCAGAAAGATAACTCTACTAAGCCAGCAAATGCTACCCTTCTCCCAATCGCTCAACAACGGAATGGCGAAATAATCGATCGGGGGTCTAGTGAAGAATGTCGTCGATTCCTCTGTGTCTCTCGGTCTCGATATTGCAGGCCTGAGCGCCTTCGTGAAGAGGAGCATCGAGTCGAGCGTTATCTACATGCTAAAACTCGGAGATAACTCATTAGCAAGTGTGAAGACGTGCTCATAAGGGATCATGGCCGACGTATGCGTTGCTCGCTCGCATTCCGGATGGGCTAGAGCCATTGAGGAAAAGGTTCGAGTCACGTTAAGGATGCAAGGTTGGCTGTCATCTCAAAATTAGAGGAGGCCGTTGCTAATGTTGACTCGCTGGATCCAAAGGCTTACATGGACGCATCGTTGGAGGTACACCAAAAGAATTTGGAGATCGTTAACAGGAGTCTCACTGGCAAAGGGGTCCGGCTTTGCTGCAAGTTTGGATAGAGCCTGCAGAGAGTTCGTCAACCGCAATGCTGCCACAGGGACATCCTCGACAAAATCTCCTGAACTTATCGCCAAGCATACCAATATGCTCATACACAAAAATGACAAGATGGCCAAGGAAGACGACCTTGAAGGTGCGTTGTTCCGAATTCCCAGCATCCAGCTTACGAAACCTGTTTCTGATGTTTGTTAGTCCGCGGACCAGACAAGATTATCATCCGCTTCAGATGACCTTGTTGAACTTGCCCGCCTTTCGTTACCATTCACCGAAAACCTCGAACCGCCGCCCCTGTCTATCTTCACCCGAGAAGCGACCTAAAGATTAACTAATGCTCTCGTCTCTTCAATCTGCGACTCCGATGTACCGTTCCTTCATTCCCTTCTTTTTTCCGCCTTCGATTCCTGTATCATCACCTCCTTCTCTGGATCCGATTTCAGTTCCTATTCTTGTAAATGCTCCCGACAACAAAGGATGGAGTCCTATTCATCACTGCGTTGCTGTACCATATCCCTCGATTCAAGTCCTGGATGTATTATATTGTGCAGGTGCTGACGTTTCACTTTTTACGATTCATGAACAACACACGCCTCTTCATATCCTCGCCTGCTCTGCCCAACTCGACCGCATGTCTGATACCTCAAATTCACTGGCTACTTTCATTCTTCATTTGATCCAAGACCTTCGAGTACCGCTATCTGCTCGGGATAGAGACGACGAAACTTGCATTCATATCGCCGCAGAGCATGGCGAATCTCTTGATCTGTTGGTGCTCTTCCTGGAATGCGATGTTAGCGACTTAGTCCGGAATATGAGAAACTCACGAGGGTGTGTAATAAAATTTCTTTGGCAAAATCTCATGCTGATAACTTTCCCAGATTGACACTTGAAGATGTTTGCAAACCAGAATTCTTGTCAGCTTTCCGCGACCATTCACTTTCGTCTAGTTCCGCCCCCTTCGACCAGTCTACGGATTCTTTTTCCTCCTTCGCGACGACGACATCTCCAAACCTCTGTGGTCTCCATGTATCCTGCAAACCACCTCGATGTCGAACTTGCAATACATGGTTTACTTGACAATCTGCACGCAACCTCTCCATCCCTACAACATGCGCACACTCCCCTCCATATCCAACACCTAGAGGATAGCCTTGACAGTGCCAACGACCAATGCAATGCCATTGCCGTCCATTTCCGTGCACGAATTGAGGAGGCTACTCGCGTCCTCCGAGAGCTGGAGGCAAAGGCAACAAGGGTCGATTCCCTTCGTAGTATGGTCGTCCTCGCCGCTCGCGGAAGGCTACTTTTATATCTGCGGTCTCTATTGCGTCCTCCATGTCATCGTCATCACCACCGGCCCTTCCACGAAGTCACGCTTCCTGCGCCACTGTTGGCACACAAACCGGTCTGCTAGATTTTGTCATTGCAAATTCCGTTGGGTCTCCCAACACGACACACCATCGAATCCTCCGATTTCACTGCGTGAAGGACCTGCTTCGAGGATCTCTGCAACGTAGAACGCGAACGTTGGCCAATCCTCAGGGAGTTGTTTCTCCGACATAAGCTCTCATCCAGAGCGCCCTGAAGAGGAAGAGAAAAATAATGGGGAAAATCCATGCACTGGACATTAGCCAAAGCAGGCTAAACAAGCTATCGGGCCCGTCAAAGGTCAAGGCTTGGATCAAGCGCATTGTCGTACCCCCGAAACTCGAGGTTATCCTAGAGGTGGACGACAGGCACTGCCAAGTTGGTAGGGAGGCCAAGTCTTTGTCCCATACCCTTGCAATTCCCCATGATGAAGTAATGCATGTCTCGATCTACGCTGCTCTCCAGACATCCCAAGTTGTCTTGGAGAATGCGCATCACTATCTAAAAACTCAGATAGGTGATCACCTTGCGACGGTACGTTCCCTTTGATATGTTTTGCTGCAGGAAGCGTCCTGACAACCCATTGGCCTGGATTTTAGGCGAATCTGCAAACCATTCGATATCACAGACACAAAGGATATTCAAGAGGGTTGTGAAGACTGGCTTATTAAATGTGCTGCCTTCTGTTTGCATCTCACATGGGCATCAGAAATGGGAAGCAATGATAACAGACCTGAACACAAAATCGGCCGGAAACGGCTTCCTTTCCCCCAGGCTTTGCAAACGAAGAGAGTGAAGGTTACAGATAGTCGAGGAATGCACTCATGGTTAAGATTGTTTGGAGGTCTTATAGAAGGTTTCCATGTTTTTATAAGGAGTTGCCTGTGACGTCATATTAGGAGTTTTAACTACATAACGACACAACTCTTGTATGTTAGGAAACACTAACTAATGGAATTTCCTGTACCATGATTTATCTAGAATAGTACAATTTATGGTCAATTATTTGATCCGAAAATTTAATGGTAGGATCGAAGAAAAATAATCAAATAAAATTAGAATACGAAGATTTAATTCAAAGCCGAAAGCGAAATCGAATAATTTAAAGAATGCACTATTGGCACAACAAAGGATGAAGGGTAAAAAATCCGAAATAGAGGGATTCCGCGAATCAAGATCTTACGGGCAATAATTAACAATTCGATGTTTCTTGATTTCCATTCCCTCACTTCCAAAGTAACGGCGTATTTGGAAACTCCAATGCAGAGGGCTGTATAGGAAAACAGTCAAACAGAGGCATAACTAAGAGAAGACGACATAACGTACCCAACAATCCAATCTTGCAGACCTTGAACATAGTTCGCCACCATCTGGTCAATCTCAGCACCCCAAGATAGAAGCCTCTCCTTATTCTCCATAAAGGCGTTGATGATAGCCTCGCAGAGGTTTCCTATGTAATCGATGACTTCCTGAAGGGTCAACCCATGATAATGCATGAGAATGACGATCATATTGTGTGTCCCCACGCGATTGTTCGACGTTATAGGAGAAGATATCCTATACCATCTGTCAACACGCATCAATGTGAGGGGTGGTGTAGAGAGCTTACATTTGACCAGGTAAGAAGGTCGTTGGTCCTCTGATCCAAGGCCTTGATAACGGGATGCTCGATTACAAAGTCTGGCAAGTCGATGCCGAGAGCATATCTAAAGGTCATACACATTAGCACTTCCAAAAGACGAAACGCAGCAGAGATGAGACGTACTCTATAAGAGCAAAACACGGTTTGCAACCTAATTTAAATCAAAGAGAGCCATATAAGCCTCACCATTTGATCTAATGACGATGAAGAAATACCTGAAGTATCTCGGCGAACATCAATATATGATTCGAGATCAGGAATCACGCCACCATCCCGTGCACGAGCCTGGATGTTAACTGCTTCGAAGAAAAGTTCCAGCGTCTCTTTGAATCTCCCTTGTGGGTCAGGTCCACAGTCGGGGATGCAACGTGACCAGAAACTAAAAGCAGCGGCGTCAATCCGTGCAAGGGATGTAGCAGGACATAATACTCACTCTCTAGCGAGTTTTCCTGGGTTGAGCTCTTCTTGTGGCTGTTCTTTTCCGGGTGTGGAGGTAGGCAGATACTTTCCCGGAACCCATAGAGCATTCACCACACAGTCTGCGAGGACATCCGTGTCGCGAGTCATCATGCCATCACTGATGTTGTCCCTGGAAGAAATGAATGAGCGATGCGCCAAGGAAGACGAATAACAGTGGGAGATGATAATATACGACTCACAGATGCGCCAAAAATGGCTTTGTCCTAACGCGCATTCACAATGTCCGATTTTACTGTCGTGGCCGTTAGCACATATAGAATACAAAAAGACGATTTTTGAGGGTTGGGCATGACGCACGACGCACGACGGCCCATACTCTTCGGTGCTGAACGCCTATGAGAGGTGGGTGGTGTTGTTATCCTATGTTGGTCATTAGTTGGTGATAACTAGAATATTTTGTTAAAATACATGTCCTTAAAAGAGGGTGTCCTCCCCCTCGTCCTTGTCCTTGTCATCCTTGTTGAATCCTGCAGTGGGTTGCCGCCTAGTTGTGTCTGTGGTAGTGCCTCTGGATGTCATGGGGCCTTGGTCTGCCGGCGGTGGTAAAGGCTCATGGTATCGTGAAAAGCGTGGTGCGGTATATGTATTCCCAAGGAGGGCACCGCCGAGTGAGATGATGATCGGAGGGTGTTTGCAAGCGATCATAGGACGTTGCAAGTCCCTCACCGAAAGTAGACGCGTCACCCTTTGCCCTGTCGAAGTTCTTTTCTCTCGTGTCTGATTGACAGATGCCAAGATGCCGCTGAAGAGTGTTGAGATGCATATATTATCATGGTCTAGGAGTGAGTCGGCGTGACTTACAAGGTTCCGCAAGACAAGTGGAAGCTTGGACGTGATCACTGAGAATCTGTAAGTTTGTGGCCATTAAGTTGAGAAATGAATTCTACTGACAACTCAAGAGGTGAATTCAATTATGGCGTGGTAGCCGATCGCTTATTTGACGATCAGCGGCATTCCAGAACGTATTTTCGACGGCCGCGATGATCGGTTGTCACTTTGTGATGCCGTCGTGGAAGTTCGGTAAGGACGCTTCACGGAATAATAATTGAGCAATCAAGTCTACATGAGTGACATGGAAACGGTGTCGAGACAGAGCATGTTGACACAAGTCAATCCAATAGTTGACAATATGTCGACGAACGGATCGACCCGTTTCTCATGGTACCGTAATAATTATATTGACCTACATATTATTTCAAATTACTTAGACAGCGGGAAACTCGTCCTTGTGAGTCGGGGCCACTGTGCCGGGACCACACTATTGGGACGGTCATCAGGTGCATTCGACCCTGGATGCTGTATTAGTATATATACTTAGCAATTTAATCAGTGGGTTATTTCTTTCTTCCACCGTTCCCATGTTCCTCGCTGGCATCCGGTCTACTTACAGGGGTGTGTTGAGCTTGGGCCGAAGACTCTACCATATTAAGGGGAGGGTCCAGTTGTCGGATATCGAAGAACACATGCGGCAGCATGTTAAAAATGTCTGCGAAAGAACAGCACTTCAGGTAATTAATCTTCTTACCTCTAAGTTATACAAATCTTATACTTTGGACCCAGGACCCACGCTTTGGTTTCGTTTATATACGGTATTTATTACAACATTTCTATGACCTGATCTAATCTTGGTTTTCAGCGGTTGCTTGCATTATGCCACAACCGAACCAGGGAGAAAGTGCATTAGCTTAAAATGCTATAAGAGAAGGATCGAGCAGCATAACGATGTCATGGTGGAGGTGCAGGGGTCGATTTGGGGATCCATCCATGTATACGAAGATGGGGATGCTGGTTACAACATAAAGGCCAAGGATTCTCTAAGAGTTGCCGCAAATGCGGCATCTAATAGTTTGTAGACGAAATCAGTACATCTTGCAAAATGTTTCAATAACAAACCCCACTCATTGACATATACGGCCATGACACGTAAGAACACTCCTCGATCAAAGGGAGGAAGAGCAACGGTAGGAGAGGAGGCGCTGGTGAAGACGCGTTTGTTGCAAGCGTTCTGAGCAGGTACAGAGGCAGCGCAAAGACTGCCGCACCCAGCAGAGTCGCACCTTGGGTGACAGACATCCCCAACAACGGCGAGAGAGACATAAAGGTTCTCTGCAAGAAGGACGTCGAGATAGCATGGACAGGAGAGCAGCGTAGCCCAGTGCTTCAAACTTCGGGTTGAGCAGAAACGGGACGACAAACACAAGGAGGGTCAGCACCGACGACGACGAGAACGAAAGCAGCGACGGGAGGACGTGCTGCGCCGAGTGTGCGAAGAGTACGACTCTGGGGCAAGAGAGTCTGTACAAGGCAACGAACAGGCTCTTGTTGGATCCCAGCCATCGTCGCTATCTTGACGACCAAACCCAAATTGGCCACGTTTCGCGTCTGGATAGCAGATGCAAAAGAAATGCAGACCGAAAACTGCGACCAATTCTGGCCATATATGTGGCAATCTTTGGCAGGTTCCGAACACCCAAACTGGTTACGTTCTCGTGCCCGGTGTATACAGGTGGGTGCAGAAATGTCTGGTCGTCCCATCGGTGCCCCAAAGGGCGTGGCGCAATGGAGAGTGCGTCAAGTGGAAATAATTTTATTTATAACTGATTATAAGGAGTTTTCAGGGCGAACAGGTAAATAGCACTTCCCCAGAGGTTGTCGGGATTTCTTCCAATCAACCCTTAACCTGCTGGACGGATGTAATGGCCAATGGACAACCCTGGACGGTGATCGAGTCGGCATAAATTCTGAGACCATATTTTTACCAAGGAAAACCAAGCGTTGGTAGTATGATTGATGGTGCTACAAAAGAAGGATGTTTAGAACATGATCTATGATAGTGACAATAAAAGGACAGACCTCCATAAATGAGCGATTGTACTGGCTTTCGCTCCCATGGGTTTCCTACGCCGTGTTTGCTGCAAATACTATCTGAACTTCTTCCATACGGTGCTGATCACCGCTGGCGGAAGAGAACCCTCACGAAACTGGGAATCGGTGTGGGTCTGCTTAGGTGCCTTTTCTGGTGCGATTGTCCCCAAGTTCTTGTGGTTCGGGTGCTGCTGATGCCCGAGAGAAATCCTTTAATGGGATTCGTCGGAGCGGTCAGATAACGAACACAGTCGCTTTTCAGAATCGGAATCGGGGGGTTGTCGTTTAAAATGTGGGTTAGAGGAACGATTGAGAGACTGTTGTCGAGTGATTTGTGGTAGGTTTGCTGTCATCTACAGTTGGCGTCCGAAACAAGCTGCCTCAGAATGGATTGGCATGAAACTATTGATGAGAGCTCTTTCGACGCCGCAGCTCGCGATTTTCGCGCCGTACTCTTCTTAGGTCGTCCTTCAGGTCGAGCGATTCGCCGAACGTCTTCTCATCGTCGAACAGCGATTTCAAGTTCCTCTCCTTTAGCCCTTCCGCGATGAAGCTCGCTATCGTTGCGCATCCAGTCATACTCTACTTTTGACTTGGATTCTGGCTCCCCTTCCCGCCGTCCTTCAAAGGTGACCCCTAATACGACCCCGTACCGTCGCCGTGTGGCAGACGTGCTCGACCCCCCAGCCTTGAGCCCGGCATTGGCACCAGGACAGGGATAACGAGTTCGATGCCCAACTTGTGCATCCACAGCTCACTTCTTTCATCGGCAGGCCGCGTACATTTTTGATAACTTGGTGTGGTTTCTTTCAACCTCTCCGGGGATATTTTGGTCACGAATGAACGCAAAAGGATAAACACATTTGGGGACGTGGAAGGCATGACGGCTCGCGACGTTTTCCATGAAGCCGCGATGGTACGAATTCCACTGGAGTCATGGAGGACTCAGAGGACTACCGCCCTCTGTGGCGATGCCCCGAAGCTGACACAAGGGATGAATGTGAATATATTTCAAGGTGCGGGTGAGGGGTAGAAAATCAGAGCAACGTATACAGGGCGTCACTGAAAGGGGGATCATTGATCCTCATCGGAGATATTTCCATTTGGGATAGATCCGCGATCCAAGTCTCATACCTCATGGCAACTTCAGCAGATTCGTTTTCACCGGGACAGGTTTGCTTCAAGCCTCTGAACAACCTTCAAAGAAATGTCAGTGAATCCGTGCTGGCAGTGTGTATTCCACCGTTGGGATACATGATCCTAACTGGCGGTGAGATCCACTTGTATGACTTCTCCAAGCAGTCTGAAAAAGTCCGCACCATTGGTAGGCACCGCAGGCACAATCAAAGTGTGGGATGTTCTATCTGGCAAGCTGAAAATAAATATACAAGTTGGATCTGTGATTTTAAAGATGTTATGGATACCCCTGAGCGATGTCCAGTCGGCGTTGGTTGTTGGGTTAGAGAACGGGTCCGTCTCCTTCTACTGGTACTCCCGTTCATCGAGGTTCCGTTTCTTGTCTTTTAATCCTGTAGGTCTCTTGTCCATCTGCTCAAATAACTACGCTGACTCAAGAAGAACCTCATTTCAACTCCCTTCACTTGCGCAATGAAGCTCGTACTTCCTGGTGCAATCGAGGATCTTCAATACAACAACGGTATGGTGGTAGCGGTTGGAGGAGACCAGCTGAAATTGTTCAGTCTGGAATCCCAAAGCATTGGATTAGGGCGAGCTGATTACGTCTTACGGGAACACTTACACAAATCTCCACACTCATTGCTCACTGCCCTTCAGTCGTTGGACTTCCAAGGGAAACAGATACATTCGGTCAATTTTACAACCCACAATTCACTCGTCGTCTCCTTTGTCGATTCTTCACCACTGGGACAACACAGCATCCTGTAAGCCATACTTCCTTTGCAACTGGCTTGAGTAATAGATTTCGTAGAGCACATCTTCAGATAAATCCCTGGAAATCCATGAGGGCCATTGAGATAAACAGGAGGGTGTCTGTATTTCAACACAGTGGTCTACCCTAGCTTTCGTACTCACTTTGTGTTTAGGGGATCTCTCTCAGTCAGTCCGACAGGAGAAAATTTTGCATTCACTAATCTAGTGGATGGAATCAACATTTTTTCATTACCCACCCTATCCCAAATAGGCACCATTCCAGAGAAGCTGAAACCCAGCCAGAATTTCCTTGTAGGTTTGGAGTTTCTTGATGACAAACATGTAGTTGCTGGTGGACACGGAAATGTTCGACTTTACAACATAGACACTCTCTGCCTCGTTTCCACATTCCACTCCCAGGAAATAGCCTGTTAGTGTGCTCTTGTAACAGCAATACTAACTAGTATCTTGATCAAACTCAGGCATCTATCGTTGCATTTCCGTATGTAGCCCCCCCCTCTCAGACTCTTATTCTGATCAGGTTCTAGTGCTCCTCCCATCAAAAGATCATTCTTGCGGGGACGGATGATGGCTGGTTATGTGCCTGGACCTGGGAGGAAGTATGCATGATCATCCCAATTTCAATGGTATACACTTTTGACTTTTATCAACAGCTTAGCTCAAGACAATACAAAATATGGCCAAAGCTACCTTCCCAAGGTGTGCTCTGTGCTGTTTTGGTACTTCTTCTTGCCCTTTATCTTCCTCTTGTCCTTATATGTATTAAACTCTATTCGATGCCAGTGGTCTGAGTGACGGAAGCCACTCGGAAAACGCGACCATATTGGGACATTGTGACCGACCGATGACCGACCACCGAAAATAAGAATGTTGCTTTCGCTGGTGACCTTGTTGAGGCGGTACGCAGTAGGCTCATCGATGATTCAAAGAACGTTATTCCTACTGGACTTTCCCCTGCCCAAGCCCAGAGTACGAAAAACATGACACCATTTGTCCAACTTCGACTATGATGTTCAGATAGGTCTCGAAGAGAGCAGTCTTCCGAGATAAATGCGCCCCAATTTAGGAATAGAAATATCATTAGTTCTGCGACCGAAACATGTCAGAACTACGGTGTACACCGTATGAAAGTCAGTTGACAAAGGATGTCGATGAAACCTAGTGAGAAAAGTGGAAAATGAGCCAAGGTGCCAGTGTGGGAATCTAGCAGAATTGCAACCCTCGAAAGCGTTGAGCTCACATGTGTAGTGGCAACACCCTTCGAAACATTTGCAATTCTGCGGACTTCTGCGTCAAACTGTGAATTGCATAATGCGATCACTCGAATGTTACAATTATGCTGTATTCCGAGCAAACTGCAAAATGATGCTGTAATCTGCGTAAGTAGGAATCCATGTGCTCGAATCTGCTGCAAATTGCTGGCGTCTGTGTGGTTGCGAGTGCGTCTGCTGCTGGTTGGCGACAATATAGTAGGCCGATTCTGGTGCTGCGGCCGAACTGCCACTGTTCTATGATCTATGCCAGGGATAATGCAGGAGACAATACCATGCGCGCACCATGAAAACGTTGCCTAACATCTACTTTTTCTGGGCCTTCTTCTCCGTAGCTCTTTCTTTGCTCATAGCTTCGTATTTCTAGTACGACAAGAATAAATACCTTGAATCGAACACTGTAAACCGAAGGGGACATACATCGCGGGTGTCTTTATTTAAGTCCTTCCAAACCTTCCCAAGCTCGGTGACCGTGGTTGTTGGATGTTACTGCATGTGATCAATGAAAAGATTTCTAATCAGAGGCTCATCAGAGAGGAAGTATCGGAATCAAGAATGAACTCACCGTGCTGTAATAGAATTTGGCTGAGGGACCATGACCGTTCCCTTCCTTTTCTTCTTTTCAGGTGCGGCTGTCGTCACAGTGGTGGAGAGATACTCGTTGCATGGGATCTAGAATAGGAAGGTCATCGCTAACATGAAAAAGTGACTAGCGCCGACGCCGATTCCAAGAAGACATCTCAGCACAAACCTGATGACGAATCTGCTCACTGGGATGCGAAGGCATTTGACCTGAAATATTGTCTCGTTGGCATCATGATTGGCAATCGAGTTGGTGTTGTCCCCGTTCACCACGGTAATCTGAGTTAAATCGGTCTAAGTGAACGAATCATGGACAGGAGTTCGCCTATACTATATCTGAGTAGCTGTTGACCCAGACTCAGTGCGGGTCAGTGAAGGAATGCCATTATCTTCTTTGGTGCCCGTCGTTTGCGGAGGCAATTCTTCTGAACTTGAACTAGCAGGAGTGGAAGACGATAATGGTGATGAGCGCTCGACTGCACCAGGCCCCAGACGGTAGGTCTTGATTCAGGAGCTGTGCTGGCAAGATGTTGAGCCTCCGAAGTAGCCAAAGGTTCGTGGACGAGTTAGCAGGTTCGGAACTAATGGAACCAGAAGGTGATGAACGCTCAATTGCTCAAGTCTTGTTACAATGGTGGAGGGACTTGATTTGGTAGCCAAGATTGGTGCGCTGTCAAGATTTCGAGCCTCCGAAGTGGCCGAAAGTAGCAGTGAAGTTCGAGTTTCGGAAACTACTGGGATCAGAAGTTGATAGTTGTGGTGAATGCTGGACTTCTCATCATTTTCAAGCGGATGATGCCTAGTTCAGAAAAGTCGTAAATCGAACTCCATCGATTGACACATATCCCAGTCCTGTTATGATCAAAATAAATGTCGCTACCATATAACAATATTGCCAGCCTAAAAGAATCAAACGATGTAAATGAAAGTGAACGGAAAGATTAGAGACAAGTGAATGAAGACGAAATAACAGCATACGGGTAGTGGGCATCTAAGTATGTACATCCCTAGGAGCACAGTCTTGTTGTTTCAAAAAAGTCAACAAGTCAGAGCCCTTATGGATGACTACCTTTGACTGAAGCCTCTTCATAACCAACGGGCCAGGCGATGTTCCATCAGGGCCGATTTTGTTTAAAAGCTTGACTACATTTTTGGCTCTGGAGAGCCAAGAAGCTGTCGGAGGCTTAAAAAGGCGCAATGAATGGATTGTCATGCACAAAAGTCCAGACACATACTTTGAACTCCATTGCCTTAAATCTTGCATGGAGAGAAACAATAAAGCGATAATCCTCCACTAGATTGCTGTCCGTCTGTTTCTTCTTTCGTTGATTCCTCATGAATGCGAGTTGTGCAGTTAATTTGCTATTGCTCCGAATATACTCTTCGAGGAGCGCGATGTCACGTCGGAGGGGCTCCTTGTCTTGGGGTGACCTGTTACTTTGACCATACCAATGGAGAATGGGATCTGGCCTCAGGGTCTGCAGGCTTTAAGATATGACGATAGAATGTCGGATGAACATTGAGAGAATTGCTGTTCAAATCATTCAAAGGGGTGGTGGAATCAGAGCGTGGATAACCGGGGCCCTAGTGATGTGACGGCTCGGCTCGGCCTGGATACCCCGGCTTAGGCTCGGCTTTTCAGGGCTCGGGCTTAGGAAAACCTCAAGCCCAAGCCGTGGGCCGAGCTGAGGTCAAGCTCGGGCTCGGCCTAGGCTTGAGCCGTGGCTTGGGTGGTAGTCGCGGATGTGAATGACAGGGGAGAAGGGGGATCCCCCTCTTCTGGCGTCGAAACGGACACGAAGGAGGGGGAAGGAGGGGTTCCCCCTCTCCTGGTGTTGAAACGGACGCGACGGGGGAGAAGGGGGATCCCCCTCTTCTGGTGTTGAAACAGACGCAAACGAGGGGGAGGAGGGGGATCCCCTCCTTGAAACGGCGTGAATAAGAGGGCAGGAAGGGTTTCCCCTCCTGCTGGTGTTGAAACGGCGTGAACGAGGAGACAAGGGAGGGGGCTGGCTGAAATGATACCCTCCTTGCCGTTGCATGTCTGTAATCCTTGGTTAGAAACTTGAAAGAATCAAAAAAATTGGCGGGCGTACCTTTGTATGCCTACCTCTGAGTCTGCGAGCGCTCCTGTTCTTGCTGCCGTCGATGTGATGGTGTGTGTTGTCCGTGACGAAGAGGTCGCGATGTCCCATCAGATGTCGGCCAAGTCTACATTGCGGTGGCCGACGCAAAGTCAAAGCCACACCAATGCGTGACCTGCAAGGCCGTTAAAGTAAGTAAGTAAATGGAATGAAGAATTTATGGGACATACCTTGTACGTCCACCCCTGTACCATTCCCATTCCACTGCGGTTGTCGCGGTCGCGTCGTGTGGACGATCCCACCCCGCCTGCTGTGGCATCTTGTCGCCGATTTCGTGGATGGTGGCAGTCGAGAGGCGGGAAGCCGTGGGAGATCAACCATCAGGTGTTGATATCCCACAGGAAGTTCGAACGTCGGGTAAAGCCGAGGCCCAAGTATGGCATTAGTTTTCATTAAATACAGGCTCCTAAAAGCAGCCGCTCGTATCGCTCGTTTGAGTAGGCGGACAAATCCGTGATGATCAAAAGGTAAACAAACAAACCTAAGGATTCAAACTCGCGATAGAGCGGCTGCCGGAATTGTTGCTCGGTCATCTCGGAGATCATTGATTAACCCTAGCATTGGGTTCCAAGTCACAATTACATCACAGGTTGTCACAAATACCACTGCTGGGTTTGACCACAGGCTTCAAGTCCTTGAGTGACAGGATGGTTCAAAGATATCTTTAATTTCAAATTGTGACTTTCTTCAAAAGCATTCATGATGTTTCTAACTTTGTTGAGGTTTGGTTGAGGTGTTGTA
>Ga0307509_10007432_pt1 | contig 14323 bp, 9 predicted proteins | sample 10_EM_MG_FD_202245 | JGI IMG/M metagenome (GOLD analysis project Ga0307509, IMG submission 202245) | Populus trichocarpa ectomycorrhiza microbial communities from riparian zone in the Pacific Northwest, United States - 10_EM | ecosystem: Host-associated > Plants > Roots > Unclassified | place... | reverse complement strand
GTGACCACTTAGCTGAGCATCTAAAGGATTGGGGAATAGGGGAGAGGGATGGCTTAGGTGAGGAGGTCACGGATGGTCAGCTTTCGAACCATCAAGGAAGTACTGCTTCTGAGAAAGAGGAGATAAATTTTTGTTATGAGTAAATGCCAAGAGTTAGTGAGACTTATATGTTTGATTTTCATGCTGATCGCTTGGCAAAACATACCTTAATTTAACCGTCTGGCACATGGGCCAATTATTCGAGTTTTTACGGTACAGGTACCAGTACAATACTTGTAGGTGTCGCACTCTTCCGCATACTTTTAACCTTTGTATAGTAGCGTACTGTACATTCGGGTTCGGCGATTTCCACCTAGACTGAGTCCTAGTACACCAATCGCGATAGAATAGAACACGCCGGTAGTGCTACCCTATTGTACGGCACATTACCGCCTTACTACCCAACGCTCTCGCAGCCGTATTTCCTTCTAACCCGAGCGCTATTAGATGATAGAATGTCTAGCGGCTATGTTCTACCGTACTGCGCACTCATAGCCAGCGAGTGCCCCAGCTCACTATCGCCCCCCCCGGCTCACTAACTAAATCAAACAAAAAAAATGGTATAAAATATAATTCAATTACCAATCCCATGTAGTTAATCCAACTAAGAAAAAAAACAAAGAGCAACTGTGCAATACATGATCCATCACAAAAGAAAAGAAAAGCGCACAGCAAAAACGAAAATCTAAGTATCCCCCCACTACCCCCGCCCGGTCCCTACCACACATTAAAGAGGAAAGAAACTTTTGTACAAACACGTGCAAACCACAGCCGACTGACCCAATTAGGACTGCCCCGGAATAACCTCAACATACCGGCTCTTCGCACGCTTCTTTCCACCCCCAGGCGTGCTCCTTCTGCTAGCCGGTGCACCTGGAGGACCAAGAAGGTCGTCAATGGTGTCACCTATTGTAGCACGCTGGCTCATGGATGTTGGCGGGCGACTTGGGGGACCTGCGCCCGGTGGACCAGCAGGGGGCCCGGAAGGAGGTGGAGGCGTAGATGTCGAGGGTACAGAAGAGGGCGTTGGGGATCTTCCGAATGGAGGTGGGGGGGCGTGAAGCCCGGATGTGGGTGGTGCGGACGAAGTCCCCGAGGGCGGAAATCCGGGGGTCGATGGGGTGGAAGATGGTTGAGAGGCAGGCGTTGAGGCCCGCTTCGGTGGTGGTGCCGGCTTCGGGGCAGGTGCCGTGGTATCACCAGCCTTCTTATTCACCCAACGCTTAAGATCTGGATCGTAAACAAAGGAGCTCTCCTCTCCGAGTTTCGCTTTGATAGGTCCTGGTTGGTTGGCATCCTTCTTTCCGAACCAGCTGCCAAACCAGCCTTTTTTGCCTTCGTCTAGAAAGTTAGAGCTTGTACTTAAATCTACTGAAGTCATTCGTGGAAATATACCCTGAGCAGCATTTTTCTTTTCCTCGCCAGCCCTCTTCTTCGCTTCCTCTTCCTGCAATTTCCTGGCCTGTTCATCAGCCTTTTTGGCGAACTCATCGTCATCATCCATGAAGGACTTCTTCGGCTTGGGTTTGTCATCCTCATTTTCATCGCCGCTGTTGTCTGGTTCGTAAGGAGTAAACTCCGTGGATGGAGGTTGATAACCACCACTGGATGGATGAGGTTCGGAGGCTGAACTCTCCGTGGTCTCTGGTTTAGTTATTGACGATGCTGCATCTTCGAAAGAGCTTCTAGAATCGTGCGTAGATGTTCCTGGATATCCAGTTGATACAGAGCTGGGAACAGGGCTATCATAGGGGTTGACTGTTTGCTGTTGTGGAGCGTAGGGGCTGGGGCTCGGCTCGTATCCCCCACCGTAGCTAGTAGGCTTATAGGCGGCACCCGAAGAAGCCCGTTGGTTCACTGGAGGCTCATAATGGCTACTTTTTGGTTGGTAAGAGTTGGTTGGGGCGTATCTATTTGCTGCTTGAGAGGCAGGTTTAACCGTCACGGGAGGGGTGGGGATGTAGCTAGGGGTATTATTGTACGCGGAGTAGAGATCGACACCAGATTGCACCCTGCTAATTTCAGGGCTCACGTTTCCGGATTCAGCGATCTTTGCAAATGGGCCAGCAACAGCATCTACCATGATCCCTTCGCCACCAGCTGTACTTGAGGTCTCCTCCTCTTCACCAGCAACAAACTTATTAAATGTTCCCCAGAGCGAATTGCTAACTGTATCCGAACTAAACTTCGGAATCCATTTACCAGCGCTCGGGCTCGAATCCTTAGGGCTCATAGAAAGGCGGGCAGAAAGATCTTCAAGTCCGCCGAAGAACCCGGGGTGGAAGTAAGGGGAAGGTTTATTCCAGGCCTTCATTGAAGCAGCGATCGAGTCGCAATACTTCTGTGCATCCGCCTTCTGCCCGTTTTCGGCGAGGACGATAGCGCGTTGAAGTTTATAGCTTTGGAGGTGAGGAAAGCCTGGGCTTGGAGTTGCACAAAGTGACACCGCTAATTCATAAACTTCACTAAGAAAGGCCGAGTCGGGGTCTCTCCCAAACAGCGCCTGTCGGTGATCTGCGCCCAACAGCGAGAAATCGGCGGCCGGATCATCTTGTCCACTAAAGACAGATCCCGCGCCGCCCAGCCCTTGCCGGGCGAATAGAAAGCTTAAGAGACTGTTAGATTAACCCTTTCCTCCGAATTCACAAAAATATTACGTACCAAATGTGGCCAGCCTCGACTCTGTCATACCCGACTAACAGCTTGCCTAGCGCCAATATTGACTCTGCATCGCCCGGTGACCTATTGCTTAAAATCAAGCCTAATGTTTCTCTCCATCGGTCAAGCTTCTCGTCAATATTCACGCCTCCGCTCCGGGAGGCACCGCCAAGCATAGGCATCCCCATCCTAGCACTAGCGCTCACTAACTTGTCAACGCATTCTTCCCAGTTACCAGCAAATGTTTCGTAGAGAGCGGCCAGACTGTCTGCATCTTCCCCAAGTGTTTTGACCTCGTTCTTCACAAACTCTTGAACTACTTGCTTCCACAAATCACGGCCAACAGTCCCTGATATCAGTAGCGCGTGAGACCATAATTTGCGATCCACGGCATGCCAAACAGCCGCCGCCCGGTCACCTTTGAGAAGATTATTCTTAATAGTCTTGATGGCTTGGGGATCAGCCCGTTCAATATTTGGGCCGTATGTGGTCGAAGACAAATCTCCCATAGCAGAGAATGCTCCGTGATCACCCATGCCTTCTTCCATCGTTTCCGGTGACAAGATGGTTCTTACAGCCCTTTCGACTTCTAGATTCCCCTCTAAGACCCCATCATTTTCCAATAGGGTCCTGACAACCTTCCACAATAATACCTTCTCTTCCGCTCTTGTTCCTTTTCCTTGCGCCCTTCTCTCTAAATCCTCAATCTTGTCTGTAAACCAAGTCAACAGCTCCTTCTTCTTCGCCTTATTTGTGCTCCTAGAGCCTGACCACGCCGGTCCAGGAAATATACCCTCTGGTTTCTCAAAGGGCAAAAGCTCCTTAATACTTCTGATCTTGACTTCTCCGGGAGAGCATTTGATCACCGGCTGTTGCATATCAGAAGTATACCTTTGAACCCGTTTAGGAAATGTGCACGCGATACTTCCACCGAATCCCCAACAAAATACTGGCGCACCTTGCCACCTCTGCAAAACATCTTGACAAGTCTCATCATTCGGTGCCATAAAGCTAAGCCCAAGAGATTGTTGACGTTGGTGGAAATCCACGGACGGATAAGATGCAGAGTTACTATGAGCGAAAGCAGAGCTGGGTCGTTCATATGGATCTCTTGGCCTTTGGGCTATCTTATTAGCCTTTCCATAGACCATGCCAGGCGATTGGGTTTGTGCTCTTGGGGGCGGCTGAAAGGTAGCTTCGGGAGAAATTGCCTTTTGAGGGGAGGCATTAGGATTATATCTAGGTGACTGTGTTGAAGGTGGAGGAGGGGTGAATGTGTTTTGGCGAGTGACCGAAGGCAAACTAGCGGGCGAATCTCCCCCGGAACCCCTTGAGGGCGTATACCGGCTTTGCGCAGGTGGGGGGGCGGCTGGCTGTGGAGATTGTGAAGGGTATCCATTGTTCTGAAACGCCTGAGGTGAGCTAGTTGCGCCTTCTTCTTCCTCTTCTCTTGGTATATCCATTGCCGAAACCTGCGCAGATCTTGCAGTCCCTGGGCGCGATGAGTGCATAGCATGATGCTCACCGGAGAACCGTCTTGAATGGCTATGATATGGATCTTCCGGAGAATGGGGATGTTGAGAAGGCGGAGATGCTGTATATGAGTGTTGATATGAGGGACCCTGGGGGGTCATTGGTGGCGGGTTCATCAAAGGCTGTTGCCCAGGTGGAGCTTGTTGTGGAGGTGGGACAAACCCACCAGATGAAATCCTATTTCCAACTTGCGGCGGTCCGGCAGGCCGAGGTGCATATTTCATTCCGCCAGATGGGGGGGCATTCACGGGTGAAGCGTACGGGGCTGCACTCGAAGCCGGAGGGTGAGTTGTATTCGGAGGAGCTTGGTAACCCACCGCCGGGGCGGGGGGCACGGCGCACACACCAGATGCTGCTGCAGCGGCTGCCTGAGGAGCTAACTGCGCAGACATCTGCTGAGGCGATCCCATGACCGGTTGAGCGAATGATTTCTGTGGGCTATGGTAAAACCCCTGCGTGCTCTCTGGTCTCGGAGGTGCCGCTTGATAGCTGCCAGCTCCGGAGGGTACCCGATTCATGGGTTCCGGATGTCTCCCCAATGCTGAGGTTGCTCTCTGCCTTGGGGGTCCAATGGGTAGCTCTTCAAAGAACTTTTGTTGAGGCACACCCTTTGGTTTAGGAGGTCCTTGTGGCTGCTGAGCTTGAATAGAGAAAACCGCACCCATACTACTGCTTCTTACTGGAGGTGCTTGGCTGACTGTGCTTCCCATTCCCGCAAGTACAGTGCCCTGCGATTGCTGGAGATTGGAAGGTCCCCTCCTAATCGCCAGGGGCCTTATATCCGGAGGTAAATCATATGGACTTTGATACCCTTCCTTTTTATCCACAAAGCTCTGGGCTTTCGCCTCGGGTGCCGGTGGGGGCCGAGCTCCGAAGGCGGCGTATGGGGTAGTCGGTGGAGGGCCAGGGATATGGGATACCGGTGCTTGGGGAGCTTGCTGTGGAGGTGCATATGGATTGTAAGGGGGTTGTTGGGGTTGTTGCGCCGGCCATGTCCCACCATATTGTGGCTGAGCGGGGGACCGCAATGGGATCTGTGCTTGGGGAGTATACCGTGAAGTTGCCGGTGGAACTTGCGGGACGCTTCCAGTAGAAGTACCGGAAGGTCCCCCAAGAGTTTCGCCGGGTCCGTGAGAAGGATCCTGAACAGGCGTCTCGTCATTGGAGTCAGGCAAGAAGCCCTCATCGTCACTCGGCAGGAAACCCTCGCCATCGTCGCCCAGGAACCCATCGCTAGCCAATGCCGCCTGCCACTGCGCTGTCAAATCGTCAGCCTCCTGGCCTGGTGGTTGTTGGTCTGGTTTGTGTTGCTGCTGGATTTGCCCAAAGAAGTCTTCTCCATCTGGTTGGCTTGGGTTTTCTTCAGAGCCACCGAACAGAGATGAAATTGGGTCCTCGGCCGGCTCGAGTCCTGGGGTCCCGTGGTCGCCGGCGTCTGGGCTATCAGAACCCAGTCCTCCAAAAAAGTCATTGCCGGTCTTCACGTCGCCGAAAAGGTCCGTGGCCTCCCCAGCCCCATTATCCGTAACCTGTTCCATAGATGCCACAAGATTGCCCGCTACCTTCCCAGAAAAACCCGTGAAAAGAGCTCTCCGCGGTTCGGAGGGAGATGGAGTATCCCAGGAGGGAGAAGTAGAGGGACCGCAGGAGGGAGGGGGGCTTATGGAAGGAAAATGCTGAGGCTCGCCAGAAGGGAAAAGTTGATGCTTTCCGAGAGGAGAAAAAAAAAAATAAGGTTTCCGGAGAGAAAACGAAAAGGTCCCCTGGGAGAGAGAAGTTGCTGTTCTCCACGAGGGGAAAAGATGAGGTCCCCCGTAAGGGAGAACGAATTTGGCTTCTTGTGTTCGCCAAGACTTTAGGAGCCAGATTGCACTCCTGTTTGAAAGGTCTTCGCCACACTTGTCTATTCATGCACGGTAGCTGTGGCTGGCGGGGTGTGCTTGCTTCGCGTGACAATAGCCACCACTACTCGAGTACTTGAACCGTACTAGTACACTACTGTTTCACTCAGTTCTCATACAAGCGCAGGGAACAGTTAGCCCGAGTATCATAGATAGGAGTATATCCGGTTGGCCCTAAAATTCAATAATTGTTTAATAACCCTTTGCTGGGCCGAGCACAAGTACCCCGACGTGCATCTATGGCAGCGGGAGTGGCGGGTGTAGGTCTGAAGTCCCATCGCAACGGAAGATGGAGACGATACAATTTACCAGCCACAGCCCTGCCACAAGTTCATATAATACACGTTGGGAACCAAGGGGCTGTTTGGCGTGACAATTTTGGACGTCCAAACCATTGTTTGTAACTACAGGACTGTTTGGTAGATGCGGACCACAAACAATAGTTTACAAAAACCATGTAGCATCAATTGTTTTTGGCTGTTTACGAAATATCATAGGATAAGGTTTCTTCAACGATGGTTGTGCAAGCAGGGTTTATAGCCACCCAAACTTCACAAAAACGTCACGCCAAACAGCCCCTCAGAGAACAGGAGTGTACGAGTGAAACCGGGAATGTAAGGTACGTTTTTACCGAACGCTCCAGCTCTCGAGATCTCATTTGCCCCGTCTCCTTCTACAGTAAAATGGCATTTTCCGGCGGCTCGGTAAAAATAACATTTCGATCATGGGTTTCTACTGAATAGGCCCTAAGTTAATTAACCAGATGTGATACAGGATTCGACCAATCTGAATCCACCCATCTGTACTGTACTTGGTCATTTACAAAGCCTTTGGACGCTTTGCCCCCCCACTCTCTGGATAAGCCTCTACGGTAGTATTCTGGTCACAGAGGCTATTAAACTCGCAATTCAAGGCTCTCCACCACACTTTGAGTGCCGTCCTCCGCCACCCATAATATTTCTTCTATTCTCTACTTGGCCCTGGCTATCTGGTAATCACAGGAGAGTGAGATATAAATACAGTGGCGGTGGGGCACCGTGGGGGTAGGGCGTAGCAAAGACCTTGCTATCCACACATTTTCGGTGCAGGGTGCGGTAGAAAGAGATGTTCAGGTAGTTTCGATAGATGCTGATTAACTTATATCTTGGAGACAAAACACTATATGCCAAACAACACACACAGGGCTGGTATGTGGTGAAGAGTAATATTACAAAAACCTCGGGTGAGACAGGCAGACAATCCGGGGAGATGAGAGGCACCCCAGAAACCATTCCCAAGGGGTAGGTTCGGAGGGTTAAAGGCGTCGTCACACCCCGCACCCACACCTTATCCGAAGAGACAGCTAGGCAGAAATCAGAGGGGTTGCTTGTCTACACTGTGACTAACTTGACTAAAAGAACACCGTAGATATCGTGGCAGTTCTCCGAATCAACTTATGTAAGAAACTCGCGAGCATCTGGCGATTCGCCAAGCCTTTTAAAAGGCGAGGCTACTGCAGATGCTCCGAGACTCACATACATATTTCAGTTAATGCCATACCGGTATTGATATCTGACGGGAGCTTGCCCTTAGTAGTCAAGATAGACACAGGTTAGACTAGCAATCCCTGTAACGACGGCCCAGGCTGTCTCCTCGTACAAGGTGTCGATAACTAGAGATGTTGTTGACAGCCAGAATGTTGCGGGAGACCCTACCTAATACTCCAAGTTGCTGAAGAAAACTCAAATGACTAGGAGCGTTGGGGCAGCGATAGGATAGCGGTAAGAGCGAGCTCCGAAGTGAGAGCGCGGGGTGATGGATTGGTGGATAAGGCGAACCAATATTTGTGTGAGGGCCCCCGGCTGGGAAAATCGCAATAGACAGCGGTTTCCGGATACTCGAGTAGGTGAGGAGAAGGGGATTGTTTTTGTCGTGGTTGTTGGGAAGGGGACAAGGGGAAATAGGGTCATTTTATACCCGCGGAGCAAGGGGAAGGGGGGTGAAGTGCTTCGTAGCCCACTCCCGAGGATTGCACATTTGCCCATCCATATTAGCACACACGAAACGAGATAAGGGTGATGGCGACGCTAGGGATGAATACTACGGTAGCCCTGTGTCCCAGAACCTCGTGCCGTACTCTACAGTACAAACTCAACAAGATATCATACCAGTAGTCAGGCTAACCCAGAAAGGTTTCGATAGAAGCTCAAAAAGTATAATAATATGTGATGTGGGGATATGAGCGGATTGAACAGGGAACCGATTGCATGTGAATGGAAACTTCTCGATTTCGGCGTTGGTAGGACAGTTGAGGGGTAAAATGAGCAACACTCGGATGCAAACATAGTTTGAGAATCGATCACAAACTTCAGCCAGGTTCTGCGAAATGGCCATCTAAGGTTAACAATGAGGCGATATGAATGGCGATGCCGACATCATGGATCCTCCCATACGCGCAAACTTTCAACCTCCGGTCTGATATCCGGCTGCAAGGCGCCAAGGACCCACCTGCAGTGCCGTGGAGGCCTGACAGGCAGAGGGAGGGACAAGGTCAATGGACGCACAGATCGAGCCTTGATGGGCCTTGCATCCCTTACCTTGTGGCGGAAATTCATGGCTGCGTAGCGTGCTGCGAAGTGCGGTCGGTTCACGGCAGGGTATTTTTCCGGTGCCCATCACAATCTTGTTTCCGTCATGGCAATGCTGAACAGTACTGATTATGTGGTATTCTGAGCACTGCACCACTTTTGAAACAATGTTTTTCCTATCACGAGTACCCAAATAAGCTAGTATTAGTATCGAGTGCTGGCCATGATTACGAGGTAAGGGATTACGAGGTAAGGGTTATCATATCAAGGGTTATCACGGCTGCCAGCCTGAATTCCGCAACGCCTCGCCAGAAGACCCTTGAAGGGTGGAGAAACGGGGAGGGAAGCTCGAGGCGCCAACCTTCCTTGCCTTACCATGCTGTTTTCTCTTGATTGCCGTAGAACAGATTAATACTCATGGGGTTAGGGACCTATGAGCAATACCGGCAGCCTTGGGAAAACCGCCCTCCGTCTCCGGTACGATACAGCACACCACAACCCGAAACGCAACGCCCTTAACCCACCTCATTTTAGGGGCAGTTCTTAGCAAGGTGACATCCGGATAGTTCGACCGTGAAGGGATAAAATATGACCCCTCGATTGCTTTGTGAGAGTCTAAAATGCCCTTATTTAGGATCGGATAAGAGAGCCACTTTTAAAGCACGGGTATTCAGGAAGAAATTCCCTTTCAGTCAATTTTCAACGGCAGGAGAGACAGTAGAAGATGCTAGTATTCATGAGAGGGGAGGGGGGGGGGAAATGCGTCTTTGAAAATTTCTCCATCCAATGCAGGAACAGAGGTGGCTAGTTTCTGCCCCATCGGAGCGGTGGTGTAAAGGTGGATATTCCTTGGACAGCACGGTAGTCTTGTGGGGTTAATATTAAGTAGGAGCTACTATCTGCTGCTATTGGTATCTTGGTGTCTGAGTACAGATGCTAAACACCAGAAACGAGCCAGAAAACGAAGGCCGTGTCAGAATTGACGGAAGCGGATAGTTGTCTGAGATAAAGAAAGCGGATAGATGAGAGACAAGACGGGATAATAGTTTTAGTTGTTTCATTTGTTATAGACGGAAGGATAGACGGAAGGGTTTCTGGTTATGTCCTTCCTTTATTCAGAGTACCGGTACGGAGGTACGCGGGCAAATGGAATTACGCATGGAGGAGAGACCGATAGGAGTGGCAGACGATAGAATGATTGAGAGAGTTTTATTATTCTTGTATAGACTTAGACTATGTTTGGTTAGTTAGTTTAGATGATGACGGGCAAATGAAGTTTCTGATTTTCCCAAGTTGATACCCTTTCGGTTGAGCACTAGTCTAGTTCGACCGTTAGACCGTTACCCGCGATTATCCCCCGCAACAGGCTGGGGCTAGCAATTCCTCGAGGCGCAAATCCTCACAGGGCCTTAGCCTGTCATATTGAAATGGGGCTTTCCCATAACTTCCATCTTGGGGTGTGGCTTCCCTCGGCACCCCTCTACTGGTACGTCGCTCCGGCCCACTACAATTGATATATTCCAAGATTAATCCACTAATCAATCTCTCGATCCCACCATCGTCACTTGCTTGGAATATGAGTATTTATTTTTCCTCTACTACTTTATCACTCTTCTGTGTTGCCATTTCTCTGTATAAATGCCGGGCTTTTTCCGCCTCTGCGACAAGAGAATCGAGTTCTTCACCTGCCCTCTCCTTTCATATTCCAGTTATCATACATGAGAGAGCTTACAGACAGAGGTTAACTTTTAGCACTGCAGTGCGATCGAACTGGCTGCAAGTCAATTTTTCAGGATTGTGGGTAAATCCCGGGGCTCTGCAGGAATTAGTCTTTGTGCACGATCGCTCCATGATATTTTCAACATGATGAACGTTAAGATATTGGACCTGGAAGTGTTCAGAGGCAGGAGTAAATCACTTTGCATATGTTATCAGCCAATCAGCCAATCACATTGCTTAAACTCGCAGATGGCTCGCGATGCCGACTCCCCATGGGGTGGAGTACGTTATAAGTTTTGCCCAAACCCTTGCTACTCGAGTACAGATTTTCGACAAAATTAAGAAATGCCAAATCCAACATTTCATAAGGTGCAATCGGGATATTTCTTGCTCTTCTGAATTTCCTCCTCTTACTACTGGATGTCAATTAAGGTTCCCAAATTCCCACTTTCTTTAGCGCGTACTTGTCGGCCCGCTTCCCCGTCTGGCCTGCTCCCCGGTCCAATATGTTATCTGAGTGGCTAGTCATGGCTGACTTGAATGGACAGTTTTTCTCACTACCGTATCATACCCACTCGAGTTCTGCCATTTCCATAGTTTAATCCTACCCTCGATAATAATATGAATTTCCTTTCTCCCATCTATCCCTGTGCATGCGAGGAAAAACTCGCATCTACATATTTGTTTCCCTAAATCCAGTCCTCCAATGACGGCGGAGCCCCAGGTGGCGCCTTTTGGTGACTCTGGTTTTCTAGAATCCCATTGTTGCCATCGGAATCCGAAAACAATGCCCGCGAGATTATTGTCCCACTGATCCAAAATCTGGGTACCATATCTCCTAGCTTCACAAATTATCAGCCAGGAGCCTCATGTATCTCCTGCTGGAAATGCCCTCAGCTGTAGGCGGCAGTACGCGTATGCATCGCTGGGACACGCAAGCCTTGAAAAATTTCCCCTTATCATGTAAACTCTCCTTCCTTCTTGTCTTTACTTTTTTTCTCTTTTCTTTTCTTAAGCGACCTTGGCTAACCCCTTCAACACCAATCACGGTTGTTCACTTGATCTGCTTCGCTTCACTCTGTAGAATCCTTCAGTCTGATCATTGCCTCCATTTTCAGCACCGCCATTTTCGACAGGACCAGCGATGATCCAGAAGGAGTGCGGAATACCCCAGCAGAGTTAGCAATCGCAAGCTAGAAGAGTAATTCTAACAAGGAATTTTGAGCGAATCTCCCAGACATCTCTAGATTATGCAATGCGCATGCTAGTATCCGACGGCGACGATTAAGCCCATCAGTTCCAGCTCGTATTCATGCAATTTATGCTTCCCCTCAGCTTGTTCTTGGAAGGATGGCCAACAAGGGTGGATCGCCTTGGAACAAGGGGGAAAATTCTACAGCTCTCTTGATTGGCATTTCGTATCTCACGATACCCCCGGAACCTTTAACCAATACTCCAGCATTCCATAAGACATCTTCAAAGTGTATATAACCGACCCTTCAGCCCACCACTCCTTACTTACAGCTCACCAACTTCCTAGTTCAACACCACTCACCGACTCAATCCAACAACTCAGAACCTCAACAACTCGTCACAACTTCATCACAATGTGCAGAAGCTACCCCCAATCCTCAGGGCGCCAGCCAAAGGTAGAGAATAAGCCTGCCTCCCCTCACCCCGCCTCCTACCACTCCTACCACTCCTACCCCTCCTCCTCCTCCTCGGCCTCCACGGCCTCCACCATCTTCTCCTCCGCTACCTCCACCACCGCTCAAACCTCTCGCTCAGCCTCCTCCGCAAGCAGTACCCCCGGTGGTTCGACCCCGCAGCAAGGTTCGGGCTCGACCTCCCCAACTGGCAGCAATTTCTCGAAAAGCCCTAAGTCATTCGACTATTCCGTGAAGCACAGCTATGGGAAAGGGTACGCATACCAACCGGGTAATTAATCCACTCCTCTGTCACCCTCATGGCAGCTAAGCTGGCTGTCGAAGCCTCCACTGGGGCTTTTTGGTAGACACTTGGGGGGAGAGGAGTGAATGGAAGGGATTAGATAGTTGCTCGATAGGGGAAGGGCCCGGAGGGAATGGGATAGATAGATAGGGAATATACAGCATTGTTTTTATATCCAGCGGGAAAGGATGAGAAAAGTGAAGTGAATTTTAAAGAGCTTTCCCTCCGCCCATGGATGAAAGAGTGCCCTAGAAGTAAGTGAAGAGTAAGCAATGCTCTCCTAGAGTGAGCAAGATGTTGCTCGATATTGTTAAAAGTCCCAGTTGATGGTTGCTCTCTAGAATGAAGCTTGTCTCTTAAAGATCACCCCATAGCCCTTAGTTCTTGCTATAGAGTGGCTACCCATCTATCGCTCTCTATTAGGCTTCCACGTAAAACAACCTAGAGCACGACCTCCGTTCCGGGACTATTATCCTTTGCGCTGCCCACCGTTAGCCCAAAGGATATACTGACGAATAATCTGTATTTGGAAGGTGCATATCTGCTCCCTTAGCTCCGTACGCTTCATGTCTCTTCATGTGCCTATTGTTGCTGACCCGTTTCCCTGCTGGCTGCACCCCATCCATACTCGACAGCGGGAAACCCAGGACCAAGCTCCCTCCCCGGTCTTGAAAGACCACTTTATGCTGTCTTCTAGCTACGTCAAAGAATTCGAACAGCTCTAGTGCGCAGCCCAGGAACCTCCGGAGCTCGAGAACAAGGCGAAAATGCACTAGCAAGTAAGCCTTAGAGAGGCAAATAATTTCAAGAAAAAAGAGAAACAAGCCGCAGAGGAGAAACTTTAGGAGAAAAGGAAGCGCTCATAGGGGGTAAGGCAGCCAGCAGCACTGAGGGATGAACCACCCTTGCTCCAGGCGGAAAGAGGTACTCCGAATAGACCACGACTGACCAAGCCGAAGCCCGGGGAAGGGCCCTCTGGGAGTATGCTGAAGAAAAACTCATCAAGAAACCACCACCGTGTAGGGGCCCTAGCACCAGAACAACTTAAAGTAGTGTTTTGCGTCCTGTCAGTCCCCCATCAAGAGTAATTATGGCACTGGCGGGGGGGGGGGGGGGGGGTTGAATATGCCGAAGAGGTGAATAACTTGGAGCTTGGGATTTATTTAGAAGAAGGAACAAGAGGAGGAGGAAGGGCAAGGGGGGGAAGGGGAAGGAGAGAGAGTCTCTGCCAAGGATGAGTGCAAAAGAGATAGAGAGGGTCACATTGACAAGGGGAAGAGAAAACTCGGGATGAGAGACTGCGTAATAAGAGAGGATATCGAGAAGCACCTGAAACAGCAGAAGGTGTATGACAATCCTATAGCAAACTTTGTAGGCGTGGTGCAAATCAGTTCGTTCTCGGTATTTGCCAATCACTTCCTTACTTTTTATCCTAGGTTTTCCTTTACTCACTCCGTCCCTGTGGGCATGATATACTTCATTCAATCAGCGCACGGCATTTCCACTTTGTTCCTGAACTCAGGGTCAACCCCTCTAGTTTGGAAACGGGGGAAATAAAAAAAATAACGGAATTTTTTCTATTTTTTATGATTGTGTGTTTTTTGCTCGGGGGTTGAAATAGTGTTTTCTTGTCTATGGAATGTGGGTTGTGTTTTTGATACGGTCGAAAAACGTTGCTGGTATCATATCCTACATGGAGAGCCCGGGGCTGACTGACATCGAATAGGTTTTCTCCTCTGACAATTATCCTTAGGCCCTCTGTTGGAAATGGTTCCTGCGCTGGTTTGCCTTCACTGCTGCCCCAAGTGACACCTAGTGACCGCTGAGTAACCCGCCTATGCAGAAGTTTGTTCCTAGGCCTCGCTTCCTTCTCCCGGGGCGGGGGGGGGGGGGGGGGGGGGGGCGGGGGGGGGGGGGGGGGGGGGGGGGGGGGGGGGGGGGGGGGGGGGGGGGGGT
>Ga0307509_10007431_pt1 | contig 14325 bp, 11 predicted proteins | sample 10_EM_MG_FD_202245 | JGI IMG/M metagenome (GOLD analysis project Ga0307509, IMG submission 202245) | Populus trichocarpa ectomycorrhiza microbial communities from riparian zone in the Pacific Northwest, United States - 10_EM | ecosystem: Host-associated > Plants > Roots > Unclassified | place... | reverse complement strand
ACCCGTATCCGACCTACGCTGCCGACGTGCCGAGAGAGCGCTCTCTCGGTACGGCGGCAGCCTGGCGCTATCTATCCCGCTGCACCTTCGGTGAGCAGGCCGTCGGAGATGGTCAGCACGCGATCGGCGATCTCCATCAGGGTTTTGTCGTGCGTGGCGATGAGGGCGGTGACGCCCTCGGAGTGGACGAGGGTCCGCAGCAGGCGCATGATCTGGGCGCCGGTCTGCGAGTCGAGCTGGCCGGTCGGCTCGTCGGCGAGCAGGAGCGCGGGCTTGGCGGCGAGGGCGCGGGCGATGGCGACGCGCTGCTGCTGGCCGCCGGAGAGCTCGTGGGCACGTTGGCGCGCGTGTTCGCCGAGGCCCACGAGGCGAAGCAGGGTTTTGGCACGCTCCTCGCGCTGGGCGGCGGGCACTCCGAGCAGGCGCAGCGGCACGCCGACGTTCTCGGCGGCGCTCAGGATCGGGATCAGTCCGAAGGACTGGAAGATGAACGACACCTTCTCCCGGCGGAGCTCCAGCAACTGGGACTGCGAGATCTCGTCGAGGCGCCGTCCGGCGACGGTGACCGTGCCGCCGCTCGGGCGGTCGAGGCCGCCGAGGAGGTTCAGCAGCGTGGTCTTGCCGGACCCCGAGCGGCCGCGCAGGACGACGAGTTCCCCGGCGCCGATGGTGAAGCTGACGCCGCGTAACGCGTCCACCTGCGCGGAGCCGCTGCCATAGCTGCGCCGCAGTCCCTCGGCGCGCACGATGGTGGTCTCGCTCATAGGGTCGGCTCCTCGCGGTCCGCGCGTAGGCTGTGCCGCGCTCCGGCCGCGCGCACGATGGTGCTCTCGTTCATAGGGTCGGCTCCTCGCGGTCCGCGCGTACGGTGATCTGTTCGGGTTCGAGGCCGAGCCGTACTCGGTCGCGCAGGTCGAGCGCCGTGACGTACTCGGCGGGCAGCTGGATGCGGCCGGCGCGGTCGAGCAGCGCGAACTCCTGGGCGGGGGAGCGCTCTCCGAAGCCGCTGCGCAGCACCTCGCTGCTGGTGCGCCCGTCGCGGATCTGCACGGTGCGCGGCACCTGGCCGGAGACGTTCTCATCGTGCGTGACGACGAGCACTGCCACGCCGAGCTCCTCGTTGGCGGTGCGCAACGCCTGGAAGACCGTGTCTGCCGACGCGGTGTCGAGCTCGCCGGTCGGCTCGTCGGCCAGGACCACCTTCGGCCTGTTCGCCAGCGCTACGCCGATCGCGACCCGCTGCTGCTCCCCGCCGGAGAGCTGACCGGGCCTACGGCCGGCGCAGTAGCCGATGCCGAGCAGCTCCAGCAGGTCGTGAGAGCGCTTTCTCCGCTCGCGGCGACCGACCCCGGCAAGCCGCAGGGGCGTCTCGATGTTCTCCTGCGCGTCGAGGTACGGCAGGAGGTTGCGGCCGGTCTGCTGCCAGATGAAGCCGACGGTCTCCCGGCGGTAGCGCAGCCGCTCGCGGCCCTTCATCGTCAGCAGGTCGTGATCGACGACCCTGGCCCTGCCCGCGGTCGGCCGGTCCAGGCCGGAGAGGATGTTGAGCAGCGTCGACTTTCCCGAGCCGGACGCCCCCACGATCGCGGTCAGCTCGCCCGGCTTGATCACCAGGTCGAGGCCCTGCAACGCCTGCACCTCGACGCCGTCCGCCGCGAAGACGCGGACCAGCCGGTCGCACAGGATCAGCGCGTCGGCGCCGTAGCCCGCGCGCGCCTTGGCGGCGGCTTCGGCCTCGAGCTCCAGGCTCGCCAGGTCGGCGGCCGTCGTCTTCGCGTCGGTCATGCGTCCTCTCCCATCCTCAGCTGCGCGGGAACGTCGCGCCGCCTGGCTATCGCGGCCTGCAGCAGCACGCCGCAGCCGGTCAGCGCCAGGGCGCCCGCCGCGGTCAGCAGCGGGGTGGCCGCGTCGAGCCGGAGAGCGCTCTCAGTGGCCAGTCCGGTGAATACGGTCAGGTTCAGCGCGCTACCGAAGACCGCGGGTAGTACCACCGCGGCCAGCAGCCCGCCGAGCGTGGTGCTCGCGGCCAGCGGCGCGGTCTCGGCGAGGGCGATTCCGCGCGCCTGCCGCGGGCCCAGTCCCAGTGTGCCGAGCAGCGCGAGACGGCGGGCGCGCGGGGCCGCCGTCAGGGCCAGCGCGAGGAGGATCGAGCAGATCCCGAAGCTGCCGGCCGCGACCAGGCCGACCACGTACCCGAGCTCGGCGAGGCCCGCGAGCGGGACGTGCGTGAGCTGGTTGAGGGCGTCGGCCCGGTAGACGACGTGGTTGCTTCCGGGCACGGTCCGGGCCAGCGCGGCCGTCACCTTGCCCGCGTCGATTCCGCTGCCGGACACCAGGATCTCGGACACCAGCCAGTACGACGGGTACGCCGCGACGGCCCAGGACGGCACCAGGATGAACGGCTCGCCCGGCCCGTACGCGGGGCGGGCCGGGCTCTGTGCCTGCACGCCCACGACGTGCACCTCGAGCGGCGGGGCCGCGCCCGGGGTGAGCTCGACCGTCTCCCCGAGGGTGTAGCCGCTGTCCGCCGAGACCACCGCCGGAACGAGGCCTGGCGCGCTACGTGTCGGAAGGGCGCCGGCGAACGGCCAGGGCGAGTCCGCGGAGACCGCCGTGTACGAGTTGGGATCCACCGCGAAGACTGCCGCGGCGAAGTCGGCTCCGCTGAGCGGCTGCTCGGCGACGGCCGTGGCGTGCGTGACGCCGGGAACCCGTTCGAGCGCCGCCACCGCTCGTGCCGCCTGTGTCGGATCGGTGCCGGTGCTCAGCGCCACCGAGGCATCGGTCCCGGTCTGCAGCCAGGAGTCCTCGGCCCGTCCCGACTGGACGTTCCTGAAGGTCAGGCCGCCGAGCGCCGCGAGCGTGAGCGCGAGGACGATGGCGAAGGTCGGCAGCACGAGGCCGAGCGGGGACCGGACCGCCGCGGACAGGCCGAGGAACGCCGTGGCGCCGTTGCGCCGCCGGGCGGCCCGGGCCGCGGGCGCCAGCACCAGCGGGTAGCAGCGCACCGCGACGGCCGTGGTGACGGCGGCGATCAGGATGGGAGCGAGCGCGCCGAGGGTGTCCGAACCGGGAGTCGACCCGCCGAGACCGCGCTGCCGCAGAACCGCCACGGCCCCGACCGCGACGAGCACGACGACGAGCTCGAAGACGCGCCGCCGAGCCTTCGGGCGGCGGCGGACCAGGTCGGCCCGGCCGGTGCGCGGGCCCGCGTTGCCGCGGTGGTCGAGTACGGCGAGCAGCGGCGGCCCGCCGAGCACGACGAGGGCCACCGCGCCGTACAACAGGTACGGGGACCGCCCGCTGTTCGCCCCGTCGCCGAGCGCGGCGGCCAAGGCCCAGGCGGCGGCGAGCGCGAGGATGGTCGGCGGCCCGAGGTCTCGGAGCACTTGACGGGCGAGCTGCCACTGCGACTGGCCCCGGGCACGAAGCAGGGCGAAGTGCGTACGGCGTCGGCTGATCAGCAGCCTGGCGCACAGCAGGACGGTGGCCGCGCCGACGGTGGCCACCCCCGTCATGATCGGGCTGAGCACGGACTCGACCGCGGCACGCTCGGACTGGAAGGTGGAGATCGTGACGGCGGGCCCGGCGGTGATCTGCAGATGGAGCTCCGCCCCGGCGCTACCGGATTCGAGCCCGGTCATCTCGTCCAGCAGCGCCCCGGCGTCCTGCGCGGTGTAGCCGCTGGTGTCCAGCGGGACGCAGTAGACGGATATCACCGCGTCCGGGGTCCCGTTGGCATTGAGGACCGACGCCAGGCCGGGGAGTTCGCCGGGCCCGATGAGTGCCGCCGTCGCCCAGAGCGTGCTGCCGTCCACCTGCTTGAGCTGACCGGGCGACGCGAGGCTCGGGTCGACGTCCCAGAACGCCGACGACGGATCGGTCGGCGCGACGATCCCGGTGACGCGAAACGCGTAGGTGTCGCTGGAAATCACGCTACCGACATGTGCGCCGAGGAAACTCGCGTTCACGGAGGTGAGAGCGACATCGAAGACCTCGCGGCCGTCGACCGTGCTCGTGGCGTCGGGCAGCGAGCCGGTCAGCAACCGCAGATGCGAGTCGATCGGATCGCGGTATTCGAGGTTCATCTCCACTGCGAAGGCTTCGCCGCGTATTGCGAACCGTTTGGCGAGGCGGACGCCGTCCCACGCCTGGTCCGTCAGCGGGCGGGTGTCGGCGGGCACTGCGGACGTGAAGGTGCCCAAAGCGGAGGAGAGCGACGCGGCGCTCGATTTCGGGGGCCCGAGTGCCGTGGCGGCCCGGTCGGCCGACCCGGTTGTGTCAAGGGACTGCTGCAGCGAGCTCGTCAGTTCCCGCTCCACCAGGCCCGGCAGGCCCGCCGCGAACAACGCCGTCAGGAAGCTGAGAACGATCAGCAGCACGGCACCCGGATACCGCCGCGCCCTGAGCTCCGGTCGACTCATCCTCATCGGTCCTCTCCCTCCCGCAGAACGGCGGCCGTCTCCCGGCTCCGCGCTCCGGCGATCGCCCCGGTCACGAGCGGCACGGCGAGCAGCGCCACCACGCCGAGCAGTACCTGCGGCCACGGCGTGAGCACGGTCACCGAAGGCTGCGGTGCGGTCGCGTCGGGGGAGAGCGTGGCCGCCGGGATGACCACACTCCCGAGCAACAGCCCGAGCGCGATCCCGGCCAGCGCCCCGGGGCCGGAGAGCAGCGCCTGTTCGAGGCAGAGCGTGCTGATTCGGCCTCGCCGAGAGAACCCGAGCGCATTCAGGAGCGCGAACTCGACGGAGCGTTCCGCGCCGGAGCTCAGTACGCTGACGATCAATCCGCAGAGCGCCAGCAACGTTGTCGCGATCGCCACCGCGAGCAGCGCCCGAAGCGATTCCTCGGTCAGTGGTGCCGAGCGCAGCTGCTGCTGGAGTTGCGTGCGGAATGTGACGACGGCTCCTGCGGGCAGTCCGCGCGGCGTCGTGGTCGACGAGTCGCCGAGCCACGCCTCGTTCGGAGTGAGCTTCACCGCCGAGTCGCTGACGACGAGCCCGCCGCCTGCGGTCGAGATCGTCGGGAATCCCGCCGCCACCGCCACGATCCGCACCGAGAGATCGCGCGAGCCGACGGGTACCGATACGAGATCGCCGATCCCGAGGTTGAGGCTGTGCGCCAGGGTTTGGGTGGCGACTGCTGGGACGTCTCCGTCCGGGTCGACCGCGCCGGAGAGGTCGTTCATCAAGGTGCTGAGTGGCACGGACGCGAGGTCGGGGCGCATCGTCACGGTGCGGGCGGCGCTGGTCGGGTCCACGGCCAGCAGCGTGGTCTGCAGCTCACCGCCGCTCGGGACGAACGTGGAACGGAATAGCGGACTCACCCCGTGCACGCCCGGCGACGCGGCGACCGCGGCGAGGTCGGACGCGGTGAAACCGCCCGACGCCAATCGCACGTCCGCGTCGGCGCCGATGGCGAAGGCCGCCTGATCCGCGGCGGAGCGTTCGGCGCTCGCGTACTCGCTCAGCGAGAGCACTCCGGTCGCGACCGCGAGCATCGTGAGCAGGACCGGGCCGGCGAGCTTCAGCGGCCTGCGTCCGGTCTGCCAGAACGCCAATGGCACGGCCAGCGCGCGGCTGCGTCGAGCCAGCCGGTCTCCGAGCCGCGTGGCCCAGGGCAGCAGCCGCAGCGCGAGCGTCGCGCCCGCGGCCAGGGCCAGCGCGGGAGCGGCGATGACGACGGGGTCGTAGGTCGCGTTGCCCGACTGGTCGGTGCCGACGATCGAGTTCGCGGAGAGCAGTTGCCAGCACGCGAGTCCGGCCAGCGCCAGCAGCGCGAGGTCGAAGCCTGCTCGCCCGGCGGCTGTCACAGCGGCCTGCCTGCTCCGCCTCGCGCGCAGCGCCGTCGGTGAGACAGCCGAGCCGAAGGCCGGGGCCAGCATGACCGCGACGGCGCCGAGCGCGCAGCCGATCACCCCTGCCCACACCGCGGCCGAGACGGCCGTACGCGGCCAGGAAGCGCTCTCTCCGCCGCCCAGTCTGCCGATCGCCGTGGCCAGCGGTCCCGCGACGAACGGCGCGGCGAAGACCGCGGGCGCGGCGAGCAGTACCGATTCCATCGCGCGCAGCCGGAGCAGTTGCGCTCCAGTGCCGCCGCGCGCCCACAGCAGCGCCGCCTCCGCCTCGCGCGCTCCCGAGAGCAGCCGGACGACGATGAAGAGGGCTGCGGCGGCCACGACGAGCAGTTCGAGCAGTTCGGCGTAGACGAGCGACTGGGCGACCAGGGCGGCCGGCGCGAGGCTCGAGAGCAACTCGGGCAGGTCGGTGGTCGCGCCGGGATGGCCGAGGGTGGTGTCGGTGCCGAAGCCGGAGAGCGCTTCCCTGAGCGCGGCGGCGTGCGCGGCCAGACCGGATGCGCTGATCGCCTGCGTGTCGGGGACGGCGGCCCACTCCATCTGCTCGGCCGCGAGTATCCCGCCTGCGAGGTACGAGCCGTCGGTGAAAAGGGGACCGACCGTTGTCAGGCCGCTGCTTTGCTGGCTGCCCGCTCCCGCGAGCGGATCCAGCGACCAGTACGGGCCGGACGGGTCGTCGGGCGCGAAGACCCCGGTCACGATCAGGGTCGTCGTGGCGCCGTTGTCGGTCGTTGCCGTGATGCGACTGCCGGGGCCGACCCGCATGATCGACGCGGCGGCACGACCGAGCGCGACCGGCACGTCCCCGTCCACTCCGCCGGCGCGCGGCCACGAACCGGCGAGGAGCGTCGCGAGCCCGGCGAGATCCTGCGGCGCGAGCAGCATGGTCGCTTGGCCGTCCGCCGCCGTCGAACCCGGCAGCGTGAGGTCGATCTGAGGCGCCGCGTACATGGTCACCTTCGCGCCGCCGAGCGCGCTGCTGAGCTTCCCGCGTATCTCGGCCGTCGCCTGATCCGCGGGCTCCGAAGGCATCGCGCCGGAGATCGCGATCGACGTTCCGCTCGCGTTCCGCAGTGCGCTGCGCACTGCGGCGTCCCCCGCGTTACTGCCGTACGTGATCAGCGCGGCGGCGAAAGCCGTCGTCAGGGCCACGGTCGCGATCACAGCGACCAGGACGATCCGCTGGACCGCCATCCGGCGCAACGCCACCGGCACCCGAGACCGGCGCACCGGATCCACCCGCATGTAGCCCTCCCGTGAGTCAGCGCGCGTAACGCATGACCTTCAGCCGGGCACCGTACACGGGAATCCGTGACTGTGCAGCATCCCGCATCCGCTTCGCCTCGCTCGCTGCCCCGGCTCCCGATTCGAGGCCGCGCCGTAATAGCCGCTTACGGGCCGTGGGATGCTACAGGGCATGCGAATATCCGCGCGATCACACGAGCAGGGAGCGCTCTCTCGGCCGACGGCGCTGCTCGTCGCCGGAGCCATGTTCATGGAGCTGCTCGACGGCACGGCGCTGACTACTGCCGCGCCGCGTGTGGCGTCGGCGTTCGGCGTCGCGTCGGCCGCGATCGCGGTGCCGATCAGCGCATACCTCATCACTGTCGCCGCGTTCATCCCGCTCGGAGGCTGGGCGGTCGACCGCTTCGGCGGTCGGCGCACGTTCGCGGCGGCGGTGACGCTGTTCACTCTCGCTTCCGCGCTGTGCGCGCTCGCCCCCACGCTCGCGCTGCTGGACGTGGCACGGATCGCGCAGGGCATCGGTGGCGCGATGATGGTCCCGGTCGGCCGTCTCGTCGTGCTGCGCGGCATCCGGCGCGACCAGGTGATCCGCGCGGTCGCGTTCCTGACCTGGCCCGCGTTGGCCGCGCCGCTGCTCGGGCCGGTGGTCGGCGGTCTGCTGGCCACGTACGCGTCCTGGCGCTGGATCTTCCTGCTCAACGTGCCGCTCGGCGCGATCGCACTCTGCCTCGTCCGCGCGATCCCGGCTGAGCGCGGTCCGGTCCGCCGCCTCGACGTCCGCGGCTGGTGGTGGAGCGCCGCCTGCCTCGGCAGCCTCACCGCCGCGGCGTCGATCGAGGCGATCCCCGGCTCCGACCCGGCCGCCGCCATCGGTTGCCTGCTCGTCGCGGTCGTCACCGGAGCTCTCGCCGTGCAACGTCTGCGGACCGCCCAGGAGCCGCTGCTGCGCCTGAATGCGTTGCGAGTCCGCACGTTCCGGTTCGCTCACGCGGGCGGCTCCGTGTTCCGCATCGCGATCAACGCGGTCGCGTTCCTTGTCCCGCTGCTTTTCGTGGACGCATTCGGCTGGACTCCGGCGCACGCGGGCGCGGCGTTCATCGCGCTCTACGCGGGGAATCTCGGCATCAAGCCCGCTACCACGCCCTTGCTGCGGCGGCTGGGATTCCGGTCCGTGGTCATCGGCGCGGTGCTCGGAGCCGTCGTCACCACCGCGCTGATCGCCACCTTGAGCGGTACGACGCCGATCGTGGTGACGGTCGCGCTCCTCGTGGCCAGCGGCGCCTTCCGTTCGATCGGGTTCACGGCATACAACACCGTCGCGTACGCCGATGTCGACGCGGCCGAACTCAACGACGCGAACACGCTCTCGTCCGCGATCCAGCAGGTCGCCGTCGGCCTCGGCGCCGCATCCGGGGCCCTGGCGCTGCGGTTCTGCCTCGCCCTCGGCGTCCGCGACGCGTATCAGGGCGCGTTCATCGTCATGGCCGCGGTGCTGCTCATCCCGGCGCTCGAGGCGTCACTGCTGCCTCGGGACGTCGGCAGCGCGCTGACCGCGGGCGCTACAGCTCGCTGACTGCGCTGATCCCGCTCGCCTTGATCGGGGTGAGCGAGTCGCGGGTGACGGGCCGGCCGCAGTGCCCGCAGCTCAGCTCCACGGCGACCGTCTCGCCGCAGGCGTGCCGGAACTGCACGGCCGGCGCGTCCACGGCCCACTTCTCTCCCCAGGTCAGCAGGCTGATCATCGCGGGGAACAGCTCGCGCCCGGCCTGGGTGAGGTGGTACTCGTGCCGTGGCGGGTGCTCGCTGTACTGGCGCCGCTCGATGATCCCGGCCGCCTCCAGCTTGCGCAGCCGGTCGGTCAGGACGTCGCGTGGCGCGCCGGTGTAGCCGACGATCCGCGCGAAGCGGTGCACGCCGTACGCCATCTCGCGCAGCGCCAGCAGCGACCACTTCTCGCCGACGATCTCCAGCGCGGCCGCCAGCGTGCACGGCCGCACCGCGAGGGGCGACTCCGCCAGATTGATCGCCTTCTGTTGCGTGCTCATGCATTCCAGCCTAAACCGAGTCGGTTGTCTTCTCCAACCTGCCCCTGCTAGCCTCCGATTAGGTTTGAAATCCCAACTCACGTGAGGGCCTCCGATGTCCCTGCCGCAGACCCCGACCCCGGCGACCCCGGCGACCCCGGCGACCCCGGCGAGCCCGCCGCGCCCCGCGGAAGGCGCCCCGACGGCCGCCGACCATCCGCACGCGCTGCGCACCCTCGCGCTGAGCAGTTTCGGGGCCTTCGTCGTGTTCCTGGACACGACGATCGTCAACGTGGCCTTCGAGTCGATCAGCCACAGCTTCCACAGCACGACGGACCGGCTCGCCTGGGTGCTCAACGCCTACAGCCTGGTTTTCGCCGCCGCGCTGATCCCGGCCGGACGGTTGGCCGACCGGTACGGCCGCAAGCGCCTGTTCCTCGTCGGCATGAGCGGATTCGCGCTGATGAGCGCGCTGTGCGGGCTCGCGCCGAACGCCGGGGTGCTGATCGGCGGGCGGGCCCTGCAGGCGGCGTTCGCCGCGCTGATCACGCCGACCTCGCTCGCGCTGATCCTCCCGGAGTTCCCGCCGGAGCGCCGTCCCTTCGCGATCGGCACGTGGGGTTCGATGAGCGCCGTCGCCGCCGCGCTCGGCCCGACGATCGGCGCGCTGCTCACGCAGTACGCGTCCTGGCGCTGGATCTTCCTGATCAACGTGCCGATCTGCGCGGCCGTCGTGCTCATCGGCCTGCGCACGCTGCGCGAGGGCCGCGATCCGCACGCCCGCGGCCTGCCGGACCCGCTCGGCGTGCTGCTGATCGCCGCCGTTCCCGCGGCACTGAGCTTCTCGATCATCGAGGGCCCGCGCTGGGGCTGGTCCGACGGCCGGGTCGTCGCGGGTTTCGCCGCCGCGGCCGCGCTGCTACCGCTGTTCCTGCTGCGCTGCCGCGTCGCGCGCTTCCCGGCGATCGACCTGACGCTCTTCCACGTCCGCCAGTTCCGGCTGGTGAACGCCGCGACGCTGGTGTTCGCAGCGGCCTTCTACGGAACTCTGCTCTCGAACATCATCTTCCTGCAGACGGTCTGGCATTACAGCGTGCTGCGAGCCGCGCTCGCCAGCTCACCCGGACCGCTGGTCGTCGCCGTCGTCGCGCGCATCGCCACGAAGCTGGCCCACCAATACGGCCCCCGCATCGTCCTGACGATCGGCGCCGCGTGCTACGCCGCCGCGCTCGCGCTGTTCGCGGGCGTGACCAGCTCGCACCCGGAGTGGCTCGCGCACTGGCTGCCGATCTCGATGCTGATGGGCGTGGGCATCGGCATGACGCTCCCAGTCCAGTCGAGCGCCGCGGTGCAGACGTTGCCGCCCGCGCGGTTCGCCCTCGGCTCGGCGGTCAACGCCAGCTTCCGGCAGCTCGGCGCCGTGCTCGGCATCAGCCTGTTCGTCGCGATCGTCGGCTCACCGAGCCCGGCCACCGTCGTCGCCGCGTTCCATCACACCTGGTGGCTGTTCGCGGCCTTCGGAGTGTTCAGCGGCCTCGTGTCCTGGACGCCGCGCCTCAGGGGCCTTACGGCACGACCGTGACCGGCCAGCGTCCGGACTTGACCAGCCGGACGCCCACCGATCCGACGATCCGATGACCCGTGTGCTCGGAGGCTCCGATCACCACCGCCTCCGCGCGCACCTCCTCGGCGATCTTCACCAGGCCGCCGTACGGATCGCCGGAGCGCGTTCGGAACTCCCAGTTCGGCATCGCGTCCTCGGGCAGCCGGTCGAGCGCCTCGTGGATCTGGGCGCGGATCTCCTCCGCGATGCCGCGCCCGGCCTCCGCGATCGAGGCAGCCGCCTGCGGAACCACCGCCGCTCCGACCGGCTGGATATATCCGATCACCAGCAGGGAGCGCTGCCGACGGGCGAGCCCGGCCGCGTAGGCGCCGGCCCGCAACGAGGAGCGTGAGCCGTCGACGCCGACGAGAATCACTCGCGGTCCGTCGCTGCCGAGTTCGAACATCGGTCCTCCTGCCGTGCACCGCGGAGCGTGCGGTGGAAATCAGCCTACGGCCTCGGAAGGTACTCGGGTCCACGCGTGAAGCCCCCCGAATGGCGTACCGCGGACTACCCGCCGAGACGCCGTGTGCTGGGGCCCGACCTAGGGTGGTGAGCGCTCGCGCCTCACCCAAAGGCGGCGAGGCGACAACAGTCGAGGAGGTTCCTCCCATGAGCTCACCGACGACGACAGCCGCGCACCCGCCGCAGGTCGCCGAGCCGCGACCGCGCCCCTCGCTCATCGGACATGTGGAGAACGGCTGGTCCGCGCTCACCGCGGAGTTCGTCGGCACGGCCATCCTGGTCTTCTTCGGGGTCGGCACCGCCGTGTACTCCGACGTCGCCGCGGGCGTCGTCGGGATCGCGCTGGCCTTCGGCTTCGTGCTGATCGCCCTCGTGTACACGATCGGCACCGTCTCGGGCTGCCACGTGAACCCGGCCGTGACCCTCGGCATGGTGCTCTCCCGCCGGATGAACGCGATCTGCGGCGTGCTCTACGCCATCGCGCAGTTCTGCGGCGGCATCGTCGGCGCCCTGCTGCTCTACTGGGTCTCGCACTCCGTGCTCGCGCGCGCCGGCGGACCGTTCAAGCGGAAGTCCTTCGGCGCCAACGGATACGGCGCCGACTCAGACCTGCACATCAGCGTCGGCGGCGCGTTCCTCGTCGAGATCATCCTCACCGCGCTGCTGATCATCGTCGTGCTAGGTGTCACGACCGGAGCGGGCGTCAAGGGCCTCGAGGGCGTGGCCATCGGTACCGCGCTGACCGCGATCCACCTGGTCGGCATTCCGCTCACCGGCACGTCCGTGAACCCGGCGCGCTCCCTCGGCCCGGCGATCTTCGCCGACGACAACGCGCTCAGCCAGGTATGGCTGTTCATCGTCGCACCGCTCTGCGGCGCCGTGGTCGGCGTTCTCGTGCATATGGCGCTCCGCGGCTACAAGAACCAAGTCGCGGCGGAGCGAGCGGAGAACGCAGGAAGCAGCTCCTGATCCTCCGCTCGCGTGCGTGGCGGCCTTGCCGCCTTGCCTGCCGAAAAAATGCCGTGGACTCTGCCGTCGCGCGGTGCATCAGAGAACTGCTACATACACGTGGTCTTACTCACGGTGGGTTCAGACCAGCGCGACCGCGGCCTCCGCGGTCTGCGCGATGAAGGTCAGCGATTCCTGGAAGTAGAGCTGGACGGTCTCGGCGTCGTGCGCGAGGTAGCCGATGGACACGTCCTGGCCGAGGTGCAGCTCGTAGTCGCCGCCTCTGGTGCTCAGCAGCAGACCGGCGTCGATCGCGGGCGCCCAGATGATCTCGCCGCTGTCGTCGAGGATTCGGTTGATGTGCTGGCGGATCGGGTAGCCGTGGTCGGTGGTCTCGGCGACGGCCGTGTACGCGTCGGCGGACAGCAGCAGGCTGTAGGGCCCTGCGACGCCCGCCAGCCGGAGCGCCGTGAGCGCCTTCGCCACCGCCACCGGGTACTCGCGGGGGTCGGCGGGCAGGGAGATGCCCGGGTTCGACGCCGCCTGCCGGATTCCGGTGATCCCGGCGGCGGGGAAGCCGTCGACGATCGTCCGGTCCTCGGCGAACGCGAGCTGCTTGGCGGCGTCCTTGACCGGCTGCCAGTCCGCGTCCTTCGCGCCGCGCGCGACGGCGTCGATCGCCGAGCGCAGTACCGTGAACGGGACACGGAACTGCACGACGTTGGCCACCTCGTAGCAGCCCGCGTCCACGCCCTCGTTCGGCGCGTCCAACCGGCGCACGTGCCCGGTGCCGACCGCCGCGAGCGTGAGCCCCGCGGGGCCGATGACGTCGACGGCACGGCGCGCGGCGACGTGCAGCTCGAAGGTGCGGCGCGCCTCGGCCTCGATGTCGGCCCACGCCTCCTCGGAAATCGGGGCGAGTTCACGATGCAGGTTGTTCACGATGCCGAACTCCTTCTCAGGCTTCCGATGCCGAGCGAACCGTCGGCGGCGGCTGTGGCGGTCAACTCGGGCTCTTGCGGCAGAGCGGCTGAGGCGGTCACCGAGGGCTCATCTGGTAGAGCGTCGAGAAAATCGGCGTTCGGGCAGAAGAACAGCGTGCCGGTGACGGCGGTCGAGAACTCCAGGATGCGGTCGGTGCGGCCGGGCACGTCCCCGAGGAACATGTGGCGCAGCATCTGCTCGGTCACCTCGGGGGTGGCCGCGTAACCGATGAAGTAGGTGCCGAACTCGCCGACCCCGACCCGGCCGAACGGCATGTTGTCGCGCACGATCTGCCGCTCGCGGCCGTCCTCATCGACGATCGTGTTGAGCGCGACGTGCGAGTCGGCGGGCTTGACCGCGTCGTCGAGTTCGATGTCGTCGAGCTTGGTGCGGCCGATGATGCGCTCCTGCTGCTCGACCGGCAGCCGGTTCCACGACTCCATGTCGTGCAGGTACTTCTGCACGATGACGTAGCTGCCGCCCGCGAAGTCCGCGTCCTGCTCCTCGGAGACGAGCGCCGCGACGAGAGCGGCCGGGCCGGTCGGGTTCTCCGTGCCGTCGACGAAGCCCAGCAGGTCGCGCTCGTCGAAGTACTTGAAGCCGTGCACCTCGTCGACCACGCGCACCGCGTCGCCGAGCCGCCGCATGATCTGCCCGGCGAGCTCGAAACACAGGTCCATGCGCCGCGCCCGGATATGGAAGAGCAGGTCACCGTCGGTGGCCGGCGCCGTGTGCTTCGGGCCGTCCAGCCGCTGGAACGGATGCAGCCGCGCCGGGCGCGGCCCGGAGAACAATCGGTCCCAGGCCGCGGAGCCGACGCCGGCCACGGCCGTGAGCCCGCCGTCCGGGATGCGGAAGCCGACCGAACGGGTGAGCCCGGCCAGATCGGCGAGCGTGTCGCGGACGGCCTGTTCGCCGCCCGGCTCGACCGTCGCCACGAGGAAGACCGCCGCGGCGGTGAGCGGCGAGAGCACCGGCTGCGGCTCGGCTGGCTGTGTCACGGGCACCCCTTGCGCTGTCGGTTGGACAGATAACACTTAACACCCTGGGACCGAGACCCATGCTAAAGATCACCGCCCGGTCGCGCCTTGTCTCTCACGTATTCGGGTGAGGGAGCGCGGCGAGCCGGAAAGCCCCAGCTGTGATCAACTGGTCGCGGCGGCGCGAGACTTGGAGCCTGAGATGACGGTCAATCG
>Ga0307509_10007430_pt1 | contig 14326 bp, 17 predicted proteins | sample 10_EM_MG_FD_202245 | JGI IMG/M metagenome (GOLD analysis project Ga0307509, IMG submission 202245) | Populus trichocarpa ectomycorrhiza microbial communities from riparian zone in the Pacific Northwest, United States - 10_EM | ecosystem: Host-associated > Plants > Roots > Unclassified | place... | reverse complement strand
CCTGACTAAATCTCAAAACAGTGGAGGGAGAGGCCTGGACTTGATCTGAGACCGTGACCCGCACGGCAGCCAATTCGTCATCGAAGACCTCATGCTGGAACGGTAGGAGACTGAATGATGCGAGCTCTTCATTTGAGACTGCGGACGATGCTTCGGGATCGTCATCATTGGGAAAGCTAGCCGAGATCTTCATAAAGTCCGGTGGCGGTGCATTCACCGATCTCCAAACTGCCTCCAGCCGAGTCGAAATCTCTGGTCCTGCAAGTTCCGTGAGTACACTTGTTCGAGGACAGCCATTGGGTATTGTATAACGGAGAACGGTAGCGAATATCCTGCCGTCAATATCGACAAAACGATTCGCCTTCGAAACAAATGTTGCCATTATGGGGTTGATTTTAGGCAGAAATGTCCCAACGAGGGTGGCTACGAGATCCCCGTTGAAGTCTTCACTCTGCCGAGCTCTGTCTGGGACTGGGAGAGTCGGGAGAATCATGATATGCAGGAAATAGAGTGATGTAAGCTCCCAAAACAACGGCAGGCCCTCGGCATGATGCAAGACGAGATGGTCGAGGACGTCTTTGAGGAAGTGATCTAGGCCACTCGAAGCAGGCGATGCGACATTCAGACGCGCAACTTGGAGAGACGTTTGCGAGATTCGGTTCCCCAACTTGTTCCCGAGTTTGGCAGCACCATCCTGCACCGCGTTCCAAAAAGCAGTCGGAAATGACTCTCGAGTATTGAGACCAAAGCTTTCCTCAAGTACGAAAGAAAATATCTGTGTTTCGTTTATATGAATTCTGTGGTCATGCGACGCAAGCAACCCACCCTGGAGTCGCGAAATTCTGCTCCATGTAGCAGAGTGACGGCAATGCCCGAAGTGAGAAGGCTAAAAATGAAGTGGCGTTGGATGAGGATGCGCGTGGCCATGTCATAATCTGTGTTTTCTGGCATTCCGCCATCATTCAGCATGACAAACATTGGCTGCAAGTCCCGTCAGAAGAACCGAAAAGTGGATACGATCCAATGAAACTACCTTTGTGCGTTGCTGGTAGGCATGCCAAGCTGGGTCTGTTAAGCCCGAGAAGGCATATATTTCTAGCCCCATTTTTGAGGAGTGCTCGACGAGGTGGCTGAATAAAAGGGCCCGGGCAAGCGAACGTGACGATACCACGAAATCCGTACCTCCCTTCAGCGTGAGGTAGCGAGTATCTAGAGACAGATGACACAAAGTCAGTGACAAGCCTTCGAACGATGCCTTGGAGCTCACCCTCCCAGAAGACTACATCGAAGACGGCAGATCTCCTGATCATCTCATCCAAGAGTCGCTCCATCGAATGAATGGCGTGTAGAATTTGAAAACTGGGGTCTATAGGATTGCAAGCTCTGAGACAGATGCCACCTAATATGATAGGTAGACCCACCATCTGTGCGTGCAAGTGCTAACAGAGGATCGTCGAGGACGTGCTGCAGTAACGACTCCCCTGAACAATAAAGAGTTAGCAACTTGACGAAAAAAGGAGATGCTCATTACCGTCGAGTATGAATCTCTCGTTGCCCGCATAGTCACCAATCAAGTCCATCCAACGCGCCTTCTTTCCCCCAATTTCCTTGTACCAATGTTCGTCGATGTATTTCAACGCCTGGAAGGCATCCATTTTCTCCTCGTGGGTGGGGTTGTGCTGGCTACCATCTGCAGTGGCCAAGAGAGGATCATCGAGAGTAAGATCGGTTAAATCCATAATCCGGCAGTAGGGGGGTTTTTTTTTTAAACGTGGGCGGTGACGTGTACAGCGTTGGGTGTGGGTTGTAAGTAAGGAAAACCGGTGTAGGAGAGGGCCAGAGACAGCGCGAACTTTGTGAAGAAAGAAGACTTATTTACGCATCCACTTGATATGGGCGTAAACTTAAAATCTCTCTCACACGCCTCGTTTCACCATCGTTGCCCCGGGATGGCAAATTCGAGGGGTAGAATGCGCATTCGAATCATCAGAACAGGCCGGATGGACTCGATTATCCTTTTTCGAAGCGTGGCAAGCGCAGTCCGCAGTCTAAAGATCGCGCGATAACATGTCGAATTGGGGTAGAAACAAAATATGGTAGGGCACGTTGAGAGGAGGCGTGCAGGGTTCAAGAGCGCTGAAGGAAGACGAGGTATATCAGCTGCGCACAATGCAGCGTGATAATGTGCGGCGCGGCGGCTCCCGCCTCGCACGGCCCGGATGTTGCTCTCTGTGAATGTTGACATTGTTCATCGCCACCAATCGCAAAAGATCGCGGAGAATCGGTATTTGCACACAGAAGCGCGAATGTTGAATGACATTGATGACACCCCACTAACAGCCTTATGACCGAGACTTGGACAAGGGAAATGCCCTTCTTGTCAAACGCAAGACATGAGCGCTGAGCGTGTCTGATTCTCGGAACACACCCGCAATCAGTAGTCTTGTAGAATGACGCGTCGACTGACAATTATAATCAGAGAAGAGAAGGAAGAGCTCAATTCACGTGTATCCTAATGTGGATGAAACCAATTACATTCGAAAGCACACAAAATAAACGTCACAGTAACGGGCGAAACTAATTGTTCCCAAGATATACTCAAGAACTAGTAGTAAAGTTGTTGAAGGCTAACAGGTTTACCGTATCCGCGGGAATCTCGGTAAGTAGGCCTTCGCTCGAGAGACCGATCAGCGCTGCTTTGAGGTCAGCGGGACTGAGCGGTTGGACCTCAATCGGGCCGGTGACGGCTTCAATGAGGCGGGGAGGAGGAAGGAAGACAGAAGCCCAGCGGGGCATCACGCTGTACACGGACTCATAGAGGCTGGTGAAAGACCCGGTGAAAGGGCGCTGTGCGTTAAGCCCAGTAGGAACGAGGGAGTAGGTAGTAGGATCGAAAGTGGCGGATGGATAGATGGAAAGGAGATACGCCAGGAGGCCAGCCGTATGGGGGGATGCCATGGAAGTGCCGGAGATGGAGTTTGTGGCCGAATCAGACCCAATCCAGGTGGATAGGATATTGAGGCCGGGGGCAAAGACGTCGACGCAAGGCCCGAAATTGGAGAAGTAGGCACGCTCATCACCGAGCGTGGACGCCCCAACGGTGACAGCCTTCTCAGCGGCAGCTGGAGAGAAAGTGCACGCATCACGATTGTCATTGCCTGCGGCAACAGCAAAGTGGAGACCAGCGTCGACAGCGCCATTAACTGTCTCATCAAGAGCGCGGGATTTTCCGCCACCTAGAGACATGTTAGCAACAGAACCCTTGTGCTTCGTCTTTCCAGTAGCCTTGAGTTCAGCGGCCGCCTGGGCAGCCTTCTTGACCGCGGACTCAGCAGCAAAAAGGACGCCAGCGATGACATCGGACATGGATCCGCTGCCATTTGATCCAAGAACTTTGACGGCAATGACATGGGCAGCCTTGGCTACGCCATATTTGCGTGAAGCGATGGTGCCGGCGCAGTGGGTTCCATGGCCATTGTTGTCTTCGTCAAAGTCATTCAAGGGGATAGTCTTGCCCCACGATGCACGTCCTTGGAACTCTTGGTGGTCGATGTTGATGCCAGTGTCAATGACGTAGACATCAACACCCTCACCGCCATCATGATCATATTCATACTTGGTGAAAGTGCCGAAGGAGAGCCTTGGGCGGTGGCTAATACGCGCGAGACCCTGAAAGACGTCGCTATGAGTCATACTCGTGGTGAAGGAACACATGAGCATATTGCTGACGTACCCAGGGGGCAGACGTCTGGACCTCTTGGGTCCTGACAATTTGGTCGCGCTCAACGTAGTCCACTTCGGGCATTTCGCGAATCCTTTGGAGAACTCGGTCCGTGAACTTGCCAGCGTAGCCCTTGATATGGCTATCGAACACGTGACGGATCCCGCCATTACCGTCCAAGTGGGGGTCCTCGGCATGCGCTGCCTCGAGGAAGTTGTAGTGGTTATCAAGAGCCGCCAGCGGCATGTCCTTCTTCAACATGACGATATACGAGCCATTGATAAGCCCGTGAGGGGCTTCATGCTCTGCCGTGTGAAGGGGTGCAACGACTAATGGGGTACCTTGGCGCGCACCATAATTGTAGCTGGTGGAGAGAGGTGTGGCTAAGGATGAAGCGACCAAGGAGAGGGAGAGGAGCGACAGAGAAAGTAGGGGTGACATGGTTGTGGTTTGAAACAGGCCCGCTTAGAACAGCGCCCTGGATTTGTTAATGAGGGCTCCCCAGTTTGGCTCTATTTGTACCGCTGTCGTGTTGCCAAGCTAAAACACATAGCCACGTATCACCACCACAGTGGAGGAGAGCATCCTCATTATCACGAGGGCCCAGGCAGGGTCGGTCAGGAGTACAGCAATTATTGTATTTACGCACGACATCCTCTGATGCACCATTCAACTTTCGCTGGGGCAAAGTCACGGCCCCCCAAAATTCCATAGCCTGATCGAGTTATCTTGGAAGGACGGCTGTGGGCGGTGGCGGTGTCTCCGTATGAAAGTTCCTGTGTCGTCTCCTCGTGACCCCTCACCCAAAACGGATGAGTCGGAGCTTTCTTCTCCGTCGTCACTATCGATATCGTCGAAATGGCGTGATCCCGATATGGAAAGTAAAAGTGGATGAAGGGGATGGAACGCAACGGAACCGACTGTATCTGCAAATCGTTCAATTCATGAAGATAATTCGGGAGGATATTTCCATACCATCGTGCGCGTGATATTTCAGGGAAGGGGCGGTCCAGCAGAGGGGAGGTTCTTCGACACCGACCTCTGTTGGCGCCGCGCCCAACTGAGTCAGGCTAAAAATACTGACGTTCCCGTTCTATGCCGAAAATGATGTCAACCAAGGTTTGCGCCCGGATATTTATGCTCACTTGGTCACCAACGCCCATCAGCTTTCCGCCAAGGTCAATGTCAAATCTCATCCTCTGGTTCGTTTCGAGCCTTGAGCCATTGCCATAACGAAACGTCTCCAACGGGGTCGCCGTACTGCCACGGAGGTCCCAGCTGTGTATCTCATCGCGCCGCCGGAATGAGGCATATAATATGTGGGAATTCAGAGGATTGAATGCGAGCTGCACGGAGAGAGGTCAAGCGATGCATCGACGCCAAGAATTGGAGCCGGACCTGCATGACACTTGCTTTGATATCGCCGACCCACCCCACCGGTTTCGCGCCTGTGTCTTCGTCGAAAAGTGCTATGTTGGCAGAGTTGGCAGAAGACGGTGAGAGGGAGCCCGCCGCATATAGTCGGTATGAGGGGTCATATGAAGGGCAAAATGCAAGGGCCGAAACGATTCCTGCATGATGGATCAGTTCCCTATCACTCCGCGTAGTCTCCGATTCAGAGATCCATAAGCGCGACAAGTACCTTTTAGCCCGTCTCTGCTTTTTCTGGACGGTGTGGTCGCGAGCCGTGTGCCTTCACCTGGATAGTTGACATCGAATACCTCGATAGCGTCCTCAAATCCGCAATATAGTCTTTGTCGTGTAGCCATGAGAATCACATTCGTATCACCCACATGATAATCGGTCAAAACTTACTTGTCCGCCGAAGGGTTGAAGGATAGGCTATGTGGTCCAATCTGTCGTTCGCGATGATCGACGATCTTATAAGACGCCCTCAACTGCGCATTGTTGAGATCGTCAATTCCAATCGCGCAATCGAATTAAATACTTGAAAAGATAGCTTACCCGCCCATCTGAGGCGTCAACCAACTGGACAGGCGACTCGCGGACAGATGCGACGAAGCAGAACGACGACGCGTCTCGGGGCGTAGCGCGTGGATACCAGACGAAATCAAGAATGGGGGCCGCTCGTGGGAATACTCTTGTCTTGGGAGGGTCGAATGGGGCGGGTGCTGGGCACAGGGATAAATAAGATCCGGGAGCATACTCAAACCAAAATGCTGCTATTGTTTGGCTGACCTGACCGAGGTTGCACCTCATTTCCTATGTCCTGCGGACTGGCGCCCCGTGTAATTCCGATCAGATTTTGGGACCCGAGCACACAAAGTGGAAATAAAAACCCACATGTCGATATATTGCAGACTGCGATTCTCGCAGTGTGCGAGAGCGAGAGAACCATCTGGGCACCTTCGTTTCCGTGCCAATGATCGGAGAGCCCGTGAATGCGTGAATGCGGGGCATCAATGAAAAAAATGCCTCGAAAAGGTGATATTTGAGTTGAACACACCATTTTGCGGAACGTGCAAAGTTTTCCTGGAAATTGGGGTCTGAAAGTAAATTGGCCTCGTGTGCGAGCGACGGCTGCACGGAAGTGTCAAAAGTAGGCGGCTCCCAGATGGTACATTGCGATTCCATTCAGACGAGTTTGGAGTAGGGCGTCGGCGAGAAATAAAACTGCCGAAAGTTTGGCTCCAAGTCAGATACCGATATCAATTTAGGGACACAAGACCGACGTCGTTGCAATTATTCACCGAAAGAGAAGTAGTCACTGATAGAGTGCTGTCATCAAGATGGGGTACAGCAACACGCGGCAGGTGACTTGAAACATCTTGACGTCATCAGCACCTCTTTATTATTCTATGATCCCCGGGCTGTCACGCTGATGGACGGTGGATCATGGAGGGTGTCTACCCAAAGAAACGCACAGTTTCAAGTTCATTCTTACAGTTATCCGGGTCTTTCTGGAGAGCGAGTGTTACAGGTTTTCATTGTTCCTATTGTTTTCTGCCACGTAGAACAATGTGTTTAAAGACGTGTATTTGTACAGCAACCACTTTCAACTTGTCGTCCTGTTTCCTGTTCCTGCCAGTGTCTGAACGCGCGCTCTGCTGCTCCAACGCGCCATCGCCGGCTATCCATAACCTTCACCAGCCGATCTCTCTTTGAATTGAAACGGACGCCATCAATCGCTAATCACGATCCATTCTACAGCCGTCGTCCACACGGACAACTTGAACGAACTACCCCATACTACCGTGACTAAGTAGTGGAAATATGGATTTGGACACAAGCTATTACGCACTGCGCTCCGATTCAGACCAACTCACCAATATTGCCAACTGGAGATCCATATTGACATTGACGGTCTTTTTCCTCAGCAGTAAGTCAATGCAGGTTGATATGCCATCATCATTCGTTCTGCCCTTGGAGCATCGCTGAAGGGCATTAGATGTCATCGTCATCTTTCCATTTCGTATTCCCCTCCCAAGGATCGTTGCCTATGCTCCTTACGATGCGCTTGTCAAATTCCGTATACTCTCCAACACGTCTGAATACCTTCGACGGCCATATCTACCTGTGAATTTCCTTACGGGACCAGTATTGGCTGTCGTACTTCTGCTAGCCACCGGAGCAATTAACGGCGTGGTGCTGAGGCACGGAATTCTCGGCGCAAACGGCATTGAGCCCCTTAGCATCATGGGGTTGTTTATCTCACTGGTGCGTGACAAGTCATCATATCTGGCATGCGCCCCTCGTGGCTCTTACCGGGAACCGCAGGCGTACGTTGCCATTTCCCTAGATGCGACTGGCCTGTTCCGTTTTCTCGCCTTCTGGGTTGCGAGGAAAGGTGGAACTTCGGGACCAAGGCTATACTTTTACCTCTACTTGTTCTTTTTGGTGTCTGCCACGGTTGTCGGAAACGTAAGTCATTGAGTCCTACAGAGGTATCATTTTTCCTCAATGACGTGCCCGAAAGGACCCAGTCATCCTGTATGGCACTCCGTTCCTGGCCTACCTGACGAGGGCATTAGGGTAAGTCTCATCCTCCAAATCTTGTATTACGTTTCATTACGTGGTTCCGTAGAATCACGCCTCCAACCGCTTGGATATTCTCCCAATTCGCAGCTGCCAACATGGGTGTGTGTCAATCACCTATGGTCATATTTCTTGCGAATTTATCGATTCCGTAGCGTCTGCTGTGTTAATCTCTTCAAATCCCACCAATCTAGTCTTATCCGGAGCATTTTCGCTCTCATTTGTCACTTATACCTCATCTGTGGTCCTCCCGTTTCTTGCGGCTGCACTGGTTGTATACTTGTACCTTTCCATTGTGCTGTTCCGCTCCACGGAGTCTATACCTTCAAGCATCGAGGTATCGCATAACGATGGAGGTGACGGTGTTGGCATTGACCGCCCGAGTACCGCGCTCATCGACAAGACCGGCGCCATCTTTGGCAGCGTTCTGTTTATTGCGACATTAGGTGCACTAGTGGGCGTTAGCACGGTTGGTATCCCCGTATGGCAAGTTACTGTACCAGGAGCCACCCTGATGCTGAGCCGCGATTTGTTGCGGGACTGGATGCACCATCGCGCTCACAGGGGTATAGCCAAAGAACGCGGGATCGAGCCCCCACCCTCTGCGGGGGATCTTCCAATTGAACTCCAGAACCTACCCTCGTCCGCATCTCACCTAAATTGCAATAACCCCAGTTGCAACAGCACTGGCAGGCATCAATTGGCGCTGTCAACCATCTTGTCAACGTGGACATGTCGTTTGGTAGAAACATTTCCCACTGTCCACGCGGTCTGCTGGCAGCTGCCACTTACGCTAGTACCGTTTGCATTCTTGATGTTCATCCTAGTTGAAGGCCTAACTAGTCAGGGCTGGGTGCGCGTCTTCGGTCGCTGGTGGGACACATGGGTGAATGCAACCGGAATTGTGGGAGCCGTCGGCGGCATGTTGATCGGGTCAGGATTGTTGTGTAACGTATGTCATGCCACTTTTTTTTTTGCTCTTACCTCAAGGGACGCCAACAATCATCACGTCATCACAGATATGTGGTACAAACATCGGCACAACCATTTTACTGGCCCGAATGTTACAGGAGTGGGAACATTCCGGGCGGGCTACCGCACGTGGCCGGTACGCATCTGTGAACAGCCTCGCGCTGGGGTCGAACTATGGGGCGTTCACACTCACGTTTTCGGCGTCACTGGCTGGACTGCTATGGAGAGACATGCTGCGACGGAAAGGGATCCATGTTAGGCAATATCAGTTCGCACAGTTGAACATGGGCACCTTCGCAGTGGCGAGTGTAGTATCCGGGGTAGTGCTGATTGGACAGACGTTGGTTGTGCATAAGACGTCGTGATAGATTCAGGGCAGTGCGGGACGGTAACCGTAGAGCAATTCAATTATATACGAGGGGTGGCAGGTGACAGGGATTAAAGACTCTCCGTTGTGTGAGAATAATTAATTAAGACCGGTGGTGGGCGGGTATCAAAAATGTCAGATCATCTGACTACCGAGGAAGGGCGTCATTATACTTGAAAGGGAAATCGCGTCCAAGTTTGGTGCGAGGAGAAACAATGCCAATGCGAATGTAGCAACACACTTTATGCTTTTACTCCATTCCTTCTTCTTCTTCCCTCCGTCCTTTCTCCCTCTTCCTCCTACACAACCTACCCTTATCCCTTGGTTATGATCAGGCGTATGACAGACAAACTCGGCCATCTCACGCACGGCCACCCAAAATCTCCGCAACTGCAACAACAGCAGCAACAGCTCCAACTGCAGCAACCGGTTCAATCCCTCCCTCTTCCCGCAACAACGCATACACACCTCGAGCACCGCGGTTCAATCTCTACACAACGCACCAGCGAAAGCAGCAAACGTGGCGAGAGTGTGGACGAGTCACGTCTCCTAAACGAATCCATCTTCCCATACCAACGTAGAGCAAAGGGCACCTACCGTCTCGCCGACTTCCTCTTCCAACGTACCCTCGGTACGGGCAGTTTTGGGCGGGTCCATCTTGGTATGCCGGCCTCTTGACCCTCTCACTCTCACGCTCACCATCTGATAGTTCGGAGCAAACACAACCTTCGGTTTTATGCCATCAAAGTCCTTCAAAAGGAAAAGATTGTCAAGTCAAAGCAGATCGATCACACAAATAATGAACAGCAGATGCTGCTCGCTGTGCAGCATCCGTTCATTATTAATCTGTGGGGCAGCTTCCAAGACGCAACAAACCTCTACATGGTCATGGACTTCGTTCCCGGTGGCGAACTGTTCACCCTTCTGAGGAGATCCAACGTGTGTTCTGACTTTTTCTCGGCGCCACCACCTTTCACCCCTGAGCCATCTCATGTAGCGCTTCCCTGACCCTGTTGCAAAATTTTACGCCGCCGAGGTGGCATTGGCGCTTAACCACCTTCACAACCAAGACATTGTTTATCGTGATCTCAAGCCCGAGAACATCCTCCTTGGTCTTGATGGCCACATCAAGATTGCCGACTTTGGATTTGCAAAGCACTGCCCAAATACAACATGGACACTTTGCGGGACTCCAGACTACCTCGCGCCGGAGGTAAATTAATTGTTTCATACCATCTCCATCTGTCATCATCCTGATCATCCGTCCCAGGTCATCAATCAGAGTCGCTATAACAAATCCGTGGACTGGTATGCGCTAGGCGTGCTCATCTTTGAGATGCTTACCGGCCTACCACCATTCCACCGGCCTGATGATTCACCCATGGCACTTTATGCTCGCATTCAGAGCGGGCCATCATGCATTCGTTTCCCCGCCATCAATATCCTTGCTAAGGACCTCGTTCTCAAGTTCCTCGAGAGCAACCCGTCAAAACGGTATGGAAACCTCCGAAATGGTGCTGGTGACGTGTTCTCCCATGCGTGGTTCCGTGAGGTGGATTGGGATAAGTTACGGAATCGTGACATCGTTGCCCCCTATCTACCGAAGGTGACTGGAGAAGGAGATGCGAGCGCGTGAGTCCTGATCGATGTCGTGTTCTCCCTTGCAGCAACTAATTGGGATATTGGCGTAGTTTCGAGCAATACGAGGAAGGTGATGCCGTCGCACAGTACGGCCTACTTTCTGAGGACTTGCATGGGATCCACTTCCCCGATTTCGAATACACTGCTGTTTGATATGGCACATAGGGCTGGGCTGGGCTTTTGACAATTTTTAGGACGTTTATCATTACGACATTGACATGAAAGACTTGTATGGCTGTTTAATTATTCCATGGCTCGCTTCGGATACCTTTCGTCTTTGTTCTTGAGCAAATTTGAAGGCATGAACCTTTACTCAGATATTCGGAATGAGATGTGAGAGTGGTGTGTGTGTGGTGTGGCAACATCGGCATCGTGGTATTCCGCGGTGAGAGTCGCGTGTTTGCACCGAACAAATACAACACCTGCTGAGCACTTCGGAAAATGGCGTTCTTTTGCTCAATCTATCCTCACACCCGCGAACGGCCCACGCTTTCTTCCTCTACTCTACTCCAGCGCGTAGGGTTACGCAGGGCATACCCGACAAGCCAACAACTACGTCCTATAGTGCGATATCAGCCGAGATCAAGTGAGGTTGCCTGCCGCGCACCCACGTCGGCATCGCCCTGCTACACAACGAATTCTTCACTACGCAGCGCATTCGCACCCGGACTCCGATATGGTTCATAGGAAGTCGTCTTCTGTGTCTGTCGGCGGCCAGAAACTTCCTCCAGAGAACCTCCATGATGGAGACGGTGCGAGTCAACGAGCGGAAGCTGCAATGCCTGGACAAGTCATGAGCGGCGGTCACGGTAGCGGTGCTGGCGACAGTGGCAGTGGCAGCGGTGGAGATGCCCCTCAGCAACTCGATGCCGCGCGCACAGCGCTGTTGCGCTCGAAGCAAGCCGAATTAGATGCGATCGAGGATAAGCATGATGACCTGGTAGGTTTGTCTCGCCTTGTGCCCCGCACACTCTTTAGCACAGGGCGTGGCGACTCCGCAGGCGCGTTTTTGCTCATTGTTTGCGGACTATGTAGCTACGCGAGGCGTTTCATCTGGAGCGGTGGACGACATTGGTTACGTATGACCCTGCAGTGCGTCTCCTGATCCCTTTCCTTCTCAATCTCTCCCACTCCCTTTCCCTCTCTCATTGGTGACTGTTTGGGGGACAGGTTGCAAAGAAAGATAACTCTACTGTTTTTCAAGAGGCGCGTGGATATCCCACTTCTAGCTGGTTGATGCATGTATTCACCTTGATATCCAGTTCAAGTCAAAACACGATCTCATCGGGGCTACGTCCTCGCCCGCGGGCCCATCCCGGAGAACGACTCGGCGTGCGCTGCAAGACCGCGTTGAGAAGTTGAAAGGGGCCTTGCCTGGCCCGTCTGCCATCGTCTCCTCTCCTATTCAGCCTCCCTCTGGCCCTGTACCTGATGACAGTTCTATATGGAACATATTGGGCTTTTCTACCAAGGGTAAAGGGAAGGATCGGAATCCCAGTTCCCCAAAAACTATGAAAGGAAGGGCGCATGCTACATCTGCCGATATCGGGACCAGTCCTACCATGATGCACGAAACTCTATCCGCGCCCGTTGCAGGTGTAGGTTCTAGGGTAACTCGTCAGACTACGTCACGTGCGTCCCTCTCCAAAATGCCACCTCCAAACCTCTCTGGTCCTGTTCAACAAGAAAGGGGATCGCCGGCGGCGGCCAAAGTTCGTCGAAGACAAAGCCTTGACGCGACATCTGATGTCCTCCTTGCAGCTCCTCGTAAGCGGCGAAAAACAGATACCAACACTTCTGACTCGCGAAACGCCCCATCCACCCGCTCCTCCGCAAAGACCCCACGCTCTCCTCCCCCCACCAGAAAAGCCACTCTGAACGGTGTTCACCAGACTCCTACGACCAAAATGTCGCCTGGACTCCTCGCTGATACGCCGAAGGGGTTAGTGCCACCTGTCACACCAACACCGATCAGGAGAATAAGACTCATCGTTCGCCGTCCCGAACCTGTCTACACTCATCCTAAGCAGAGGCCCGCCCCTCCAAATTTCGATAAATCCGTAACGTCTGCTCTTGCTTCGTACACTCGAATTGAAAACGATGACGTCGAAGAAGAAGCCCTGGAGAAAGCGGCACGCGAGCGTGCAGTACTTCTTGAACGCGTGTTCGCCATGCGTCAACAGGGCCGCATGCTCCTGTCTGCTGAAGATGCCAGTCGTGCCCTCCAAGACAGGCTAACGGATCCACGGACACCTGGCGCAGACTCATGGGATCACGTGCTCAACGCCGTGCGCGCACGGCGCCATCAGCGAGAAACGACTGGACAAGAAATCGCGGCCACCATCGCAGCCAAGGTGCGCACGTATTGGGAAGTGCAGAACGCGAAGGAGGGCAGGGTGAAGCTGCAGCAGGAGAAGCAGTTGCGTGTCCTTGCCAAGGCGACGCTGAAGCTAGTCATTGCCGAATGGAAAAAAGCCGTATTTGTCAGTGATTTTCTTTGGCACTCAGCAGTGTCGTAGAATTTACAGACTGACGATGTTTTTTTTGTCGGTGGTAGCATATACGAGAACAGGGACGGCTTAAGCGCGAAGAGGAGGAAACGCGCAAGGGCCGGGAACACCTCGATGCTCTGTTGGATCAGTCTGGGCAGATCTTGGAAACACAGCATCTTGACCTGTCGCGCGCTACTCGTTCGCGCAGCCGATCCAGCAGCGTATCTGCCTCTCTCCGTGACATGGATGACGAAGAAGAATCCGTCACAGATGAGGACGTGGCGTCAGACGACGATGCAAGCACTGATGGGGACGACTCCAATCCCGACGAGGAACAGTCGGACGGGGCCGAGTATGCGTCCCTATCAGCTGTCGGTGAGGACAGCGATGATGAGGTTTCCGCCGCCGCTTTACTCGGGCTCGATGCGTCTGCCGTCTTGCGCGACAGTCCTACGCCCCGTTCTGACCCGGAAAGTGACGTTGAGATGATCGAACAAGAAGAGGATGAAATTCCACCCGCCGACGAGACTTCCGTGGCTCTATTTGACGATGGTCCGTCGCCGCATTCCGACATGGTGGCGACGCCATCGAGCGAGCCTTTACCAGGTTCGCCACGCTCTCTTGTTCCAATACCACGCCCAATCGTCTTGAGTCCACCACCCGACCTATCGCCTCATGCCCTGCCACCTACGACACATCCATTCAGTGATGTCCTCATCCCCGTCAAGGAAGACTTTCATCCGGTGCGCAAAGCGTCAACGATGGAGTCCCAAGAAGCCGATGTGGCCGCGGACTCTTTGACCCCTGATCGTGTTCTGCTTGCTCATGAACCAAACCTTGCACAAGAGAACCAAGAGCCAAATGGCGATTTCAGAATTTCAGAATCTCAGGAGCTCGCTCCAACACCGCAGCCCAATAGTGAAAGGGGGCAACTCAACGTCCTGACTAACGGTGCCAGTCTATCTGTACCTGATGCAGAAAGTGGTAATCCCCTCGAGGACGATGAAGACGCCGCGTCACTTGTTGAGGATGAGTCAGAGGAAGACACCCGCATCCCACGATACCTTAAGCCATATGCCGTGGCGCCTGTCGAGTGGGATCCGGCCGCGGCGACCAAACCCCCCGCGCTACTTCGTG
>Ga0307509_10007429_pt1 | contig 14328 bp, 5 predicted proteins | sample 10_EM_MG_FD_202245 | JGI IMG/M metagenome (GOLD analysis project Ga0307509, IMG submission 202245) | Populus trichocarpa ectomycorrhiza microbial communities from riparian zone in the Pacific Northwest, United States - 10_EM | ecosystem: Host-associated > Plants > Roots > Unclassified | place... | reverse complement strand
GGCTCGACACGCTGACTTGGAAGGATAAAAGCTGGTGTTTTTGGCATTGTATTTGAAGAAGATAGGTTGAATGAATAATAGATTGATAGATCTCTCATTATTACTTTACAGTAGCTTTTACTTAGAACTTTTCCTTCCTGTATGCCAAGATATCAGTTTATAATTTATTGTAATAATGTCAATATACCTTAACTAAAATTATGCTAAATATTAAGAGCCTATATTCTATTCTTACTATGATAAACCTATTCATAAATCAATATTAACCCACAAAGTGAGGTTGAGCTGCAAAGTCATATTGAGCCACAAAGTTATGTTGAGCCACAAAGTTATGTAGAGCCACAAAGTCATGTTGAGCCACAAAGTCATGTTGAGCCACCAATTTAGTATGGTGAGCCACAAAGTCATGTTGAGCTGTCAGGCACTCTGTAGGAGTGCCCAGGTTGTGAGCCAGCGAACATCCTGGGTTGCGGCCACACGCCGCCACCTTGGCACGATTATCTGAACAATACTAGTGACGTGTGTGAGTGCAGGAATGCTTGATTTCTCAAACCACCTATTCCAACAACAGCATTCACTTCTGCCACTGTCATCGCCGGAGCGGGCAGTATAGAATGATGTTGCTTAACCATTATCCGTAAAAACGTCCTGTTACTTAGTGACCACTTTCGGGACGCCTGACTTTAGTGCTCAGTAATATAATGCGACCTCGACCGATATGGCTCGAACCACTTGCCTAAGCTCACCAAAGGCCTTTCCTCATATATGCTGCGAACAGGATCCGGACATACAGACAGCCGCGACGTATACGGGGTTACAAGGAAGGTTTCAAGGACCATGTGTTTGGTGAGTGGACTCAACTACCGTGGCGTTTGCCAATGTAGCACTGTCCTAATGCTGGTGCAGGAGGGGGGAGTTGGCTTGTCCTTTGGAACTCAGAATCCCAAGGTCGGGTAATTATAGGTCTTCATTCACTAATGGAAGGCTGAGCCTTCCGATATGCCAAACAGTGAGGCAATTGACGTCTAAGTTCTAGGATGACTTTGCTGGTGAAGGTAGGGTAAATTGGATTCCTCAGTAGGGTAACTGGGTCCCATGGGCATAATGGCCAAAGTCACAAGGTAGGATAACTTTGTCCTCTTATGCCTTTAACCGCTCCGGAAGTCCTCCAGTCAACCACAAAAGTCATCTCAGAAATCTGTGTAACATTCCCATAGTTCTCTTGACCATATGTGAACTTTCACCCGAAAGGTTACTCTGTCTAATAGAGTACCTAAGGCTACTCTATGGTTTCCTGGGCCTTGCCTTAGGCGAACCAGCCTTCTTGTATACAATGTATACTAGACTATAGCACCTTCGGTTACTACTTGGTATACAATTTGGGCTAAGGTGGTAGTTATTGTAGCTACCTATCATAGGGTTGTTACACCATGTATAATGTTTTGGGTCTATACCACTGTATTGGACCAAGATCGTTGAGCTAGCTCATAATGAACAAATTAAAGAGGACTACCACCAGTCAAACAAAAATGAAGCCGCCGGTCAGATCTTGTCACATTATGGCCTCCAGCAGGCCTTGGGAATGAGGTTGCAGATAGTAGAAACACTGGTGAAAGCAGAGAGTGATATTATGATAAATAAAAGTAGGGGAGAAGTAGCTGTGATTAGGCGGGAGCCTATCACCAAGTCTTGCAAGATAACTCAGGCCGATAATCTTTATCGTAGACGGAGATTTGTGTAGGAAGACTCAATGTCTAAGGTAGAGGTAGGTAAAGTGATAAAAGATTTCTTGCGTAAACGTTTTATATTGATAAGATCTCTTCTCCGTTGCTTTCTGATGTTTCAATAGCTCGGGAGGCACCTGAATATTTATATGCCGCGTCTGGGTGGTCGCGGGCTACATCTAGTTCTCATACTAACTAAGTACCTGCTAATAAACTCCAGCTTTTCTCAAAAAGTGCGAACACCATTTGACCCTGCCAATTTCTGTTATCTCACTCGACTTCCGAATTGTAACACCATGAATTTTCCTAACGGTGCTCCCACACATTAGTCCATTGGTTACGATCCTTCTTCGTCGGTGTAACGACCCTATGATAGGTAGCTACAATCACTATCACCTGAGCCCAAATGGTATACCAAGTGGTAACCAGAGATGGTATGGTCTCATATACTTAGTATATACATACCTGGTAAACCTGGGATGAAGCCTAGGGAATTGTTGAGTAGCCTTGGGAACTCTATTAGGCAGGGTCACCTTACAGGAGAAAGTTCGCATATGGTCAAGAGAACTATGGGAATGTTACACAGATTTCTGAGACGACTTTTGTGGTTGACTGGAGGACTTCCTGGGCGGTTAATGGCATCAGAGGACAAAGTTACCCTACCTTGGGAATTTGGTCATTATGCCCATAGACCCCAGTTACCCTACTGAGGTGTCCAAGTTACCCTACCTTCACCAGCAAAGTCATCCTAGAACTTAGAGGTCGATTGCCTCACATTCTATAGGCTCTTGGATGTTCTTGGGTGCATACCCATCTGCGCGGGGAGGTCACACGCCTGTGTAAGGGGGGCCCGAACATGCTATTGAACTTGGGCGGGTTTACCTAACACCCCCCTCTGGCCCCAGCATTGGGACGGCGCGTCATAGGCAGATGGCTGCATAATTGCTCGTTTGCTAGTAAAAAGAGGTCATGGGAGTCGCTGCGGTAACACCGTATAAGTCGTCACCCTCCGTCCGACTGAATGTTGTTCGCAGGATATATAAGGGGAGTATGGGTAACCGCCAAAACAGGGGTCGCCCATCAATGCTCTCTCCGGCACCTAGGAGTCTATCGTAGCCTACGGGTAGTAGGGTGTGTTGGAAACCATGCTGCTCGCCATACTCTCAGAATACTTACTTTGTCTTGAGATAGCTTCCAGGGACGCACTTTGCCTTCAGGCATGAGGAGGCTTCGGGCTGGGGCATGGGAGGCTTCGGGTTCGGGCGTGTGGTTGTACGGTCGAGGAAAGTATTTCCTAAGTAGGAATGTCGCGATCGGACAAGGGACATAAAGGCTGTAAGAAAGGCCGGAAACGAAGAGAGGTGGGTGTGAGAAGGTTTAACACCCGGAAAATGGGTATGAGGATGTATGAACAACGCTGTTTGTTCATACATGAGAGTTGGGAAAAAGAGCGCAGGTTGTATGCAGTGATGTTTGTATCTGCATTTTGTTAGCATGAGATTTCGCACAAGTTGAGAAAAGTTGGGAAAGGAGGAGACAGGGGCACATCCTTTCCTGATAGGAAAGGATGATATACACTTATCCTTTTGTGCTTAGTTAGATGATGGTTGTTGAGTGTCGTGGATGCAAGAGACTGTTGTTGTTAGTGAAGAGATTTTGCCCCCTGTCCTATATGCAATCGTTTAGGTGTGAGTTCGTTGGCGTTTACCGTTTCGTTCCGTTGTCGCCATACTGTCGTCGCCGTCGATCCTAGCTTAATAGGGTAGTCTTCCTAGTGGTACTTAGGTAGTCCACGGAGGCCAGGGTGCTTTCGGGACAAATACCTCAGTAACCAGCTGGGACCTTCTCCTCTTGATTTGTAGTATTACTATGGGTTGTTATTGGACTCTAGAGGTATGAGTCTTATCAGGGTAGAATATGTCCTGGGAGGATGGCTATGAGTAGCGCCCACTTAGCCAACCATAGGTTACATCTCATCGGGGGAGCTTGCATGTCAATTTATCACATTGGATAGTCGCGTAGATTAAATGATGGACCGCATATCTTGTATAGACGAAACTACCACTGGGTCAGTGAGTCCACCACCTAGGTATTGACTCCGGTTGTTTTCATAACAGGTAGCCACTGGTATGACTTCAATAGGAAGAGTTTTTCCACCTGCGGTTGTATTGGAGATGCATTGCAGAAACTCATATCCTATTGACGGAGTAGTGGTGAATGTCAAAGGCTTATATCTGATATCTACTTAAGTTTAAGCGTTTGGCATTCTACTTCGACAACCAACCTTTCCTCGAGAGAACTAAATTGAGTGAAGCTTCGAGCTTAACTATATTAAGTTTTACCGTTGATTCTTCTGAATTATTTTACCTCATCTTTATCTTCTACTTTGAGTGTTTGGTGCAGTCGCAACCTTAGAGTTCACCTCTCTATGGGGTGCCCCTGTTACAGTCGGCATGGAGTCTTGCTTGCCATTGCATACGCAGAATGGTCTTCATGATTGAACCAACAAAGGGGCCAGCTTTGTTATCAAACCTCTCAGCATTGCAGAAGCATTCTGCACTCGACCGCTGCGAGGCATAAGATAGACTTGTCACGATAATCGCTCCAACAGCCATTATCCCTGCCTAGTCATATCATTATCATATGGTTCCGTCAGTATCCGAAGAATACTATTGACGTGTGTGAGTGCGTGTATGCCTGATTTCTCAAACTACCTCATCCAACAACACAATTCACTTCTGAGACTTTCATCGTGAGAGCGTGGAGTATAGAATGTCTTACTTAACCATAGTGAGTAAAAACGTCCCGCTACTTAGTGACCACCTGTAGGACTGATGTCTTTAGTGCTCAGTAACCTTATGTGACGTTGACCGATCTGGCTCGAACCACTTGCATAAGCTCACCAAAGGTCTTCCCTCATATACCCTGCGAACGGGATCCGGTCGGACGGACGGCCGCGACGTATACAGGGTTACGAGGAGGTCTCCAATGACCATGTCTTTGGTGAGGGGACGCAACTACACCGGTGTCTGCTGATGTAGCGCCGTCCCAATGCTGGTGAGGGAGGTGGGTGTTGGTTTGTCCTTTTGACCTCAGAATCCTAAGGTAGGGTGACTATAGGTCTTTATTCACTAAGTGAAGGCTGAGCCTTCCAGTATGCCTAACAGCTGCTTCGAGCCGAAGCACACCCCGGCGTGTGCTATAAGGCCAGATGGGGAATATTTGCACGCTGACCAACCTTTGCAGAACCTGCGGCATCGATTATGGCGACCTAATGGAGGAGATGTTAAGTTATATCAAGTGGCCCGTAGTGGATGTCCAGACGCACAGTTTATTCGTCCGGAGTAAATGCTTTTTTTTGCTGATATTATTCTACTCTACCTCCTTGGACCTTAATTAACACCCAGTACCTCACAAGAAATGGATGACTCATGGCTTGCAGGTAATGTTACCTACTACATGAATCACTATGTAATATATATGAGATAAATAATATTTACTCATGTAAGAAAATAAAGCAAGTATTTTCATCTCCTCGATAATACCAGCTTTATACAAGTATTTAGGGCTATTTCACATGAAGGATAGTATTAATATAGTTAAAAATAAGCACAAAAAGGATATTATTTGTTATTAAAACCCTTTTAAAACACATGGTTTCCATATTCTAATCACATCAATTATAACCATACTAGAAACACCAATTAACCTTAATAAATGTTAATATCAATGGTAATTTTTACAATATATTTAACAATTTTATTGAATTTTTACTATTATTATAATAATAGTAGAATTGGTAGATAATCTGGTTGTAATATATTAAGTTTTGCTAGATATTAACTTTAGGTGTATAGTTAATTTTGTTAAGATATTATATCTATTCAATTAAGTTATTTCAAACCATATACTTACTATAAATAGAAGAACTAAATTTAAATTTTTAGATATTTCTCATTATACTGATATTTTCTGCGATATTATATTGAAGTATTGTAATTGCAACTTTAATTGAGAGAAGTTCAAATTTTTCCTTCTTATAGTCTCTGCTCAGATATCTGATTTCTATCCAAGCTTGGTCTAAGTTCACAAAAACTACAAAAGATTTTTGAACTACAAAACACATTTAGGTCCTGTTTCATACTCTATTGGAAAAAGAAACTTAGTTGTTCCTTAAAATGAGGGATTTTTAGAATAAAAATACTGAGTATTTATTGAAATACTAGTGTTTGGCATGACCAAAATCTTTTGTTTTCTACTAAGTAGAGTAACTGCACTTGTATTCTTTTAAAGTAAAAGAAACTAAGCCACAATAAAAAGTTTGTAGATTTACTACCATTGTGACCGGAAAAGAAAACTGCATAGTAGGGAAATCCTGACTTGCTACTCCCTCCCAAGAATCTGATAATAATTATAACATTTCATTGGTCTATGGAACAATAATTGTTGCAACCTAATACAGGCAAGGTTATCAGAAATACAATACAAAAAGAATACAGCAAAAGCTTTTCCAAAGAATATAAATACCAGAGTATTTATATGCATGCCAAACACGATATAGTTTATTTATCCTCTCTCAACTAGAAATACTGAGAAAGACTGAAAATATCATGGTATTTGTATTTCTATAATGTTATGATACCTTCCAAACACGGCATACAATAAGTTTCATATACGACTTAGATTATTGGTTAAGAGTTTTACTTATATGAATCAAGTACCATACATGATGTATTATATGAGTCATAATTAGTTTATAGTATATTATGTAGTAACACAGAAAAGTTGACTAGTGAATTTCAGAAATAATTTGTTATAAGGTATTGAACAGGGTGGTTCATATACTATATATTCTCAAGGTTAGGGTTATATGTGAAGAGCCTATTTAAGACTGGTCTTAGACTTAGAAGTATGAACTCTTCTACAAATATTTAAGTCCCTCTTTATACTATACTTTTCATCCAAATTCTTTATCTGTACTATCTCTCACTTATATACAACTATTATATTCTTATACACAAAAGGCCAGCCCTTGCTATATCTTAGTTGATAAGGAAATATAATCTAACATTTAGACTAGAAGATTACCTTAAACTTATATGAGAGTAGACAATCATCTAAAATGACTATAAGTAAGTCATTCCCTATTACAGATTTATATCTATCTGACTGCTTTCTTTTCTCATCTTTCTTCTCCTTTCTACTTTTATATTTAAAGACTTAAACTGACTTGTTGTGCTTTATTTCTTATTATACCTTCTTATAACTATGAGTACTCAATTTTATCAACTTGTACATGGAAATACATGTTATGAATTTATAATTTCTATGGTTTTTTGTTCTTCTATATTCCAAATTACGATTTTTGAATACTACTTGAATTAAATAAGTACAAACTTTACTAGTATTTACAATACCAGTAATATCTCTTACCCAGTATTTAAGATAAAACATCTAATTTTACATCTAATTTTACACCTGCTTTTATTTTCTTGAGAAAGTTATTGATAATTATTGTTTATAAAGGCCAATACCAGTATTTGAGATACTCATCTTATACAAGTATATTAAAATAAAAAATAAAATACAATATTTCAGTATTGTATTTTATCTGATAGCTAGAGAGGGTCTGTAATACGCCACCATATCCTATATATAATATCTAACTTTGATACTTCCTCCTTGGTGAATGGAAGGTAGGGTAACCATAGCTCACCAAAGCCTTATTTAACAAAGAAAACCTCACCTTCCCCCTTTCTTCTTCTTCTTCCCACTACCATGCAAAACTCTATCTATCTCCTGTCTATCATGACCTTGAGGTATGTTTGACATTTATTTATCCTTTACTTTATAAGCTAATGAAGTGATAGAGAATCTCATCCTCCTCTAAGATAGCTACATTCACAAAAGTTTATTGGAAGAGGTTTGCTGTATATGCAAGGGAGAGAAAGAAGCGAGTTGGGGGTAAGATTTTCTTTTTCTTTTTTCTTTTTATCCATATGAAAATTGCATATAAATCACCCACTAAGAGGCCACTGTCCTCTCCAGAGTTTTCTGCCAAACACAGCCCTACAATCTGAGATTTTGGGGGGATTGCTGGTATCACTCATGTTATTTATGATAGACGTTTCCACCACGGCGTCCTGCAAGAGAAGCAGCATAGTAAGCTGGCAAGGAAAATGGATAAGTTGAACAAAACATTCAAGACTAAGTTCTGGGGTTTCAAGAAGAGACATGATACTTAGTTGTCGAGTTTCAGGAAGAGATATAATGTCCAATTGTTGAGCCTCCATCCTGAGTTTGCCCAATTTAATAAAAAGATGCATGATATACAAATTGCAAACAGCTATGATTAATTTATTGCAATCTGCTCTTCCGTGTTGTTGATGAAGACGATCAACTGAAACAACGCTCCCATATTTGAAGATCTTAAAGGTTATAATAAGGTGATGGCGAACTTCTTAAAGTGCTACCAGGATGGAGCCAAGTGCCAAATTAAAAGATAGAAGTAAGTTATAGAGTTCAACTCTAAGTGGTGTATATACTGAGTGATTGAAGGAATGGTGTCCATCAGTCTGAGAGTTGGGAAAATTGGAAAAGTTGAGAGAAATTACATGTATATAAGCTTAATAGATTCACCTCAGATTGACCATCTCCATGTGGAGTTCTGTAACAACCATAGAATAGGTAGCTACAATGACTACCACCTTAGCTCAAATAGTATGCCAAGTGGTAACAACAGGTGGTATGGTCTGGTATACTTGATATAGAAAAGACTGATTAACCTTAGACAAGGCCAAGAAAACAAGAGAGAAGTCTCGGGTACTCTATTAGGCAGGGTAACCTTTGGGGACTAGATTCACATACAGTCAAGAGAACTGTAGGAAGATTACACGGGGCTCCAAGACAATATTAGGTGTCAACAGGAGGACTTCTGAAGCGGTTAAAGGCAGAAGAAAGCAAAGTTACCCTACCTTAGGGATTTAGCCATTATACCCCTAGGTCCCAGTTACCCTACTGTAGAACCCAAGTTAACCTACCTCCACCGGCGAAGCCATTCTGAAACTTAGAGGTCAATTCATTAGTAAAAGATTCCCTGGCATCAGATAGGGTACCTTTACGTCCTGTGTGTCCTGAGTTGCCTGGCAACGCCCGCTTAAATTTCATGCATCTGGAGCTAAACTAAGACAGCACATTCTGTCCTGACAGTTGAGAGAAAGCAGGTCTGCCTCTGGTGCACCCCAGTTGTTGCGTTCTCTCGAATTTATCGAAAACGAGGGGCCGGTGAGGCTGGACACGAGGCCACCCAAGTCCCGAAATCGCGACGGATTGAAGCTGCTCCTAAACCTGCTGTTAAGCAAGATGTCGCAGAGGTCTGCAGATCACTACCTCAAGATTTGGATATCTTGGAGATTGATACCGACATGGACGGCTAGGTAAGATCTATGCCAAGAAGGGATAGGAATAGAAAGGTTAACTCAACTCAAGGGCCTAGAAGGGCTGATGAGAGAGATAATAGAAAGGAAGGAGTAATATTCCCCAACAGAGGTATTACAAATTGAAACTAATATCTAGCTATAGGGATAGGGAGATGGGTTGGGTTTCTTTTGTTAGATTGGGAATTCTTGCGGTACTTTGTTTTGCGCTTTTGTTTTCTTATGTAATTTTGCGAAAATGTTATTTACTTATCTCATACTGTATGGAATTTTGGATTGAATTGGATGGGGTTTTGTGTTAATTTCGTCAGGGTGGACTTGACTTAGCAATTGAAGTTGTGGCAGAGACCTTGTAGAGAGGTGAACTCTAAGATTGCGACTGTACCAAAACTCAAAGTAGAAGATAAAGATAGAGTAAATAATTCACCTGAAATTAAAAGAGTTAACTTAATATTTTAAGCTTAAAGATTCACTAAATAAGTTCTCTCGAGGAAAGTTCGTTATCGATGTAGAATGCCAGACTCTTAAACTTAAGTAGATATCAGATTTAAGCCTTTGACGTGCACCACTACTCAGACCTTGAGAGAGCACCCTGTCCTGCTCAGGGTTTGTCCGAGGTCTACCCTGTATCAGGAATTATCCTGCCGGAAGTGTCGGACAAACTCGGGTAAACTTAACTCAGGCAACAGGGTATGAGTTTCTGCAATGCATCTCCAATACATCCGCAGGTGGAAAAACTCTTCCTATCGAAGTCATACCAGTAGCTAACTGTGATGAAAACAAGCGGAGTCAATACCTCGGTGGTGGACTCACTGGCCCAGTTGTAGTTTCGTCTATACAAGCTATGCAGTTCATCATTTAAACTACACGACTATCAAATGTGATAATTTGACATGCAAGCTCCCCTGGTGAGAGGTAGCCGATGGTTGGCTAAGAGGGCGCTACCCATACTCAGCGTGTCGGGACACACTCTACCGTGATAAGAATCATACCTCAAGAGTCCATTAACAACCCATAGTAATGCGACAAATCAAGAGGAGAAGATCACGGCTGGTTACGGAGATATTTGTCCCGAAAGCACACTGGCCTCCTTGGACTATATATGTACCTCTAGGTAGACAACCCTACTACCCATAGGCTAAGATAGTGTAACAACCCTACGATAGGTAGCCACAATAACTACGACCAAAGCCCAAATGGTATACCGAGTGGTAACTAGGGGTGGTATGGTCTCGTATACCTCGTATACAAATGGCTGGTTAACCTAGGACAAAGTCTCAAGAATAGTTGAGTAGCCTTGGGCACTTTATTAGGCAGGGTAACCTTTCAGGAGAACATTCGGATAAGGTCAAGAGAATTATGGGAAGATTACACGGACCTCCAAGATGAGTATTGTGGTCGACTGAAGGACTTCTGGAGCGGTTAAGGGCATAAGAGAGCAAAGTTACCCTACCTTGGGAATTGGGTCATTATGCCCATGGACCTCAGTTACCCTACTGAGGAGTCCAAGTTAGCCTACCTTCTCAGGCAAAGTCATCCTAGAACTTAGAGGTTGATTGCCTCAAATTCTATGGCCTCTTAGATGTTCATAGACGTACATGCATCTGCATGAGGAGGCCTCACACCTGAGTAAAGGTGGCCCGAACATGCTATTGACCTTGGGCGGGTTTTGCTAACACCCCCCTCTGGCCCCACCGTTGGGACAGCGCGTCATAGGCAAGCGGCTGCATAGTTGCTCGTAGGCTAGTAAAAAGTGGTCATTGGAGCGGCTGCCGTATGACCATATACGTCGTCGCCGTCGGTCCGACAGAATGTAGTTCGCAGGATATATAAGTGGAGTATGGGTAACCACCAAAATGGAGGTCGCTCATAAATGGTCTCTCCGGCACCTAGGAGCCTATCTTAGCCTACGGGTAGTAGGGTAGTCTTCCTAGTGGTACTTGGGTAGTCCCTGGAGGCCAGGGCGCTTTCGGGACAAATACCTCTGTAACCAGCCGGGACCTTCTCCCCTTGATTTGTAGCATTACTATGGGTTGTCAATGGACTCTAGAGGTATGAGTCTTATCACGGTAGAGTATGTCCCGAGAGGCTGGCTATGGGTAGCACCCATTGAACCAACCAATCGGCTACATCTCACCGGGGAAGCTTGCATGCCAATTTATCACATTAGATAGTCGGCAGAAGAAATGATGGACTGCATAGCTTGTATAGACGAAACTACTACTGGGCCAGTGAGTCCACCACCTAGGTATTGACTGCGGTTGTTGTCATAAGAGTTAGCCACTGGTATGACTTCGATAGGAAGAGTTTTTCCACCTGCGGTTGTATTGGAGATGCATTGCCGAAATTCATATCCTATTGACAGAGTTAAGTGTACCCGAGTTGGTCCGATACCTCCGGAAGGATAATTCCGGGTGGAGGGTAGAACTCGGACAAGCCCTAAGCAAGACAGAGTACTCGCACAAGGTCGGAGTAGTGGTGAATGTCAAAGGCTTAAATCTGATATCTACTGAAGTTTACGTGTTTGGCATTATATATCGACAACCAACTTTTCCTCGAGAGAACTAAATTCACTCAAGCTTCCAGCTTAACTATATTATATTTTACTGTTTTATTCTTTTGAATTATTTACCTCATATATATTATCTACCCGGAGTTTGGTGCGGTCGCAACCATAGAGTTGACCTCTCTCTTGGATACCCCTGTTACAGAGAGACCCCAAGATCCCCGAGCGACCATTTATGTGTAACCCCTTATTTGGCGGTTACCCATACACCTCTTATATATCCTGCGAACGACATTTGGACGGACGGATAGCCACGACTTATGCGGTGTTATGGCAGCTCCTCCAATGATCTCTTTTTACTAGCAAATGAGCAACTCCGCAGCTGTCTGCCTATGATGCGCCGTCCCAATGCTGGGGCCAGAGGGGGGTGTTAGCTAAACACACCCAAGTTCAATAGTATGTTCGGGCCACCCTTATTCAGGTGTGGGGCCTCCCCGTGCAGATATGTGTGCGCCGATGAACATCTAAGAGCCCATAAAATGTGAGGCAATCAACTCTAAGTTCTTGGATGACTTTGCCGGTGAAGGTAGGGTAACTTGCACTCCTCAGTAGAGTAACTAGGGACCATGGGCATTATGCTCAATTTCCCAAAGTAGGGTAACTTTGCCCTCTTATGCCTTCAACTGCTTCGGAAGTCCTCCTTTCAACACCTAATATTATCTTGGAGGTCTGTATAACGTTCCTATAAATTCTTTCAACTTTATGCGAACTTACTCCCGAAAGGTTACCCTGCCTCGTAGAGTGCCCAACACTACTCAACTATTCTCTAGGCCTTGTCCTAGGTTTACCAGCTATTTGTATACTAAGTATACAAGACCATACCACCTCTGGTTACCACTTGGTATACCATTTGGGCTAAGGTGATAGTCATTGTAGCTACCTATCATAGGGTCGTTATAGAAGTTATTTTGCAAGTTTACCTGAGGAGGGTTGAATACCCGAAATCATGCTGGCGTGATAGTAAACAGCCAAGCTATTGAAACCCCATAAAATTTATTAAGTCATAAAAGCTATTCCCAACCCGTTGTGGCTGCTCTTGTGTCAAAAGGCAAGGGACATTGACTACCTATTGTAAAACCATACCAAATTCTTCTGAAAAATACTAACCGCAATGTTTAGGGACCAAAGACCTGGTAAGCGGTTGAGGGTTGCAGGCCCACCGCCGCATACAAGATCCATTCACGAGACAATGAGAGTGGAATGGAGCCACAATCAAGAGAGGCTAAGTGGTTAAGCCCTCTTATTGTTAGACAGTGGCACTACTGGGCCTGTATTAAGCAGTGCTTTGGTTAAGAATGCCCAAGTACCTTGTGTATGTCGGAAGAATCCGACACCAATTGTAGATGCCAGCGGAAATCACATTTCGGGCTCTGCTCTCCACTATACTACTAGTGTAGACATGTACATCGGAGACTATATGAATACAATGCGATTTGAAGTCGCAGACATGCCGGCAGGTAAGGTGAATAGTTATCTGCCCATGTCGTGGTTTAAAGACCACAATCCAGATATTAACTGGGAAAAAGGAAGTCTTAAGTGGCGCTCAGAATATTGTAAAGCCCACTGCCTAAGAACTGATGGGGGCTTAGAGTTCATTAGAGAAGAAGAACTCTTAGCCGAAGACCCTGACAAAATCTTTGTTATGGGAATGGCCCTTTATGCTAATGAAGATGGCATGGACATCATGATCAATTTCTTTTTTAATTTTTTTTTTTTTTTGAATCAAGTGCGTTTGTTTTATTAAGGTACAAAGACAGCATGCATCTTTAATGATATGGCCGACAAAAACCCTGCCCTCCTCACCCCAAGAAACATCCAAACCCCCAAGTCCCTCTGGTATGAGACTAACCGCACATCTCGCCTATCGCCTAACCAAATCCTACGAACATACACGTACACCCGAAGGAAGTAGAAAGGAAAGAAACAAGCAGGAAGGAGAGGAGAACCCTTAGTAACATCTACAAAGTATAAAAACAAAGGAAATAAATGACCTCCTGACAAAGGAAATTTACGTCTGATAAGTGACGTGGATCAGCCTGAGCTAGAAAGTGAGAGTATAGACCTGCACACCGGAGCGGTGTCGGGGGACGAAGCGGTGCCCAATGGCAGGGTAAAGTGGTGTATGGAGGCAACTCTGGTGAGGGGTCGCCGGAGGGAGTGCCAAAGCGGCATTAGCGGCGGCCAGGAGGACGGGCGTTACCGAGTCGGGTTTTTGTATAGCGATCGAAGATCGACCGCGGGAAGGGAGCAGTAAGGTGCCAGCTGAGGAGGTGGGAAGGGGGGCCGGTGAGTGTAGCTGTAACCGAGCAATGGGACGAAGACCAAGATGGTGGAGGGAGGGGAATGTGAGAAGGAAGGACAGTCCGAACACTTGAGACGACCGACTCCAGTAACCGCGGCCGATGCTTTTCCGAATGCGAAACGAAGACGAGGTGCTGAAGTTACTAACCGAAGTGTTCCCCGACAGGACCACACAATCGAGACGGAAAGGTACTTCGCAAAGGGCTTGGAAAACTCAGCGCCGACCGTGAGCGAAGAGGACAGAATGCCGACCGTGCAAAACCTAAGCGAGGTGCAAAGGAAGTGCGGGGTAAAGGGGAGA
>Ga0307509_10007428_pt1 | contig 14329 bp, 17 predicted proteins | sample 10_EM_MG_FD_202245 | JGI IMG/M metagenome (GOLD analysis project Ga0307509, IMG submission 202245) | Populus trichocarpa ectomycorrhiza microbial communities from riparian zone in the Pacific Northwest, United States - 10_EM | ecosystem: Host-associated > Plants > Roots > Unclassified | place... | reverse complement strand
TGCACGTTCATCGACTTTTTTGCTGCCCCCTTTTTTAAGCAAAGGTTGAGGACCGACTTCTTCATCAGAATCGTCGTCTCTCCCTTGGGGTGAAGGTGGTGGGCCTGTGGAGATTCCCCGCCCAGATGCCACAACGACGTCGGCGTTCCGTTTGTCCAACTCCATACGAGCTGGACTCGGGCTCCGGCTTCGAGTGATGGGCCGAGGGCTCTTGGTGCATGTCCGACTCGGAGACCTTGATGAAGGCCTATTTTGCTTGCGACTGCGGCGGTCGCGTTCGCGTTCGTCGTCCCTGTCTTCTTCGCTGCTATCGCGACGACGGCTGCGTGAGCGGTGTCGTCTTTTGGATTTTAGTTCCTCCTTTTCGCGAGCTTTGCGTGCTCGCTTCCGTTCCTTCCTCTCGCGCCTCCTTTCTTCTTCAGAGGAAGAAGTTGTTATCGAAGGTGACCTGCGTCTTTTCGACTTTTTAGACTTTTTACCGCCTTGGGGGGAACTATATGTAAAGATCAGCTATGGCCCTTCAATGTTAAACCATTTCAGGCACGTACAGTTCTCTTGCTGGGGCCTTGGGTGATGATGGCCAAACATTCACAGTTTGAGCTGCACGCTGAGCGCGACGTCTAAATAAAAGGAACACGTATTGAGTAATGTATGGGAATGGAATACACAAAGTAACGCACTCATCCAAAAATGATTGGAAAGCCATAGCTCCGGAACGACCAAGGTGCTGTGGAGGGTACATGCTCTCCTTCTGCCTCCAAGGAGCCGAGGATTCCCCAGACGCTGGTGCTGGTGGCGGTGGGCGTCGATAATCCTCGTATTGAGGACTCGCTCTTCGAGGTTCAGACGTGCGATAGTCCTCACGTTCACGACCCCTTCCTGAAACTGAATCCCGTCCCCTGCCTTCATTCCTGTCTCGGTCTCTGCTCCGACTGCGTCGTGGTGAAGGGGAGCGGCCCCGTGTCCTGTCGGATCGAGATGCCCTGACGTCTTGGGGGATAAATGCCATCCTCGAAGGATGTACGGTCGCCATGGTCGAAGTTGGAGTCAAAGACTTGGGCAGTCATACTATAGGTGTAGCGCAATTAGGTAGCTGAATCACGCTCTCGTGACTCTGGTCGTCTCCCCTGGCGTGTTAAGTCACCTCCTCACGTTGAGTCCTCTTCATATCCAGTTTTTTCAGCACCAAGCAAGTGAGTAGTGTTTCTTCATAGGGTGTTTTGAGGAGGTTGATAAAAATATGAGTGGGTAGCCTTGACGAAAATAGCTACCCACAGAGTACAATCTATTGCTATCGGGAGCAGGTTTTAGCTCATGGTAATACATGATGATCAATGGTCACCATACCGCATGAATAGCAGGATTTTTTATTGAGCTTTAAATTCAGTTCTCCTCCCCATCCTACTTCTTTCGGCAGCCATCAACCTAACTATTAAAGTACATGTCCCCGGGCCCATTGCACGCTCCTTCAAGTTTTAATCAAGCCCATAAAACCCTTTCATTACACCCTTTGACTATTTTATAATGATTCGAATAACGGGGCTCTGAGTGGGATGGTTTGCGTACACGATCTAACACCAAATCGATGGCTATATTTCGGGAGAATTTATTTTCATCGACGAACGTATGACTTGTGGGAATGAGACGTACATGATACCTGATGATCAGTATCGTTATAAAATCCTTTGTCTCGTGAGGCTAGGTTGAGAACTCTCTTATAAGATGCGAGCTGCGCATGAAGAACGTTTGCGGGGTAACCTTACTCAATGGAGTTGAGGTACAAAGGCAACCTAGTATGTAAGTACGCCCTTTGAGCATTTACGGGCTTGTATCATTGCTTCATGACAAAACGGTCTAGAACGTAGATCGCTAACCTTGGTGGCACGTATGGTGGAAATTTGAAACCTCTGGGAGTATCTTGGCGACAGATGCTAGTGTGATAGTGCGGCTTCCTGAGATAAAAACCCTTCACGACGAGGGATAGGATGAGAGTCTGAATCGGAGGTTCACTTTTCGGTCCCATGTTTTTCAAATATTGGGTGGTCAAAGGGCTCCGAAGTTTAGAAGCTTGCAGTCGATAGCCCTAGCAGGAGAGTGAGCTACTACCCCCAAGAAAGGTCGGAAGCTAGTCGCAGGAAGCGTTGATGCGTCATTAGCCAAGGGTTTTTCTGTAGTGGGGTTCAGAAATCAGTGTCCCCTGAAGGCGCTCCATATATAGTTCGGTAGTCCGGCGCAGCTACAACGAAAGAGGTCTTGATTGAGCCTAGACAAAATCCGGAAGTTGTCAAGCTTTAAAAAAAGGTCTCGACGTCACGGCACCGCAGCTGGTCGACAATGGAGATGATCAGGGAACAAATTCTCTCGGGTAATCCAAATTGGCTGTGTGATCATGAGGTAGCAAACTGCTTCAAGTGGAGGACAATGGACCTATGAGCCTAGAAATGCAGAGACCGTGACTCGTGAAAACCTTTTACTGGCAGTTATTGTTGAAGAAGAATGGCATTAATCAGGCACGATGCGAGGAAACAAGAGGTTGGCCCAAATTTTGAGGCGATGCTATGGTAACGCAGTGTGACAATCCATCAGGATCAGGCCACCACCATAAGTATATTCCTCAAAACTCACTCCGCTCCCATCTTTCTCCTTTCTTTCTACACCAGCTGGCCGGTACTTTACACATTCCTTTCACCGAAACGCAGGCCGTCGACTAGACTTTTATACGAAAGCAATGCCCATTAATCGTTCGTCCGGACTCGACTTCTCAGATGGCAATGGCCCAAACAGAACCTTCGACCAGCATCCCGACCTCCAGGATAAGCCTGGCGCCACCTATCTACAACGTAACAAGACAGAGAGGAGGCGGTTGCAAGGTCTTCAACGCACTCTGACAACTACTTCGTTTTCCTTGTCCTCGGATAAACCGAAGACACCCATGCGCAAGTTCGACTTATGGATGATTAACGAGGGAGGCCGTCAGCTTTTCTTTGGCGTATGGATTTTCCTCCATTTACTGGTCGCCATCTTTGGCTTTGTCCATTACCAGCTCAAGGATAATTTAACTCAGGCGAGAGCGACATTTGGGGTTACTTATTGTGAGTAACCTATCTTCATTTCTTGCATCACATTTTGACTTCATGCTCCTCTATATTAGCCCTGGCAAGGACTGCAGCTCTAGTTCTCCATGTAGATGTCATCTTCATTCTCCTCCCAGTTTGCCGCAACTTCATCTCAATGCTCCGACGCACCCCATTGAACGATATCATCCCCTTCGACAAGAACATCACCTTTCACAAGGCAACTGCATGGGCCATTGTCGTTGGTACAGTGGTTCATATCCTTGCTCACATGATCAACTTCTACAAACTCGCCATGGTTGCAGCACCCACGTCCGGTGGACGTGTCGTTGCTTTCCTTGGTGCCAACTTCGCCACCGGCCCTGGTGTCACGGGTTGGATCATGACAGCTGCTCTCGGTATCATGGTTTTCTTTGCTAGGGAAAAGGTCCGTAAGGCGACTTTCGAGAGGTTCTGGTATTCCCACCACCTTTTCATTGTCTTCTTCATCTGTTGGCAACTCCACGGCATGTTCTGCATGATTAAGCCCGATCGTCCCCCTTATTGCTCGTCCAACACAATCGGAGTGTTTTGGGTATGTTTTTGCTTTTCATATTTTATAGGAATGGTGTTTCTGACAGGTGTATAGCGCTATTGGCTCATTGGAGGTGTTATTTGGATTTCGGAGCGTATCCTTCGCGAAATTCGCTCCCGTCATTATACATACATCTCCAAGATTATCCAACACCCTTCCAACGTGATGGAGGTTCAGATCAAGAAGGAGAAGACCACAACTAGAGCTGGTCAATACATCTTCCTTTCTTGCCCTGAGGTTTCTTACTTCCAATGGCACCCTTTCACATTGACCAGGTATGCCATAGCCTTCTCCCCTTTGAATATTCCCTCTAACAGTCGATAATCCTCCAAAGCGCTCCTGAAGAGGATTACATATCTGTCCACATCCGTGTCGCTGGTGATTTCACGACTGCTTTCGCTAAAGCAGTTGGCTGCGATTTCCCTCAAAAAGGTGGTGACAAGGGCGGAAAGGGCGAACCTCCAGCTGGTGGAAAGGTTGTCGGCACAAACGCTAATCCGCCGCTGAACCGCACTTTGCCACGTGTCATGGTCGATGGTCCTTTTGGTAGCGCCAGTGAAGATTTCTTAAACTATGAAACAGTGTTACTCGTCGGTGCTGGCATTGGTGTCACTCCGTTTGCTTCGTGAGTTGGCGCGTTTAACGTCCAGTTCGTGGTTCAATTACTCACATATTTCTTAGGATCTTGAAGTCGATCTGGTACCGCATGAATAATCTCAACCATTCCAAACCTACCCGGCTATCGAAAGTTTACTTCACATGGGTTATCCGTGACTACGGCACTGCCGAGTGGTTCCATTCGTTGCTACATGCTATCGAAGAGCAAGATACCATGGGCAAGATCGAGATCAACATTTACTTGACGGCCAAGATCAAGGAAGATGAGATGAATAACATCATTGTGCGTTTTTCTCTCCTTAACTACAATGTTTTGCATCCAACTCCCCGTGTTTTGTTTTAGGTCCAAGATGTCGGAGCTGAAAAGGATGCTATTACCTCCCTTCGTGCGCCCACCCACTTTGGTCGACCCAACTGGGATCGCGTCTTCCCATCCATAATCGAAAAGCACCCTGAGACTGATGTCGGAGTGGTGAGAATTTTTCTTCTTTCCATCGTTATGGTTATCTCTAGTTGTCAATTTGTCATGCTTATCGCACACCCATTTTTTCCCAGTTCTTCTGTGGCCCGCCTCAACTGTCCAAACTTCTGCATCAAATGTCCAACAAATACTCTGATCCCAAGGGAACAAGGTTTTTCTTCGGCAAGGGTGAGTTGTCTTTTTTTTCCACGACCTCAATCTTTTTTTTTGTGTCGTCATGGATAATTTACTGAATTATTTCTTCCGACAGAGAACTTCTAAATGCCAAGGACGGCGTGCTACTCGTCATCTGATTGCTTTTCAATGTACATATAACATCTTGTTCATGACGAGGCTCAAGTTCTGTGTCTCTTATTCCTGAGGGTGGCCATAAAATCACCACTGTAATTCCTCCTCCCCTTCGATTTTCTTGAATCCTGAGGGTCCCTTCACTCACATGGGCACTTTCGGATTCTTTCATCGCGCATTTCGTTTTTTTATCAATATTTTTCATTTGGGTGGTTAGCATTTTCGTAAGGTTATTTTCCAAACTGGTAACTGTACTGGGCATCTCGTCGCTGTCCCTATATATTCTCTATACTTTTTTTGGTTGGTTGTGGACATATATTTCGGTTCCGGTCGCAACGTTTTTTTTTTTTTTGCAAGTAGAACTAATTACAAAAGTGTGGAAAACCCTAGGCCGCACAACGCTTTTACACGTTCCCTTCCAACGCCAGATTTCTGTTAACTATCGATGCATCCGGCATCCTTTCAGTATTTCGACGCTTTGCGCATGTTTCCCCGCCAAATTTGGGCGCTTAAACGACTGTACGCCTTACGCTTAATTGATTACGTTGGATGGACGGTATCGCTGCAGAGAGAACGGCTAGCAGCGCTTTACATTATTACGCTAAGTATCTAAAATGCCTCGAAGCTCTGAAAACAATAACTTCATCCCCAACCTCCTCAGAGTTCTCGGCGAATACAATGGCATGGAAAACCTCTCCTAAACCCAACTATATCCTTGCTCTCTTCACCGCTTCCAAGGCCATTAAACCCTTGTACATGCCCATCGTGGGGCGATCCTCCCTACCGAGATCGTGGGCCCAATTCTCCAACAAGTTATAGCTTGAAGAGCTACAGCAGAGCAATTCTTCCGACTCCCAGAGTGGATTACTCCTGGATGCAAGGACACCTGGGGAGCTCAATGTGGACTTCAATTCTATCCGTTGGATTGAAGAGCTTATACGTGGATCCGATGAAGAATTCAATCGTATGGGATAGTCAAAGGGCCTTCCGCTGGTCTGTTTCTTGATATCCCTTCTTCGTGGACACATTGCGGAGAAATCTGCTGCGCTCATGTTTACGAGCGCCCCTTGAGAAAACGGATGGAGTTCCGGAGGCTGTTAGGACTTTGCTTTCGAGCTGCAATAAAATTTCCAGACTTCGACTCTTGAAGAGCTTTCTGTCGAATGTCATCCTACCAAATTTCCTCGACGATCCGAAAATCCTGGCCCCCAACCCCCGAAAGCTTGCGATCAACGGTCCGAACCCTGAATGTAGGAGGCTCGCTCGTTTACGCGTTTTTTTGTCATTGTAGAGTACTACCTCGACAAGCGATTAAGAAACGAAGCGAAAACTTCCAGAGCTCACGTTTTGCAGCAACAAGTCTACATGTACAGAGTCACTGGGGTCTTCTGTCAAGGAGACATGCTGATATCTGCTCTGCAGAGAAGGTAGAATATTGCACTTATAAGCACAGAGTGATTGAATGGGGAGAATTTCCGAAACGTTACTAGTAAAGGCCCTGCTTGAAGAGGAATTATATAGCTACTCGCGTAGAATTTACTTTTGGACTTTAACATCTGTTATCGGCCACTATAAATTGAGGCTTGCCGCCTGAGCTTGGGGCTTTGAACTTGCTTTGGACCAACTTTCAAATACTTTGGAGATACCCAATCATGTGATCTAACGCGTCACTTATGGCAACTTGAACCCCGTATTAGTGTTCCAGTTCTCGCCATCATGAAACTGCACGACTTTCTCGTTGAACATGCAATGTTTCCATTTCCTCATCTTAATGAAGATCGAACCGCAGGTACTACCGATGTATCTCAATTTGAAGTTGGGATGTTCGAGAGAGAGTGGAAGGCTGGACATGCCGTGCGAGACGATACTCTTGTTCAGAAGCTCTGCCAGGCTCTCGAGGACATCCTTGGGGCCATCCCTTTAGCGGCTGGTGCTGAAATTTATCTCCTAGCAAGTTTTTCGCCTCAATTACAAGTCGATGAGCGTGGAAGAGAAGATAAGGAGTGGGTCATGAATCCAAATGAAGCTCAGGTGAGTATTTAAACGAACTCTAGATCTTCGTTCGGACTGACGTTGGCACAGAGTCGGTCGTTGTTAAACAAGGGGTTCCTCCAAGCCACACGCAAGTGTTTAGGAGAATGTGGTCCGTATCGCTTCAAAACTGCTAAAGAACAGTCGGTCGAAGGAGGCAGTTCCAAGGTTGACTACGATGCCCTGGTGAACGATGAATCGAAGGCACTCTTAGAGGCAGAATCACCATCGGTCATGAAGAAAGCTGGTGAGTTGCTCCCGCCGCGCGGCATCGAGTTGAAATGGGTTTGCAGTCAATCTTTGGTACCGAAAATTCTTTCTAAGGTGCAGTGCGCTATTTCCTGTCCATTACAACATCTGTTTTACGGCGATATGTGCAGGCCGCATTGTACCTGGGCTTGAGACAAATGCAATGGCTGTTTCTTTCCTGCCACGACTATTGGATCGTGTGCCGGCTTGTGAGGGATGACGACCATCCTTATCTTGCGTACTCGCCAGAAATCACTATCAAAGACTCATCGGAGCCTTTTCGAGCTTTCCTCGGTGCTATTCTATCCGTTGTCAAGAATGTCCCTGTCGAGCGTAGCGCGTACAGTTCAGATATGGAACTTGATATTATCGAGGAAGAGGACGACGGTCCCTTACCTGAAGATGAGAGTGACGATGCTTCGGGAGCGTGTCAGGGTAGTTCAGGCAGAAGGGCCACCGCCAGCCACCCAGCCACCCGTAGCCGAGAGGATGAGAATACTGAGTCTGAGCTAATTGTTCGCCCGTTCCTTGGCCTATATTTTGGGTTGCTTACCTACTCTTAGGTTACTTCGTCTTCCCCGAATTCGCCTGAATACTTCCAAGTATGGGTGCACCTCTATAGCCTGTCGAACAACATGCTCGCTCTCCCTCAGTGCGCTGAGAGCGGCAACCGCCGCCTATGGCTTACCCGCTTTGTAGCATCGGGTTCGACTGGAAATGTCTGGGAATGTCGTTTTGATAACTGTGATGACTTGTTCGCCGTCAAGGTCGTTGAGGTGTTACGCTCATCCGATGGAGGCAGCCGACAACGACTTCGTAATGAGTTTAACGTTTACCTTACCCTGGAAAAGGCGTATCACTCTGGTCAATTACGCGATCGCATCGCTCCGCGCTGCTATGGGGCGTTTAAGGGCAATCGCGTGGATGTTCTCGTCCTTGATTTATGTGAAGGCATTCTGAATCAATGGGAAGAGCTCCGCGCTCCTGAGCGGTAAGCAGTAGCGACCATGCCGAAGTAATTGGTCTGAAGAAACGCGATTTCCGCCCAAGTATATAAATTGGTACAGGGCCTTCATCGTATTGGAATAATACACGGAGACCTCGAACCCCGGAATATCGCGCGTGCTCGTGGGGGTGGGTTCTGTCTCATCGATTTTTCCGAGAGTAAAAGGCATATATGCAAGGAGAGTAAGGTACGCTAGACGACCACTTCACTCTCCTGGTTGCTTACATGTAAATAAGGTCATCGAACTGGGCACTCACGCTGCTCCAACCCCATATCAGATGTGTTCCGAACTGCGGAAATTGCGAAAGTGCTTGGAGGAACGATAGCTCCTTCAAGCTGATCGTGTAAATTTGGGGTGAAGAGGTCTCATTCATTACTGTATCATTCCACCCCCAGCGCTTTTCACATGTATACGGAAAACCGGAAAAAAAATAATAGGTATGTGGTCGTCAAGTGGTCGTGTTAGATCTCCTTACCATTTCAGTCATGCCTCGTTGCCACATTTCGCAAGACTTGAAAGCACGCATTCCTATCCTCTTTTATGAGCAGGATTTCGCAGCAAAGGAGATGTGCAGGATCCTTGGAATCCAGAGGTCACTTGTATATTCATCTCTCTCGTACTTCAGGGCCTACGGTGTCGCACACAATCCTCATGTACATCTAGTGATGTGCAAACAGTGATGCAAAATCATTCCCATCTTACCCACTGCTCGTGCTCGTACTCTTCACTATGGATACTTGGGAACGGCGGCCTGGACACTGACAGATCGTTGATGTTAGGTTGGAACCTGTCGTTGACAGGGAGATGCCGCTCGCTGGCAGTATCGGGACGTCTGAATCATACCATCGCTGCCCTCGAGTCGGCAGTGCTGGAGTCCTCAGAATGTGCAGTGGAGGGTGCAGTGGAGGTAGGTTCGAAGGTCTCGACCCAGGTGGTATAGTATCGCGCGGTACGGACCGCTGAGGACGTTAACCTCGCGAAAAATCTTGGTGTCGCTTTCCATCATTTTCAGGCACTGGCAGTGGATCTTTTCAACATTAAAGATTGATATGATTTTTCAACACCCTAGACTTCATTCTGAGTGAACCCTTTGGTGTTCAAAAACCAGATTGTTCCTCTTCAACATCCCTTTTCCCTTTATAACAACCAGCCACAATGGTGTAAGTCCTTGTTGCCCTTTGCCGAGCCCAATGGACTGACAGATGATCTCGATCGTTTTTAGTAAATTCACAATAGGTCAACGGTAGCTCACAGCATACATATGCGAAACACTAATCAATCTTTTTTTTTATGATTTTAAGATCAGATCCATGGTCCCATGGACAATCCCACCAACATCCGTAACATGTGTTATTGCTCATGGAATGTAAAATAACGCCCAATGCAGTGTCCTTCAAAAATACCGATAACCCCTCCATGATCAGATATAGTCGATCACGGCAAGTCCACAAAGACCAAGGGGCCAAAAACCCCGGACCGTCTATACTAGTTCGGCCTGGCGAAAAAAACAAATGGATCCACAATTTATGTTTAAACAGGCCTTTTTTTTTACTGTTTATAGTGTATATGAACATTTATAACTGATAGGAGCCTCATAGACGTTAAATAGAGTGAATAGAGCGATATTTTCAATGTTTAGATTGTGATTGTGGCTGTGCAGTGATTCTTATCTATCCCTAAAACACTACAGTTTGGAACATGGATGCTAGTACCACCTTGAATGCTTATACTTCCATACAGCACCGAAAAATTGGGTCTGCAAGGCGCAGTGTTTATCCGCTCAGAGTGGGAAGCACCAATGGCGATGATGTCATATTACCATATATATTGATGTGCCTGATTACACAGCCGGGTCACGGTATTAAGAAAATCTACCCAATGTAAGGCCGTTACTGTTACATGGTCACATCGTATATAATGACACATTCCCGTTCTCTTTCTGTAGTCTACTTTTATCCTTTGTACTACGTACTTGTTCTCGTCCTCAGAACATAGAGCTCGGTCCTGTTCCTTCGTGTGACAGCTCGCCAGTGATTTCCTGCCCCCGCCAAGCAGGCTTACACCCAAACCCAGTTGAGTCTTGACCAGGACGATCTCTCTGCTATCAGGCAAAAGGTAGTAGGTGCGTCTTCTTACAATTTTTTCTTGGTAGTCATCCAGTGAACTGATTCTTATTTTCATCGCGTTCAGGAAACGAATTCTTGCTCAATTTGGTTGATTCCCCTGGACAGGTTGATTTCTAGTCAGAAGTCACTGCTGGTCTCCGTGTTACAGACGGTGCCCTCGTAGTCGTCGATTGTGTTGAGGGTGTTTGCGTGCAAGGTAACGAGCTGGTACTTAGCCTCACAAAGAGCTCTCTTCCTACCACTTCGTGACTTTGACCCTCGAAAGAAGATGTAAGGATGGAAGACGATGAGAAGACAGACCCCTGTGACTCAATTGAGGGATCCACGCTCGTTGCGAGAGAGAATCCATTCTTGCGGTTTGCCTTCACTCCTGGCACTTCTGTGAGCAACTCAGTTCAAGGAACATTGCATTTCTCTGAGCAGGACTGTTTCGCACAGGACTCAAATTCTGCTCTCGGAAAACGGAAGCAACATGACAATTCGCTTACGAACGCAAGCCCATATAAGAGAGAGAAGAAAGGACTGTCCGTTTCAAGTAATGTCGGTGACTCTCTTCCTGTACCTTTCTCATTACCTTCTCCAGGGTCGAAAAGAGTAAAAGTGTACGATCACCTGCAAGAAATCGGGGATCATCTGGGACATGGACTTGATGGTGAGTGTCACTCTCGGCTTTCGTCCTGGCGGCCATTGACTCATGCTGTAGTTATATTTTGTGGTATAAAGTACTGCGATTCTTCCAGAATATCATTTCAAGATCTGATAGTGGTTTAGTCCCGGGCAACAATCCGCGGAGATTGGACATCATTACGGTAACCCTACCAATCACTTTTGGAGCTGCCTTCATGAATCAGGTGGGTAGTAACGCTGTTTTGCTTGGAGGGTCGTTTTTCACCAGAAAGACCGGTAGGTTTTACACCAAGGAAACTGGGTCCACGAGAAGACACCAAGCTACCCAAAGAGTTTTCTATCGGCTTGGTGAGTTAAACCTATTGATTATGGAAAGATGTGAGTGCAAACCTCGACAGACAAACCTGACAAGTCGTCCTACAATCGAGGTAAGGAGATATATGTACATGTCAGAATTCGTACCATGTGCTTCTTACCAAGCGTCTCATAGCAAAGCGAACTTTCCAAAATGGAGCAAGCGGCTGGTGTCTCAACGCTTTTGGAGAAGATAACGGAATTTGCCCCTCGAATCGTGTGTTTTGTTGGCCTCGGTATTGCCGATATTGTCAAGTCTGAACTTGCCCTGGTGAGCTCAGTATGAAAATGTCTTGTGGGTGTGTGGGTGTGCCAATCATAATTTTAATTCAGCCAAAACAAGCGGGAAAAGGTGCAAAATCTAAGGCCGAGGTTGGACTACAACTGTACAAAGTCGTTCATCCCCAAACTATCGGCTCCACTGCTGCCGCTTCCGAAACTTTATTTTTCGCAGTTTCGAGTACCTCTGGCCGTGTTGTACATTATCAAGTACGTCCCATACTGTTTCCATGTCCTACCATTATGACCAGGGATGTCAGAAAAATGACAAAATACAACAGTTCAAAGACCTTCGGCATGTCTTGTTTCAAATCAAGGACAAAACATTCGATGCCTCAGAGATAACACCAGTCCTTCCGCGGATTGCATCTTCTGGTTCCAAGTCACAATAATCACTTCAAGAGAGACAAGAGAGAGATTAAGAGTGAAGGAAGGGTACGCTAGTGTATGGAACAAGGCAGAGAGGTGATTGGGCAAAGAGAGTGTGCGTCGATCTCGTTGCTGTTTGAGTGAATAGTACAATTTGATTTCTTCGAAAGAGTGACCCGGAACTTCCTATTTGTACAGTGGACGTAACCGTTATTCCAACATTATCTCATTCCTTCTCACTTTCCCTCGTCATCCTGACCCTACCTGACTCTTCTCTTGACAAAAGATGAGCTGGAATCGTTTCATATGCGGGCGGGGAAGATCCAGAAGATACAACACTCGGAGGCGAAGCGACATTAATGAGGTTTGTTTCACTCGATGAACCGACGTCATTCCACCCTTGTGCGGTTGGCGATACTGGAGATGTTCCGCTTGTCGCACCGGAGAAGTTGTTATTCTCTCGCCTGCGATCGGCGAAGCTGAAAAGACCAAGGTGCGTGGAGGTGCGGGAACGGCCTTGGAGGGGAGAAACTGTAGCGCTATGCAAGGGGGAATGGATTGCGTTCGAGAGTGCTTGTCCTTCCAATTGAGCAACCGGAGGAGTGTTCTGGTCTAAAAACCAGAATTCATGAGTCAAATTGCTTGAGAAATGCGGATAAATAAATAAACGAGAGACGCACTCTCTGGGGTTAGATGAACGGGTGGGGCTAGATTATCCCTGACCCTTCTTCTTCGGAGCCACAAAACTATAAGAGTTATGAAAATGAGTGCCAGCAACCCTCCAACAGCACCGCCAACAATTGCCCCCACTGGTGTGCGCTTCGAACCTGAACCTGAGGTTGGGTCAGTAAAAACAGGACTGGGCATGGAAGCGAGATCTGAAAATGAAGGAGTGTATGTGATGTAGTCGAAGATGAACGTTTGATTCAGGCATTGGGTAACGTTGATAACGAGCTTGTGGTCTCCGGCAGACAGGCCGTCCAACAAAAAGAATTGGTGGTTCGAAACTTCCAGAAAGCCGTAGGTATAGTCTGGTGTGATTGTGGTGATGAGGTTGGGTCCAACATAGGTTCTGCCGTCTAATGTATATGTTGCATCGAGAGTACCGATGTTTCCCCATTGAAATATTCCATAGACTGCTACAGATGTGCCTGATGTGAAAATTCACCATGCCGAAGATCATACCAAATAATTACAATACTGACCAGAGAATAGAAAGGTAATTGTATCTCCTGGTGTTGTGCTTCGATGTGTACTATTTTGAAAAGGACGACCTTTGGGAACTTTTATTGCGATGAATTCGTTGATATTTCGTGTCCAGCTACCAGAATAATGGATGGTGGAGTCTTCGTTGTCGACAATAATTTTTTTCCCTGACAATGGAGTATCCTGGGCGACGGTAATTGTAGCATAATCAAGAGATGTTCCGTCTATGCCATCCACCTTGATGGTATGTTTTCCCCCAGCCAATGTTGGAGACTGATACCATTGGATGTATGTTTGAGGTATGGGGTCCATGTATGAGGTGTTGTATGGGGTGCCACCATCAATAGTGACCATGATTGATTGCGAACGGGTGGCCTCGGGTGTGTTACCAGTGAAAGCGATCGATGTCCCTGAAAATTCGAGTCTTACATTACTGAAATTGTTGAAAAGAAATCGAAGAATGCGACGTACCTTCAAAAGATACCTCGAATGAGCCGACTGCATTGTAAGGGTATGTCGTGTTTCCACCATACCAAGGAGATTGCGGATTGGGGATCCAATCTTTACCAGGACCACTACTATAGGTGAATGCCGTAGAGCTATCGTCGATAATGAGGGATAATGTGTTCGCCATCACGCAGCAGGAGACGAGCGCCAAATGAGCGCCTAAGCTGAAAATAAAGAAGGGTTATGTTCAAGGGCGATGCGGGGGCGCGAGGATGGTGGGACAAACGGCGTGTATTGGTTGTGGTGGTACAGAGCAAAGAGGCGTCTAAAGAGAAGGAAAAACGGGGGCGACAACTTGAAAGAAGCCACCCAAGTATCTACGTACAAACAACATGTGGCACTCATCGAGATAACAACTTCTGCGGCCATAACTGAGGACCGTGCACTTGCCTAATGGCGCAGTTTCACACCTTATCTCTTCCTTAGCATCATGTGGTCCATGTATTTCAGATCGAGGGTGAAAGAACAGCCTTCTGAAATTCTGAAAGAACCTCGATCTGAAATACATGGACCACATGATGCTAAGGAAGAGATAAGGT
>Ga0307509_10007427_pt1 | contig 14329 bp, 12 predicted proteins | sample 10_EM_MG_FD_202245 | JGI IMG/M metagenome (GOLD analysis project Ga0307509, IMG submission 202245) | Populus trichocarpa ectomycorrhiza microbial communities from riparian zone in the Pacific Northwest, United States - 10_EM | ecosystem: Host-associated > Plants > Roots > Unclassified | place... | reverse complement strand
CTCCCCGGGGCTTGTCCTCAGGCATCTGACGGGTCGTAGAATCTGAGTCGAATCTAACGGACCGTCAGAAACTGCGGGAGGGGCCGGACATGGGGAACTTCTTGGCAGGCAAGGTCGTCGCCGTCACGGGCGCGGGCCGGGGCATCGGCCGGGCCGTCGCGCTCGCGGCGGCGGCCGAGGGGGCACGGGTCGTCGTCAACGACTACGGCGTCTCGATGGACGGCGCGTCGCCGACGAGCGAGATAGCCGAGGGTGTCGTCAAGGAGATCGAGGCGGTGGGGGGCGAGGCGGTCGCCGTCGCCGACGACATCTCGACCATGGCTGGTGGGCAGCGCGTTGTCGATGTCGCGCTGTCTGCGTACGGGCGGCTCGACGGTGTGGTGTGTGTTGCCGGGATTCTGCGGGAGCGGATGCTCTTCAACATGTCCGAGGAGGAGTGGGATCCCGTTCTCGCCACGCATTTGAAGGGGACGTTCACCGTTTTCCGGGCGGCTTCGGCGGTGATGCGGAAGCAGCGGGGCGGGACGTTGATCGGGTTCACCAGCGGGAATCATCAAGGGTCTGTTTCGCAGGCCAATTACAGCGCGGCGAAGGGCGGGATCATCTCGCTGGTGCGGAGCGCTGCGCTGGGCCTGAACAAGTACGGGGTGACCGCCAACGCGGTGGCGCCTGTTGCTCGTACGCGGATGTCGGCGAACGTTCCTATGGAGTTGGCGGAGATCGGATCGCCGGAGGATGTGGCGGCGATGGTCGTTTATCTGCTGTCGGATTCTGCTCGGGAGGTCGGTATCACCGGGCAGGTCTATACGGTTGCCGGGCCGAAGATCGCGGTGTGGGCTCAGCCTCGGGAGTTGCGGGCGGCGTACGCCTCCGGCGGTTGGACGGCTGAAAAGATCGCGGAGTTTCTGCCGGGGTCTGTGGGGGTGGATCCGATGCCGATGCTTGGGCGGTTGCAGGAGATGGAGCGGGCTGCGCGGGATGGAGCGCGACCGAACGCCCAATAGCTCGGGGGTTCGTGTTGTTTGGCGGGTGCGGGTTCGTTGCGGCTGGTCGCGCAGTTCCCCGCGCCCCTTGGGCGGGTGGACTTGACGGTGTTGATAGGGGAGCCCTGTGGATTTTGGATTCACTGACGCGGATGACGGGTTTCGGGCCGAGGCTCGGGGCTGGCTCCTTGAGCATGGCGAAGCCGGTCAGGATCGTCGTGTGTGGGAGCGCACACTCGGCAAGAGCGGCTGGATAGGGCTGGGTTGGCCCGAGTCCGGATACGGGAATCGCAGCGCCACGCTCACTCAACAGGTCGCCTGGGCCGAGGAATATGCGCGGTCTTCGGCGCCCCCTCGGTCCGGGCACATCGGGGAGAATCTGCTCGCCCCCACCCTCATCGCACACGGCACCGACGAGCAGAAGTCCCGCTTCCTGCCTGCCATTGCCGCTGGGGACGAGTTGTGGTGTCAGGGGTACAGCGAGCCTGGGGCGGGGTCCGATCTGGCCGGGGTGCGGACCGTGGCCGTGCGAGAGGGGGACGGGTACCGGATCAGTGGGCAGAAGATCTGGACCTCGCTCGCGCATGAGGCCGACTGGTGTTTTGTGCTGGCGCGGACCGAGGCGGGGTCGCGGCGGCATCACGGGCTGAGTTTTCTGCTGGTGCCGATGGATCAGCCGGGGCGTATCGAGGTGCGGCCCATTCGGCAGTTGACCGGGACCAGTGAGTTCAACGAGGTGTTCTTCGACGGGGCGTTGGCGCGGGGCGAGCATCTTGTGGGGGGTGAGGGGGGCGGTTGGAGCGTTGCCATGAGCCTGCTCGGGTTTGAGCGGGGGGTATCCACCCTTGCCCAACAGATCGGGTTCGCGCGGGAGTTGGGGCGGGTCGTCGAGGCCGCTGTCGCTTCCGGTGCCGTGCTCGATCCCGTCGTACGTGATCGACTCGTGCGGCAGTGGGCCGAGTTGCGGACCATGCGGTGGAACGCCCTGCGGACGCTGGGGCGGGCCGGGGACGCCGGCGCGCCCAGTGTGGCCAAGCTGTTGTGGGGCGGGTGGCATCAGCGGCTCGGGGAGCTGGCGATGTCGGTGCGGGGGGCCGCGGCGGCGGTGGGGCCGGTGGACTGGTCGCCGAGCGCCGCGTACGAACTCGACGCGCTTCAGCACCTGTTCCTCTTTTCGCGGGCCGACACGATCTACGGCGGCTCGGACCAGGTTCAGCGCACGATCATCGCCGAGCGGGTGCTCGGTCTGCCCAGGGAACCCAAGGGGGTCGTCTGATGCGCGGTGTGGTCTTCGACGGCAAGCAGATCCAGGTCGTGGACGATCTGGAGGTGCGGGAGCCCGGGGCGGGGGAAGTGCTGGTCGCCATTTCTGCGGCCGGGTTGTGTCACAGCGATCTGTCCGTGGTGGACGGGACCATACCGTTCCCCGTTCCTGTGGTGTTGGGGCATGAGGGTGCGGGGGTGGTGGAGGCCGTGGGTGTGGGCGTCACCCATGTGGCGCCCGGTGATCACGTGGCACTGTCCACGCTCGCCAACTGCGGGACCTGCGCCGAGTGCGACCGGGGGCGGCCGACCATGTGCCGGCAGGCCATCGGGCGGCCGGGGAAGCCGTTCACGCGGGGCGGGCAGTCGGTCTACCAGTTCGCCTCCAACTCCGCCTTCGCCGAACGGACCGTGGTCAAGGCCGTGCAGGCCGTGCGGATACCGAAGGACATCCCGATGCCGTCCGCCGCGCTCATCGGGTGCGGGGTGCTTACGGGGGTCGGCGCCGTGCTGAACCGGGCGCGGGTCGATCGGGGGGAGAGCGTCGTCGTCATCGGGACCGGGGGGATCGGGCTCAATGTCATTCAAGGGGCGCGGATCGCGGGCGCGTTGACGATCGTCGCCGTCGACGCGAACCCCGGGAAGGAGGGCGTGGCACGGCAGTTCGGGGCCACGCACTTCCTCACCTCGACGGAAGGTGTGCGGGAGATTCTGCCTACCGGGGCCGATCACGCGTTTGAGTGCGTGGGGCGGGTGGAGCTGATCCGGCAGGCGGTGGATCTGCTGGACCGGCACGGGCAGGCCGTTCTGCTGGGGGTGCCGGCGGCCACCGCCGAGGCCTCCTTCCTCGTCTCGTCCATGTACCTGGACAAGTCGATCCTCGGGTGCCGGTACGGGTCCTCCCGGCCGCAGCGGGACATCGCCCTGTACGCCCAGCTGTACCGCGAAGGGCGGCTGCTGCTCGACGAGTTGGTGACCGAGACCTACCCCGTCGAGGACTTCGAGAAGGCGGCGGGGGACGCGGAGGCGGGGCGGGTGGCCCGGGGCGTGCTGACGTTCCGATGAGGGCGTCCGACGGTCGTACGGCGGGTGCCTGACGGTGGCATGACGGGAGTTGTCCACAGGTGGGGAAAATCCCGTGAGGCGTTGTCGGCGGTGGGCCGTAGCGTGCTGGCATGACCTACCGCGACGTTGTCTCCCGACAGGTCCTGACCTGGGCCTGCACCGCCGTCGGCGCCCGCATGCCCGTGGCCATGGCCCCGCTCGCCCTGGTCTTCCTGGTGCGCGAACGGCCCGGCGGCTACTCGCTGGGCGCGGTCATCGCGGCGGCGTACGTCCTCGGGGAGATCGTCGGCGCCCCGGTGCTCGGGATGCGGCTGCGGCCCGATCGGGCCCGGGGGCAACTGGCGGTCGGGCTCGGGCTCGGCGCGACGGGTTTCCTGGGGCTCGGGTTGTTTCCGGGCGCGCATCCCGTCGTCCTCGCCGGGTTCGCCTGTCTCGCCGGGGCCGCACCGTCCGCCGCGACCGGTGCGCTGCGCACCCTGCTCAGCTCCCTGGTGCCGGAGCGGTCCGTGGCGCAGGCGCTGTCCGTCGAGTCGATACTCACGGCGGGGGTCTGGGCGCTCTCCCCGGCCGCCGTGGCCGGGCTGGCGCTCGGCGTCGCGCCGCGCGTTCCGCTGCTGCTCGCGGCCGGTCTGATGGCGTCCTCGGTCGGGGGGTTGTGGCTGCTGCCGGCGGGGTGGGGCGCGGGTGGCGCGGACGGCACGGACGCGGCGGACGGGACCGGCGCTCCGCTGCTCCGGGTGCTGGTCGGTGCCTGGCCGGTCTACGTCACGGGCGCGGCCAGCATGACCCTGCTCGGTTTGTCCGAACTCGTCCTGCCCGCACTGCTCGAACAGCGCGGCATCGGTGTCGGCTGGTCCGGTCCGCTGCTGGCCGGGATGGCGGTGGGCGGCGGCCTCGGTGCCTTCCTCTACGGTCTGCGCGGCTGGCCGGGGCTGCTGCGTACCCGCAGTCTGGTGCTGATGGCCGGGACCTCGGCCTGCGTGGTCCTCGCCGCGCTGATACCGAGCACGCCCGGGATCGCGGTCGCGCTCGTCCTGGGCGGCACGCTGCAGTCGGGCGCGATGATCACCCGCAATCTGTCCCTGCGCGAGGTGCTGCCGCCCGGCGCCCTGGCCGCCGGTTACTCGGTCATGTACGCGGCGGCGGGGGCGGGTTACGCGGCGACGGGATCGCTGGCCGGGGCGCTGCTCAAGGTGACGGTGCCGTCGACGGCGATCCTGGCGGGAGTGGGCCTCACCGGGCTGCTGACGGTGACCGGGTGGTGGGGCGAGGCGCGGCGCGCGGGCCGGGCGCAGCGGGCGGCGCGGGGTGTCGATGTCGCCGTGGTGCGGTCGGCGGAGTCAGGTGCCTCGAAGCGGAGTTGGCGGTGATTCTGCGGAGTTGGCGGTGATTCTTACGAAGCTCGGACGTCGGGCCTTGGCGTGCTTTTTGTTCGCTTATGTACCGCGGTCGGGGGCTAGCGTTGCAGCCGTCCGGCAGTGAGCGCGAGTCGCTCCGCCGGCTCCTGATCCCGCGTTCCGCGTTTCGTTTCCGCGCTCCGTTTTCCGTAAGAGGAGTACCCACACATGGCTCTCGCCAAGGCCCGCGCCTCCCGCACCTCCCGCGCCGTCCGGATCGCCCGCACGGCGGGTACGGGCGCCGTCGCGCTCGCCGCCGCGGCCCTCTTCGCCGCTCCCGCCGCCAGTGCCGCCGACGCGCACCGCGGCTCCGACTCCCGCGCCCACCACGGCAGTTCGACCGTCTTCGTCCAGACCGACGACACGACCGCCAACTCCGTGGTCGCCTACCAGCGCGCCGCCGACGGCACCCTCGGCCAGAAGGGCGTCTACCGCACCGGGGGCAAGGGCGGCGTCCTGGCCGGCACCGTCGCCGACCACCTGGCCTCGCAGGGGTCGCTCGCCTACGACCGGCACCACCAGCTGCTCTACGCCGTCAACGCGGGCAGCGACACCGTGACCGTCTTCGCCGTGCACGGCACCCAGCTGCGCCGCGTCCAGGAGATCTCCAGCGGCGGGCAGTTCCCGGTCAGCGTCACCTTCCACGGCGACCGGGTCTACGTCGCCAACGCGCTCGGCGGCGGTTCGATACAGGGCTTCGTGCGGACCGGCGAGCGGCTGGTCAAGGTCCCCTCCTGGCACCGCGAACTCGGCCTGGGCACGGCGGCTTCGGCCGTAGGACAGATCTCCTTCACGCCCGACGGCTCGAAGCTCGTGGTCACGACCAAGGCCGCCGGACAGAGCATCGACGTCTTCCCGGTCAGCCGGTACGGCGGGCCGTCCGCGCGGCCCGTGGTGACCTCGCTCCCGGGGGCCGTGCCGTTCGGTTTCGACTTCGACTCCGCCGGACGGATCCATGTGACGGAGGCCGGGACGAACTCGGTGGGCACCTTCGCCGTCGCCCGTGACGGCGGACTGACCGCGAAGGGCACCGTCGCGACCGGCCAGACCGCCACCTGCTGGGCCGTCGCAGCCGCAGGGAATGTGTACGTCTCCAACGCCGCCAGCGGCACGGTGTCCGGCTACCGGGTGGGCTCCCAGGGCAAGTTGACCGCGCTGGGCAACACGGCCACCGACGCCGGCACGGTGGACGCGGCGGCCTCCTCGGACGGCCGCTACCTCTACGTCCAGACCGGAATCAAGGGCATCGTGGACGAGTTCCGGCTCGACAAGAACGGGTCGCTCACCGAGATCGGCTCGGTCGTGGTGCCGGGGGCCGTCGGCGGAGAGGGCATCGTCGCGGGCTGACCGGCGAGGGGGGCAGACGCCCGGGGCACGGGTTCAGGGTGCGGCGCCGACACCGCCGTAACTCTCGGACCCGTGGCCCGTGTTTGTGCTCGTGCGGAACGTCCGCCGGTACGTCGTCGGGGTGACGCCGAGCGTCGCCTGCAGATGCTGGCGCATCGACTGGGCGGTGCCGAAGCCCGCGTCCGTGGCCACCTGGTCGATGGACAGGTCGGTGGACTCCAGGAGGTGCCGGGCGCGTTCGACGCGCTGCTGGGTGAGCCACTGGCCGGGGCTGACCCCGACCTCCTCGCGGAAGCGGCGGGTGAAGGTGCGCACGGACATCGCCTCCTGCTCCGCCATGTCGCGCAGCTGGATCGGCTCGTGCAGCCGGCCCAGGGCCCAGGCGCGGGCTGCGGTCGTGGTCGCCAACTGCGGGTCGGGGACCGGGCGGTGGATGTACTGCGCCTGCCCGCCGTCGCGGTGCGGCGGTACGACCGTGCGGCGGGCCACGTCGTTGGCGACCGCCGTGCCGAAGTCCCGGCGGACCATGTGCAGGCACAGGTCGATGCCGGCCGCGACACCCGCCGAGGTCAGGACGTCGCCGTCGTCGATGAACAGCACGTCCGCGTCGACCTCGATCCGCGGGAAGAGCTGCTGGAAGCGCTCGGCGTCCGCCCAGTGCGTGGTCGCCGGGCGGCCGTCGAGGAGACCGGCGGCGGCGAGGACGTAGACACCCGTGCAGATGGACGCGAGACGGGTGCCGGGGCGGATGTGGGCGAAGGCGGCGGCCAGTTCGGGGGTGAGGACGCCCTCCTCGAAGACCGGGCCGAGTTCGTACGACGCCGGGACGATCACCGTGTCGGCGGTGGCCAGCGCCTCCGGCCCGTTCGGGACCTGGATGGCGAAGTCGGCGTCGGTGTCGACCGGCCCGGGCGGCCGGACCGAACACGTCACGACCTCGTACAGCAGCCGCCCCTCGGCGTCCCTGGGGCGGCCGAAGATCCGGTGCGGGATGCCCAGCTCGAAGGGGAGCAGGCCGTCGAGGGCGAGCACGACGACACGGTGCGGGCGGAAACCGGCGGTGGCGGTGGCATTGGCGGTCGCGGTGACTGTGGCCATGACCCGATTGTATGGCCCGATCCTAACGAATGCTGTCCTCCCGGCCAATGGATCGGATCCGCCGCAGGCCGGAAGCTGTATGGCGTGACCCAGACAACCGAACCGACCGCAGTCGTGAACGAGGGCCGGCCCACTCGACGGCACCGCATCCATCGGGCCTGGTTCGTCGCGGCCGTCACCTTCGTGACGATCATCGGCGCGGCGGCCTTCCGTTCACTTCCGGGGCTGCTGATCGATCCGCTGCACCAGGAGTTCGGCTGGTCGCGCGGCACGATCGGGGCCGCCGCCTCCATCAACCTCGCGCTGTACGGACTGACGGCCCCCTTCGCGGCGGCGCTGATGGACCGCTTCGGCATCCGGCGCGTCGTCGCCGTCGCGCTGACCGTGATCGCGCTCGGCTCCGGCCTGACGGTGTGGATGACCGCGCCCTGGCAACTCCTGCTGTGCTGGGGCCTGTTGGTGGGTCTGGGCAGTGGTTCGATGGCGCTGGCGTTCGCCGCGACGGTCACCAACCGCTGGTTCACCGCACGCAAGGGCCTGGTAACCGGCATCCTCACCGCCGCCTCGGCGTCCGGCCAGCTGATCTTCCTGCCGTTGCTGTCCTGGATAGTCGAGGAGCACAGCTGGCGTCCGGCGGCCGTGACCGTGTCCCTCGCGGCCCTCGCCGTCGTCCCCTTCGTGTGGCTGCTGCTGCGCGACCACCCGGCGGACGTGGGCGCGAAGCCGTACGGCGCGACCGAGTTCGTACCGAAGCCGGAACCGGTCCCGGGCGCGGCCCGCCGCACGATCGGCGTCCTGTTCAAGGCGGTCCGCACGGGCCCCTTCTGGCTGCTCGCCGGCACCTTCGCGATCTGTGGCGCCTCCACCAACGGCCTGATCCAGACCCACTTCGTGCCCGCCGCCCACGACCACGGCATGCCCATCACGGCGGCGGCCTCGCTGCTCGCGGTGATCGGCGTCTTCGACGTCGTCGGCACGATCGCCTCCGGCTGGTTCACCGACCGCTTCGAACCCCGCCGCCTGCTCGCCGTCTACTACGCCCTGCGCGGCATCTCCCTCCTCTTCCTCCCCATGCTGCTGGCCCCGACCGTCCACCCGCCCATGCTCTTCTTCATCGTCTTCTACGGCCTCGACTGGGTCGCCACGGTCCCCCCGACCCTCGCCCTGTGCCGCGAGCAGTACGGCGAGGACAGCGCGATCGTCTTCGGCTGGGTGCTGGCCTCGCACCAGATCGGCGCGGCGCTGGTGGCCTTCCTGGGCGGGGTCGCACGGGACGCGTTCGGCTCGTACGACATGGTCTGGTACGTGTCCGGGGCGCTGTGCGCGGTGGCGGCGCTGATGGCGCTGGTGATCCGGCGGCGGCCGGTGATGGGGATGCGGCCGGTGGCGGTGGCGTGACGGCTACGGCGCCGAGGTGACGTTCCCCTTCGCGTCCACGGTGTGGGTCTCCCAGTAGGTGTCCCACTTGTCGCCTACGTGTTGCGGCACCTTCCCCTTCGGGTAGCGCGTGTAGCCGCTCGGCGGGGTGTCGCCGTTCTTCACGCAGGCGCCGCCCGAGGTGCTGCCCACGGCCAGGACCGGGTACTCGCCCGAGCCGCACATGGCGTCCGCCATGGAGAACGAACAGGCGGACAGCAGCCCGGCGGCGGATATCAGGACGGAGGCGAGAACGGCGACTCGCGTGTGCTTGCTCATGGTTGAGGTCCCCCGGTCAGGTGCTCGAATCGGTCTGAGAGCAAGGCTGTCGGAGGAGCGGCGGACCTTCATGAGTACGGGGGCTCAGAACCGGAGCGCGGGTTACTCAGGGAAACTGAGGAGGGATCAGAGGAACCGGCCCCTGTGGAACAACAGCGGTGCCCCGTCGTCCTCGTCGTCCGTCGTCCCGAGCGCGTCCACCCGCCCCACCACGATCAGATGGTCGCCTCCCGTGTGCACCGCGTGGATCGTGCAGTCGATCCACGCGGCGGTGTCGGTGAGCCGGGGGGAGCCGGAGACCGGGGACGCGTCGTACGGCACGCCCGCGAACTTGTCCGTGCCGCTGATCGCGAAGCCGCGGCACAACTCGCCCTGGTGGGCGCCGAGTACGTTGACGCAGAAGACGCCGGCGCGGGCGATGCGCGGCCAGGTCGTGGACGTACGGCCGACCATGAAGACGACGAGCGGCGGGTCGAGGGAGAGCGCGGAGAACGACTGGCAGGCGAAGCCGGCGGGGCCGGGTTCGCCGGCCGCCGCGGGGGCGGTGATCACCGTCACGCCGGTCGCGAAGTGGCCCAGTACGCGCCGGAATTCGCCGTGGTCGACCGGTGCGCGCTCGTCGTCCGCGACGCAGCGGAGCTCCGGCCGCGGCAGCGCCTCGACAGGCTGCGCGGCCGGAGCGCTTCCGGACGACCTGAGGTAGCGGACTGCGGCGGCAGCCGCTCCTGCGTGTCCCATCACACACCCATTGAAGCTGACGGGTCATCAGATAGGAAGGGGCGCGGGGAGGTTGGGGGTTCTGACGGCTGGTTCACAGACTCCCGGGAAGAACATGGGAGTTACGACGCCGCACGGACCTCCCCAAGTCACTCCCCGCACACCCGCCCGCAGCAGAGTTCCGCAACGACCGCCGCCGGTACGGAACCGGTGGCCGCCGCGACCCCGAGGAGCATCCACCCGATGAACCGTCTCACCGCACGCGGCACCGCAGTTGCCGCCTTGGCCGGCCTCGCCCTGACCCTCGCCGCAGCCCTGCCCGCGCAGGCCGCCGACTCGACCGTCACCGAGGCCCAGTGGCTGTCCGACGTCGCCGCCGTCACCGGCCCCGCGCAGACCTACGTCGACTCCCGGGCCGCCGCCAACACCTCGGGCGCCAAGCAGGCGATCGTCCTCGACATCGACAACACCTCGCTGGCGTCCTACTTCGAGGGCGGCTACCCCACCCCGGCCACCGCACCGGTACTCGCCCTGGCCAAGGACGCGCACGCCAAGGGTGTCAGCGTCTTCTTCGTCAGCGCCCGCACCAACCTGATCGACGTGGCCACCAAGTACAACCTGACGAACGTCGGTTACACCGTCGACGGCCTCTACACCCGCACGCTCATCGACATCGCGAGCGAAAGCGTCGCCGACTTCAAGACCTCCCAGCGCAAGGCGATCGAGGCGAACGGCTACGACATCATCGCCAACATCGGCAACAACACCACGGACCTGACGGGCGGCTACGCCGACACGACGTACAAACTCCCGGACTACGACGGCCTGTTGGACTGACGAGCACCGCACACCCGGCACACCCGGACCCCCGCCGAGCACGCCGGCGGGGGTCTCAGCTCTTGTTCAGCGACCGGGTCACGCCCGCGACCACGGCGGTCGTCAGCAGCCAGCCCGCCGCGATCAGGGCGTAGGAGAGCCATTGCGCGGAGCTTCCCTCCACCCAGTACCAGGTGGTGCGCTGGCCGAGGCCGCCGAACGGGATCAGCAGGTCGAGGGTGTAGACGAGGGCGTTGAACTGCGGTCCTTGCCCGGCCTGAACCCGGATCGGCGCCTGGTGGCCGAAGACGACCGTGCCGAGGACGGCCAGGGCCACGATCCATACTCCGGCCAGCCAGGGCCGGTAGCCGTAGCCGACCATGGCATCGAGCACGTGCCCCCACACCCGGCCGGCCGGCTGCAGGGTGCTGCGGCGATGGCGCTGCTTGGCGAGCAGCACCTTGCGGGCGTCGTCCTCGTGGCCGACCTGCCGGTACCAGCTCGCCAACTGCTCGTAGGGCTGCGGGGCGTAGCCGGGCTCGCGGCGGACCCACGCGATGCGGCGGGCCACGCCGTACCCCCGCAGACCGTCCTCGGACTGGATGGAGGCGTAGCCGAACCCCTGGAGTCGTACGACGTCCGGCCAACTGTCCTCGCCGTCGTGCAGGACCGAGACGTGGGCCCCGCGCAGGTCCACCGCACCGGAAGGGGGTACGGCGGGCGTGAAGTGGAGCTCGCCCGCCTGCATCCGTGAGCAGTCCAGGGCCACGTCCGCGCCGTTCAGGAAGGCGCCGTCGAAGGTGAGTTGATCGGATATCTGCGCGCCGCGCAGCTGTACGGTCCCCGCGGCGGTGAACCCCTCGGAGAAGACCAGGGTCTGGGCCACGGCGTTGTCCGCGAGGAGCACCGGTCCCTCGGGATTGTCGAGTCGGGCCCCCTCCATGAACAGGCCGCCGGGCAGCTGGGCTCCCAGCAGCCGTATCCCTCCGTGGGCCGTGAATCCTCGACGGCAGAAGACCCCGCCCTCCATGACCAGACCGCCGGCGAACAGCGCCCAGCCGTCCGGGTCCGACAACACCGCCCCGCCCAGCTGCAGTTCGCCCGCGATGCGCGCCCGCATGAGCGAGAGCCTGCCGTGGAGAACCGAACGCCTCAGGTCGAGGGTGCCCTCGACGGAGGCCAACGAGGCGTTCATGCCGGGAACTTGGCAGCCGACGATCCCGATCGTCCGGGTGGCGGCTCCGTAGAGACTCGGCCCTTCCTCGAACCAGCAGTCCTCGAACCGCAGCAGGTGCCCGATCTCGGCCCCGGCCAGGTCGAGTTGACCGGTGATCCGCGCGCCCGCGACCCGCAGAGCGGTGACCGCCCCGGGCGGCGCCGCGTTGGCTCCCCGCGCCAGAGCCGTCACGACAGCCGCCCGAAGCGTGCGCTCGGGCCCCCAGCCGGCCCCCTCCGCCGGATCGTCCTCGTCCGGTGCGCCCACGCGCAGGTCCACCAGGCGGCCTTCGGGGAAGGCGTTCCACAACTCCCGTTCGGGCGGGGTCATTTCCTCGTACGGCAGCATCGTCACAGCGTAGAGAGCAAGGTGCGCGGCGCGGGCATCAGCGTCCCCGGTACTCCGGACTCCGCCTCTCCACGAAGCTCGCCACGCCCTCCCTGGCGTCCTCCGTCGTCATGTTGATCTCCTGGGCCGCCGCCTCCGCCGCGAACGCGGTCGTGCGGTCGCTGTCCAGGGACGCGTTGACGAGCTGTTTGGTCAGGGCGAGGGCGCGGGTCGGGCCGGTGGCCAGGCGTAGGGCCCACTCGCGGGTCGTCTTCTCCAACTCCCCATCGGGAACCACCCGGTTGACGAGGCCGAGACGCTCCGCGTCCGGGGCGGTCAGGGCGTCGCCGAAGAACATCAGCTCCTTCGCCCGTTGCGGGCCGATCAGGCGGGGGAGCAGGTAGGCGCCGCCGCCGTCCGGGACCAGGCCCCGGCGTACGAACACCTCGATGAACCGCGCCGACTCCGCGGCCAGGACGAGATCGCAGGCGAGGGCCAGATGCGCGCCCAGGCCCGCCGCCGTGCCGTTCACCGCGGCGATCACCGGCTTCTCACAGTCCAGGACGGCGGCGATCAGCCGTTGCGCGCCCAGGCGGATCGTGCGGGCCACGTCTCCGGCCACCCGTTCGCCGGTCGTCGTCGCGCCGCTCCTCAGGTCCGCGCCCGCGCAGAAGCCGCGTCCGGTGCCGGTGAGCACCACCGCCCGTATCGACGGGTCGGCCGACGCCTCCGCCAACAGGGCGATCAGGCGGTTCCGTTGGTCCGGGGTGAGGGCGTTCATGGCCTCGGGGCGGTTGAGGGTGAGGTACGCGACCTGGCCCGAGACGGTGTGCACGACCTCGCTCACCGGCACACCGCCAGCGCGTCCAACGCCACCGCGCCCTGTCCCCGGGGCAGCACCATCAGCGGGTTGATGTCCAACTCGGAGAGTACGTCGCCCAGTTCGAGGGCCATGCGCTGCACGCGCAGGATCACCTCCACCAGCGCGTCCAGGTCCGCCGGCGGTCGCCCGCGTACGCCGTCGAGCAGGGGACGGCCGCGCAGCTCGCCGAGCATCTCGGCCGCCTGGTCCTCACCGAACGGCGGCACCCGTACGGCCACGTCCCGCAGCACCTCGACCAGCACCCCGCCAAGACCGACCGTCACCGTCGGCCCGAACAGGTCGTCCTGGGTGACGCCCACCACCATCTCGACGCCCCGCTCGACCATCTGGCAGACCAGGACGCCGTCGAGGGTCACGTCCTCGTAGCGGGCGATGTCCGTCAACTCCCGGTAGGCGTCACGGACTTGGCTCGCCGACGTCAGGCCCACCTTCACCAGGCCCAGTTCCGTCTTGTGGGCGATCTGACCGCCCGACGCCTTCATCACCACCGGGTAGCCCACCAGGCCCGCCGCCCGTACGGCCGCCGCCGCGCTGGTCACCAGCTGCTCGCGGGGCACCCTGATGCCGTAGGCCCGCAGCAGTTGTTTCGCCGCGTGCTCGCTCAGTTGCTCGCCCGGGCGCATCAGGGCCTGGGCCTTGCGGAAGGAGGGGGAGAGGGCGCGGGGGGCCTCGTCGAAGGGGGAGCGGTAGGCGTGGACGAAGCGGTGGTGGGAGAAGTAGGCGCGCAGTGCCGTGATGCAGTTGCCGACCGTCCGGAAGGTGGCCACGCGCGAGGAGCCCAACAGGACCTCCCGGTACGCCGGTTCGGTGCCGACCGGTGAACCCCACACCACGCACACCAGCTTGTCGGTGCGTTCCGCCGCGGCGACGAGGTCCTCGACCAGTTTGTCGCTCAGCGGCGGGAAGGGGCCCGTGATCGGGCACACCAGCACGCCCACCTCCGGGTCGTCGAGGATCGCGTCGATGATCTTCCGGCCGCGCCAGTCGCCCACCGGGTGACCGCCGTTGTCCACCGGGTTGGCCACGCTCAGGTACGGCGGTATCCACTCGTGCAGCTCGGCCTGCTTGGCCGTGGACAGCTGTGGCAGGTGCAGCCCCGCCTCGCTCGCCAGGTCGGCGAAGTGGGCGCCCGTGCCGCCGGAGATCGAGTACACGACGACGCCGTCGGCGACCGGGGCCTTCGCCCGCGCCAACAGGCTTGCCGTGTCCTGGAGTTCGTCGAGGCCGTCGACGCGGAGCACGCCGTACTGGCGCATCGCCGCGTCCACCACCGTGTCCGCGCCGGTGAGTTTGCCGGTGTGGGAGGCGGCGGTGCGGGCGCCGGTCTCGGTGCGGCCGACCTTCACCGCGACGACGGGCACCTTGCGGCGGGCGGCACGGTCGGCGGCGAGGAGGAAGGCGCGGCCGTCCTTGAGGCCCTCCAAGTAGCAGGCGATGGCGCCGACTTCGGGGCGTTCGGCGAAGTAGGAGATGAAGTCGGCCGTCTCCAGGTCGGCCTCGTTGCCGGTGGGTGCCCAGTGGG
>Ga0307509_10007426_pt1 | contig 14329 bp, 13 predicted proteins | sample 10_EM_MG_FD_202245 | JGI IMG/M metagenome (GOLD analysis project Ga0307509, IMG submission 202245) | Populus trichocarpa ectomycorrhiza microbial communities from riparian zone in the Pacific Northwest, United States - 10_EM | ecosystem: Host-associated > Plants > Roots > Unclassified | place... | reverse complement strand
GTACCCGATCCTTTCAGCCTGGGCCATAACTGTCCTCTCAATCCCGGCAATGTCGTCAGAGCCAGAACGAGTATTCTCTGGAACCAAGAGAACAATATCTGACTCACGGCACTCTCTCAACCCCGCAACAATTCAAGCAACCCAATGTCTACGAAGTTGGCACTCACCTAACTAAACTCATGCTTTCCTACTGAAACCCCCCCACGCCCATGTCTCCACTCTCTTTCCTCTCTTCATGAATTATCTCTATTTTACCATCTAACTTTTCCTATCATCCATTTTGTACTCTAATACCAATTTCGCACCAATGTTAATATATAATATTTAATTCATTTTCTTATATGGGCCGGCCCACTGGGCCCATTGGGCTAATCCGGGCTTTCGTTTCTTGGGCTGGGTTGGGCTGGGCTCAACCTTGGTTGGGCTTGGGCCGGGTCGGGCTGGCCCTTTTTGGACCCGGGTTGGCCCATTGGAAGGCTTGCCCGGGCTGACAGTCTTAATGCCACTGGGAAAGAGATATCGGGGCATGGAAACTACGGAAGAAGGCTTGGGGAGTTCTTGAGGCTAAAATTGAAGAGAAATTTATGAAGGGAAATATACTACTCAAGCTGAGAGAAGTATGTTAATTTGATTTTTTTGTGATGTATTTGTACTTTTGCTAACGGTTAACTACAGTAGCTTTGAGGACTGTTTCCGCTACGATGAGAAAGGGGTTCTCCGGACATGGAGACCCGCACAACGGGCGAGGAGGCGCTCGCAGCGGGAAGCAATTTCATTGCTACCATGGGTAGGCTTCCTTGCTTTTTGGTTGATCACTCAAAATAGGTTCTGCTCTTCCTACTCCCAACCCACCCTTAGCAACAGCTCGCCACCGTCGTCTCGCTGCCCAGTATGGAACCCTCTGTAGTAAATCCTTCTGTAAAAACATCAGAGTCCATGACCATGCATGTGTTTTAACGGGCCTGATGGCGCTGGATCCAGATGACGACAACTCCAAAACAAAAGCCTTCCCTTTGTATAAATCAACAACCGATAACGCAAGAAGAGGAATCGGAAGTCCGCTACTTGCGATGGGTCTTTGGGGGAGTCTCGGAGCTGGCGCAGGTCCTTTGGCGATGGCATCGGAAGCCGCCAACCTTTGCGGAGTTGGGGACAGAAGCGTAGCTGTCAGTTTTCCCAACCGTCCAGTCCGTTCGTCTTCGGGGGAGGACGGGACGGACTACGGCTCGTAGTCCGTCTTTTTGGGGGTGCTAGGACGGACTACGCCCGGGAAGGTGAGGACCGGACGGACTATAGGGGACTATAGTCCCAGCGCTTGGACCCCCTGCACTAGCCAAGGCAAAATCATACACCCCCAAACGAATTCTTTTCACATCATGAAACATCACTCTTGCAGTCCTCCCGCGGGGCCGCCGGGCCCCCGGACGGTTGGGAACACTGCGGCTGCTCGCCTGGACTGACACTGCAACGTTGGATCAATTGGAAAAATTTGGCGTTGACTCAGATATCATTGAAGATTCCCCAACTAGCTAGCACAAGACTATCACCAAAAGTCTATTCTATTTGCCCTGCCCCCCCATCCTCCATTCATTCAGTCCATCCCTCCACACACTTTTTTTACAACTGGCATATCGCACACGAACAACTTACTAGCTCCTGTTTACGCACATTAATCCTCTGTAACTTTAGTCTGAGGTGGCGCGTCAAGAGAATTGATGGCATTTTCTCTACTATAAATTCAATTCTCATAAACCCATTTTACCTACACATTTCATACAACCCTACTTCACCACACCGTGAAAATAGCTTGTATCGGTGGACGCATTTAAATTAGCCCACACGATGCTGCCTTATTCCCAGCTTTGTCCTGCCAGTCAATATGCCTATAGCTCGGGCAAACCCGACACAGACCACAGTAGTTAAAGGTAAAAGTGCTCCCCAAGGCCGTAATCAGGTCGTTGTCATGCTGGTAACTTACCTGGTAAGTGTGTCCTAATCTGTCGCCACCGATAGGTGTCCGGGAGATAGTAGAGTCTTGGGCTAAGCAAGCTAATAGAATAGGATCTGGTCGGTTCAGCGGCAAACCTTGTGCCAAGCCATTCAACCTCTTGTGGCAACCTATCGGTAGCTTGACTTCAGCTCAGTGAAGCGGGAGAAGCGACAAGCCAACAGACGAACACTAAACACAGATTGCTGATAGGAATAACCACATGGTAGGCTTTCCCGAGGGAGGCGTGCTGCCTCCGTTGCCAGCGGGAACTCGTTATTCCGTTGTCTCCGCCACCCAGCTACTCTCTCTCACAACCAGCCGAGAGTTCGTCCTCCGACTCCTACCGGCAAGGATTATGGTCCAGCAGTACGACGGTGCAAACCTCCATGTTACCCTACAGCCTCTATCCCAGGGAGAAGCGGCGGCTTCTTTTGGTCTGTATCCCTGGCTTCATGGGCAATGAAACGAGCTTCCAGAACTTCCACACCCACCTGCACAACTTGTTATCTGTCACTCTGGAGGGCTTTAGCTGGTATATTCACCCAAAGGTGTACCCAAAGTTCAAGACTAGGTACAACATCTCCGTCGCGACGGAAGTGTTTTAAAAATGGCTCGTGCAGTTTGGGAATCCAGGCGCGGATGTAATATTACTTGGTCACTCCATAAGGGGCATTCTAAGGGCGGAGGTGGTATTGTTGAGGAATGAGCTGCAGGGATTCAGACATAGGATTTTGGGAGTTGACCATTTCCATTCACCGCTTTTGAGGATGCATCCGGGGGTTACATCTGCTGGTCTGCGGATTTTATTTAGGTGAAAAAGGAAGAGTCGTTCGGAGGAGGATGGTACAGCCGCCGGTGGGGGGTGTGTGCCGGCGAAAATTCGAGTACGGCTTCGCTGTCAACGGTTTCTTCTGGCAGCACGGTGGGTGGGTTCCTCGACAGAAAGCCCGGACACAATTTCACGATTGGGCAGAGTAAGCAGGGTATTAGCTAATAACTATATTCGCGCGGGGGGGGAGAGGTGGAAGCGCTAATGTGAGAACTCAAGGGAACGTGGGATTCGGCTCTCAAATTTATCAATAAGCACCCTTCCCAGCTCACCTCAGCAACAGGGCAGTACATGATATCGAATTTTGAGTTCGGGTTAGTTCCCTATTCTGATCCCCCCTCTTTTCCGAAACTCCTAAACCAATAAAATAGTGGCTGCTTGTCTAACTTGGCCTCACAGATGCCGGAGTTCTGGGTACAGGCGGTAACATACTACGGAGGTACAGCCCATAGGTATTGTGTATTTTACTAGCAGGGGTGTTGCGCTAGCGTTGGGCGAGCAAGTGAATTGGGTATCCACCATACCTATTTTGCTTCCTTTATACCCAATTTGTTACCTTACCACATGCTAGCGCAACACCCCCTGCAAGTAAAATATACAATACTTATGGGCACCTCCGTACAAGAAATGACCCGGGAGATCTATCTTGAAGTTGACCCGCTCACCCCTAAATCACAGGCCAGGAATCTTAGGACAAGCACTATCTCCTTTGGAGGTGGGGCAATGACCCATCTGGATCCAGATCCGGTATCCGGTAACGGGGCGTCTTAGGAAATGCACGACGAGCAAAGGAGATCTGCTCCTGTGCCTATAGTTGCGACATGAATGGAAAAGCCTGAGCCCCTGATGCCCGACCATGCTCCCCTTTCGATCCCTACTTCTTCCACCCCCCCTGCACCGGCGCCCCTAGTAGTCTCACCGTCGTTACCAAACCTAACCGAATTCAACTACTCGAAGATCCCAGGCCCAACCGCTTGTAAAACCGCTGAGAAAGCAGCTGCAAAGGCAATGAAGGTATGAGAGAAGAGCGTGAAAGAACGAAAAAAACTGTCAGAGATTGGGAAACGGCGATTGTAAAGAACGAGCGGAAGAGACTTGAAAAGCAAAGAAGGAAGGAGAGGGATCCGCCACTCAACAGGACGGTGAGGTGGAGAGGCTACAGCGGGAAAAGGAAAGAATGGAACGGAAGGAGCGACAATTAAAAGGCATTCTTGAACCACATGTTTTTAGCGCGTCTGGGCCGAGCGCTCCCCCCTTTCATAGTTCCATACCAATCCCTTCCCTATCCATCTCCCCCTCTCCCTCACAGCCCCCGGCCCCGGTGCGCGAAGCAGCAAATAGGAAAACGTGCGAGAGGAAATATTGCCTAACCCCGCTCACGCTGGACCCCTGCTGGATGAAGGTTGAAATGACTGGGGTGGATGGGGTGGGCGCGCATCGCAGACTCTTGTTTGGGAGACGTGTATGAGAGGCTGGTCGGGGGTGCTGCAGGGAGGATTGAAGGCTGGGTAGGGGAGGAAGGTAGCGGGGAGGTATTGAAGGAGGTAGTATGGAAGCGGTTTTGGCAGTGGTGGTTGAGAGGGCGGGGTCGAGTGGGTGATGTTATAGGGGGAGAGGAAGAGGGGGCTACCTGTACCGCGGACTTTTTATTATTATGGAATTCTGGTTTTGTGCTTGCCTATTCCAAAAGTATCCGGAAGACTAGGCTCCCTGATTCGCGTATTCAGGCGTAAACATAAATGTCTTAACGCCAAGGCTCGAGATACTTTTGGACTGGGCAACCAGTGCCAACCACTGCACCTCTTCCTCACAACTCAGAACATCCGCAATCCACAATCCACAACCTCCGACGTTGATACCGCCTAACTAGCAGCCCTATCCCCTGTAGCTGCCACCGACCTCCCGAAAAAATAGCTGCCGTACCGGCTGAGAATACGGGTGCATCCCGAAAGCATTCCCACCCCCCCCAACCATTGGGATATCCCCCATCAGGACAGAGACCGGGTCTCTCCCTACCTTCCTCTCTGGCCTCTTTCACCCCCCCCCCACAGCCTAGCTCACCCCACTACATTAGTTATTATCTCACCAAGGGGTTAAAGGGTGTGGAGCACCAGCAATACTGCAATGGGCAGTCTTTCATAAGGGTCATTGACTCACAAGTCAAAAAATTACGTTCCCGCAAGGCTGGCCAGCACATAGTATTTGCCCCTGTGACGCAAGACCAATTTGCGGCGATCGAGCGTACTCTCCATTCTCACCACAAAGGAGTCCGCTCGATTACTTCAACCGTGAAGAGAAATTGATAGTCAGAATATTTGCTGGCCCAGTTCAGGCATTGGTGGGCAGCGGATTCGGAACCAGGTTAGATGGGGAGATAGGTAGAATGCGGCTACACAGCTATATTTACCGGACGGATGGCGCCACCTACGAAGGGAATGGAAGCCAAAAGCAAGCGAATATTACCTGGGAACCTTGGCCACCTCTCCACAGTGCAGCCGACTAGCTATTGCTTAATTTCCTTCGCTGCTCTCTCGCTAATAGGAGTATGTATGGGAACGATTACTCGCCCATCCTGGGCCTTGGAACCCCAGTGGTTGCACTTCACTGCTTTGAACAACATCTCGTTAGAGGGGAATATCTAGTTTCCACTCCTAGGCTCGTGGGGCAGATAATGTCTGCTCTGCGAGCACCACTTACTACCCCCGTCAACATTGCTGTCGCCAGGTATGTTTTAACCTTTCCAGCTCCTGACTCTGTTCCACCCGACCCAGCTCAATCCTCCCCTCCCCTACTCCTTCCTCCTATAACCCTAAAATTGAATGATCCCCTAATCAACATATTCCTAAATAGGTACTGGCACAAATGTAACACAAAGTTCAATCCTTCTACCAACGCCTCTCCCTCCCAAGCTGACCTAAGAACGCACACAACTGCAGCCTGTAGCAGCACCTTCATGGGGAATTCCAGCTGGCCAAATGGTTAATCTCAGGAGTCTCGGGAGCGCGCAAACTACATACTGTATTCAATATTTTGGGAACGAGCTATGAGGACATTAATCCATTCCTTGTAAGTTATGCGGGTACTTTGTTTATGCAGTTTCCCTACTGCAGCTGAACGTGCATTCACTGCTGCTGGCTTCGCAGCTTTAGTTCGGCCAACGAAGAAAGCGGAGAAGAGACCTACCATTACTGACGATGAAGGTATCGCGCCCGTATGCACGATTATCATCGATGAGGGTATCGTGCCCACCTACACGATTTTTCAGGTTGCATATTTGACTATCTTGGTGAGTTAATATTTTTGTTCTAGTTGGGAATAGAAGTAATGTTTACTTACGCAGAAGAAGGGCGTTTGCATTGGTCACAGAGTGGATGTGTGAATCGACAAGGGGTGTCTGGGAAATTCCAGATAAGTAGCAAAGTGGCAACAGATCATACGGGCGAAACCACAGACCGGGTAGCCCTTAGAACCAACCCTGAGTCAGTGCCGAACCAAGAACGCTTCAGTAAAAACTCTTTAAATTGGGCATCCGAGATCTCAGAGGGATTGCCGTGCTACAGTACAATAGCCTTGGTAGAGTAGGTTAGCGGGATAACGAATACCAATTAATGAGATCCAGCAAGCCCAGCCTCAACAGGCTATACCCCGTCTGGAAAACACTGCTCCTTTTCGGGGTGGTTTGTGGCAGATTGCGAGTTCTAGGTATCCGATCCCGGATACCCAATTTAACGAGTTTTTACGATATTTGTTGCAATATTATCGGGGAACTCTCAAATTCGTTCCACCTTAAATTCGGTTCCTGGGCGATGTCTTATCAGCAGGCTTAGTAAGTAACTTAACAGAGACTACAATGATACGCTATCGGGAAACACAAAAGACTGGACAACAGAGATGACAGCAACCCCGGATAGTCGCACACAAAAGATGCCTCGGCCAAATAATTAGACCGAAGTATGTTACTGGACATAATTACACGAGCGTAGTATTATAAAAACTCCAATAATTAGACCTTATCTTAAGGCTTCCAAAATTGTCTCCTAGATACCGAGATAGTGGTATAGTGGTAAGCTCTCGTAGACAAGCGACCCCATCAGTAGACCCTTATGACAAAAATACACGGTCTACCAAAAGACCAAGAAAGGCTGCTTCAACACTCTACGGTAGTGTTCAATTAAGAACCCTATAGGGCTTTACCTATGAACGGCAGCCTAGCAGCGCTGCATGGTGGCTGCTGTTAAGCGGGGCTTCTTAGTCGGAGATCTGTTGAGGTGTGAGGGTAAGAATCATACATTTATGGTTTCGTGGTGTATTATAGTTGGTCGGCTTATGATTTCCTGCGAGGCTGACGTGGGTACCGCCAAAAATTGAAGGGGACACTAGCCACAAAGCCACTCCTGACTGGACGCCCATCATCACCTAGCCGAATGTCCGGTTCCAGATTACCCATCATCCCCTTACCGCAGATCAATACCCCAACAACCCTACCAACTCGCTTCAAATCTTACCTGGAACCAACCTCCCAAATACCAAATCCAATTACCCCAGCAGCAAACCCCACCATCAGCCCTATATATACTTGTCCCAGGCCATAAGTACCCGAAAACAGTGATTAAATAAATATTATATGGCACTACATCCGTGCGTGTCTGTGCGCCCATACAAATGATCCCCCTTCATTTTCGGGTACTTATAGCCTGGGACAAGTACCAGTGTTTACCGCGGCCGACCCAACCACCAGCACCCTCTCACATTTTGCCGCAAACACCGAAACCCTGGGGGATGTGCTAAAGATGCAGACCGTTGGTCTTGTGCATCTAAGCGAATTCAAGAAGTGTTGCTTCGAAGTAGCGAAAGAGCGGGACCGCGAAGCAGCCGAAAAACTACAACTGATTCGCAGAAGCGGCGGCCGCGCTGGTGGAGGACCTACGAGCTCGTCTCAGGAAGGTAGTGAGGCGCCCACCGGGAACAGCGGTAAGAGAACTAAGAAGCGCAAGAAGGTGGTCAAAGGGAAATGATCATCCACTGGGGAGAGAAATGAGGATGATGGCACGGATGATGGCGGTTATTCTTCATCCGCCAACCCGACAAGGTCAAATAGTGAGGATAACAATAAGAGTGGCGAAGATGACGAAATGAAGAAGCGGAAGGTTAATCCGAAATTCGGGTTACCGGCTCCGAAGGTCTTGACGAAGAATACACTTTTGAGAGTCTCAGGAATGTGAGACTTTGAGGAGGCAGATTTTGGCTTTGGAGGAGAAGATTACAAATCAGGAGATCAGTATTCCGCTTGTTTTTTATGATGGTAGGTGCTGTGCATGCTCCAATTTCTGATGTTGACATACGGCTAACACCAACTAGGCACTAATATTGCTCCGCCAGCCGGAGCGGGAGTGACAGTTAAAAAACGCGAGGCTGTATGGCTCTCTCTTCAACGTTCTAGGAGAATGTCTGGACGCAGAGAGTGGCTCCGGATTTCGGTCGATGATTTACTGCTTGATTGCGGTGAAGTTATAATACCTCACGTATTTCTTCCTCCTCTTCCTCCCTTTTCGCGATCACTAACTCACCCAACAGCATTTCGGATTCTACTATTTTATCGTTAATCGCACGATGGAGCCCAACGGATTATTGTTTGATATCCCTTCATCTCCAGCACCCGCCTCCCAAACTTGTGCTCCGAATCCTAGTTGGGATAATCCTACAATGACAAAAGTGATGGATCGCCGCTGGTAAGAGCGGAATGAGTACATATTCCCCGTGAGCATGTGGACGGAATTTGATCTCAATACGGATTCCTCGATCATGGTACGGCGGGATATGGGTGGGAATGCACTTTTTTTTCGGTTGAGCCTCCATCTCAGCAGTCTGCTCTGGCTGCTTCCGGGTTAGAGATGGTATAATGTACTATCAGAAGGCTCCTCTGAAAAATATGGTATGGTACTGTATACGATATTTACTTCTTTTTTCCCTACCTTTCACTTGTTTGGTAAATGGAATACGGGACTTAGACTGATGGTTGACCCCGATGTAAAATTCTTCGTATGTTTCGTTGCAAGGAGAAATTCAATGAAACTGATGGTTGGATGGGTCAAGAAATTTCGGTCCGCCTTAGAGCAAGAGGCTGAGGAGAGCGGAGGAGCAAACTGAGAAAGCGAGGGAGGGGCTCAGGAATTATCAAAAATCATTGGCGAAGGTACAGTGAAAGCGGTGCAGGGCTCTATGGAGATTAGAGTATCAGGAACTTTGTGAATAACGGCAACGTTTCTTGTCTAAAATTCGGCATGGACTAGCTTAACTTCACACCTCCGGACTCACTAGCATTGGTATCCCCCTCCGCAGAAAATAATTCAGGGGCAGCACACCATCTATTACAATTCCCCCATCTTTATGATGCCTCTCTTTTAATAGAAAAAATAAATAGAAAAATGTGGTAGCCGATGTCAGAAAGCTAACCAAACAAATGTCCAGACCTCATAATCACCGTCGCCATGGGGAGAAAAAAGGTTTCCTTGTGAATGTTAGTCAAGAACACCACTCTCATTCTCATCCACCACAAGCCTTCCGTTCTTCCCTCCGTCTGCCATCCACCCACCCCGAGCATTCTCGTAAAGCCCCCTCGCAGGCGGTCTACTGTATTCGCTAAGCGCACCGGGGAATCGTATAGCTGAAGATCGGATATCCAAACGTTGGCGGTGTGTGTGCTCGTAGGTGCCGATAGGAGTGGACGGGAACGGAATCTAATCTAGTGAATGCTTAAGGGGGGTGTTAGAGGAGTCGAATGGAAAAGACAAACGTCTACCATTAAAGAGCATACCCTGACCATTATCCGGTCTCCGCGCTGGCTGTTGAAAGGAGTGAATGGCTCTTGCACCAGGACCAGCCCCGTTCTGACCGTGAATGTTCCCGATCTGGATATCGGGTAGGATGTATTCAGGATCCAGGCTCGGCCGGATCTGTTGAGGAAATTTTCCCGAGGATTTGCTTAGGGTGTCCTGGAAGTGCTGGGAGTCGGAAGGCGGGGGGGTGTCATATACAGCGCCTGATCAGCCTGATCCACAGCCGCCTGCTGGACTTGAGATAATAATGTCCGACGTTTGAGTTTATCATAGAGTTCCTGTAAAGTATTAGCGCAAGGTCTCTCGTTATGGGAATGGTAAATGTGAGCCAAGAATACCTGTGTTTGTGCCTGCTACCTCGCCTTCTCTCTCCACCTTTACATCAACTCATAGTTCTTCCTTCTCAATTCATCTTCAACAATCCCCATCCCGGCACTCTTATTCCGTAGGGCAGAGATTTCAGCATTAGCACCACGAAGAATCTTCTCATTCTCCCCTTGAATTTCGGTTCCCGCGCTCGTAAGGACTTTGCGAGATGTTCTTGATAAAATCTATGCCATGGTCAACTCCCCGTGTGACTGAAGGGAGGGAGCTAACATGGACATTTCCTGGGTCACTTGATAGGTCCAGGAGGCGAGCCCACGAGTGCGGATTTCTATTATGATACTCGGACTGAGTCCACTGAGAACACTAGTCTTGTAGTCGTCGCTTGGGTTGAGAACAGCGATTACTGCGTCGTCCGGCTTGGAAAGTGATGTACCGCAGGCGGGGCAGGTTCGCTGAACGTTCGGAGGGGGTTCGGTAAGCTGTAGAGCGGCAGCACATGGGAGGCAGTAAATATGACTGTAGGACGTGAGGAAAAGATAATCAACTTAATGGATACCGAGAAATAGGCCCTCCAAGAGTGGGGTGAACAAACTCAGGAGTTCAGTAAAGAACCGGAAGACAGCCCCCGCTTATCCCGTATATTTCTGCCAGGATAAGGAGGTTGTTTTCCGATTATTACTGACACCCCCGAGCAGTATGATGGGTTTATTCAATAAAATCAGGGAGCTAATTACCTGGCGGCCATCTGTTTGTGAACGACATCGGGGGTCGTTACACCGGAGGATCCCTTAACCTGTACTTTCGTTCAGGCACTTTTAGTGTTACGCTAAAGTAGAGATCATCGATCGCATGGATGAAAGAAGTAGCAACTAGAGTTAAAATTCAACACAAAAGGAGTCACGATCGATGGTATTTTTCCGGTGTCCACATTAGCTTATTTTAGTACCTGGGAGCAAATCTACGCGGCCACTCTGGCTTCCATCATGGCAATGCTGAACATTACTGATTCCGCAGTATTCTGAGCACTACACCACTTCAGAACCACAACGTTTTTCCTATCACGATTACCCAAATAGACTCTAGCCATGATTACAAGGTAAGGGATTCTAATCGCTTACCACTTTGCCTAATCCAGTTAAGCTCATGACCCACGCTATCAACTTAGCCTTTAGCCACGGTGTTTGAATACAGGTTAAGGGATGCTGAAAAGAGCCTTCTTCCCCGTTACCTTCCCCCCCACCACCCGCTCTGAATCACCTCATTCCACCACACTCTTTTCACGATAAACCCGATAGACAATGCTACGTGCTTTCTGTTTGTTCCTCCTACCGTCTAGAAATCATTCCTGTTACTAACAGCCTGTCAAAATTGTTTTTCAGGGACTAATCTCGGGACCAAGGAGACGCTTACGCTCGTCGTGGCAAGCTCTGTCAATACCTGGTTCGCAATGAACTCCGCGAAACAAATTCATATTGACGCGGGATACCGCAAACGAGATCGTGAGCTTTACGCAATGCAAACTGTCCAAAAGGAGTTCCAAGCCAAGCACCGCACCACAACTGGCACCGCAGAAGCGACTGCCGTGCAGGAGAAATCCTCCTAAATACTATACGAATACCTTGAAGCCTCGCCAGCCCACAAAACATTTCGCTACGGTTGGGATTAAACACGGTTGGGACTAAACACGGTTGGGGTTAAAGCGAGGATGGTTCCGGTGGTTCTGGGCTGGGGTTTTTCGCTTTTTGTTCTTTTTGTGTTCTGTTTCTTGATGGTAGCATTCAAGTTTGGTTAGGCTTCATGGTAAAGGTTTACAATCTGACGGTTTTGCTATGCCTGGCACAGCCTAAAATAACTTCTCTCCAATATTGCTAGTGAATTGGTTGTGGCAAATCTCATTTCTCTTTTCTTAGCCGCAATCACGCAAGCGATATCAGATCTTAAACCTCGGCTATTGTGCCCATTTGAGGGTAGGAGATAATACAGTAGATCTCCCGTCTGGCCACTCCACTCCACTCCTTTACGCTCTGCTGTTAAGGTTTTCGAGAGACAATGAAAAGGGGTGGAGAATTTAATGCTATAGACTGGGGCGGATAAAAAATCATCTGCAGAGCGGGGAAAGTCGATTGAAGGGGAGAAAGAAACCCCGGAGCGAAGATGCTTTCCAGCCTGGGGGAGTCCTCCTCCTCGAGATTTTATGAGTGGAGCATGTTTTTGACTCGCTCACTCGCTCACTCGCTCGCACATCTCATGCGGTTGGTACGGTACGTCCTATCTAAGCACTGTACGCGTTGTGTCGAAACCGTACTTGCTGCGGTTAGCCAAAGCAATTGTAGTGAGACACCCTGAGTGTTGGCTCTCCACATCACCAGCTCCCTCAAGGACCACCCCCCCATGCATTGGAAGCGGCATCATTTGCTTCACTCACCACCACTCTTTCCTCCCGTATGTTTTGCCGAGTGATCCGATTCGGGGATACCGGCATCTCAATCCTGGAGCTGGTTTCCAAACCGCATCTTGTTGATATGTGTTGTCCACCTCAGTAATTACTGCTTCTAAGGGTGGCGGAGAGAAAGGGGGTTGATTATTGGTGTTTCGTTTCATTCCAGAGCAAATAGATTGAAAAGGAAGTAATTCTAGGGTTGTCAGTTCTCAATATCATATTATACTGTGATGGGACATAGCATTCTTGTTCTATGGAAGGGGACAGAATGGTAATGACGACGACCAGCGGAAGAACGGAATCCCTTCTGTGCTGGGATGAGGGGAACTTGCAGAAAGGTAGGATGTTATGTTATTTGAGAGGTTGGACTAGGGGTGATTTTTTGGTCAGCTCGGAATTAATGGTGATGTGCTTGTTTGATCGCAAAATACTTGGTTTATGACTGGCTTACATCTGCAGGCATCCTCATTTCTTACAGGGCAAGGCTGGAAGCAGTCGTTGATCGCCATTGAAGCTGAGGCTCACGAATCTCGAATGTTTCCAATGATGTGATGTAACTATTGAGATGGCGGGTAATGAAGAAACGCTGCCCCTAGAGACCGAGAAAAATATCCTGGTATTTTTCATTTTTCCTTTGGCCCTTTGTTCACTCATTGCCCACTCATCGTCATCGCCTTCGATTGGAATAATTGGGTGGTAAAATTGCGATACCGTTTTACCACCGCATAGTGCTATCCTCGTATAATAGCGAGGTTTGGCTAGGAGAGTTCTCTATTACCGGCAACAACAATGCTATCCTTCCTCATATGACAAATGAACGATTTCCACATAGTTTATGTAATTCAACCATCACGGTTGACAGGAGAAAGGAGAAAAAATGATCCGAAAAAGGGCCGGGATCAACCCCCACCCCCGAACATATCTCTAGATGTTGGAAGCAAAAAAAACCCTGTAGAAATGATGATTCACGAAAAAAAACCTTTATCCGTGTAAAGGGATCACAAAATATTTAATACTCGATTCGGTAATCACTCACGTGTTTTGCCTCTTCTACAAGAGTGGGGGTAAAAAACTCCAAGTTCCCATCTTCCCTGAACATAAGAATCATCTGTAGAGTAGTGTATAGTCTCATGGTACTTACACAGGGTATGTTTACGGTACTTTCCCTCCCTCCCTTCCTTACCAGAGGCTCAACTGTCATCTATTACCTCTTTCTAACTTTGTGTGGTAGAGGAGTATGAGCCGGCGGGGGGTTGAACATTTACGATCCATTTCGTGGCAGCTTAGAGGTAGCACATTTCTCTACCCATCTCTTGAGTAGCTCGCAAAGCCTCAGTCTTCTTATCTACAGAGCTTTTCTGATATTAGGGGTACTCTCAGGTCCGGGGAGTCATGTTCTGCCGTTGCGACCTTACCTACCTCCAGGAGAATCCAAGGGACCTGTCCCGAGCCAGCTAGCATGAGCGAAGAGGGCCTTACCAAGTTCTCACAGCCCACTTTTTTTTTCTTTTATTAATATTTTCATGTGATAGTAAAAACATATGAAGGGAGTGCCCATTTCGCTTCTCAGACGTAATATTGGATATGGTGGGAATATACTTGTCCCAGGCAAGAAGTATTCGAAAATACGAACCGCGAGTTTATATGGGCGCTCAGACACGCACGGATTTTTTACCATATACAGTCACTAGACAAAAGTCTTGGTGATCGCTTAGTCAGCGAGAACTAAGCGAGATAATCCAAGTCCGACACCCCCCAGCCCCACCACAGTGGAAAATCACGTATGGTTATCATACTACATGCATTCTTACAGCTTTACTACTAAACTAATATTTTATGTTTAATTCTTCGCTTTGTTCTACCATCGAAATGCCATTATCAGCCTTTTGCTAAATACCCCTTGGATA
>Ga0307509_10007425_pt1 | contig 14330 bp, 6 predicted proteins | sample 10_EM_MG_FD_202245 | JGI IMG/M metagenome (GOLD analysis project Ga0307509, IMG submission 202245) | Populus trichocarpa ectomycorrhiza microbial communities from riparian zone in the Pacific Northwest, United States - 10_EM | ecosystem: Host-associated > Plants > Roots > Unclassified | place... | reverse complement strand
TTTCATATATATATATATATATTCCACATTTTTGTTAGAAAAATATAATTCTATAAACAAACAAAAAAAAATCAAACCTGACCATTATGTCAGTCAACATTCTTAACAAGAATGATCGTATTGATTAAGCCATCATACACATCAAAATATATATTTTTTAAAAATATAAGAAAAAAAAATACAAGCATTGTTAATATATTTTCTATTTCCAAATAAAATTTTGATTTAAAACTCAAAATTTAATATATATATAAAGTAAAAAAAAATCAATTGAGGCAACGATATCTTCAATTGACTTTAGGTCAACCCAAGCTATGTTGCCAAACCCGCAACTCAAACCGAATAGAAATATAATCATGAAAATCATTAAAATATTTCTTTGATTATGCTTCCAGTGATATTATTTAGATACTATTTATAGAGTAAATTAACTCTTTTTTATCTTGATATCTAGCCAAACAAGTATTTTTAGATATCAGAAAATTCTGAAAAAATTCAAGGATCCTTTTTGATTTATTTATGAGTTCCTCATATTTTGTTTTGATGACTTTATTGAGTATTGAGTTATAGACTTATAATGTGAAATGTGAATCTAGTATATGATACATATCTGTCTTTTTCTTTCTTTCTTTAAAAAAAATAGTAAAAAGATATGCTTTGCTTTTAAATTCAAAATTTTACTTATTTATTCACTGGCGTCAGAGTCAGAAATATTTGTATTTACTGATGTTAGAATTAGGAATACCATTGTTGTTCGCTAACATCAAAGTCAGAAATATTAACAGTAAAAATTGAAAATTATCTTGAACCCTAATATTCACTGACGTCAAAGTCAGGAATACCATACCCTTTTTGTAATATTTACCATCACTAAAGTTGAAAATACTTGTAGTTGAATATTCATTGACACTAGAGTCAGTAATATTATAGAAAGATCATCAAAAGCATAATAAAACAAACTCTTAACAATTTAAGACAAAACCAGTAATGTAGCCTACCTTAGATAGGATATTTTAATTAAGAGTGATAATATCTTCTCTTTCGCGTAACCAGTCATGTACAATAGAATATCTGTTGACCAATTAGGATTCTTAGTTATCATAATACTAGGTAGCGACTCATTAAACTAAACATTTTCCCCTATAAGAACAAGATACCAGATATTTGTTCTTTTCCCATGCAATTTTAAAAGATCGTTGTGATGTCGAGTGCGACATATGTTTATAAAATCAAAATAAAATACTTAATCTTACAATTGAATTAAAGCATACTAAACATATAATAAAATATTCAAAATCATGATTTAACAGAACAAGATCCTAGCATACATACTAAAACATACAAAAAATAGTATTATACCTAAAACATAAAGTATTAAACTAAAATGAGTGTGTATACAATATGCTTACTTGTTGGAGATACTAGAATGAAGAAAGGAAAATGTTATTGTCAAATACTAAACCATTTGTTCTTAGGACTAAAATGCTAGTCATTTGGTGCAAATGATCATACAAATAGTTCTTAATTTATAATTCCAACAACTTTAAAAGATACATTTCTTTAGAAGTCTAAGAACCAAAATAATAATTAGACTCTATCTATCTACAAAGCACCAAAACATAAACTCTAGAACATAAAGAAAAATAGAGAGCTAAAAACTAAGCAAAACCATGTACAAAATAAGCTAGGAAAGATAGAGGAGAAGATGCCGAAAGAGCTCCTTCAAGTTATGCATAATACACATTCTCTAGCCCGTAATTACACTGGAATTTAAAATCTAAGTTGATATAGAATTAATTTTAGTATTATTATATTTAATTCATGTCATTTATTTACTTTAATTATTCATCATACAAAATAATAGAACAATTTTTTTGTCTTTAAAAGTAGATTGTTTTCATCATAAATAAAACTTTTTAGATAAATTGTTTATGGGTTAGCTTAAAAAATAATTTTTATCGGATATTGATTTTTTTAATATTACATGTTAAAATATTTTTATTAAAGAATAATGTTTAACAAATTATTAACTCTAAAACTATTTTGCTTTTGAAACAAAGCAGGGCACCCTCCATTTTTAAGTGCTTATTGTAGGGTCTACTTTCATTTTAATTAAAATGACAAGTTTTTAATAATTTTTTTATTGCACATATCAAAGATGACGGTGTTTTATAATTATGTTTTAAAATTCTTTTTTTTTAATCATTGATTTTATATAAATGATCTCTCTCTCTCTCTCTATATATATATATATATATATATATATATATGTGTGTGTGTGTGTGTGTGTGTTGTACACAAGAAACATACATCATTAAATATTATTTATCTACTTTAAATATTCATAAGCACATTATATTAACTTTGTTACCAAACGCTACTACAAAATAACATTAAATAGGCCCAAATACGTCTTTTTATTAATCCAAGATTGTTTTACCCTATTCAAATTTATAAAACCCAAATCCCATAAATTTTAAAACTTTATTTGATGATACATTTCATCAGTACGTAAATTTTAGTTTTTTGATACACACATTTAAGTGAAAGTATAAGTAGTTCTAGTATTTATTTTCTTTTATATTAAAAAAATAGATGAAACTTGTAATTGCATTCTAAATATTTGAATATTTAAACTGTGATTGGTTTTGATTCACCTTCTTTATGAAGTTTTTATATAATCATATTTTTCTAGCATGAGTTTTGGATAGTATTTTGTTATTGTGGAAAAGAAATGAGGATAGTTTATATTTTAAAAGGATGAAAATTGACTTCAAAACTATCTCAAGTATAGATTGGAAAGAAAACTTATTTGTGAGAATTTACTTTCTTATTTCTGAATTAATTATTTCAGTACCACTTTAATTATTAGAATCAAAGTGATATTCCACAATACGAACGTCTTTATAAATCTTGTCAAAGTAATATATACAGAGTGTCTAAGATGAGAGAGAAAAAAAAAGAATGATTATTCAATAAATGAAACTTATCTTTTTTACATATAAGTTATGTCCCTTCATATATGATTAGAAAAGACGGTTACTTTTTTTAGTAACTCCTCTAATAACTTGGATCAGACCCATCCATTATGGACGGACCACCCAATAACCAACATCAAAGTTTATATATATATATCAACTCAATTAACACATGTTTATATTTATTTTGTTTATGTCACCAAAAGCAAACAAAATGAGTAGGATGAAAAGGCTTTCTACCACACATTTTTATTTTTATATTTAGATATATATAATTAATATGGAAGTATCCATCACTCAAGATCTTATTAATTTGTTGAGTATTTTATTCATTTAAATTAAATATCATATATAATTTTATATTTTACATTAAAATTCACATGACTTATAATTTCATGTTTTATAATGTTCTTACTTAAAAAAAGATTAAATCGTATCAATTCTGATATGATAATTAATTAATAAATTCATGTAGTCTAAGTAAGGTGGACACACAAAGACACCGTGGAGGTAATAGAGTTGATGAACTCCTTTCAAACAGCGTAAGTGACCAAGATCGACATTAAACCTCCACCTGAAATCGGATTGAAGCCAGGAGATCGTAAAGATGGAGAAAGTGGAATTTAGCTAGCAAGTGTTTTTCTGTGAGTGAAAAAAAAGAAGAAAACAGGGCTCTAAAAATGCCGACGGTGCATGAAATAGACGGGAGCGCTCAATCTGGCCGTGTTTTGCAACATGGACCCCCAAAAAACTGACATGTGGCCTCTTCTTTCCTCATGTTTTCTCAGATGCCACCATTTTAATACTCCTGTGACCTGAAACTACGATTCAACAATAATGCCAATAATGCAAAACAGGCCCAGAAACATCAACCCTCCTCTTCCACTACTACCGCTGCTTCCTATTTTAAATTACTCCGGTTAATCAATCAATTAACCCTCTCGTACTTTTTTTTTTTTTTAATAATGCTATTATTACGGAATTACCTTTAGAATCCTAAAGATCTCGACAGTTAATTTACGCGCAGATCCTGTTTTTCATAGATGAAATTATTTAGGTAAAATTAGCAGTTTTCTTTTTTCTTTTCATTTTATTGTGAATTCCATTACTCAAACCATGACGAGTTTACTTTATATATAAAAATATAACAAGAAAAAAATTAAAAAAACACAAATCATTAAAATTCATTATTCCATCCAATATTTTCAAAGATTTTTTTTAATGTTTAGCAATTTTATATATTAGATCAACCTATTATTCATACCAAATTGTGCGTACATGTAACTTATATATAATTCATTACCTGATGCTGTAATAAATACTATATATAGCAAATTATTATTATTATTATTATTTATTAATATGAGTATCCGAGTCTGCTTGAACGTATTTCAATTAATTTCACGGGTTTTGAAATTAACGATCATGTAAGGTTTTAGTAACCTTGAGATTTGTGGAATTCAAAGTGATGACTTCTAAAAAACAAATTTAAAACCTTACCCATTGATATATATTACTCAAGATTAATATATAACAAATTTGGTCCATACAGTACGAGTTCATATTTCATATAAAAAAGAATTAATTAAATGGCCCAACATTTATGAAGGGACCAGTGAATTTGTGAGGGATTACGACATATATATATATATATATATATATATTTGAAGGTTGTTTTATTAATGGGAAGTTATTTTATTATTATACTAATTAATTAATTAATATTCAATTTAGACAGATTTTTCATTAAGGGTTTACGTTTAAAAAGGGGAAACTAGAGCGGTGTTTCCTGATTCAACAACCTGGTTGTTTAGGGTTTACCTTGTTAAGCACGTCTTCTATGGCATATCAAACTCTATAAATACCCATTCTTTTCGCCCTCGTTCTCTTCCCTTCCCTTCTTTCCTCTACTTCCTCTCTCTCCTCTGCAACTTTCTTAATTATCAGAGAGGTGATTGTTTTCTTCCCTTTCCATTTTATGTATGTATATATTAGTCATCTCTCTCTCTCTCTCTCTCGGTTTCATTCCCATACATGATTTTACTTTTGCCTATTTAATTCTCTCAGCTCTTTTCCCCCCCTCTCTTTGTGGGATCTTCAGGTTTTCGGTTTTTGATCTGAGAACTGCATTATAGAGATCAGTCGTTGTTTGATAAGAAAAAAATAAAAGAACAGAAAAAAAAACAGGCAGGCACTTTTGTTAACACGTGGATTAGGTACGACTTCTGTTGTTTTTTATATATATTTATTTTAGAATCTGAAGATATTTTCATGTTTTCATGTGCAATGTTGTTGTAACTTTGTGTCAACAATATTGACAAGTATGAATCCTTTTTGTGAGATCTGGCTTGGCTGTCATCTCTTTCTGGTTAGACAAGCAATCCCGATGATCTATTAAGGATGCGATCTTTTTAATCTTTTTTATTTTTCTTAAACCTTAAATCTTGGGAGATAAGTGTATGACTTTTGAATGCCTATGGTTGGTTTTTGGTGAAATAATGTTTCCTTACTCTTGGATCTCTTGGATGTGTGTTTTGTATTAGTTTATTGATCTCTATAGCAGGTGATCTTGAAAGCCGAGCTGCTCGTTTCTTCATTTTACCATAAATTTCTTTTTTTGTCGGTTGTTATGATTAAGGAAAATTAGTTCGTTGAGGTTTCAAAACGTGTGCTAATTAATCGCTTTTCTTGATGTGATACAATGACCCTGTAATGGGAAAAGAAAGCTCTGTATGCTGTTTACACAGTTTAGATTTCTTTTCGATGCTGTGAAGTTGTTTTCGCCTGGTAATAGTTGTGCGATAATGACAGATTTTGTTAATTACATATTCGGGATTGAAAAAGTCTCCCACCGGTGTTTCACACATAAAAGAAACCCCAAAAACAACAAAATTAAACACATCGATTTGGAGGGGGCTAATACGAGAGAAAGTTAATAAATTAAAAGGAAACATTAGCTGAAAGTTTTTACTACGTATTTCGCGGTGGGGTCGGATTGTATGGTCTTCTGGTAGCTGATCGTTGCAGAAAAATGAAATTTTCGTTTTGCAATCTGTACATTAATTGATTTTGATTTATGAAAGAACTATGTACATTGAAAATGATGTATATTAGATCTACATGTGGAAAGGCCCACGTAGTCTCGCCTTTTGTGTCATATACACATATACAGGACCATTTTTTTTTTATTGAGAGATCTCGAGCTACATGCTCATTGGCCACACAGATATCATTGTATCATCATCAAATTGGAAAATCCCAGAATTATTTGTCATCTTTATCTTCTTGATACTCGAGTGAATCTAGGTGAACAAATCATGTCGTAGTGGAAGAGGTGGAGAATTTTTAGAGATAATTCAAATTATATTAGCTAATTATCAATCATATACTTGGTTCTGGGATTTTATAATTATTATCGTGTCTGTAGCGAGTACTGTGCAGTCGAGTATCATCGTTACTGTAATGTTTTTTTGGTTAACAATGTTAATTGTCACTTCGAGGTCGTGAAGAACGTAAAAATAAGGTTAATGTTTTTGGTTGTTGAAATAATGAATCTTGATTTTCCCCACCTAAGCAAACTGGATGTGTTTTGGCCTATATATCACGTTTTTCTCAAGTTTTGATTTTTAGGTGATGGGGATTTTACTTAATAGGAATTGGTTTCATATTTGTTTTGTTTTGTTGGTAGTTGCTTTTCGTTTGCATTATTTGCTCCAGCAAGAAAATTCATATATTTAAGCTGATATATATGATAAAATGTTAAAGTAATAGGTTGCTGTCTCTTTCATTTTATTTTCTTTACATACCTGTCCTTTTTGCAGGGAAAAATAGATAATGTCCATTGGAATTCCACTTTAAGAACCTGTCAGGGTATTATATGATGTGTTAGGCCTCTGATCTTGACATCTTTTTTTAATAAAATGTTGTGTGCATTTAAGACTCGAAAATTCTAATATCAATGTCGGTATCAGGATAGCTGACTTTGATATCGATGTGGACAAGCTATTCTCTTAGCTTCTACCATTAATGGTGGTCAATATCTGAACTTTGGTACGGTCAAGTTTTGCATTTCTTGAAGACAAATCGAGTCCATTTTATTTGAATGCGGGTCGTTTCAATCTGTGTAAAGATTCCAGACGCGTTTGTGTAGCAAGCAAAGTTCCTAAGACTAAACATGCCTCTTTCATTGATCTTTTGAACAGATATTTCTGGTGCATTTTGCTGGAACCATTCTTTCATTTCTTGAAAAATCCTAGTGCAAATAATGTTCTGCCACCCATCAAATGTTGTGTAGCTTTGGAGATGACAAGGTATGAATTTAAATTCTGTTTAGGCATACATTCATATTTTGATGTAAATTTTCATTGAAATTTAATTATTTGCTGTGATCTCCAGTTCTCAGGAAGTGCTTGCTTGATGAACAGCTTTCCTAGTAGCAGCGACAAGAAAACATTGAAGAGGTGGTTTTTCATTGATAAAAGGGTTGGGTAAAAGGCATTTTGTATAACGTGCACAAATTATTGTTTGGTCAAGTGTTTGTTGGTATCATAATTCATTCTTCACAAGTACTACCAAGTAATTTGGCTACCATGGATATCGAGTCAAACCATTCTTCTCCTGTTCTCACTGATCCTGCTCCAATAAACAAGTCAAGGCTCGGCATCCATTCTAATTTGTTGTCTTACGCACCATCGGGAGGATCACTCTCCTCTAGCAAGTATAGAAACGTTAACATTCCTAGAAAAAAGCCTGGGAAACTTGATGAAGTCTGCTCGAACGCATGTCTGGATGCCATGAAATCCTCATCACCCCCTCGCAAGAAGCTCATTAAGGATGGTGCTGACACAGCTTACGGCACCTGGATGGTAATGCTTGCTTCATTGTTGGCCAATTCGTTTGGCAATATGCTTAAAAAATCAGAATTTTTCTAGGCCACAGTTTGTGCTCTTCAAAGTATGTATGATGGGTGGTTTATGTTCTGCTTGTATGTCATTTCTTTTCTTTGTTTTCTGATTGTGTAGCTCAAGCATCCATCAGCACTCAACTCATTTGAGGAAATTGCAAATTTTGCCAAAAACAAAAAGATAGCAATGTTTCTAGACTACGATGGTACTCTCTCTCCAATAGTAGATGACCCAGATAATGCCCTTATGTCTGATGATGTAAGAATTGCTCATAATTTGCTGGATGTTCAACATGTTCTTTCTTTTTTATCTTTTACCATTTGGTGTTTGCATCTTTAAATTGAGAACTGTTTTCAGATGCGTTTTGCAGTAAGAAACTTCGCAAAATATTTCCCAACGGCGATTATTAGTGGAAGAAGTCGTGACAAGGTTGGAGGAGAATTCCCCATTATGCACATGTTCTATTTATTTTCTAGTATAATTATAACTTGTTGCCATTGTGCTAAGCTATTCTATTTTTCCAGGTTTATCAGCTTGTAGGACTAACAGAATTGTATTATGCTGGTAGTCATGGGATGGACATCTTGGGCCCTGTACGAAAAGCGGTGTCCAATGACCATCCAAACTGTAATGAATCAACTACTGACCAACAGGTATCAGATTTCTGGCTCTTTGTGTATGTATTTCTCCTCATGTTTCCAGCAAAATTAGACTCCAGGGGTTTTATATTCTGTTGAACCTTCTTTTTACAAACTAAATAAATTGTTCTACTTTCTGTTTGAATTTCATAGGGCAAGGAGGTGAATCTGTTTCAGCCTGCTAGAGAATTTATACCTCTGATCGATGAGGTGCACAGTGTTGCGTTTCATGTATAAAACATAAAATTCTCGTCATTGTTTCAGAGGGTAAACTGACTACCTTGAATTTCACCCAGGTTTTTAGAACCCTTGTCGAGGATACTAAGGGGATCAAAGGTGCAAAAGTTGAGAATCATAAATTTTGCGTCTCTGTACATTTCCGTAATGTAGATGAGAAGGTAAGACACTGTTGTTCTATGGATGAAATATCCTTGTCATTGAGACGTCTACCATTATATGACTTTTCGTTTGGCCAAGTTCTAAGATGTGTCCTGCTGCTACTTGACTTCAGAACTGGCAATCTATTGCACAATGTGTTCAGGATATTTTAGATAAGTATCCTCGTTTGCGAAAAACTCATGGACGGAAGGTATTCTGATTGTTTGCTAGATACTGATTTTGGTGATATGATCTTATCTATATGCTGCTTTCTTGAAAATATGATTTTGCACTCGCTTTGCTGTGTATTCAGGTTTTAGAGGTCCGTCCAATGATTGACTGGAATAAAGGAAAAGCAGTTGAATTTTTGCTTGAATCTCTAGGTGAGATTGCTGATTCTAAACATCCTAGGTGATATAGATTTGTTTTTCCTTAGGTTATTAACCATTTGTACCTCATATACTGAGGCGCAGGTCTAAGTAATAGAGATGATGTACTCCCAATTTATATTGGTGATGATCTGACAGATGAAGATGCATTCAAGGTATTGAAAGATCATTTAATCTTGACAAGATTTTAATTTTCATGTAGGGGGAAAGATTTGTGTTTAATTCTATGTGATAATTTGGTCTAAAACCAGGTGCTCCGGGAGGGGAATCGAGGCTGTGGAATTTTGGTGTCATCTAGACCCAAAGAAACCAATGCAGTTTACTCTCTCAGAGATCCATCGGAGGTTCAAATTTTTATCATTTGTCTTCCATGAACTTTCCATCTTTATCTCAATCTCCTTTTGCTTTTCTTGCCAAATCTTATGGTGGAAACTTGACAATACTTCAGGTGATGAAATTTCTCAATTCCCTGGTGACATGGAAGAAGGTGGATGCATCCTGAATAATAGGAGGAACATCTGATGACATGCAGAGATAATTTAGAAATTTGATTTTGAATATTTTATAGATATTTTGCAAAATAAAGAGGCTGTTGGTGCTAGTGTTCATTATTTTGCATTTTGGACCAGTAATTTAGAGCTGTGGTTTTAAATTACTGTCAATTTACCCCCTTTACCTCGTTTCAACTTGTAAAGCCATTTTTGCTTTTAAGTTTAAGCTTAAAGGTCTATTTATCCAGTTGATTCTTTATTTAAAATATCAGAGATGTTAAGGTTGAGCTCAAAGCAGCTGTTTCTGAAAGATGCTATGAATTACAGTCTTCAGTCTTGCTACTGGAATCTTAGCTGCGGTCACTGTGAGCAGTTTATTATACTGCAATTTTCGGTGGTTTTGGACTTGCCTCCATGCATGCTATGCAAACTCCCCATCTGTTTCGATCGCCGCTCTCCTATTCCCACTGGTTTTCTATTTATGGTCTTGACTTTATGGTAAAATGGTTGCTTTGTATCAGAAAACTGCTGTTGTCTGAAGGTAAAATGAGTTCTTACCTCGAGTCAACAGCTGGAGCAGGCGCAGGAGCTCACTGCCATTGACAATCGATTCCTAATCGTGCTCTACTAATCAAGAAAACTGGATATTGTTTCCTGCAGCAATGAATGTTCCTGGGGATGCTTGCTGTTAGGGAATGATGACCTCTTTTTGCTGTCAGCTGATAACAGGGTATTTGGCTGCTGGCTACTTTGATACTTTTGGGGTGGCTGCATCTGTGAGCCTACAATTTTCCTGTTAATAGTGTTGTTGCAATTGACTCGCTGTCATGGCTAATTATTATTATTAACAGAATCTAAGTCCTGCGGAGAAAGTACCGTAGATATGAACAGTACTTTCTCCACTTTGTCCATGCAAAAAAGCCACTAAAAGGTAATTTGATTTTTTACAAGGACACATTACTCATTTGCAACATTGATTAGGGACAAAACCATTATTTACTTTCTTTATAAACAGTACTTAATTAACCAATAAACTAAAATATTATTATTTTGTATTTATTGGTTCCTTCCAAGGCGCTTTTCTTATTCGGAAGCTTTTGGGAACGCGGTTCAACCCGCGTTCCCAAAAAATTTGAATTTTTTTTTGTTAAAATTTAATATGGTTTGTACGTTTTGGATTGTTTTGATGTGCTGATGTCAAAAATAATTTTTAAAAAATAAAAAAAATCATTGGCATTCATTTTGGCACGAAAAGTTATTTGAAAAGCACCCGCAACCACACTACCAAACACGCTCTTCGTATTTATTGGCAATTTGATTTTTTATAAATATAAAATATTAATAAAAATAAAAAGTGGTTGGGCAAAGAATAGTAGTGTGGTAAAATTTATATTTTATATAAAAAAATTTTTATTGCTATTTATTTTGTTTTTTATCTTTTTTTTATTCCTTCAATTTCATCCCTAGTTATTATGTTGCATTTGATTTTTATATCAAATATTATCCTCATTCTTTTGATATTTCTTAATTCTTTCACTAATTAAATTTTATTTCAATTTCATTCCTCATCATTTAATTTCAATTTTTTTCATATCGGATTTTACCCCTATTCTTTTTGTAGATGTTTATTTTGTTTTGGACCTTTTTATGGTATTTTTTCAATTTTATTCCTCTATATTTTTTTTATTGAGCCATGATTTTCGAAGGTTAACACGGGTTGACTTTGGTATTCATTATAGTCTTTTATAGTTTTTTTTCTTTCAATTTCATCATTCAATATTTGATTTTTATGGAATTTGTATTCATGTTTTTTTTTGCTTTTCTTTTCATAGAATTATCCAAATCCTATGCTCATGGTCGCTGCTAATGTGTTAACTTGGGTTGACTTAGAGTTTTTATTGTTGATTTTTAATTATTTTTTTACAGTTTAATGCCTCAATAGTTTTTTATTGAGAATTTTGCTTTGTTGTTTTTTTAGGTTTATCTTCTGCGCGGTCAATCTCTGACTCAGGACCACGCTCATGAGTTTTGAAGGTCAACACTGGTTGGCTACGGTCTTTTTTATGTCTTTTTGAAAAACAAAATTCAGTTTCATTCTTCAATATTTTTTTTAGAGTTGGTCTTCGTGCGTTTTTTTCACTTTTCTTTCTATTGAGTTATCTCAATCATGTGCCTAACGTAGCGGGGTTATCGGGTTAAAGTAGGTTAACCCATATTTTTTTAATTAATTTTTTAGTTTCATCATTCAACGTTAAGTTGTTTTATAGTTGAGTTTCATAATTTGATTCAATTTGCTTTTGTTTGAGACTTTTTTTACCTTTTATTCACACAAATAAATCGTTTGATTAAATAAAAAATATATTATAAGAAACATAGTTATTGAACAAAACTTAGTACATGACTTATGTTGGGATCAAATATTTTAATTTTAATTATTTCTTAATCAAACATCGATTTAATTAGTTAGATAGGTGTATAAGCATTTAATTTATGATTAAAAAATTTTTATATCCAAAAATGCATTGAAAAGCCTGCATGTTCATTTTTTTACTAGAATAAAATTTTGACCTATAAGGAAACGCAAGTACAAAACTAGTAAGTACATTTAAAAGATGAGGGAAATTCACTATGCAAAATGCATTGTGAATCCCCTCACAAAACATCGTGGATGGTTCACACTTTTTTTTAGTCTTTTTTATTTATTTAGCCCTTATTGGACTGAATTGTAGGACAAATGGATGGTTCATACTTTTTTTTAGTCTTTTTTTTTATTTAGCCCTTATTGGACTGAATTGGCTAATTTGTTAAGAGAGAGTGAGATTGAAAGATAGGGAATCAAAGTAAAAAAAAAATATAGAGGAAATGGATAGTAATTTGACTTTAGGGTGAAAAATGAAAGAGTTGGGGTTTTACCATAGTCCTTTTAATATAAGAGATAATGATCCTTTTTATTTCATCTAATAGATAAGATATCATGATACTGCAATTTTGTTGAACTCATTAATAAAGCTAATAGGGATTGGAAAACTATTTTTCATGCAAATTCATGTTCATTAAAACAATGTAATGGTGGATTTTATCTTCTGATATAAAATCCTTAAACTAAAGTGCATGATGATCATAGCACAAATCTCATTTGGTCATTATCTAGTTGTTTGAGGGTAAGTTGGCGTTGTTCCATTTTAAAACTATAATGAAAGGACTAAAATATAATTGGATACAAACTAAAATACCATTGGATGCAAAAAATTTAAAAATGGAGTCCAATGGCACTTCTGTCTTTTTATACGGGATTTTGGTAACAATCAGATTAGGTAAGGGGTAATTTGGTCTTTGAGTAAATATAAAACATATTAAAAAAGAAAAGTAGCTAACGTGTGTAATGCAAATGCTGGCATTTGGGAGGCACCTGTGCCCTTCAAGAGGCGTGTGCGACACTTCATGGTGAAAAAATTCAGCTTTCACTATGTTATTGAAAACGTCGCATCATCCTCTTCCTATTGAGGTAACACATGGTGGCGTTAGGTTGACATATCGATGCCAATGACCTTCGTTTCTTCTTCTCTCTCTCCTCACCTTAGAAACCGTGTTGCCAATGGATAGTATTATAATTGTCCTTTGATTTGTGAGGATATCAACTTCGATCCTTATTCTTTTTCTTAATTTCTATTTTTGGTTCTTTTGTAAAATTTTGAATTGTTTTCAATTACTTCCTTCAATCTCAATTTGTGATATGTTATGTTGACCATTTTTGTTCTTATTCTTTTGATTATTTTTCTTTTTAAGCCTTTTGTTAAATTGATTGTTCTTTTCAATTTTACCCTTCAATAAAAGAATTATTTTTATTTTTTTCACTTTGATCATCATTCTTTTAATTTTTTTGGTCCTTTTGTTCAATTAATTTTCTTTTTAATTTCACCCTTCATTCAAAAATAAATTTTATTTTGTATTTAAATTTTGATCCCTATTATTTTAATTGTCTTTTTTTTTGGGATCTTTTTATGTAATTGATATTTTTTTCCATGTTAATTATACAACATTTAACTGATTGAGAATTGAGTTTTGTGGTTTTTTTTTTAAAAAAATACTTATAGTCTAATAGTTCATGTTATGAATTTGAAAAATTAATATGGGTTGACATTATTTTTTATATGAAAAATTATTATTTTAAAACCCAATCAATTTGGTGATTTGATCTGTGACATGGATGAACCAAGGTCTAAGTCAAGCCAGGTTTCAACAAAAATAAAGGTATTATAAATAAATTATAAAAAGTATTATAAATAAATTATAAAAATCTAGAAATATTATTATAAATCAACATATGCTTGATTGTCATTGCGTCTAAATCATTGTTTTATTATTTTTTTGAATTATTTTTTTAATATTTATTAAATAATTTTAACATGCTAATATAAAAAATAAATTTAAAAAATAAAAAATATTATTTTAATACATTTCTAAACTAAAAATATATTTTTATTTATAATTTTTAACCTTTTTAAACATACACAAAGTATCTCAGATCTCTCATCCACGTTTTAGGAGAACA
>Ga0307509_10007424_pt1 | contig 14330 bp, 17 predicted proteins | sample 10_EM_MG_FD_202245 | JGI IMG/M metagenome (GOLD analysis project Ga0307509, IMG submission 202245) | Populus trichocarpa ectomycorrhiza microbial communities from riparian zone in the Pacific Northwest, United States - 10_EM | ecosystem: Host-associated > Plants > Roots > Unclassified | place... | reverse complement strand
TATCCACCATTGAACCTGCTAGAGAATCAAAAATCTTTGGGTCAAGAAGTTCCCAACAATGAGTGATGGCCTCCTCTATAACATTTTTGACCTCACTGTCTGAACCCTTCATAAGATATAGTTCAGGATAATGCTTCTGGAGCTTATTTTTCACCAGAGCCCAAACATTTTCAATTGGATTGAGATCTGGTAAATAGGCAGGAATTTTCATAATAGTAACTCCCTGCCTTCTGAGCCATCTTCTAAAAGGCAAGTGAGTCTTAGCATTGTCAATGATAAAGAAGACCTCTTCCTCTCCAAGATGCTTTCTGATATCCTCCCATATTCCTAGAAAGTCATACTGATCATAAACATCAATAATTGACTTTCCAGTTACTCCACCTCCAACAGAAGAAGGTTCAGGAAAAACAGGCAAAAAGAGACCATGAGTTTGACCATAAAAACAACCAGTCATCATCTGCCCAATCTTTCTCTCTCCCACCCTAGCAGTAGGTTCAACACAATCCCTATTCTACTTCTCCTTTGGATATCTAAATACACATTTTCTCCTCTTCCCTCCCCCTCTCTGTTCAGCCACCTCATCTCCCCACATTGCCTTTCTCCTCCACATCTTTCTTGTCCAATGCCTATGAGCTAATGCCTATTCCAACCTCTCTTGCACTAGGTCCTCATCCAAGTAAACCCTCTCTTGTGCTAATCATTTTTTAAGATGCTTTTGTGCAAGTCTTCTCCTTACTGTCATAGAAGAAACATTGGGAGCAACTTTTTCAGCAATCTCAAAATAGGTTCTATTGTCATTTTCCAGAGCTTCCTCCACTATAGCATCATCCTGTAACTTGATAGTCTTAGGATTTCTTCCTCTACCCCTCCTCTCCTTTCCCTCCAAATCTTTCTTTGAGATTGTATCTTTAACAGTTGTGAGAGGGATGTTCAAATAGTCAGAAATTTGTTGATACCCCATTTGAGGCTCGTGTAACACAAGGATTCTGCCCCTGGTAAACTCAGACAGGTGATGGGTAGGAATAGGCTTTTTAGGATGAGTGCAAAAAATAGAAGCCATAGTATTGAGAAGACAAAGAATCAGGCAAAGTGGTTAGGTTTTGGTTGAGTTAAATTTTTTTCTTTATGTAGGGTTGAGAGTGAGGGGTGGAGATGAGGGTTGTGTTGCTTCTCAGCACGGCAGTCGGTTATTTTTGTTAATGAACACTATAGTGGTTGCTAAGATAAAGTCAACTAGATAAATAATGACAACATTTTAAACTAACAACTTGTGTCTTGTATAATTTCAATCATCTAGCTACCTACAGCCAAACAAGGCAAGACGTTAGTGTACCTGTTCTAGTAAACCAAATAATTTTACAATTTTTTCTCCTGTTTTGGGACCTGAATAACTCAACCTGTGAGAGATTCTGTTTTTTTACACTGAATGTATCGTAGTTTCAGGACCTGTATTTTAGTGAACCTATAATTTGTACAGTCAATCTAAGGCCCTGCAAAAATTCTAACTACCAAGTTTGATTTGATTCTGTGTACTTTCTATTGTTCTATTGATGTTTCTATCTCTCAAACCTAGAATGGAAAAAGTAACCCATCACTATGGCACGTCCCATAACTAGGTAAAATACGTTAATTAAAAATATTTTATGAAAGTTATAAAGCATTGTTATGTCTTAACACAATATATTGTTTGGACAATTGTGTAAATTTTAGGGTTGAAGATTTACATTTTTGGTTTTGTTTTATAACATAAACAGTGCAACTAACCTTTCTAGAAAAAACGCAACAACTTCAATTCAAGATAGCACAACAAGTAGTTGTCTAATTGAGACCAGAACCAGTGGTATAGATGCTTATCAAGTACAAGATATTTTTAGTGGAAAAAAATCCATTTTGATATTGGTTATTTCTTTTGATTTAGAAGACCCAATTTACAGTATATAAGGCTAATGAATATTTTTTGAGCTTATGAATATATACTCTATATGTCTATGAGACTTTCAATGCAAAAAAAAATTGTTTGGTGTTGAGTGCCCATGTGTAAGTTGTAATAAAAATGAGTTCATATATGGGTGCATTTATGCAAAAAAGGCAACAATTGCCAACAACCACAAAACTGGCTGAATGGCTCTGAGTCTTTAGTATATGGTAGAGTATCCTGCTATCTTCCTGAAATATTTTTAATTTTAAAATTGGAGCAATTGGGGGTCATTAATGATTGTTTTTGCAGATGGGATAAAATTCTTTTTTTACATAGAAGGATAGCCTGAATCAAGGTGTTCTTGTAAACAGGTTTTGAAATATTTTTAAGTGTAGAATCTTTAGTTATTATAAAATATATGTAAATAGCTATGTATTTTAGATAGCTTAAGACGCCATAAACCTGCATTAAAATATCTGATAAAAGCAAACTTGAGATGAGACTACTAGTAAAAATACAAAACCATTTATCATACATAGAATGATACTAACAATAACTAGCATTATTTATCTTATATTTCTATACTATTTACTTTATTAGTTGTTGAGTTATTTCACTTTCTCTATTAAAAACTCTTTTTCCTCTTTTCTGAAAAATGCCATGGTTGCTATGCAAACTAAAACCATGCATAACTCAAAACAGGTAAAAAACAATTATACTCTTTTTCCCATAACCGCACCCATATAATGATACACAATTGCGAATCATGTAAGAACTATAAGTCAACTGATCTTATAGTGTGAAATATAACATACTGATGACTAATAATTATTGGTCATGTGAAACCATCTTTCAAAATCACGATTTGTGACAGTAAGTCTGACGAAGGTGGCTCATAGAATTTCTATATAAATGGCAGCCACGACTTTGTCATACTTTTGCTAACACACCTAGTACTGTACTTGTAGAGGAGGAATAGTAACTTGAAAGAAGACATGAAGAAAGATACAAACAAGAGGGTAGACACAATTTCGTAGGCTTATACATCCTGTGACTAGTATATACATACCACTATGGCCTCACTGCCGTAAGAGCTTAGGTATAATACATCCTGCATCAAGTATCACAATTTTGAACTCTAATTTCCATCCTGGCTCAATTGACCTTTCCCTCACGAACAGTATATCCATAACTCTCACACGCATATAACTCGCCTTATACGAAAGCGGGTCTTGGCTGTAATCACTCCTCATGAAGATATACCCCTTCCCACCCTACCAGTATTTCCACTACCTCTTCATGTCCATTCTGAGTAGTCCATACAAGTGGAGAATCACCTATATAACACCCTTTTTTAGTATCATAACCCTTTACCTCTATCAAAGAACCTACAATCTCAACAATTCTGAAGAATGATATGCATTGCACTCTACTAAGCCAATAGGAAATAGGGAAAGAAAGAAATTCAAGAGGGCCTAAGTCTTCTGTAAGAAAGCCTGTGGATACATGGATATTGTATCCCTGAAGCAGCTGCAAAGCAAGTGATCTAGTACGATCCAAGAGATCTTGTTTCGCCTGGACTCCTGAGTATAGAGATTAATACTCTAAAAAAGGATTCTGACCCCAGAGAGCCTGAGAACGATCTGGGTGATACACTAGAAGGGTCTTGATCTGCTCTGATATGGTATGTCAAGCAGATTACTACAAATGTTGAGTGAGGTTTACTAAAAATATCAGAGTGGGGTAAAAGATACTCTTTGGGTGTAAAATTGATTAGTCGCAGTGTTGATACTTCTTTATCCATAGTAATAAGTTCCTGACAAAAGCTCACTAATATCATTATCAAAAGTATGTTCCCTGTATTGAAATTGGTAGAGGCTGGCATGATTGCAAGTGGATTGCAAAGATAATCTTTCATGAATGGCTGCTCTGCATGACTGCCTCACCTCAAAGCTCTCATGCCCGAGTCTTGCTTTATACCCACTTTATGCTTTTATCTCTTGGATCGTTAGACAGTATTGTTGAAACTTTCTCTATATTTCCTAGTATCTTTCATAACACTATAGTGTATTTTTTACTTAGTTTGTATTACAGCTATACCTGTCAACTGTTTACATTACTACAGCTAAGACATATATTAGGGTGTTGTATTATTTATTTCAGGGTTATATCTGGGGATTTAACCCGTTGTTTCCTATCAGGTATTCAGGATTTTACAGTTGTTTATGTATCTCTTATACATCTTTCTTGGTCATGATATTTCTAATAACCACCCTACACCCCCATGGATTCATGCACATTATTTGGGATTTACTTGGTAGGTTTTCAGGGTCAAACATGTTTGCACTTAAGTTTCTTACATTGTTTCCCCTATATTTCTCTCATATATATGGGCATATACTTTTGTATAAATAGAGTTGCTACTGCCCACATCCCTTAGAAGCATAAGAACCAGAACTCCTATCAATCTGCTCTGTACCTCCTGCCTTAGCCTACCACCCAACCTCCCCTTGAACTTGCGCAGTATTATCCAGATAGAATTGATTCTGCCTTAGATGTTCAAATTTTGAACAGGTGTTGAGCCCGCGTCCTTCTTGCTCTATAAGAAATACGCTCACATGCGGCAACCCTATAGCGATGAACTGCGATTGACTACCTACCTTCACTCTACCTACCTCCTCACTACTAACCATTGTTGCATAACTACTTACCTGTTCTACTTAGTGTTGTTGTGTGGAAACGGAAATTTCTTGGCATTGCTCTCAGCATCGCAACCCCTTTTCCCTCTCTTAAAAGAAAGCTATTCCCTGGTTGTACTACAACTATCTTTCTACTCTCAACCTACTTTGTCTGCACAGTAGTGACCTCCATTGTGCCTGATTTCCAACATTAAGTCCACCTTGCTTGAGCGAGAAGTGACACTTACTACGAGAGAGTTTTGTTAATTGGGAAAGCTATTGGTGTTCATATAAAAATACTGCAAAAGTCTGAGTGAAGTGCTGACCCTAGTTTCTACTATTTTTTCAAGGGATTTTACAGGTTAACACTACCAAAATAGCTGACTCCAGTCCAAGTAAACAACTCCAGGAAGAATCTTTCTTCTCTCAACCTGAAGAAACCGTCACTGTTGCTTCTCAACCTTTACCTCCTCCTGAAACCACTTGTCGTTCTACAAGCTCTGCATCTTAACTACCAGCCAAATGTCCATCTCCTCCAACTTCGCCTCTGCCTCCACCTCTGCCAGAGCCTACAATATCTACTCTGGCTCCCGACAAATATATCCAAAGCACTAAAGGCTCAGTCTCTCTCAACCATAAATTTAGCTCAATCCCAAAGCTCTCTGGGACCAAAAACTACCGTGCTTGAAGAGATATCTCTCAATATGTCCTCGAACCTTTTAACTCTTAGGAAATTGTTATAGGTAAGAAACAGTTGACAATCTTGAATGAGACGACCTGGACAACTTCATCAATCACTATCAGTATGCAGTGACATACTTCATCTTAACTGTTGAGTCTCAGTTGCTCATCCTCCTTGGAATCCATAAAACCCCTCCAAAATATAGACCACTCTCGAGGATAAATTTCCTAGAGAAAACCCCTCTTCCTTCTTTGACCAACTCAATTCTGTTTTCAATACCAAGTACAATAAATGGGATCTTCTTTCCGACCATATCAACAAGTACAACACACTCTGGAATCATCTATACCTTGATTCCTCTACCGCCTCCTCCACTGACCAATACACCTTACCGTTTGTTTTTCGATCTCTATTCGAATCTCCCAAGTCTAAACCAACCATCTTCCTCCATCGTCTTCCTGAATCAATGAATAATATTGTCGATAACCTCCAAACCAAGGATGACCTTGCCTATTATTATGTCTAAAATAAACTACTTGACTTCAAGACTCCTGCCACAGGTAGCTCCACGGATAACAAGGTGTATAAAAGCGCTGATGTTAAAGGATATAACAGGTTTACTCCTGTTGAATGAAAGGGTACAATAGAGGGCTAGCAGTTTACTGGCAAGCGCTAGGTCTAAGGGAGGCTTCAAGAGACCTGGAAATAGAGAGATAATAGTTAAAGGGCAAGTAGGAACTAAAGAATCGCTATTCAACCCAGTATATTCATAAGTCAAGAGTCTGCTGAAGTCTACCGTTCTCCTGCTAGCCAGGAGATGAGTTTAAATACAAGAGTTCCTCCAGAGCGATAGTAATCAGATAACCTGCAACCACAATCATTACTGGGTAGTGCACCATGCCCTCTACGTTCTGTGATCCCACATGAAATCTAAGAGTCATAAGACTGCCTCAATACTATCGTCAGCTTACATGACAATTCCTTTACTTATGTTGCTAAATAAAACAATCAACAGGCTAAACTAAACTTAACACAAGCTACAGGGCCCTAATATAGCTCCAGAGCTGTAAAACAAAACAAAACAAACTAATGAAGGTAAGAAAAGTAATCAAACTAAACATAGGAAATCCTGCACTCCACTCCTGTATACACTTACCGGATCATGTATACATATTATAAAGGAAAAGAAAAGAATACCCAAAGAGAACCCTCCCAAAAGGGACCCCTGGCTACCACAAATATTCCTACTGCACGAAGTATTTCGCAACTGCTTGCTGTGATGGCCATACCTGGAATGAGTGCTCCAGCTCAAGGCCGCCAACCCAAGGAATAAAAAGAGGAAGACAGTCAATACCGTTAAGATCAAAATGGAAGAGACTCCTGAACTGGTCAGTACATTATCCTCCATCTGCACCACTACTAAAACCCCGTCCTATCCCCATTTGGCTATAGACCCAGGTGCAAGCTGACACATGAAAAACAACTTGGATCTTTTTATAAACTTCAAAACTGTGAAAGCTACTGTTAGGTTAGGCGATAACTCTATTATAGAGTCATTCAGTGGCAGAACAGTTATAATCTTGGCCAAAATATCTCTTTGTCATGTTTCTTCTGTCGACCTGGAACATGTTCTTTGGGTTCCTAGTTTGGGTTCTCGCAGTTTGTGTCCTGGCCTACAATTGTTTCTTTGGCGAAATGATTTTCCTTAATTAGTTCCTGAAGGGATATGTATGTTTTTAGGAAAAATAAAACAGAAGTTATTTGGGGAAAGCTTGACACAATTATGTTGTACAAGAAGACAAAGAGTCGGCTAAGAAACTTGATTACCAACAACAGCATCAGGCCCTTGGACATCCCTCACCCGACTATTTCAAAAGCAACTACTACTCCAACACTACCAACCTCCCCAAAGTTCTGAAAGTCTAGCAATATGAGACCTGCCTCACATTCAAAAGCACTAAGCACAAACTGATATCAACACCTGAGACATCCTGAGATACTCCGTTCAAATTAATTCACTCCAACCTTAATGGATAATTTTCAAAGACCTCCTTCAGCAAATCTAACTACTATGTTACATTCATGGATGACTGTTCTAGATATACTTGGATTTATCGCATTCATAGTAAATCTGATGCGGTTAAAGTATTACCCAGTTTTATCTATACTCGCTACACATAAGATAACACTACAGTCAGATGATTCAGAACTGATAATAGAGGTGAATATGTAAATGCCGTGATGTTAACATTGTTAGACAAAGATGGCCTAGTACATGACCTCTCTCCTGACTCACATTAATCAAATGGTATTGCCAAACAATACAATCAAATCATCATCACCACCACTCACTCTATGTTGACCACTTGCCCCTGGCTTTGTGGGCTAAAGCTATCGCAACCACCGTCTACCTTCAGAATAGACTCCCTAATTGATCGATAGGAAAATTGACACCCTATGAATGTCTCTACAACAAGAAACTATCGATCAACCATCTCTACCCCTATGGGGCCAAATGCTTCGTTCACCTACCACAGGAGAAAGCAAAACCAGAAATGAAACTAATACCCTAAGCGATCAAAGGTTACCTTATTGGTTATACCTCTTCCGATAAGATCTAAAAGATATACATCCCTTGATAGCATATGGTAATAGAGACTCAACAAATCTATTCAACAACCAGCATGATAACACCCCTGAGAACAACCATAGAACCCCTTCTTGCCGAGGAATCCTATGCTACTGTCTACCTCCTATCTTGTCCAATAGTTACTACTACCGTTGAAAACCCCACAGACCAGGACTGGAGTGGACAAATTATCCCACCTCCATTGAAGGAATTTTCTTCCACCGTGCGCTCTGAGGAATTTTCATCCTCTAAGGATTCCCTTCCTAAAATACCTGAACTACCAGTTACTTCAGCCTCATTTTCAGCACAGGACTACCAGCAACATTCCCCTGCTATATCTTCAGTGGAGATATCTGAACACTTAAGAAGTTCCAGAAAAATCCTCACAAAACTGCAAACAAGCTATAAAAAACAACTCATACCTTGAGTTCAACTTACGTCCAGCGTTATTCCTGACATGGATCATACCACCTATCGCCAAACCGTAAATACCTCACTTAAAGAGCAATGAACCTCAGCTATGAATGATAAGATCAATACACTAAAGAAGAATAAAACCTTTGAGGTTGTCAATAAACCAATAGGATGGAAAATTGTAGGCAGTAAGTGGGTATTCAATACTAAAAGGAATGCTGATCGTACTTTGGAAAGATTTTGAGCAAGAGCCCCTGAACAGGGATTTTCTTAAGCCTCATGCCCCAACTTCAAAGACCCCTTTGCCCCTGTCATTCATTATGAATTACTCGGACTACTACTTGTGATATGTGCTAGAAGCTAATTGTAACCTCATCAATTTGAGTTCAAATTCGCTTTCATTTACAGTAAATTGACAGAAGAAGTTTTCATGCGACCATCACCAGGGTTCAGTGATGGAGACAAATGATGGAAACTTAACTGATACATATATGGACATGTGCAATCTGCAAATGAATGGTATGCTCTCTTCGCTAAATTCTTGACCTCCAAAGATTTTACCTCATCACATCAAGACCCCTGCATGTTTATGTGCTACATTTCACTTTACATAGATGACATTGCAATATATTTGCCTAGTACCCTTCACATGACCACTCTCATGAAAGACCTGTAAACGGTATTTGAGATCTCAGACCTTGGAGAAGCCTTATTTCTACTTAGCCTACATATCATATATATATCAGATGGTATCGCTCTTACACAGGAACTTTATATCTGTACTATCCTCTCTCAATTTGGAATGGAAAACTCAAATACAGTATCCATCCCCTGACCAAAAGGTATTACACTTACGAAATGGACCACAGAACAACCGAAAGAGCAAGTTACACTATTAAAATCAATAATAGGCTTCCTAATATTCCTCATCACTGGCACAACACCCCATCTCATATATACAATTTCATTTCTCACACAATTTTCCTCTTGCCCTACCAAAAAACATATAAAGGCTCCCTAACATGTCTTTCAATATGTTAACTGAATGCGAAACCTAGGCCTATTTTACCCATATACAACAAACACTATTGATGTTTATATTAACACTGGCTTTGCTTGCTGTCTTGACACAAGAAGATCTACCTCAGGTTACATTATTCTTTTCAATAACTGTTATATCTCCTGGCTCTCCAAGAACCAAGACTCTGTCACCAAATCAACTACTAAAGTAGAATTTATTGCTATGTCGTACAGTAATTGCCATGATCTATGGCGTCTGAAGGGCCTTGGAGACCTTCGCCTTCATGTTCCTATCACCATACACGCCGATAATACTGATACAAATTTCTTAGCTATCAACCCTCGGATCAACATTTGAATGAAGCATATTGCCATAGACTTCTTTATCATACGAGAAGCACTAGAAGACAACTTGTTCATTCTGCTAAAGGTTGAATCAGTTAATAATCTCGCCGACATCTGCGCCAAAATCCTAGCAAAACTCGCGTATGAACAGATTGTTGGTTTATTGGACTGTAGATTTTATGGGGAAGTATTGAAACTTTCTGTCTATTTTCTAGTATATTTCATAACACTATAGTGTATTCTTTTACTTAGTTTGTGTTTCAGCTATGGCTGTCCACTATTTATATTACTACAGCTAAGACATATATTATAGTGTTTTATTGTTTATTTCAGAGTTATATCTGGGGATTAAACATCTGGTTTCTTATTGGGTATTCAGGATTTCACGGTTGTTTATGCATCTCCTATGCACCTTTCATGGTCATGATATTTCTAATAATCACCCTAGACCATCATGGATTTCACGCACATTATTTGGGATTTACTTGGCAGGTTTTCAGGGTCAAGCATGTTCGCACTTAAGTTTCTTATAATGTTTTCCCTATATTTCTCTCTCATATATGGGCTCGCACTTTTGTATTAATATAGTTGCTACCGCCCACCTCGCTTAGAAGAATAAGAACCAGAACTCCTATCAATCTGCTCTATACCTTCTGGCTTAGAATATCACACAACGCCTCCTTGTACTTGTGCAGTATTATCTCTATAGAATAGATTGTGCCTTTGGCATTCACATTTTGAACACCTATGCATAACCAAAACCCAATACTGAAGTCGTTTTACTCAGCCTTTCTCATATCCCATATATTTCTAGCTCTTGCAAGATGCTTCAATATTTAAACAAACAAGTAGAAACCTAAATTTATATATTAACTGGTAAAATAGGATTGGGTTCTCAGGACCATGGCTACTATGCACAATTCCTGTATGCTTCCAGGAATCTTCTCCTGAATGTCGGCTTCCAGAGTCTCATCCATAGTATCAGGTGTTTTGTCCTCAGTCTTGCATGAAGGAATCTGATAATGTCGTCCTTGGGGGGACTAGCTAAGACACTTATCACTTGTCTGGCCAGGCACCTTTTGGTCTCGGCCGGAATATGAGGCCTTCCTATGACGAATATCCGGACATTTGGAGATTTCACAAGGATTTCTAACAGATTAAAAGCCAAAATCACTGAACAGGAGTACATTCATCCAGAGCATCAATAACCATAAATGCAGGCTCTGACAATGTTATGAGTTGCAGCATCTTCACAATATCATCAAGTTGTAGTTTGCGTCCACTAAACACCTTCTTTTGCTGTTGCAAGTTCTGCGATATATCCTACTTGACATTTTCTAGTCTACTGCTTTTGCCGGGAACCCAATATAGTGGTTGCCATCTGCTCCTTTCGTGCCTTAAAATCAAAGTAAAAACATAAAGCAGCAGTGTTTTGTCCTTTAGTCTGATCGCTTAACCAGTCAACTGCCAGGGAACTATGATCACACAATGTTAGCATCCTTTTACTCCTCCCCCTGAGAAGAGTGCGGGTTACCTAATGAATGTCTTTCCGATACCAGGATTCCCATAGCACAACAGCTCTGCCTCACCGCCCTCATCATCCCCACTCAATCTGCACCATCTTCTAAGCCCCCAGTCCCCACAAGCGATTCCCTGACATGATCGACTCTGTGCCCTCAAATATCGCTTAGCTGCAAGCTTGGGTCAAGTGGTGATAGCCAAGAGCAATTCTACAATTCCCCTACCTGTCCCCATATTTCTCCCCTCACACGAGTATTATTAAAGTTTGTAGTATTATAAGAGTCGGTAATATTGAGGAAATTGTTGCTCTCCCTCATGTTATTGAGACATTTTCGATTGTTTATTGCTTGCTCTATCAAAAGGCCCAGCTAACTTTGGGTGCTAACATTCCAGTGACACAATGCACATCCCGTTAACCAATTTCACCCTTCTGGCTACTAATGGAACTATATGATACGAGTAGGGAATTGTGTGCCCTACTGTAGATTTTATCTGTTACACGATCCACGCTATACCACGGGGTTTTAGCTGGTTAGCAGGCAAACTCTCACCCTACTGACTCTCACCCTACTCACTTCGAATATTATCATATGATATCTACGATTCTACTGGTTGAAATATTGTTAGCAACCCCCAATAGTTTGACCTAGTGCGGGGGACAATACTCTTTCAAAAATCTCATAACACCTCAAACCTTGTAGGACCGTTCGCTGTCCCTCTCAACTTATTGTTCCCCATATTATTCTACCCCAATCTGGACTCATACTGATCACTGCCAGACAAATCACACTTCTTCCTCCCTCCGAGGATCGAGTATTTGATTTGTGGAAATGCGCAGCATATCTGGCTTTGTGTCATAAAAGTTGAGCAACCCTCGGGAGCAGTAGAGCACTTCCGCTTTCAAACGCGACAAGTTTGGAAGTATGACACCTGCTAACCAGGAGATAATCAACATTAGTAATCACTCTATGCATGGATGGGACGCCGTTACCAATGCCTTTCTCTATACTACGATCGGGGGATAAGGTGATGTTTCTACTGTCAATGTGATGCTCTGGTTTTGTACTAAGTTAATAAGGGCTTTCCAGAAACTAGAGATGTTTGAAACGCCCACGTGAGTGTTCGAGCATCTAAATACGAGTCTGTACGACTGACGCCATGATAGGTTTTATGCTAATTCACTGAGTTCCTCAAGATTTGCTGTGATTTCAGGCAATCTCTGATCGCCTCTACGGACCAGACATCTGTGGAAGCGGCGCTCAAAGTGAAAGTTGAAACCGAATCTGCACAAGAGCTTAGAGTGTCATCTGAGCAGGAATAAGGGACAGTATCCTTAGGACACGAAAATACCAGAGCTGCACACACAGAAGTTCCCGAAGCCTCCGAAGTGCAAGGTATAATTGCCAGGTTTTTCACCTCTTGCATACTGCCGTGATTTACACTTACTCATGTTAGGCCCCTAGAATCAATTTCCAGGGGCTGAGCAAGGTCGATAAGCGAACATTGAGAGCCTGTAACCCACGCAGGAAGTGGCACAAGGGTTACTGGGAAACGGAGGAGTTTACAGTATTTAAGAGATATTATCACAAAGCAGTAGAGGAGTGTTTCGACAGGCTGCTAGACATGAGGGGCGGAGTTGTTGATGGGTACAAGATAGAGCCTCAGAAGTCCATGGTGAAATTATTCTGATAGTGACATTCCTATTTCAAATAGTGAGCCCTCAATAGTATTTAATATTACTTACTCTCTTCTCACTTTAGAGCCCCTCTAATGTGTGTTTACACCAACTAATACCTACTTAAAGGTCATAAAACGAATATACATAAACACCTACGATTTCCTGGAATTTCTAGAAATGCCCCATGACAGCTCAACAGCGAAATGGTGGCCCATGCGGATGCGGAATATGAGAGATCATCCATGCTCTGCCACCTGAGTTGTGCGGATCTATCATGGCACTATTGGGACAATGACAAGCTGTACTCGCTGGGAGCTGCAAAGGAGGACAGGATATTGAGATTACTACTCCACTATCTGTAAAGAGATAATCCAAAAGTCGGTTTGGGGGAGTACTTGAGGATGTTTTAGGGGTTTCTTCTGGCTAAGTAGAGCGTGTAGTGCTCAGTTGGGGGCCATGGTTTGGTGTTGGATTGCTAGGGGATGCTGGGCATAGATGTTAGAATAGGTATATTTGTATTATAATATAGGTGAAAGAATATTGAGAGTTCAGAGATGGGAGTCCTGTTGATATAGGATTTCATTCCCCTCTCAAATGCTTCTTTCAGCTGCTCTATATTCTTGTTATCAATCCAGTATGGTTCAAGTACTCTAAAATATACATCACACGAGTCAAAAGGTGTTATATGACTGTGCTGAATGTTTTTGCCAAGTTATTAAGTTAATGACAAGAACCCAAAATTACAAAGTTTACCAAAGCACTTGTTTATACAATGCCAAGATTATTTTATTTTTATATATGTGGGTGTGGATATGCGAAAATTGGCCCGAAGTCTTAAACCTGGTTTTCAGTTATTCCACTTTGAAGTTTGCATAGCAACTGTTGCCACCTGAATAAACTTGAAGATAGTACTTCAATAATATGAGTTTAAAGTGCTTGTTGCATTATAAAACTCTTTATAGTAATTAATTCTACTCCTAAAACAGCTTTATAAATATTTTTCTGGTAGATTGAGATAATAGCTACACAAGTATGCAATAAAATAAAAAACTGATATTTAAAGAATTTGAATTTAAAAGCCTATAAAAGCTTCAATTCTCTTTTTTTTTTTTTTTTTTTTTTTTTTTTTAATAATTTGATTTTTTTTTAATGTAAAAAATATTGCATGCGGCTCGCGCTATGGGATAAAAAAAACTCCAATACCCCTGGGAAAAAGCCAATCCCCCAAGTCCCTCTGGTGTGGAACCAACCGCACATCTCGCCCCCAACAAAAAACCCTTGACTAGCTAGATAGATAGACGAAAGGAATCAAATCAAGGAACAAGCAGGAAGAGTCAGGAAAACCCATGGCACATTCATCCAGACAGAAGGAAACGCAAAAAATCAAACAAAGCGAAGACCACCAAGAAATTTCCCGCACAATCAGCACGAGGGTTGCCAGGCCC
>Ga0307509_10007423_pt1 | contig 14331 bp, 10 predicted proteins | sample 10_EM_MG_FD_202245 | JGI IMG/M metagenome (GOLD analysis project Ga0307509, IMG submission 202245) | Populus trichocarpa ectomycorrhiza microbial communities from riparian zone in the Pacific Northwest, United States - 10_EM | ecosystem: Host-associated > Plants > Roots > Unclassified | place... | reverse complement strand
ACCCCCCACCCCCCCCCCCCACCCCCCCCCCCCCCCCCCCCAACAAAAGAAAAGAAAAAGAAAAAAAAGTATATAGAAGAGGAAGAAAAAAAAAGGTCAGGCTTCATCTACCGTATTCCTCATCCCCTCTCTCCCTTTTTTTCTTTTTTCTTTTTTCTTTTTTCTTTTTCTGAGCCTCTTGTGGTATGGTAGCCTAGGCACTGTGTATTCGAGATGGGTTTCCTACGTACATAAAGTTTCTGGCCGTTGATGAAGGGGGGGGGTATCATACTGCGGCGAGGTCTCGTTTGGCAGACAGGCAGAGAGACAGGCAGACAGGCAGAGTACCACAAGCACACAGTATGGTATCATACCACTCTTTCTTTCTTTCTTTCTTTCTTTCTCCCTTTCCTGTCCTTGCGAGCCTCAGTTAACTAACTAGCGCATATCCACGACACACCAACTCCGAGAGATCGGGTGAATTTGGGCAACTATTTGATGTGTGTGTCATTTGTACGTATTTGTATTATTTGATCACACTCTCGCACCCCTGCTTGCCTGCCTTGCCTTGCTTTCTTAGCTTGTTTGTTTGCTCCACTGAACTGGGTATTGATAGATAGACGATTTGGGTGAGCTCATAGCTTGCGTCGGGCTGTTGGTGTATATAGCTTTTTATGGTATGGTATGGTATGGTATGGGGATACTGTACTTTTGTTGAATAACAGCTGGGACATCACCCAACCGGGTAGATCAGGTAGCCCTTTTTTCCGTCAGCGAGGTTTTTTTTTTATGGATTGGGGGGGGGAGGGTACTGTACGCGCGGTATAATGATATTATGATAAGTTATATAAAAGAAGAGCTTGTTGATTTAGTCTTCTTCACCGGGTGAGGAGGAGGAGGAGGAGGGAGGCATCAGTGACGGGGTGGGGGTTTTTTTTTTTGCTACATACCATTTCCCCGATCACGCTAAATACTCCCTCTCTCCTCCCTCTCTCCCTCCCTGTTAGTCACCAGCACAGTTTCATCGCGGCTAAGGTGAAGGACTGTAGGAGTAGTTAGGTCACTGTGTTGTGTTGTAATGTGTTGTAGTGTGTGACTAGTTGTGTACTGTACTCGAGAAGTGTGTGTGTATGTGTGATAATGGCTTTCCCTTCATATCCCTTTGCCCACCCCTTTCCCCATAACCTTCAGTCCTGCGGGGTGGGTATTGTGGTGGTCGTGGTGGTATCTACGGTAGCTGGAGTACCATGCATTGCTGCGGGAGAGTAAAGCGAGCGGGCTACAGTAACTAACTTGGCACGATGCGTGCTGTTGCGAGTCCAGTAGTTTATACATATCATAATGCTCGAGTATAATAACCGCAGGAAGTATCGTAAATCATCATCCATCACATTGCATCGCTGCATCGCAGCAACGCATCTATCACATCTCCCCTCCCCTCCCCCCCCGTTCGATCTCAAGCAAGCAAGCCTTCAGCTATGATCACGTATACCCAAAACCACATGCCCTAGTTGCCTATATATGTGTGTGTGGGGGGGGGAGCGGTTGACTTATTTCTGCTGCAACTGAGGATGCTCTTTGGGGGGTATATAGAGATTGTGATTAGCGTATCATTGTCTCATCGCATATAATATCATAAACTTTTTTTCCCTCCTCCTCCTCTCGTTTCTGAAGTTTGTATGGTATGCGCGATCTCCGTTAGTTACTTTTTTAATTTTTAATTTCTAATTTGTATTTATTTTCATCGATGGTGTGAAAGTATAATATAGCCACTGAGACAGTGCCGCGATAAGGTACCGGTAGGTTACTGTAAGTGCCGGGTGTCGGGATTGATAGATATCAGACAAAACGCCCTTGCCAAGATGTTTCCTCCTTCCTTCTCTCCCCGCTTGCCCCCTCCTCTCCTCCTCTCCCCCCAGCCGTTTTTTTTGTTTCGTGGGGTTTTTGTTCCCCCCACGGTGATAAGGCCGTCGCACTTGGGCGTATATAGTACGATGCTCAAGTACTGTACTGTGCTTAGCTTAGGGGGAGGGGAGGGGCCTGTTTCGCCAATCTAGATATGGGACTCCGCTCATAGCGAGTAGGAAGTACTGTACCCGAAAACAGGAACTCGAAGAGTAGATGACCAAGAATCCGTGCACACCCGAGTGCCCATGCAAATTCACGACCCCTGTTTGTTTTTTTCGGAAACTTTCTTGCTTGCTACGAGTATTAGGGAATAGATAGATAGATGAAAGTTCGGATTGGAGCGAAATCAACGAGGTGATGGAGGCTCGGGGTTGCCGAGGGGTTGTGTGTCGTGCTTGTTCGTGTGATATCGATTCGCAGGATAGATAGATGCTTGGAGCATATAGGTATGATCCTCGAGCGCCTTGGATTACGGTAGGATAGCGCATGATCGAGTACGTCTCAAGGGCACAATTTCAAGGTGTATATCCAGATAGCTACCGCATAATAGCCCATCACATACGAGCATCATGTATGATAGCACATTAATTTCCTGGGGCTCAAGTTCAAGTCGGGCCAGCCCGCCAGCCAACCAGCCAAGCCATGGAAAATCCCAATGATATTTTATGTGCAGCATAGCACGTACTAGTACTGTACCACAAACGGTATTCTCCAGTTTGGTTGGGACATCAAGGACCACAGCAACTTCCTCTTCCCATGCTTTGCCATGCCTTACCGTGCCTTACTTGTGCCATGCGCGGCACATCTTGGGGTTTTCTGAAACGAAAACGGCTGAAATGTGCTTTGTACTCTTTTCCGTTCATCAATCTTGGAAGAAATAAAGAAAAAAATCCCAATGGTTTTTGTTTTTCCCTTTCTTATTGTTGGTTCTTTTTTTTTTCTTTTCCAGTTCGACTTGTATCTTGCGGGGAAGGAGGGGGGGGAGAGGAGGTTGGGTAACCCCTGAATACTGGTGTTCGGTATGGCAGCATGGTTCGGTGGATCGGAAATCGGGATTGTGGGAAAAGAAAAGAAAAGGAGGTGAGGGAGGGAAGGAAGAAGGAAGGAAGGAAGGGGGCAAGGGAGGGCGGGATAATATGATATACGTTACTAATATCAAGTCTCATGTATGGCCTTGCTCGGTTAAGGTGAGATGCGATACGAGAGGTGGGTAGTGCTTGATGATTATCAGATGAGGGCATTTGACGCGGAGTTGTTATTGGGATTATATTTGGAAATGGAGATGGGACTCCGGCTCGGCTGAGGAGGAAACCAGACCCTACAAGTCGGGTTCAGTGCAGTGCAGTGCAGCATAGTGCCGGTACGAGTGATAGTGAATACAATTTCAGTATCATACATACCGACACACTCCAGTACCGCACATCACCAGCATCCACCAATGCACCTACGATATCCTATAAATTTATATCTGCTACCGTACCAGTGCCAATCACTTAGATCACGTCCCACCTTACCATACTGAGTACGGTAAGCGAGATCCTTTTCCAACGGCACATTACATCCCACCCATAACCAAAAACGGGAACCAAAAAACTCTAAAACTGCCGGGTTCCGTTGGTTCCTTTCAAACTTTATTTCATTACTGAGTGTGCTGTAACTTACTCTCTTTGGAAGAACACTGCCGTACGACCGTGCGGTATCATACCGTACTAGCACTCGAGCACCGGTACCGGTACTGCAACAATGAGATGATACGCACAGTGATCATTACAGTGGCCAGAACCTGCTTACCGAGGGCGAGCTCGGTAAATGCGCGATGCGAATCACGCCCTTGCGAAATTGTGCCTGTACGAGTACGAGCCAATGCCTATCATCTTACATGTACTCGAGTAACTAGTACTACCGGTACTATTGACGCGATAGGCGCTGTAGAGGGTCCTTGTGCTAGTATTTTTCGGGATGGGATGGGATGGATGGGATAAAGCGGGATGGTTCGCCAAGGGTTAAACTTACTACTCGAGGACTGCCGGAATGGAAGGTACCGTACCGGTATGGGTCCTCGGGGGGACGACACGCGAGCGGGAGGAAAAAAGAAAAAAGAAAAGAAAAAAGCCGTAAAAACTATGATACTGACTGGTTGGATCTCCTCGGCAATGTTCTCGCTATATGATGCAGTACCGGTACTCGAGTACTCGTAGCTGAACTACCAGAGACGGCGACTAACGTTCACTAGCGAACGATACGCTATGCTATCGTCCAATTATTACTTTTTCTCCTCCATTCAATATATTAGGGATGAAAAAAAAAAAAAAGGGATGAAAGGGAGAAAAGGAAAATTCCAGGGGGATTTTTCCTTCCTTCCTTCCTCTTCCTTTCTTTTTCCTCTCTTGACACAATTTTTATTTTATTTTTCCTTCTGAATCCCCACTTCGTGCAGTCTGTAAATATGGTATCTGGCTTGTAGCTGAAGGGGAGCTCCTAATTTCCTGTTGATTCGTTCGTTGGGTTTGAATCATGTATGTATGATAATTATATTATTATGCACTAACTTGTTTTTTATACTTTTTATTTTCCTTTTTCCTTTTTCCTTTTTCCTTCTTTTCCTCTCCTTCTCCAGCTTCTTCCGAGCCAGTCGGAGGGCTGGATGTCGAATGCCGATGAGAAAGAGGGGAATGCGTGATGCTTGCCTCTTCTTTCTTCCTTCTTTTTTCCTTTTTCCTTTTTCTCTTTTTTTCTTTTTTAATACCGGGACCGTGTTTGGTTTTGATTTGTTACTGCTGTTGCCGGAGGAAGAACGCGGAGGAGGAGAAAGAGGAGGAGGAGGAGGAAGGGGAAGGGTTCACATTGTTGCACATGGTGTGGGGAAAACGTGGCAATCCAGGGCCATGCGAACTGTGGGGTGGATGGGAGGATGGATGGTACGGTACCGGTACGGGTCCTGTTGCCAGCCTGGCTGCTTACTTGCTTGCCGGGCTGCGCAGCCTTTGTTATCAAGGGGTGCAGCGCTCGCGAGCGGGCTTTTTCTTGTTTTTTTCTTTCTTTTTCCTTTTCTTGCTTGGGGTCCTTTCTGATACCACGTACCTTTGTAGACACCGTACTGCACAATGCTAAGCTTGTGCCTGCCGTATGTAGGAACATTATCTTGGCCCAGTTGGATATAATATTAGAGTCGGGTTTGGGGAGGAGGATTATTACGCTTATGTTCAGGGACTGACTGGGAGTTTTCCTTCTCCTCCGCGCTATGATAGCAGGAGTGCAGTCGCAGATGCTGTCCTTCACTACGCCGGCATGTTATGTAGCAAGGTGCCTATTATTATTTGTCAAAAGTGTGGTCCTAGGTGTGTGCCTGACTGATTTTGGCATTGCCAGTATTGTCATTTCTTCTTTCTCCTCTCCCAGTGGACGGGCTATTCCATACAGCATTCTACCGATATTCTTTCTCTGTGCCGGTGCTGCACAGTACCGTTGTCTCACAGTAACCGTAGCTGAGTTCAGACAAAAACTCTCCAGCGCCACAGCAGCCTTCCTGTTTCTCCACCCCCCCAACCCTGTGCACCCAGGTCCCTTACATTTGCCGAACACAAGCACGGATATCGGTACTCCACTGATTAGATAGCGGCAGTGTAGGTCCGGCGCATAAATCGGATGTCAGGTAAATAAATCAGAAAAAAAAAAAAGGTACCACAAGTTAGCCCCCCCTCGGCGCCGCATCATCATTATATCCAGGCGTGAGGGTCATCACTCTTTCGTGGACAGGGCGAAGCAGATAAGCTCAGCTCAGCCCAGGCGGGACTTTGTTTGAGAGATCGAGTGGTTGTCAACGATGAAGAGGCAAGAATGCCGAGACTTTCCTAGAGATCAGTAATCAAAGCACTGCGGGAGAATGTTCTGGTAAGAAGGTGCCGGGGGGCTTTCTTCCTCATTATTGCTAAAGGAGTCTACAAGTTAAGGGCGAGGACCTATTGACTACATCGCGAAAGTTGTTGACGCAATTAGTCGTCTTGTACCCGCAGGCCTTATACAGGTTCCAAAGCCATTTGCACCACAGCGTACCAAAGTTTCCATATTTCTTTTCTTTTCCAGTTTTCTCAACGTACGTTTGTCAAACAAGGCGTTAGGCTGGTACAGTGTAGTGGGCAGGATAGGGTAATTACCCAAGCCAGTGATGCATGGTAGTGGGGTATTTTTTTCTTCTTTCGTTTTTTTTTACAGTGCAGCACCCGATACACCTGACTGAGGGGTACGTATTCAGTGCAATACAAGTACTGGATACGAAGAAGTCAAACCGTGTTGCGCATACGTGGGTACACTGAAACTGGGTTCTTATGAATATAAGTGGGTCTTATAAACTCAGAACCTCAGATCAGGTCCTATTTCTCTGCCTCTGGGGCTGAAACATGTTTCTCGGGGTAGAACGCGGTATGGCAATGCTACCCCGGAGGGAGCCTGTTGCCGAAGCGGAGTTCGCCAGTGCACTAGAATAAGGACGACCTTGCTTGGCTGCACAGGAGAGGTGCATATGGTACAATGGAGTTTCCGGAGAGAGAAAGGGCACCACGTTTTGAAAGGGGAGATATATATTTTCCCGGGGTCTCGCCTTGATCAGCATGCATAGGAGGGTTACATTACAAGTATAAGCACCAGTCATTGGGTACGATATACACATGGACTGCTTGACGAGGGGGGGGGGGGAACCATAGCGTGGAGGGATTGCTTAAGCTGCTGTGATGTTTGGAGGTTTCTGGTGGCGTGGAAATATTCGAGCGTTTGTGCGTTGGATTTTGATAGGGGCCGATATTTTGATGCACTGTGCTCGAGAACAAGTGACCTAAGGGATGCATGGCACCCGAGTTTCAGTCTTTTTTTGATCCACACAAGACTGGAAGGCGGGTCATGGTATGTTAATAATCGAGTCATAGAAGCCTGGAATACTTCTCTTTTCTAGGCGCAACAAGGCCTGGGCTAGTTGCTGCTACTGTACGGTAACCCCTAAAAGGTAGAGTGAGGTAAGCTGTTATACCGAGCATCATAGCATTGATGCAACCTGGTTTAAGAGCCGCCAGAATACCGCATGGTACTAACCATTCACAGGACCCCAGGCAACATTCGTTTCGAGGGACTTTTTCGATATTATCCTCTTTCTATGGCATCCTACAAAGTATATCATTGATTTCTAATTGCCATATTTTATTCTAATCCCTATCTAAGGTAGGGATTGAGTTTGAAAGTCCATTAAGCAAGGTTCTCTTCATCCAATTAAATTAGGTTATTGGAAGTTTCTTCGTTTGGTGCCAAGCATTATAAACTCGCCCATCGAGAGATTTAGAAAGTTATGCCTTCCCCGATAGTGTGTGTTGCCCAATGACCGGAATTGACCCCAAGTCCCCTGATGGTGGGAGAACAACCTCCTACAAGACTCACTGTGCTCCTTTATTCTCGTTTTCACATATTTTTATTTTGTTCATGAAAAAAGGGAAAGGAATATTACTAGGGTAGTATAAGTTAGTATTCTATATCTCCTAGTCGTTATCGGGCTGAAGGGCGCTAGTCTCCCGATTTCCTAGCCTATTTTTTTATTTCCTTTTTGAGATCTCTTATCCTTGGGTGCAACCCTACTCGAGTATGTGGATTAACCTCCATGAATGCGAGTCTGCTGGCTGGGCAATCGGTTTGGTTTTCTCTTATTCATACCGGTATGATACCTCTCTCGTAGGCTTAGTAGTCATAGATTCGAATATCGGTATTGATAAGGTTAAGTAGATTAAGCCCAGTGTCTTCCTGTTCGTGGATACGAGCATGCATCGAGTTTCTCCCCGAGAGTTTCATTCTACTCAAACAGAGGGTCAATTACTCCCAATTATATGTTGCGAGATAGATAGGGTGGTGTGGGAGGTGGCGATCGTCGGCGAGCATGTTGGCGATCAAAGGAGAGCAAGCTAGCACGAAAAAAACTCCACCACACTAGTCCAGTTCTCATTTCTGTCGCAAACTGTGCGGGTCAAAGATTTTTTGGGGGGTTCTCCTGAGGGAAGCCTCGCGATTACTGGTTTTTAGTCTGTATGAGTGCGGTGGTTTTCCTTTACTGTACTCGAGTACCGGTACCTCAGGATCGCCTCTATGGTACGAGTAGAGTACATTGCCGATACTCTAATCGTTGCACAAATTGCCCGTTACGTTTAACAGCAGCAGCACGTGGGGGCAATCATTTTCGAGGCCATCAAACCCGAACCTCAAAATAAGTCGATAAAAACGAATACCATAAAGTATGAATTGTTTTCTCCTCGTATCATAAGCTAACTTCCAGGCAGTATTTTATAATTATCATGAGAGAGGGTCGAAAAACATGCGCTCTTATTGAACTCGTGTTATGGAACCTTGTGTGATGTGCGTGAAACGATTCTGGTTTTCCGAACTTAGTATTTACTTTTTCTGTTTTCCATCACTCTTGTTTAGTAAGGTTGAGGAGAAATGGATGGCTATCACTGGTAAGTGTGCCAGGTTTGGTGGATTTCTGGGCCGCTTACAAGAAGCCATCAGCTGCTTATCACGCAAGATACTGTATATCTGTATGTCTAGCTCAGGAAGGCGCCTCTATATTGTCTCCGAGAGAGGTCCGGTCCTATTAACCTGCCAATTGCGTTTCCTAGGGGCTTCTGGCCTGGACGCAAGGAGGAAATGCGAGGAACCTGTTCCCCCCCGAGTCTACATGCATGCATGCCTCGTGGGACGAAGGCGGAAGATCGAGCTATGTCTATCGTGAGTTTGTTTTATTTTTTACTATTGCCTTGTTTTCTTGATATTTTGCCCTGAGGGTCTGGGGTAAAAAAAAACTAACTCCATATTTATTACCTATCGGTCACTTCTGTGGTCGAATGAAACTTCATGGGGATGGGGCATCTGCGGGATCGAGTTCTCTGGCTCTCTTGGGCTTGCTCTCTCAATTGGCCGTTTCAAACGATGGCTGACGCACGAGCACGAAAGCAGGAAGAACGACATAATAGCATTGAGTGTGGTATCCGCTCCACCCCTTCCCCAGTGCCGTTTCCCCATGATACAGCAAGTGCACCTCGGCCGCAGCTCAAAACTACATTGGTTAATTCCCATTTCTTCGCAGCTTCGGCTCAATCGTCGATTGCGATTGACTCTCCCCGCCTTTTCCCCCTGCCCCTGGTGGCGATGAAATCATGGCTGGGCCTGTGGGTTCGCTTCATCGCCCAGCGTAGGAGAGCCTTTTTATCATAATTTTGATATGTTACTCTCTGCCCAACATGCTGGCATTTTCATTCGAGAGGCCGCTCGCTCCGTGCTACGCTATACATGACCTGAGTGATGATGCCTGAGGTTACCATGATGGGAAATCGTATCGCAGCTGTTGATGTGATAATGTCGGATTACTATTATAAGACCTAACGGCTGATTGTTTTTGGGGTGGTATATATTTCACGGCTGGCATATATCAAAGTACCGGTATAGTAAACAAAGTGTTTAGTCTTTGACTGGATAGGTTCTTGACACTTCGTACAGCTGAGATCATCTTCGCAGAACGGGCGATGCCAGTTATGGTGACATCAAGGGAGAACTTTCGATGTTTCCTTTTTCTCTCTTCTCTCCTCACTCTTTTCACTAGCGCGTTTTTTGTTTTTCTTTCTTGCTCCTCCTCTCCACCCTCCTCCCCTCCCCGTCCCGTTATTGGTCCCGATTTGAATGAGTGCTGTCCCCACTTGGCGGGAATGAGATAACCACACCTACCTCGGCTTCCATACGGTATTCTGGCCAAAAGGGGTTGGTCGTTGCCCTTTGGCAGGAGTATTTTCTACTCGAGCAAAGGGAGTTTCGGTTTTAGTCGCGGCATCCCTACTTATGTGTGTGGATGGTGCATTCTCAAGGACCCCCACATTTGTCGACGGTACATTAGCATTTGGCTGAAGGTGTTACGACAGGGTCGGCCTTTGTAGTACGAACCCGGTAGGGTTAGAGAGGTATGGGAAGAAGAAAAAAGAGCGATCCTCGGATGGTCGGCCAAATTTCTTTGCAATCTTCACATTGCATGACGGAAGAGATTGTTGGGATAGATTTTCGAAAAATGGGGAAGTGTGGCGAATGGAAGAGCAGTTGAGGGCAATGGCGTTTGAATGCGGTCGTCGTCACAAATTTGGAAATTACCGGCAATTTACCGAGGATGAAGGATCGAAATATGCATCGTGAGTGATATCAAGTGGGGGGGAGGTGGATGGGAGATCCTGAAATTGTCATCTTCTAGGGTACTCGAGTACACAGGCTGTTTTGGTCATCCCAGTTGGCCAGAGTGTGTGACTCGGGGAGACAGGATATGAGGAGTTCATCCCTTTACCTCCCCATACCCATCTTTTTTTCCCCTCCCTGGCGGAGCAACCGAAGCAGGGCGGCGCGACCCGGTACCAAGACTCCACATTAGAGAGGTTCAGCACGCTGAGCGTCAAAGGGATATGCGATGAACAGCCCCGGATGAAGTCCGGTTTGCCTCTTTAGTACTTACCCTACTGGATCCACATTTCGGGGTTTAGGTGTGATGTGATTTTTTATTACTTTCCACCCCACCTTATGAAAAAAGCAAAGATACCCTTCCGCTATGGTCACCGGGAGTTGCGACGAGAGGCACCCAGGCCACGATTTGCCTCGAGGCAGGGTCTCAGACCCGGTCCCAGGGCAGAAGCTCTGAATCCAGGGTGTGGCGAGTATGCACAAGCAACATAAGTCTCACTTTAATCCACAGTGTACTCGTACAGACACAGTTTGGTTCACCCGGAAAACGGCTTCTACTTTTTTTTTCCGCCAACAGTAGTCGTCAACCTCACCTCTGCTAGTACTGGCCAGGTGCGCAGTGATATGGGTTAATATTGGCGCTTGATAAGTCCGTTTTTGGCATCATCAGGGCTGGACAATACTGTCGGGGTGTCTCGCGACTTTCTCCAACCTCAATGCCTTACGACGCCTCTGTATCATGTAATATTGCGGGCATTGAAGACTCAGAGGCGGGGGTGTCTCCGCTTCCAATGTGGCCAGGTACTTGTCTGGAATTAATTTCGTATCTGACAATTCCGCAACTTCCGTGTCAGGCGCTCATGGGAATATGGGAGGGGGGATGACTAGCACCGGGGTTGTTGAGAGCTCGAGTTCGATGAGCGATAGACTAATAGGCCCAAGGATCCACTTCTCAACCCCACGGTACAGCTGCCCGGCTAACGGCCAAGGTTTCAGCAATAGTTGGAGCGGCAGCTAGTGGGCTCGGCTCACTGTAGGGTACATAATTCAAGCTGGAGATCCCAAAGGGCTTAACCCTGTCACGGCTAACCAGAGCAAATGGGAATTCAACCCCAGGACCAGATATGGTAACCTCCGCTATCTTGTAACCTTAAGCTTGCTGGGGTTAGGCGAGCGTTTACTGGTATGTAACAAAATTAGGAAGTGGCGAAAAGGTCACTGCCGGGAGGCCCCCTTTGTCTCTGCATTCATTCCCGTCGGAAACGCTGCAGCTCTGTTCGGTGTACTTTAACAGTACGAGTACAGCGCCTTCGTGTTTCAGTGCGTGCTGTGCGGATGCTGTGCCATCTCTGCAATTCGAAAGGGGTCTCTCTACATAGAGACGTGGTCTTTGCCGTTACATTTATGAATACAATCATAATTTATCACTCGACACGTGGACAAGGATCTATGAGAGAAAGAGGGTTAGAGAAGTCGCTCTTCCCGCGCTTCCAAAAATATGAGTAAATTTCTCAGGTAGCACTTATCCTCTTGCATACTGCTTATCATTGCAGATCGCCTTTCAGTGTGACGCCCCTCATTACCAAACCGCCCCCAATTTGCTTGCAAGGCCTTGAGGCATTTCACCGAACTGCCGCTTGTAGGCGATTGGAGATGTCATGCTCGGCACAAGCTTTCGGCATAGAAAGAGGCTCAAGTGGCCTACTACCGAGGGCTGTGAACTGACAGGCCAAGGGGGATAGAAAAGCCCAGACTGCAATGTCAGGGAGCGGAACCCCGCCCCTGTGGATATAGTGTACATGTACTCGAGTACTAGTACATGCGCCCTCGGGAAGCAATCCTCAATCGCACTGGGTACAGCTATCTACAGCTAAATTAATCTGTGATATTAAGTACATACATGGTCTGGCAAGACGCGCTGACAAATTTCTAACCAGGTGACCAATTCAACATCGCTCTGCACCCTTGAAGGCCGCCACGTACTTCCCACCCTCTCCCTCCCCGCCCCTAAATTATAGCACAGTCCCTGTAAGGGGAATGGTGTACTAGTACTCAAGTACAATATCTCTAAATCTAAGCTTTCGCCTACTGTAGCAGTTTTTTTCGTAGGACGCGATCAATGCACCCTGTATCGCCAGTCGAAAAAAAAGAAAGGAAAAAGGCAAACGGGGGTAGGGCAGTAATCCTTTCCAAAAAGCTGTTCACACAAAACTGATCCAAGGATGTCGTATCGTACTTTACGAGCCTCGCTAAAGCAGATTTAGATGACGCCGGTGTTCCGGAGGGGGGAACACTGAGCCTGTGTGTTCGGGATAAATCTAGGTTACTCCGGGGGTGCTGCGCCATACCGCGCTTTGCGAGCACAAGTCGCGTGGAATCTCGTATAATCCACTCTACCAGGCCCCTCGTGTTCGGGGGGTAAAAACACCTAAGGAGGATTGGTATTTTCTTCGCACTATAGGGCCTATGTGTGCTGAGAAATGTTGAATCTCGTTAACTGGTATTTTTTCGCAATTTTTGCGATTCTGAAAAAAAACCTATCGCGGACTGATGTAGGGATTGATGGAGATAGTGGATCATAACGGGATTTTATTACCCGTATATTATGAAAGGTGTTGCCAAAACAGTTATGTCTAAGGTGACGCTTGTCGCTAGGATATAGCTGTCAGGGCTTAAAGTGGTACCGGTGGGTTAAATGTCGGAAAGTGGGGATATATTTATGTCCATCCTTGGTCTTGAGCCTCTTTTATACCTATCGAGTTCCAGGCGGGGGGGCTTCCGATTGCTGGATGTCAGCAGTTGCTAGATCGTGACCAGCGTGGGCTTAGAAAGAGAGAGAAAAAGGAAAACCCTATACAGAGACCCTTCAAACTGATAATCTCGGGAGATTTAGGAAAAAGGGATTTCGAATAAATAAATCTCCGTATGAGTAGGCTAAGTCGGCGAGGGGAAAAAAAGAAAACAAAAGCCCATAAGCGGGTACTAGTGCAAGTAGAAAACTAGTGTATAGAATTGCGGACAGCACAGATGTTCTCCTGAGAAGCGAAGAAAAGTTCGTTGGGGGGTTGATGCGGTGACTTTTTTTCTCTCCCCCCTTGTCAAGTGAACGGGGAAGTGAGATAAAGGCCGGGGAGGCGGGAATAAGCTCTTTTGCGGCGTCAAAGAGCAGGATGTGAAGGGTAATTGCAAAAAGAGGCCACTTCCCGGGAAAGGACCCTCGAGGGTTAGAAAGAAAAAAAAGAAAATACCAAAACTTTGAAGGGCGTGAGACCCTTGGTGGAACGCCCCTGCGAAGCTTCTTTCCCGCCCCACGGGCCCTATCATAACAACGGTAGCGAGAAAGTTCTCCTGCCGCGCTTTGCCTGTTAAAGCTTTTCCAGGGGGTGGTCGATCACGAAAGAAAAAAGGAACCTCCTCACTAACTACGGTATGGATGCCTCCTACCGGAGTTATGAAACACAGCAAAAACGATCTCGGTTACGGTGTGAAGAAGAAGGGTCTAGGCTCAGGGCACACAACACCCGTGTCTCGGGTGTAAGAAGAGGAAGAAGCAAAAGCCATGAAAGCAAATCATGATTAATCACTCGTATACATCGGCCCCACATTGTGACTTGCAAACTCCAGATGTCTCGGGAGATATGGAAGGGATTGGTTTTTTATGGTTGATTATTTTTTTCGTTTTTCGTTTGCATCTCCTTTCTTTTCGCTGCCCCCGGTTTCGCCTATGAGCATTTCGTGATCTGACCTGGGCCTCCAGGGCGTTGAAGAGCCGGCAAAAACTCCAAGACATCCGTGAAACAAATCATGGACACTCTCAAAATTTGCCCGCTTTTTCACCTCCCCGAATCGGCGAATAGGTTAGGGCGGCCCTCGATACCGAGTTCCGAAACTAGTACCAGAGCTCGTACTCGAGTACGGTAGCGGGTAAGAAGTATTCGGTATGGCCGCTCAGATACCCACGGATTTTTTGCCATATATTTCGTGGATCCCTGTTATCGAGTACTTCTTGCTTACTACGAGCAGTGCGTCGTAGTATCGCACTCTAACGCACTCTAATCCTGAGTCAACTCCTGATGTCATATATGTACTGGAAGGTTTCTTCAAAATATGCGCAGATTTGTCATCAAAAAGACAGCAGCCAAAAAATGGTCAAAATATTGCAGTCACATGATCAAAATATTGTGGTCACATGATCAAAATATC
>Ga0307509_10007422_pt1 | contig 14331 bp, 17 predicted proteins | sample 10_EM_MG_FD_202245 | JGI IMG/M metagenome (GOLD analysis project Ga0307509, IMG submission 202245) | Populus trichocarpa ectomycorrhiza microbial communities from riparian zone in the Pacific Northwest, United States - 10_EM | ecosystem: Host-associated > Plants > Roots > Unclassified | place... | reverse complement strand
TACAAACAGTTTCACGTCACTGATCATTGGGCATAGTCGTTTGTTCTGCCTACCTGTCTACAGGATTTGCTACGGCGTCCTTGACGGCTTGCACCAATCCCGTGTTACACCACGACGACCAAGACGGTACGCAGAGGTTTATACTGATTTGGCATGATTTTGCCTTCGCATTTTCGACCGCCAAGGCAGAGGCTGGCCGTTACAACCAACATACAACCGCCAAATTTCTTTGGCAATGATAACGGGCTGGCAAAATCCGGGGGTAGCGCAAATGGATTGGAATTTGAACTGTAATTTTACATAGGAAAATAAATAAACAGGGGAAGGGGGTGAATACACATGATATCATGTCAACATTGTGATGCAGTGGAATCTGATGTGTGAATTGAAAAAGAGACGACACCATCCCGACTCGGATTGCCTTCAATTCGATTGGAGTGCTAATGCACACTTGCCAGCCGCCACAGAGAAGGGCGGCGGCTATCTACATGCAACAAATAGCCACCAATCGATACCAGGTGGGGTTATCTCGCTATGTTCGCAGCTTCACCATCTCGAAGGAAGGCCGAGACCCGTTGGAACATGGTGAGTTGCCGTCTTCGAGGTCAGCGGCGCGTTAGGTGGAAAGGGCGTGTGTGGGCTAGGATTGCTGCTACCACTTTTGATTCTGAAAGCAATGGATGTGATCTTGAAAAATACAGGTGTCAATACATATTAAGTGACCGGAAAATGCAGTACCTGCAACTATATTTTTATAAACAGGAACAGCCAAACCACCGGCAATTAAAGCTAGGGCCCATCACAAGAACCTGCGTTGGTGGGCGGGTACGGGTACGGGTCAAGCGTGAGCCACCCAAGACCCACACCCGTGCCCTGGGTTTGGTTTCGACGTGACGAGGAGGGGGGAAACACTCCTGGCCATGTCAAAATGGTATTTGATGGTAAGAAGGGATCCCCGCTCATTTTCGTGTCGAAAAAGGGTGTTCAACGCGATGAGGAGGGACAGGAAGAAACCCTGCTCGTCGCGTCGGAGTGGCTGCAAAAGTTGTATGTAGTTAGTTATTAGCACAATGAAAAACGGTTTAAAAAACGTACTAAATATCGAGGATGGGCATGATAGCCGATTCTCTGACCTCGTCGTTTCCCCCCTGTCCCATGTCGCTTCGTCCTGGTCAGGCCGTACCGTGGCGGTCGCGGGTATCCATATCCATACCCACATAAACTCGTACCCATGAGTACGGGTACAAGTTCCACGCGGACGCGGGCTGAAGTGGTAGGTTCGGATACCCTCTTGTCTAGCCGCCAATCGAGAAGGAGGGTACGGTAGGTTGTCGACCTTGTTGTCAAATGTCGGAACTCATGTTCCAATTCCACAATGCCAGGTCTCGACTCCAGTTTACCGAGGAGCAGTTTGAAGGAGGTTGACAGCTCGGGTGCAAGCAAAGAATCGAAGCGCGATAATGCCGATCCTGATAATCTATTTAGTATTTCGTGTTACAGTTTCGGGATGTGACCGTCGAAAGTCAAATTATGAATTATCTATTTGTAGAAATGACGGCCGAGTTGTTAGCTGACGCGCGGCAGAGCCAAATATTGAGCAGATCAGTCTTGCCAGTGCTTTCCATAAAGGTGACCCCCAAGTGATAGGAACTCTTGATAGGAATTTTGGTCTCTCTTATAACATGTTCGGCTGGAGTGGGCGCCGGAACCAAAGGGAAGGTGGCCTCTCCATTTTCGAAGACCATTTCGGGCGCGTCGTCACGGCTGAGAAGGTGTTGGCACATGCGTGCACGTAAGTGGAACTTGGTAGATTTTCGGCCCTGCAAGGTTTTGAAGGTCGGAAGGGGATCAGTTAGATTTAAACGTGCGTAGCAGATGCCCATACGATATTCCAAGTAGAAACATCGAGAGACGATTCCGCAAACATTGTTTGAAGTCAAGACGCTGGAAATTTGGTGAGCTAATGATGATCAACAAACCCACAGACGCCTACCTGTCTCGTACACATTCTGCAAGGACTTGGAGTATTTCCATCTCGGCAGGAGGGAGTCTGATCCACACAATAGCAATCTTGCACTCTGTTAAGTCGATGAGTGCCTGCCCCTCTCAATCGAGGTTCCTGGAAATAAATCATTAATTGCAGCTCACAAAATGGCGGGCAAACTCACCACCAAGCCGAGAGCGGAACTGAAACAAGCGTCTCTTGAATGAAATTCTCGTCACCGGTCCCCCAACTGCAGCCGTTTGTAAAAGCGTCGCGTATGTACAGACCAAGAGATCGAGCTGCCCATACTGGTACCATCTTGGTCTGGAAACTGGCCGTTGCGTCCCTCCGCGCGGAACATTTCATCTTGGTAGGTGGCAGGCCACTCCGCGGCTTCATGCCCAAGGAGACGTTGAATTGTAGGAAGGAGACCACACACGTAGAATGTACATTGCTGCTCCTGGGATAGGAAGGGGCTGGGCTGATCTTGATTATAAAGACCAGGAATGAGGGCACGAATCATGTTGTGTGTCCCCCACTTTGCAACGCAGAGGTTGGGGACTTTGCGGATTGGGGCCTCGAATTCGCCCTGTTGATAAGCATAAGACAAGTCCACGGCTTAGAATATGTCTGCTTACTCTGTCACTATCAAAGTGATAACTCAAGTGAATGTTTGTAGAGAGGGTGTCCTCCCTTTTCGGAACATATGCGGTTAGGGCGTTGTCGACTACAATGTTGGAGTCGATGCCAAAAGTGAGTCGTAGTCGCACAAAACCCTGATAGGCTCATCCGGCAACAAAGCGTCTTTGATGGCATTGACGAGCACTTGGTTGTCATAGATACTGTTCGAGCAGAAACGGACGAATGGGGCCTGGTCTGTGTGGAGGAGATCCTTGGCAGTGCGACAGAATTGGAGGATGTCCATATTGACAAAGGCGTTGCTCAGGACCAGCGATTTTGGGCATTGGTGCGTCAATGAGAGGTGCAGGTTATGTTTTGCGAACGGGATGGTTCATGTTTGCTAAAATATCAGAGGTGCACCAGGAGCCACTAAAAAATTCACTTCATATACTGAATCGATCGGCATGACATCGCAATGGCTTTAGAGACTGATAGAAGTCAAATGGCGCCGATCGTGCCAAGAGGCTGGGAATTGGAATATGGCTGTTACGCGAAAGGTTGACATGCATGAAAGGCCCGTTGAAATCGTGAGACATAAAACTGTCGGATCCAACTTTCCGAAAGTAAGGAGTGAGCGCTTTGGCTCCTCAAAAATTGAAGATGTCCGTGAAGGACTCAAAAAAAAAATGAGAATGCCACAGTCATGCAGTGCGTGCGTGCTACACAACCGATGCAACTTGAAGTGTGCATTCCCAGCTAATTGATATTTAAATTTCAAAGTTACGTCACAGATATAAAATAGAGTTCTATAAGGAAAGGAAAATGTGTCAAGATGCTGAGGATGCCAGTAGATCCTATGCCGGTTTTTTCGGGAACGCCTGTGCCATCAGTCCGCATGGTAGTCACACGGCACGGATGCCTTATAATAACACTGAATATTGAATTACATAGCAATTACATAGCTACTAATACTGTACCATTAAATTCGGCCGTCCCCTGTCCCCAAGCCTCTGGTTTTGGCTGAAATGTGTCCCCCCCGGTGGCGCTTCGCGCTCCGTGCAAATTCCCTGCCAAAACTTGGCCATGGCTGAAATCGGCAGCTCTGTGTCCCCTGTCCGCCAAATTGATTTTAATGGTACAGTGTTTCACTGACTGGCAGTGGTTGTAATTTGTGTGAACTACTAAGCAACTAAGGTAATTGTTAAGTAATTGCACCTCCTGGTGGTTTCATAATTCCACAAGAAAAACAAGAAAAAGCGGGCTTAGATGGGTCTTCTCTCGATTCGGCTCGCTTGGCGTGTCAACGCCCAATTTGGTATATCGTCTATTCGGTTCGTTTTATATACATCGTAGCTATTTTTACTCGTAATTCCCTCCACCATCGCAATATATTCCCTTGCTTTCGTACTCGTCTTCAGTGCCTCGTAATTTCCAACACACCCTAACTTCAGTAGGGTACACGGTGCTACCGTACTGCAATGACATGGTACCGTGATGCCGTGGCATGGCATGCACGGTAGTGCCACAGTATAAAACTGGTGCCCGCAGCTGTCGACGTCGTGAGACGATACTCAAGCCACTAGTTTCACATCCTGTTCACTTAGTATGATTATCAGGTTTGCGTGATCAGCAGCTTGTGACATCGAGACGCCGTTGCCGGCATTGTACGTCACACAGGTACTAATTGACTGCTGACGCGAACGCCTCATACGTCCCTGCCCCTGGGGCCTGTACAGTTATTTGCACCATTTGCATTTCATTGTGTCAAAAGAGGGGTAAAGGAACATATATCAGAAAGCATGCTGCCTTGGTTGCTCAAGCATTCAGAGATCTTTATCACTTGTTTATCCGGCCTCCAAACTCTTTGTCCTTTCCTCTCGTATGAAATATTTCCCGGATCCAGGAACCCCAGCCGAACTCTGATGCGGCGGTTCATAGGATGCATGTGAACTGGTTTGGGATCTCAGGCTAGAATACCGGCGACGTCCAAATCGGGCAAGATGCGGGAGCAGGCCATCACTGTGTGTGGCAGGATTTAGAAACGAGTCCCTTCTAACAGTGTTCAGGTGCTTTGATTATCATCCCACCACCACCTCGAACATGAAGCGGGCCCGTTTTTCGTCTTCGGTGCATTTCTCTTTACTTGTACCGGTTGAAACCTTGAGGCATGGGCAGCCCCGTGCCATTCCCTACCCACACCCATCGAAGGCGCCTCCAGCCGCCCGGCTGTTTGACACCTAGCAACCCTTGTTATGTTGACATGCGTCTATTAGGAGGCTCCTTGCCACATTGTCATTGCATTTTGACATGTTGGTCCCTCACGTCCTTGCATACTATCAACACGACAAAGGGTTTCATTACCATATTTAACCTAATGTATAGTATTTATGACGAACTTTTCAGGCCAAAAACTAGTATTAATATTACATGATCTGAAAAATGCTGTAAGTTAGCCTCGGTTGGTAAGATGGTAACAACTGGTATATTCACTACACCAACCTGTTGTAAGTTAGCTATAATAAGTACTCGTAAGTAAAGGTAGAAAGTATGGCAGCACAAAGACAACTCACCCTCAGTCGGTAAGATGGTAACGACTGGGGGTGGTTGGTAGAGATAATCGTAGTTAAATACAGTACGAATGAGACGGGAAAACACGAGGGATCACGAAGAAGAATATTCATAGTTATAATGGGTATAATAGGTGATGGATAAATATAGATAGAGAGAGAGAAACAGGAGTTTCACGAAAGGATAAATAGAGAACGAGGAGTTCGTACGGGTATATTTCCAATAAAAAAGGAACTCGTACATACAGCAAAATTATACTTGCCAGATGGGTACATGCTCTCTGTCAACCCCATTGATGAGAATTTGAGGGGCTGCTTGGCAAAGGTCAATGCCACTGGACTTCTGGAAAGTGGGATCATGCTTGGTTCTCCAAATGCGGTCTCCCTGGGCATTTGGCATCCAGTACAACTTGTCAAACACCCTTTTTATTGCCTTCCGAATCCCCTCTACAGTCTCTTCATCTGCCCTCTGCCGAATTACGGCCCATAGTTTGTAATACTCAGTCGATTTGTAGTTCTGAACCTTGCCAGTACTAAGGTTGATTCCCTTTTTTGGCCAAAGCCTGTTGAAGAGGCGAAGCCAGGTCTGAGGAGCGACAAGCTTCCACTGGCAATCCAGGAAGTAATCGGACAGCTCCTGATTCGTATACGTGGCTTCAGTGACTCGAGATCGCTCGTCCGCGCTGAGTTTGCAGTAGGAAGGCTCATCAAAACCCCTCCGGTTTGGCACTTTGGCGGTTATATCCAGCAGAAACTGGTGCCAAACTCGCTGGATTGCTGCATTGATATCTTCTCCGATTTCAACATCGCCCTCCTCTTCAGAGCCCAAATCGGATCCACCGTCAACTGGGGGTGGCAGTAGCGTATACCCCTTGGCTGCAAGCTTAAACTTTCGAATCCTCTGCCCTGCGCGTGAGTCATCCCATCGAGGAGTTTGTCGAGCATTGTTGGAAACGCGGTTTGGATTGGTGGCTTGGACCATAGTCTTTGCTACAAGCTCCTGCTGCAGGCTTTCAGTCCCCATCTGGAAAAAGTGATGGAAAACCTTCTTGGTGTTGAAGTCACTGCGGGAAAGGCGGGGGACGGGGTATCTGTCCCCAGTTCGGATAGTTTTCAAAAAGACTAGGCCATATGGATATGCAGGGAGTGTGTCGGGACCGCGCCGGCGTTTTCTAGGGGGTTCGTCATCTTCAGAATCTTCTGAGGTGTCTGAGGTGTCTGATTCGTGGACCGGAGTTCCGTATGCAAGGATGTCTGGGTCGGCATCGGTGCGACTGACATGAGGGATAACAGCATCAAGCAATTGCCGGCACGCCTGTCCCGTTTCTGGGGTTGAATGAAGGCCATTAAGCATCCAAACAGCGGCGGCAGTCAGCAGCAGGGCCTCAGGCTTGCCACGAAATTCTGCTTCTCCTTCTAGCTGCCACTGAAGGACTAGGCGAAGGGCTTCAGCTCGGTAAACCCTCAGGCTCCTGGAGTCGCGGTTAATCTCACTTCATTGAGAAATAAAAAACTGTTACCCACCACCAAGCAACGGAAGGAACTGAAGCGAGTGAGTTTGTTAGCAAGTCCAGATCTACTGCTAGATCCAGCAGGGCCATGGTGGAAAATTGGAGAGGGACTCTGACTTCCAAGCGAGCAGCGGAGTGATTGGCTTTAATCGCATTTCGATACAAAGCATAGAGGTTCTCTATGAAACCGAGGGCCTTCCCATTCAAGGCATCTGCACCTGTTGTAAACTTGCCATACCGGCCTTGGTCGAGTCGATATATGAGCGCCTTGTCAGTGTGGTACATTTGAAGGTAGGAGACTTTATTCGGGCCCTGACCTCGGACCCCAGGGGTGATTCGACACCCAGAAATGCCAGTTAAATGGGAGGCCATGTCGCGTTCGTACTTGCTGCTGCCAGGTGTGGTAATGCGTTCGGCGTTAGCCTCGTCAAGTTGGCAGAGTTTTTGGGTGATGTGGCGGTGTGAGCTGGTGAGCCAGGCTATAGACTGTTCCTCTTCGCCTTCAGAGCTAAATTCTAGGCCAACATCAATCCACCAGCGCCCACGCAAAGGCTCGTCCAACCCCACCGCCAGTCCTGGCAGTCCGTGATCATACAGGAACTCTTCTAAGGCCAGGCGAGTGACTTCTTCTGAGGGAGGGTGACGACTGGAGTGCTTCATACCGCGGATCTGGTGGAGGAAAACAATGCCATCTCCCCATTCAACGCTGTTTTCTAAAAGGGCTTCTCGTATGCATTGTCCCAGGTCCTTAACTAACTCTTTGGGGAAGGTCTTGGTCTGAAAGCTAAGCTGGCCATTTCGCCCCCTGGCACGGAACATCTCGTCTTTATATTTCGCAGGCCATTCTGCCGCTTCGTGGCCGAGGATCTGCTGGATAGCAGGAAGAAGACCGCACTCGTAAAAGGTAGACTGCTGTTCTTGAGAAAGAAAAGAGGTGGGCTGTTCTCGGTTGTAAAGACCAGGAATAAGAGCGCGAATCATGTTGTGTGTGCCCCACTTGGCAATGCATATGTTCGGAACCTTGTGAACGGGTGCATCAAAGGAGCCCTGTCAATACATGAGAGAGTGTGGCTTGAAAAGTAGAGGGAACTCACCGTAGCACATTCGAAGTGATAAATTAAGTGAATGTTTGTAGAGAGCGTGTCTTCCTTTCTTGAAACCGGATACATGGTTAGCTCCCTCTGAACCACAATCTCGCTGTCAATGCCTAAAAGTGAGTCATAGTCCCGTGAAAGACCAATGGCCACTTTGTCGGATATAGCATTTTCATTAGCGTCGAGATACACTTGGCCGTCCTTGTACATTCCGTTTAAGCAGAAGTGGACAAAAGCGACCTGGTCTTGCTGAGAGAGAAGATACTTTGCAGTACGACAAAACGTTTCGATGCTCATGCTATAGAGTGGGGCTTGATTGGCCGCGTCCATTTGCGCTGAACTTGAAGCTTGAAGGCCAGTCGATCAGAGTCAATAATACAACAATCCAAGATGTCCATCCCATTTTAACACAAACCTTGTCCAGAACTTTGGGTTTGGCGCCACAGCCTTCAAACCTGTGACAGCATGACAGGTGACCATTTTTTGTCAACAACGGCTTAAAGTTTTTGGCAAAACCCCTATGGGATATGTAGAATACTTGTATTACAAATTTTGAGATGGGGGAAGAATAAGCCTAAGTGTCCACCGGCCTCCTCTGAAGTTCAGAACAAGGTTTGGAGCGGGTTAGGCACGCAAACTGAATCTTTAGATAAAAGGAGTAAACAAATGATGGGACCGATATTTTCGGTCGAGCTGTGATTGGTGTCTTGAATTGTAAGAGTCTGTCTGTGAGATGTTCCTCAGGGGAAAAAGAATGCAAACTCAACCCCAAATACAACTTGAAGCGGAACCGTCAGCGTGGAAAGAATTAGAGCCAGAGGGCTACCAGGGGATTGGGGACAGGGCCCAGGAAATAACTGAATATGTCTGGCAATCAGAACCAAATGGCATTAGGCGTTGATGATCTGCCGAGAAAAGCAGGCCTAAAACCCTCGCATACTCAACCCCAACATACGAGCAGACTTGTCGGAGTTGAGAGGCTTAGAACCAGAGGGCGCCAGGGGATTAGGGGAGAAAAAAATGAATTAACCATTGGGCATGTCCACAGTCCGGCAGTCATAACAAAAATGATGCATTACTAGGCGCTGATCAGAGACTGCACCTCAACTTCAGCTTTACCTGTATAGCCCCCCAGTGCATATGGGTTACGCCTGACATGCTTTTCTGACCACTTTTTACTATGTGCGGCAGCACAGCAATTTGGACCCTTTTGCTTGCTCTTTTCCCAGTCGATGGGGCCTGTCAGTTGTTGGCCATAATTCTGCCTAGAAACGCAATACATGTGACACCACAAGGGTTCCGATTTTTGATTGGTTTCTATTGATTTTGGGACCTGAAGACAAAACAGCCGGCGCTGACAGATTACAACTCAAAATATATAGCGGCTGTATCAACCTGCAACAGTTCCTCATTTTCTGCTACAATGCCCACTCACACCATACACAGTGCTCTCGTTTCTATGTATCATGCCGCGGAGGGGGCTCCCTGGAGCTATCTCAAGTGGCAGGAGACCACAGGTGTTGGCTACGGCCTCTTTCCCGGTGAAGATGACCAGCTTCCCCAAAATTGGACTCGCCAGACCGCTGAAGACATCCGCTCATATTTTAAGATGTATAAGGAGAAGCGCAAGGAGGCTGATAGGGTGGCTTTCTCTTCTTCAAGGGCTTCTCATATTCCTGGCCTCCAGTTTTGGAGAACTTGGGTTCGTCAGTTATGGAAGGAGAAGGGCATGCAATCCCGGATTACCTCTGTACTCTCTGAAGAAAACTTGCACCCCATCGTCCTTATGAGACATTCGACTGACCAAAAATGGCCACAGGGAGCCATGTATGCTGTGCAAGCAGCTGACGCAGTTGGCCTGGAGCTCTTTGGCGAAGACGCCATGGATGGACTTGGGCATGTTCACGCCAACATCAAGCCTTCCGTCACAGCGATCATCCAGCGTACTTGGAATAACCTCAATACTCAATATAAGCGGAGCGTCTCTCGTATTGGTGATCTTGAGGAAAAGGCAATAGTGGCCTTTGAGGGTATGTTGACTTTCCCTGTTTTTGATAACCGACTTGGAATTGACGATTTCCAGACCTCGACAAGGATAAGCTCACTAAAACAAAGCTCCAATATGTCATTCAAAGGGTCAGCCGTTGGAAGAACCTTTCGGAAGCCTTGCAAATCACCGAAAACGAAGAAAAAATTGAACAAATGGAAGATGAGCTCAAGATACTTTTAGCTGGGCTTGGTGGCAATGTCGGCGAGCCTAAGAGAAACAAAAGTAAGCCCCTTATTTGTTTTTCAGGTCAATGAGAATTTACACGCTTCTAGGAATTACAAAGGTCACTAAGGAAGCACTGGAGTCCTTAGCCTCGGAGGAGAATGCTACCGAACTTGTCCTTTTATATACCGAGCTAATTAACACCCCTCCACTTGCGGATTCCATCGCCCTCCAGCACCAACAACCCGAAGTGGCTTTTCGGATTCATGCAGGTGTAGAGAATTCCGACCCTGGTGTAGATGTGGAATCGGAGATGCCATCCAATGCACTAATGGAGAAACTAGGCTTCACCGAGGGGCGGCTGCTGTTGTTCAACGAATTTCGACACAAAGGGGGGTTGACGCCTTGGGAAGCTCCACACCTTTTTGTGGCATCCGAAGCGTGTAAGGACACAGACATGCAAGCCATTGGTCTGCAGTGGCACCAGCTGGTTGGGGTCCATGCAATATTTCGAAAGGTTTTTTCCTCAAAGCCAGATCCTGGGCGTTGTACTGGCACTCTCCTAGCTGATGAGGTTGGTCTCGGCAAAACATACGAAGCAATCACAACTATGGCTATTCTCTCTGATCTGGTCATGCGCCAGAAGCACAGTGGGCTTAAGCCTCCGCCTCTCTTTTGCAAGTCCCACTGTTTAGTTCCGCGATTCTTAGAGCTGAAGATATTCTATTTTGCAGATGAAAATCCTTTTCTACAGGTGTCGGATAAACTCCAAGACCTTCCCCATCTCGTCATTGTCCCCGGAACAGTTGTTTCACAGTGGGAAAGGGAATTGAAAATACTGCTGAAGCCAAACATGTTCGACATTCTGGTCTACGGCAGTGGGAAGTCCCTTCATGAGGAATTCTGGGCCGATGAGGGCCCATACCATTCCTCTAAGCTCAGCCCCTGTCACCGAATTATCATTGCTCCACATTCCGTAGGTTGTTTTCCTTTCTTCAATGCCGAACTCTCATCTCCTTTTATAGGCCCTCATTCAGGACTATGGCTTCCTGTACTGGGCCCAAAAACCTTCTAAAAAAGGTCTGCCTTGGGCCAGTCCTCCTCGTCTTCCAAGCTACCACACTGCGGTGAATTCGACTCTTTTCTCCCAGAAGTACCTCTCTTTGGTCTTAGACGAAGCGCATGAATTCAGGAACATTGGTGCCAAGCACTCGGCTGCACTCGCCATTGTCGGACAAGCCACCCTTCCTCTCATTATGACCGCAACTCCCCTGTTGACCTCAACTAAGGTATATTTGGGTCCTGCTATTTTGAGCTTTTATGCACGTCTTCCATTTTTAGGACATCGCGGCCATGGGACGACTTGTAGGAATTCCGCATTTCCATAGTCAAAAGGCACTTGAGGAGGAGAGGAAGGATAGCAGCGAGATGGCACGGCTGAAACGGCAATTGCAAGAAGAACGTGCCCAAGGTGGTATCGTGGATGAAGCCGTTAGAGACCTCGTTCAAAAAATTGCGCGAAGGTTGCAAGGGCAGTTTGACGACCGCATCATCTGCCGGACGCCATCCAGCTTAGACTGGGAAGGCAAACGGCTTATTGATTTGCCGGAATGCTTGATTATTGAATGCATCGTCAAGCTGTCTCCCTTGGAAATGAAGACGTTGCGGGTGCTTTCAGAGCGTGTACGGGAAAAGTAAGCCTGGTGAACCACTAATGGTTGCTCTGCTGACTTTTTTTACAGTGCCTCTGTTTCGAATGGTCTGCATGGGATTGTTTCCCGCTCCTTCTACCTGGAATACCGCATGGGTGTCTGCTACCCTCGAGTTTCCCTAAAAGACCCCCTTCCCACGTTCAATACTTTGCAGGAGTGGACGGAAATAAAGTCAACCAAGTTTGACATCTGTGCAAGGATGTGCCAATATATCCTTAGCAGGGATGACGCACCTGACGTGACCTTTGAAAATGGCGAGGCTATTTTCCCTCCCGTTCCAAGCCCTGCTCCTGGCCAGGCTATAACTCAAGAAACGAAAATTCTGATTTATCAAGATTTTCCCTCTCTTGGCGCACTGCTTCGAAAGGTAGGATTTCGTCTCTATTCCAATTATGCTCTCTGAAATATCTCCAGGTTCTTAGCGTCTATGGAGTCAAATCGTTTTGGATTGACGGTGATGCTTCCTTTGACAAACGTGCTAAGATTGTATCAAAATTCCGTGAAAGCCCTGATACGCGTGTTTTGATAATCTCATCTGTTGGTGCGAATGGTTTGAATTTGGCTTTCGCCAACACCCTCATCTTTCTTGTATGCGGCCCTTCTTTTCACTAGTAAAGACATCCATTTATATAACCAACAGGACCAACCCTGGAGCGGGCAAGACGAGAAGCAAATACGCGGCAGGGTTCACCGACAACCTCAGAAAAAGGTGGTGAAGTGCTACCACCTTCTTGCCGCAGACACTGCCGATATAATTCTCTCTGGGCTGGCCCGAGGAAAGAAGGATATGATGGAGTCATTCTTGGAAAAACCAGATGGACGTGGTAAACCCGCTATTTCCTCTTTGATATTGATACTGTTTCTCTGATTTGTTCACTTAGAAATGTTTGAATTGCTTTCTGGACGTGATCCCATCGGAGATGGGGACGACTCATCCGATCTAGAGAACGAGCCAAAGAAAGGCGGAAAAGAGAGACAAGAGAAGAAAACAAAGGGAAAAGCAAAGCAGAAGGGTGGGGCACCAGCAAAGGAGAGTGGAAAAAAGAGTGCGGCAGAGAAGAAGAAGCAAGACGTGATTGAGAAGCCAATAGAGATCTCAGCGCCAACCATTGGGGGCCTACCCGCCTCATCGGAAGACGGTATCACGGCGCTCACTAATGTTGAACGCCCCTCGGAGACAGTAGAACCAATGGAACTAGACAGCATACCCCCTTCAGCAGAGGGCAAACCTACCGGCACAGCAGATGAACTTGAAACTGCAACTCCGATCCCCGGATGTACGTCTCTTTTTTTACATAATCTGCTATGAAGGCAAATGTCTGAAATATTTGGGTAGCTTCTACTTTTCCCTTCCCCCTTTCGCAGGCCCCTAAAGTTGGAGACCGTAGAAGAAGAAGAAGTTACTCCAGCAGCGGTGAGCCATCGCTTTCTTTGCAGTTTCTTATCTTAGTTTACATCTCCCGAAGATAACCCAGCTGTGGAAGGGCAGAGCAAAAGGCCGAAATTGGTTGTCGATTATCCTAGTTCGCCAATTCAAGGTCACAATTCTTCTGCCCCCCATTTACAATCCTGACTTGACTTCTTCAATTGCAGCTTTTGATTGGCCTTCTCCTTTTCCGCCATCAGATCCGCCATCTCCCATCGAGTTGGATAGTCAGGAGAATGTCCAAGGCACCACTTCTCCATTGTCTAAAGCTCCACCAAGTCATGACCATGGTCCAGCCGTACCTGCTCCTCAAGGTGGAGGCCATAAACCGCCAACACTGAAGAACCAGTGCAGCAATAAGTCCACTGAAAGGCCTCCATCTAGCTGCACGTATGGAAGACCAAGCAGTCACAGAGGTAAGCACACCCCATGTCCTTGCCGTCTTTTCTTGTTCCTGCACTCAATCTCCTTTCAAGAGCTGCCCTATATTATTCGAAGACCCACACTTGTAAGCGGCAATAGTCGAAACCGAAAATTGAGCCCTCCACCTTCTTCGGTTCAGTCTCGGAACCCTTACTCCACTAAGGGTGCAAATCGATGAGGCGCTGTTTTGTGAGCCAATGCACGGACTGGGTAAGAAATCCGCTCTAGTTTTCTCAGCCTGGACAAAATGTACAATACCTTATTTTATTTATACAAAAGGCTTCACGACAAGGCCCTTTGATCGAGTCGAAAAGTCATATTTATCAAGGAACTCTAAATTCGAAAAGCTTGTAGTTTCTCTTGAAAGTTGAAGATGCGGCGTCAGAGCTGGCCCTCCGGCTGGTATTCGACATCGCCCAACAAGTCCCACTATTTATGTAGATATCTGCAAAGGGCGTTCCTCGCCGCCACCGCCGTTCAAGGCGTTTCTGCCTTTCAAAATTCAAGTTCTCTTTGTGTTACAAGCCGTTCAAATGGGCCTAATTTTGAACGCGGTATCATTTCCACTTTCTCTTAGCGGCATATGGACCTGCAACGGGAACTGCGATTATGGTTCACAGAACTGTCACGCGGAGGTTCAATTCGGTAGAGACAACTGAGTTTCCTGGAGTCCAACTTATGCTTCTCTTTCTCAAAGGCTGTGTAGATTACACTCGAGATTTCCATATTTTCCTGAAAATTCAGGCCGAGATTTTGAATGGTGTGTGTTCTGTGTAGTTTT
>Ga0307509_10007421_pt1 | contig 14331 bp, 21 predicted proteins | sample 10_EM_MG_FD_202245 | JGI IMG/M metagenome (GOLD analysis project Ga0307509, IMG submission 202245) | Populus trichocarpa ectomycorrhiza microbial communities from riparian zone in the Pacific Northwest, United States - 10_EM | ecosystem: Host-associated > Plants > Roots > Unclassified | place... | reverse complement strand
ACCACAATTTTAACCAAACATATATAAATATCAAACCAACCTCAACTAAAAGTGCTTTTTATAAAATAATTTTTTTCAAACCACAACCACAAAAGCTACCATAATACCAAACACACTTAAGCATCTCGCCACTTCAAAAGACCCAATATATCTCGACCTTAATTTGCCTTTCATACCAAACTACAACATATACTTCCATTAAGCAACTTTCAAGAATAATTTATCTCTAACATCAAACTCAAGTGACCTCTATCTATTATCTGCATAACTTTTATGTCTATCTTGAGCTACTTTCATTCTTTCTATAATAATCATTACCTTTTTTGTGGTGATTTGTATCAACTCTAGCCTTATTACCTCTTTATCTCCAATTTCTTCCTAACATAATAGAGTACGACATCTCTATTCGTACAAGGCTTCATAAGGAATCATTTCTATAGTAGTCTGATAACTATTGTTTTAGGTGAATTCCATTAAAGGCAAGTGATTCTCCCAATTGTCCCCAAATTCCAACACACATGCTCTTAAGAAATCTTTCAAAGTCTGAATTGTTCTCTCTAATTAACCATCTGTCTTAGGGTGAAAAACAATGCTCAAACTCAATCTAGTTCCCAGAGCATCCTGAATATTGGGCCAAATATGAGAAGTAAATCGGGGGCCATGATAAAATACAATGGATACAGGCACTCCAATAATCTGACTACTTTATTCATATACAATCTCACCAACTTATCAACATGATCCGTCATATTCATGGGCAGAAATAAAATAAACTTCGTTAGTTGATCCACTATAACCCATATCATATTATTGCCTTTCTTCCCTATTGGAAATCTAGATACAAAATCTATGATAATGTTTTTCCTTTCCCATTCTGGTATTAAAAGCAATTGTAATGGTCCAACTGGTTTTTGATGTTCTGTTTTTACCTATTGACATATTCTATATTTGGCCACATATTCAACTATCTCCCTCTTTATATTAGACCACCAATAATAATCCTTAAGATCTCTATGTATTTTGGTACTACCCAGATGTACAACAAATTTTGATTCATGAGCTTCTTTCAAGATCTTCTCTTTAAGAATCTTTTCATCAGGTAAATACATCTTTTTTATCCATTGTTACTATTTCATCTTCCAAGAATTGGAAATGTGTTTTGATTCCTGCTTTCACTTTTCTCTTCACTTTCTCCACTTTTCTATCTCTCTAAGCTTCCAACACTAGATCTCAGAGTACAGAATGTACTTTGAATTATGCTAGCAAGGATCCTTCAGGTCTGATTTTCAATTATGCATTAATCTTCTTCAATTTTACTATCTCTTTTCTATCCTTAACCACCATTTCTTCTTCCACTCCTTTTTCCTTACGACGAAGAGCATCTTCCACCATGTTAATGTTTCATAGATGGTGATCTATTACACAATCATAATCTTTGATTAATTTTATCCACCATCTTTGTTGTATATTTAACCCTTTCTATGACATTAGACACTTCATGATTTATAAATATTTAAACCTGAGATTGAGATTCATATAAGTAGTGCCTTTAAACTCTCAAGGCAAACACTATAATGGCCAACTCTAAGTCATGAATAAGATAATTAACCTCATGTTGTTTCAATTGCCTTAAAGCAAAGGCAAATCACTCTTCCATGCCACATCAAAACACAACCTAATCCCTTCTTTAATGCATCACTATAAACAATGAAACCTTATGAACCTGAAAAAAGTGTTAACACATGAGCAGTTATGAGTCTTCCTTTAAATTCCTGAAAGCTTTACTCACATTCTCTTGTCCATCCCACCTTACTTCTTTCCAGATCAGCCAAGTCAAAGGGGGTTTCTATTATTGAAAACCCCTTAATAAACCTTCTATAGTAACCGGCAAGCCTAAGGAAATTTAGAATTTCTATCATATTTACAGCTATCTCCTACTCTAGCACTACTTCTACCTTCCTCGGATCTACATATATTACTTCTCCTAAGATAACATGTCCCAAAAAGACTACTTTTAACCAAAATTCACATTTGTTAAATTTGAAAAACAATTGTTGATCCCTAAAAATTTTAATACATGTCTCAAATATTGCTTGTGTTACCGCTACAAGCAAGAATAGACCAGAATATCATCTATAAAAACCACAACAAATTTGTTCAAGTAAGGTATGAATACTCTACCAATCAAGTCCACAAATATTTCCAAAGCATTCGTCAACCAAAACAGTATCATAAGAAACTCATAATGTCCACAACAGGTTTTGAAGGTAGTCTTTGGTACATCTTGTTTCATAATCCTTAGTTGGTAGTACTCCGACCTTAGATCTATTTTCGAGAACACCCTTACTCCTTTCAAATGATCAAATAAATCATCTATTCGGGAAAGTGAGTATTTATTCTTTATTGCCAGCCTATTTAATTGTATGTAATCAATACAAAGTTGAAGGTTTCATTTTTCTTCTTTACAAACAACACTAGGGCACCCCATGATGAGTTACTTGGGCAGATAAATCCTTTGTCTAGCAATTCTTGCAGTTGAACCTTTGATTCGACTAGCTCCGCAGGTGCCATTCTATAAGGTGTTTGGGCTATAGGGGTAGTTCCAAACATTATATCTATAGAGACTCCAACCTCTCTTTCAAGGGTAATCCTAGCAACTCATATGGAAACACTTTAGGGAATTCCTAACTATAGGGATATTACTCAATTCTATCTTTTTTCTTTTCTAACCCCATGACATAAGCTAAATATATCATATATCCCTTCTCTCGTTAGGTTTCTTACGGTCATAATCAAAGTATAATATTTCTCTCTCCCTTGAAGATTACTGTTTTTCCATCAATTCAATTTAATGATACTATTTTAGCAAAATAGTTCATTTACGCCTGATGAGCATCCAATCCAATCTATTCCTAAAATGACATCAAAATCATCTAACTCTAATGACAAGAAATCTACGCTCATTTCAAACCCTTCTATCCTAACTGTTAACCCCTTCTATACCTAATAAATATCTAGTGTTTCTCAAACGAGTGTACTAATTATTATCGCTCTTTCCATCTTATCAGGTAACACATTTAATTTTTTTCAACTCTAACCGATATAAACAAATGAGTGGCTTCAAGATCAATTAAAGCATATAGAGAATTCAACTGTAGCATACCTGCCACCACCTCTAGATCAATTCTGACCTCCTCCTGGGTCATGTGATAAACTCTCCCATTGGTCCTCTCTCCATGTCCTCTGGGGGCTTCGAGGGGAAAGGAATGCGGTAGCAAACAAGATGAAGGGAAAGCTAGAGCCATCAGAGCGTCAAAAACTGATTGAGGAAGGTATGGTTTAAATATTTATCATTCTTTCGGTTTTTTTATTGCTTGTATCTGTGTAATGAATGTGCTTTCATTTTCTTCAGGAAAGAATCTGAAAGGACTTGCAACTTCGGAAGAAGACCTGGTTAAACTTACAGATGAGCTTCAGATGGAAGCACAATGTATACCTAACATGCTCATCCACATGCTCCGACTGGAGGGGAAGATAGTTCAACAGTGAGAGCGATGGTATGTAATTCTTTCAACTGCTTCCTTATATTTCATGAGTAAAATGAAACGTAGAACAAAACACAAAGACATGAATTGCTTTTTGCAACTAAAAGACCGAGCAGTTGAATTCAGTTACAAGTTTGCCAATTTTTTGTACTTATGATGTTGCATGAGATAATAGCATAATTCATTTGCAAGTATGTTGTTAGAGAAGTGTGCGTGCGTGTGTGCGAGTATGTTTGAAGGAGGGGATAATGCTGGACATCTTACAGGTTTAAGTATATTTCCCCTGAGCTCTTGTAGGCAGGCACCCCTGACTTGTTGTTACTTATGCCTGACAATTAACAGGTTTACTCTATCAAGGATAGTGATCAATGCCTCATTGGCACTGCAGAGATTCCTGTGGGAGGAATCCACATGGATGCTATCCTTGCCGAGTCACTGTTGCCATTGAAGTATGTGGCATTTTCCCATTGCTTCCGTACAGAGGCTGGCGCTGCAGACACAGCAACAAGGTATATTATCTGGCTTTATTCATTTGTATGACAGTTGTCTGATACTCTGACTAGATGCAAAGTGTCTCATATCAATACTCCATTCTTCATGGTGGGGTTCCTCCATTCAGGAATATCAGTGTTCATATTCAACTCTCATGTCTTGGCTAATTGCCAAATCATATATTCATGGCCTTGCTACTTTTGTTACATTATTGTTGATAACAGCAATCCAGTATTAAGTACTGTTTAGTTTCCTTACAAATGGAAAAATCCAATGATCATGCATCTCCTTTACACTGTCCACCTGCAGTTTGTTGCTGGCCCCGCTTTTTCAGACACCACTTCTCTCCTTGTAGTTATATGCTGGCTTGGTGAATTGCCAGGCCGCCAAATTTATTCAAGGCCTTGATAGTTTCTACTTGGTTGAATCTCCATGCCTTTTTATTAAAAGCACGAGAGATATGAAATAGACGTGAGTGCACTGAATTAGTTGGGCAGCAGAAGGTGCGTTGGATGTAACCATTATTGGCGATGACATTCGTCTTCATCAAGCCATTAATTTTCAACAAGCAGCAAGCACAAGGCTACAGAATGGCAGAGCTTGGAGTTGACACCAAGCCTGGCTTTCATCCTTGTAGCTTGGAGGAAGAATTACAACATCAGAGGTTGGTAAATGAAGAAAGAAGAATTACAACTTCAGGTGTTGATAATTGGAGGCATTCTCTAAATTGAGTTTTTATATTGTAGCGTCATATCTTGATTTGTTTATACCACCAACCACATTATAGCGAGCACCCGCGTGGCGTGGGACAACGAGGAGAATCGCAAACTAGAAACATGGATGTAGTGTTCCAAGCAGCTGAAATCACAGAGTCATTTCATGGTTTGAATCAAGTGGGAAGCTTGAAAACATCACTGCTTACAAAATTGTGAGAAGCATTAATAATTGCGCGTGGTGGAACAGTTGATGGCTCCTTGAAAATGCAAATCGTCTGCGCTATAACTTGAGTTTGCTCAACTCAATCTTTCGGACAGGATATGTATATGCTTCATAATTGATTTGTTGGCCCATGGAACTTAATTTAGTGAGAGTAGTTATCAGATCGACCTGCAAGAAAATCAATTCCAAGACCGTAATTAGAACAGATCTAGAGGCAACATAAATTTGGAAATGCGAGGATTTAACGGTACATAATAGCATCAAATTCCCTCTGCTCCTCCATAGCAAGAACTACATCGCATAATTTCAAATTAGGCAGGTTCAATTGATTGGGATCCCTGTTGAGAATTATCAACTGACCTCATAATCTGTCTGAGACACTGTTTCTCGGCTACGTTGGTACTTCTGAACCCATGGTGTAACATCTGGATCAGTTGCCAGTAAGGCCTCTGTTGCTGCTTGATCAGGACCCAAGAACGCAGACATAACAGCTAGCTGGTCAACCAGGGAAGGAACAGAATTGGATCAGCGACCATCTATAGGTGTCTTTCCAAAGTGAAATTTCCTGTCTTTTTAGAAGGTTGTGAGCTCGTGATCCTTAATATATTTGTTGAAAGCATACCTGGCGGGGACCAAAGCCAATAGATGAGAACTTGTCTTTCATTTCTTGGACTGTGGCTTTCTCCCACTGGGGAACCCTCCCTTCTGGATCTGGCTCTTGGGAATCTGTCCTTCCGAATTGTCTATCAAACAATCCCCACTATAAGAACAACAACAATTGTTGGGATTAATTGCTTATCACTATAACTTGCTTTTATTGATAATAGACACACACCCTTTTGTAGGTCGGATGATAGGAAAAATGATGAAATATCTACTTCTATCTGTATGTATTTACGAGAACTCATTTGAGCATAATTGCAGTCATCGTAATGTTCCTTTTTACACAAGGATCTCCCTAACCTTTCTGCATACTATAACTCTTATGTAGCCACTGTTTTAGACCTTGACTTTAATAATAAGGCTGGTTCAGAGGTAGAGTTGCCAATATTTTATATATCCTGGTGCAAATTAAAACTGTCCACAACACAGCCAAATTAGAAACACTAACCTGTCCACTGGATCCATATGCGGAGTACAATATGCTTCCTTTCTGTTCATTACCGCCACACTTGCGGATGGCAGAAGCCAGAAATGTAGCCTTAACAGCACTTTGTCCTGCAGAGAACAAACAAAATTGAGTCAGGGACATTGGTCTTCTCTGTTGATGAATTAAATTCTGTTCATCTGTACATAAACTAGGTCATGCAATAAGGCCAGAGCATGCAGCACGGCATAAATTTGGGATTATTAATGTGTATAACCTGCATACGGGATAAGATCTGCAAAAGAGATGGGTCCACCCTTGGAATATGAATCTATCTCCTCCTTCGCTTCCTCTATTAAATTCAACGCGGCAGAAAGTCCCTTATTTTCAGGTCTGCTTATCTCTGAACTTCAGGTGGGAAAAAAGGAGAAGAAAATTAAGATAACATTCAGGCAAGGAGGTAAGTTATTGCTTCAAAAAGCAAAAGGGACTTCAATCAAGAAGAAGGGATTACTTCAGACAATAATTTACAATTCTGCAACCTAAGCAGGTGTTCTAATTTACTTAAGCATCCAAAAACCAGGAACAGCGAACATCACAGATCGTGATATAAGCGTGCTGACAGGATGCTTCACAAAGAACCTGTAGGAGGTTCTATTTGCTCATTCCTCAGTGAATAATCATAATCAATTGGGAGTTGATGCTTGCAGTGCGTATGCAAATGTATGAGACCCAGTTTCTCTACATGCTAGAGGAAGAGGAAAGTGTAAACTTCCACACATTGATAAATCAGTGTACAAACTCATAAAAGATGATAACTTCATAACTGAAATACCTGAATCGTATGGATCCATTTGGGCCCCCAGATTTTGTAGCCTGCAAACTTAATCAGGAATTAATCAGCGCATTTCTTTCGACTTTTACCTTTAGTTAAGGACTTCCATAGCAATCATATAGGAATTCAACAGGTGAAGGAATTTGTCTGACCTTATCATAAGTAATGGCATCATTCAGAGCCAGAGTTAGAATGTATGGTACAAGTTCAGGTTTGCCCTGAAACAAATATCAACAGAATAGTGATAAAAAAACCATCAAAGCACGATGTAGATATTTCTATCCATTTTATAGAACTGCAGAACAACTACTTGATAAAAAGATAGCATAAAGGCAAGGTTGTGTGGTTCACCTTTATAGCTGCGAAAAGGGTCTGCCTTATGCTGGCTGTGAGAAAGAAGATGCAACATCAACTGAGCAAACTGTAGCTGATTGAGCATGCTTGGAAATGTTGAGATTAGGGAACTCACACTGAAACTCAGAACGCTGCCTGCGTTGGATCAAATCAGCAGCACTAGCCATTTCAACAAATGATCCTGAGCTTGCTAGCAATTCCTAAGTTTACAGCAAAACAGGTTAGAAACTCATCATCACATCATTCTACATTATGGATTTCCAATATATAAAGGATGCGTCAAAATACAACCATTAACATCAACATTCCACAAAATCAAAATGAGAGAATATTATAACTGAAATATTTCAGATATCACCTTTTTATTTATATTTTTTTCTGAGCAGGAAAAAAAAAGGCAATTAAATTGTATATCTCATAAATCAACAATGTTTCGAATGTAGGATTAGTGTCATCTGACCATGTATACCAAAACAACACACTAATGTATCTCCTTTGAAATAGAATCAAGAAGTGGATGGTCAAGTTTGCATAGAATGTGAATGCCAAATCCTTGAGCAATGAAAGGGAAGTGTTATTTCTCTCTTACCATGCCAACAGTAGCACCAAAGCATTTCAAAACTTCTCTTCGACGTAGAACATTCTCACCAGGGACATCAGTGTCCATTTTATGACAACGAATTGCGACCTGATCAATATTTAGCCAAAAGGCAAAAGAGAGAAAAATAAATGATTCCATTTTCTGTAGCATTCCCAGCCAAGATGAAACTGAAGCAACATTTCAAGAGAACTTACAGCATGAGAAGGACATCTAATGGTAGGAGTAGTAGAGATGGTTAAAGAAGGGACACTAACCAAAGAGGGGAGGGTTGATAGGAAAGAAGCACCCATAGTTGCCTCCACAGTGTAACCTCTGTGCTTTCGAGCTTCTAAAAGACAAACAGAAGGCTCTTCCGTTTCGTAGAGAGAGGTAACAAGATTATGTGTGCCTACGTGGCTATACCTATACATGTGGAGTGGGCATGAGTGTTCGTGAGGAGATATGTGGATATCCTATCTTCTTTTCATTGGTCACCGACCCGGTTCGCCGACCCAATTTCTTTCTTTGTTTTTTTTTTTTTTTAAGTAGAAAGAATGACAGCCTGCATATGCCGTCGCTCTCTTCCTTCATTTGTAGGGTTAATTATTTAGTACTTTAGGAGTCCAAAGATCATTTTCGTTGTTCGGTTTACCATGCAAGGATAAAGATTATTGCAAAAGAAGAAGGAGAGGTGGACGACAATCGGGAGAAAAGATAAGTAATTGTTTTCACTTTTATTGCATTGAATGACGATGAATCGAATACATGCATCGAAGAAAAGGATGTTACTCTAGAGATCCAATGATAATCGTATCCCTAACTTCCTTCTAATCTGACTATTTAAATTGTCCTCTTGAAAAATGAAAATTGCTTTTGGTTGATGGAATGAAAGGCCCCTTCTCTTCCCAACATAATCTGTGCCTGCACTGGCACCGAATAGCAGCAGCGTCCATTTGCTTTGTATCTTCATGCATGCCTCCACCCACCTAAACTCGAGATATACACAATCCGCATACCTAACCCTGATTCTGGCACGGCCGGCTTGTACTATCAATGGATAGTGAATGATTAAATTTGCCACTATCCTCCCGCACTTGGATCTTGAAGAGAATTGTTCTTCAGCCTCTAAACTAACTTGTTATGATGGAGGTGTTCAGATTCTGGGATTGCCCCTGACATAAACAATCTGGTAAAGGATTTACATAAAAAGCTTCTTCTGAACGAAACCTATCTGTGCCCTTTGTTCCAGAAATGGGGCCTTTCCTCTTCCTTGGGGAGCCTTGCCTATGCAACCAACATGAGAAACAAAATTTAAATTAGTGGATTCTATTTTCAAATCTTTATAGAATGCTGACCCGTCAAGATAATGGCCATGGAAGATAACCTCAAAATCTCACAAAAAGAGCAGTAGTTTCCCAGTGCCACCCAATTGTGGCTGCACAATATTAACTATACCTCACCTCTTCTCCCAGAAAAGCAGTGCCCATGGGTAACTCAGCTGTTGAAGATGTTTTTGGGTATTAATTGTGATTATAATGCTTAAGAATACATACCGTTTTCTGTGGCTTTCAATGACATGGTCTGATAAATATTTGCCTTCTTTCAGTTTTCCCTGCTCAATTTTATCAAACAGACGAACAAGTGCTTTCCTAAGGGACAAAAAAAGAAAAAGCTCAGTGCAAAGAAATTGATCAAAATAAGCTAAAATATATATAAGAATATCCCATACCTGTCCGGGGAAATTGTTCTTCTATGTCCAAGAAAGCGACGATGACCTTCGACTGCCCTTGCCATGTTTCCAGAGTATGTCGGCATGAATACATCACTTTCAACAGATACAATATAGTCAAGCGCAGCCAGCTGAGACAAGTGATTGGTAAATGGTTCAAGCTCCTCAAAAGATGCCAACGTTTCCTGCAAGATGTTTAAAGGACATGCTAGTCATAGAGCGACACACTTGAAAAATTAGCAGCTCTCACTCATCCCGGCCCAACTTCCCGCACCAAAAAGAAAACAAAATCAGCACTTACAGACAGAATACAGAGAATATTCATGTATGTTTACAAGTCTCCATGCAAGCATAAGTATCTGTGCACTGTGATTGACAACAAAAAGGCACATAGAAAGAGAAGGAAGGTGATTTGTCAATTTTCCAGACTTGGATACAACTTGATTACAAACACTATTCCAAAAATTACTTTTTATATGATGAATGGGTTAAAAGTATTATACATGGCATCCCCTCGTAATCTGCCTTCTAAAATAAACTACTATTTTGATTATCCACAAAAAACAATGAACACAAAAACAGCATACAAAATGCACAAGGTATCGTCAATGCAAGCAATTGCACTCATCATTAGTTGTGTAGATGGACTAGGGTGTATCCTTAGATGTGAGGAGTGAATTTTTTTTTTTCAATCTTATGGTTTTCCTGAAGTATAAAATTTTGCATTGCTCTCACAGCAAGGCCTTTGAAAAGATATTTATCTATAGGTTAACAAAACTAACAATAACAACAATTAACTTATACAGAGAAAACATGGAAAAGTTATAAAGTAAAGCCAAATCTCGAACCTTGCGCATCAACATAGGATATCGGGATTGTAGATCACCCATATGTGAATCACCTCCATATATCTCTCCTGCGGCAATGTAGATAGGGGTATTTGATGGGTAACCAAGAGCAGATAGAAATATTGCAGCCTCCTTTGGAGTTAAGGGGCAAAAACCCTTGGATCTCTGCTCCCTGGGATCAATATCCTTCACTTTCCAGTTATCATTTGCGTCTCTTCATGTCACATAAAATACATAAGCAAAAAAGCCCGAACATTGAATTGAATTCATTATCACATAAGCAGCAAAAATACCGTATCATTTTTAGTTCATTTGCTTCAGCAGGAGACAAATCATGTGTACATCCACTGAAGGCAAGCATGTCCTTCTCATATCGTAAGTGCAGGGAAATATAAGGACCATATGACCTCATGCGGTCCACCAACAACTACAATGCCAATGTGACTTGAAATCATATCATTGCACATACAAGAAATCAACAAGAGCAAAAATATCTAGCTATTTTCACCTTTCCCATTGCTTCAATTTGAGGTGCAAAACGGAGGGCTTCATAACAGGCACGGCAACGCAGCTTCTGAATATCAGGAGGGAGATTGTTATTTGCTAGGCGAGAGTCAGTCTTGGCAGCCCGAATAACCTGTGAAAACAAATTTATGTTAGGAAGATTGTGTTAGAATTTCAATAATAAATGAGAGTAAAACCAGCAGATTGCAATCATAAATACCAAGTGAAACTTCCAATTGATATACCTTATAATCAGCCCACATGCTTGCTATCTCTTCCTGGTAGTAGTCCATACCAGACCAGCTTTTAAAATATTTAACTGCTTTCATAGAACTACCTATTTCCTTGGGAAGCTTTTTAATGACTTTCACATCATTAGCTAGAGCATTGATAAAATGATCTTCATCAAAGACATCTGAAAAGTTGCTGCAAAAAAAGAACAACGAACAAAGAAAGAAAGAGCTATGGCATCATGACATGAAAGGGCCCAACAACTTGAAATTTTCACTGATCTAAAATTACCTGGAATCTTGCCAATATGACTTTTTATCTAGTTTTGGAACAACAAGAGTGGCATTTATGATATGTGCAATAGCTACCATATCACATATCTGCAATTCAAGAAAGACAGTGTTTCTCAACCCCAGTACAAAAACACAAGAACCAATAAAAAAAAAAACACAAATTATTGTTGCCTTAATAAATTGTACCATAGAGCACAGCACAACTACATACATCTTCCAGGATAACATAGAAACAGAATAAGAATTTGGGAGGCCTAACAAATAGCGTAGTGTAATAAAATTTCAGAATTTCAAACACAGCCATTGTGATTGACAAACTTAAGTAGTCATGGATATCGACACTGTAAATTTTTATAAAAGATAGACGGTAGATAAGTACCCCAGCTCGCATCTGGTTGAGCCCTCCATTTGTATGAGCTAGAAGGTAACCTCTCGACTCTGAAGGAGCTGAGAAACAGTAGGTAAAGCAGAAATAAGCAAACAGGAAAATGTTTTTAAAAGAAGCAAATCAATATGAAATTAAAGCCAAACTTACAAGTATAGTTAGGACTAGGTTGAGTACAAGGCAAATAATTGCGATTTGGTGGAGGCTTCCATAGTTTGGTACAGTTGGGGTTCCGATCAGAACACTGTCAAGTCTAAAGGAGTGAAAACATGAAAGATGCATGACTGACTGCTTAGAATAAAGAAAAACATAAACACTTATGACGCTGAATCCACAGCTACACACAGACTAATCCCAAATTGTTTCCTCACCATACTTTTCATTTCTGTTAAATTTCATCAATGAATCAGAATTCAAAAAAAAAAAAGTGCTTGAATTGGAAAATATATTGGAATGAATTGCATGTAATAAGACCTGGTGGGATGAGAGAGGGCCTTTGTATACATTGGGAGGAGTGATCTCACTTGTCCAGCTCTGTTCTTGCTCTTTGCCCAATATCTTGTCTCTGATTTCAATTTGCTACAGATAATATATTTTTATTGTTAAAAAAAATTGTATGAACTAAAATCCCACCAATTATTGTTCCAAAAAAGAAAAAATAAAACTAACGCAGTTAGTACAAAAATAAATCACATCCAAGAATTAGAAGGCTAAGATATCTATCTTTCAAGCACATTAGGCCACAGTTAACGGATTTCGAAAAAGAAGTAACAGAAACTTTAGAAAGTAGAAGAAACCCTAATTCTAACACTAAAAAGGGAAAAAAGAAAATCAGGTGAGTGTGGAATTACTTACGGGATGAGGAAGCCTGTAAGGATCAGGGAGTTTAGAGTAAGGAGGGAAAACATGTAAGTGTACGGAGAGGAGGGCCATCATCGCTATCGTGCATATGGCGCATGATAGCATCTTCCTCATCAAACCCACGGTCTTCCATCTTCGCTTCTGCATCATCTTCTTCGCTACTTTTTCTTTCTTGGTGTTTATTTCCAGTCTCTCTTTCCCTTTCTATCGCTGTTTTTTTTTTTTTTCTAAGAGTTAGAAAAGAAGAAGAAGAAGAAGAGGTTAATGAAGGAGCAATGGGTATCAATGGCCATTAAAAAGAAAAGAAGAAAGAAGGATCAATGAAAGAAAGAAAGGTAAAGGAGAGTTTGTGTCTGTGTGTAGCAGTCGGCTGTGGTAGTAAAGTAAAGAGGGGGGTTTGCTTGGGGAATATCTTTTTTTTTTTTTTTTTTTTTTTTTTTTGCGCTGTCAGTGGAGACAGATTGGATCCTCTAGGATGGAATTAAAAATTATGTTTAATATTATAATATTATGTTATAGTTATTTTTAAAATATTTTTTTATTTAAAAATAGATTAAAATAATTTTTTAATTTTAAATATTTATTTTTAAAATCAGTATATTAAAAAAATAAAAAAATTCAAACTTTTTAAAAGAATACTTTTAAAAATTAAAAACAAAAATGCGCTAAAATTATTTAACTGTTTATCTTTCTTCCCACTCATAAATCTTTTTTTTTAAAAAAAAAAAAAGAAGAAGCAGAAGAAGAAGCTTCTCTTATTCACAGACAAATAAAAATCACCGTTATGATGGTTGTGTAAAAAAAAAAGGTTAATTATAATACTCTTTCATCTAAATGAAAAAAAAAAAAAATATATATATATATATATATATATATATGAATTTTTACGATGCACGTTCGTAAATTGATGGACCATTAATTTTTTATTTTTTTATTTTGTTTTTACAATTAATTTTGTTTGGTCATTATGTAAATGTAAAAATGTCTGATTTCCATTTATTTATTTCGCCCAAACCAACAAAAAGCTGTATAATTCGGGTTGGGTGGATCGAATTGTGGATCTCAAGAAGAGTTGCATTGAATGAAAGAGGATGGCATGCATGTGCACATCATTTTCTGAAGTCACTGCTTGCATTCACACTCGATGCAGCTAACTGTTCACTTGGATCTTAGCCTTCCCTTCTAAGGTTGAGAATAAATTCGAAAAACTTATTGGGCTGATAAAACCAAAAAAAAATAATTAGAAAAAAAATCAAATTAACCGATTAAAAAAACAAAGAAAATATCGATTTAATTCGGTTTTAGTTTCAAAAGTCTAAAATCAATTGAATCAGATCAGTTTAACTAGCATTTTGAAAATAAAAATGTATAAATATTAAATTTTCTTCGCAACCTAAAAGTATCCCCTAAGATTTCTCTCTATCTCTCATCTCTTCCCACCATGTTCTAACCCTAAATTAAATTCAAATGCAGTCGCCCACGCTCTCTTGTCGTCTCTTTGTCTCTCATCTATTTCTCATTCTCTCTAGCCTCCATTGCTAGTCATTGCCTCTCTATCCTCCACACGGTCGTCGATCACTATCTCTCTGGCCTTTATCATTGATCCTCTCATTGTCGACGAGTATTTCCAATATGAATAGATAACAAT
>Ga0307509_10007420_pt1 | contig 14333 bp, 10 predicted proteins | sample 10_EM_MG_FD_202245 | JGI IMG/M metagenome (GOLD analysis project Ga0307509, IMG submission 202245) | Populus trichocarpa ectomycorrhiza microbial communities from riparian zone in the Pacific Northwest, United States - 10_EM | ecosystem: Host-associated > Plants > Roots > Unclassified | place... | reverse complement strand
TTTCCGAGCCGGGAGTCTGTGCTTGAAGAAACGAAACATCTTTATTACAACGCTATCATCATATTTGGGTATCAGGTATCAAATTTTCTCATCAATCAACCAAGCTGTGCACTCATATCCGATCCCCCGGAACCTGCACTAGTTCCCCGCCTAATATTACCGCTCTATCCTCCAAATCTCCAAGCATATTTTCTTCTCTTATCAAATGTATGAACCAACAGCTCAGCGGATAGAGCATCACACATTATGAATACCGTAAAAACTCCTGTCGTTTGCTATCTCCGAATCTACTGCCTAGAAGTCTTCAAAAGGGTGAGTGCTTTCCTATGTGGGATAAGATCAACCATCAGGACGTTATTAAATCTCATTAACCGACACACGCAATTCTATTAACCTGTCAAACTGAACCTATTATAAGCTGACGGAGATAGCAAATCGAAAGTATTTTTACGGTATTTTTATGAAATACCTACAGGTAACGCCCGTCCTCACTCAGGAGGGCAGGTGACGGCGGGTACCTACAGGTGACACCCGTCCTGACTCAGGACGGCCGGGCCCTGCAGATGACACCCGTCAATTCCAAAGACGGCGGGGCCCTACCGGAACTTGATATTAACTGCAGGACTGTAGGTTGACGGCCGGGCCCTGCAGTCTTTCTGGAAATGGTGAGGACGGACGCCTTGCCCGGCCGCCCATACCAACCCCGCCCGGGACGGACGGGACTATTGGACGCCAGGGCCCTGCAGTCCGGACGGGACGGTTGGGAACACTGGGTCCCGGAGGTTCATCGGAAAAAGGTATAGACGGGTTCCTGCTTAGCGCGGGTCATAGCTATGTCATGATGGGTCAGTGGAATGTCCACAACATATAGCACCCCCGAATCCCCCGAACACGAGATCATCAAGCTCGCTACAACTCGCGTTTTTTATTGCCCGCCCGCCCACCTCAGCCAGCAGCATGTGCCCCCTCATTGTCAGCACGGGATGGACCGGTGCCAACAATCTCCTGCGACAAGGGTAGCAACATTCACGGCAACACCTCTAGTAGTGGAACCACACTACCGATGCCAAGGGAGGAATGACGGATTGGCTGGTACTGTCTTCGGGTGTTTTTTCTTGACCTTCTTTTTGTCGTTTCGTTTCCTGTTCTTTCAATAATAATTAGTCAATATACATTCTTAGCGTGGCAATCCAGAGGTAAGCCAACTCAATAGATGCTCCTGCTGGCGTTGACAAATATAAATTTGATTGAATCAAGGGGTCAGGATGCTTGCACTTACCCTCTGACGATGGACAGGTGTCATCAGTTTTGACGGCGCCGTCGAAAACAAAACCCCCCTGGGTACGCTACACTCTTTTGCAGTCGAAATTTTTTTGCCTCATGCTATAAGGTTAGTTGAAAGATGGGGTGAAAAAATATATTGTCGGTACCATGAATCGAACATGGGTCTCATCGGAAGTTGTGTCACCACAACGAGGCGTACTAACCACTATACTACACCGACTTGATTGGTTAAGATCTAATAACGCGTTATTTAAGCGGTACTAGGCGAGAAAGGTATCCACTGGAGCCAAGACACTGCGTGGGTACCATGCAACCAGTAAATAATGCACAACGGCGTTTCAAACAAAGTCTATCGGGCTTCGAATAAAAATTGAAAACACCGAAGAATAGGAAATAATGAAGAGAAGTGTATTGGAATCATAATAAGAATATGAATAAACTACTGTGAGAATGGGGATGCCGATAGTACAAGTATGCCTCAAAGGTCCTTGCAATCCTGCCCAGACACTTTCAACGTCCCGAAAAAATACACGGTCGCTTCACCGTATCAGGTTTGGGTCTGGCCTGTTTCGCCCAGATACTTTTCCTTACCCCAAATACTGGTATGTCGAGTGTCGTCAATCGCACGAGCATGCCAGCCGACTCCCGGATTTCACTCCGGACATCGCATTCGTGTTCCACTTTAATAGCTTGATTCTTGGCGCCAAGGTATCGGGAATCCGAGGAACCTGTTAACTGAAATACTCGGGTAGATACTATAGCTATATATTTGGCTGACTAACCTTAAATAACTGTTCTACTACATTTGTTCGATCACTTCTTGTAGCAAACTCACATTGGGGGGGTATGTCCGTTCTTGAGGTATGTCGTTTCCTATTATGTTTACTTGGTATGACATAAAATGCTAACCATGACTTCTATAGTTAGTACACAAACCGTGTATGCCTCTTCCCGACACAGCACTCGGGCGGGCGTTCAGTAAAAACTGGAATAATTGGACTTCACGCCAAGACGTCTAGAATTCCCCTAGATTTGCAGGAAAAAAACAGCGAAAAAACCGTCTCTCAGTCCTCCACTGGGTCGAATAAAAAGCTCCAAAGATCGACCTTACTAGGAGAGGCAACTCCAACGTACTGGCGTGGGGTCCGATTGTTCCAGTTTTTTACGGTAGGTCCCGACAAGGGTTTACTCCGTAAACAAATCGGATTATGGACAACGGCGGGCTCTTTGGGCGAGAAAATCACCCGGGCGCACACAAGAATTTTCAAAATCTCAGCCCAGGGCGCGGACGCAACGCACCCCTCGCGCTTTTTGGCCTCCTAAGTGCCGTGCTTCTTATCGCCTGGGTTATCCAGCTCATCATCGTGTTCATGATTGGTAGTTCAATAATACGAGATAACCCTCTGTGGTGTAGTTGGTATCACACCCGGCTGTAATGTTCAGAATACCGGTTGGTCACCAGTTCGACTCTGGTCGGAGGGATTTCTTTTTTGGTATTTTTTTTATCAATAGTTTCTATAGAATTCTTGAGACCCTTGCACAGTTTCAGCAAAGTTTTTGAACGAGGGCGCTATGCCAATATTCTAACCTCCGGATGAGAAAACAAACCATGGTTACCAATCCGGACCCGGAGGTTCTGGGACCATTCTCTCTGCTCATGTCTAGGTTTTGCTTCCCGCGCCAGACAGCCCATCCATCATCTGTTGAGTACCGTAAAAACTCAAATAGAAGACACATGTGCTAGGACGTTGGAATTTCCCTTCCGAGCTACGCGAGGGGAAAGCACCCCAAACTCAGTCCCCAGTTGAGACAAAATAAAAGGAATATACGAGGCGCCTTACTAGGAGAGGTAACTCCAACGTCCTAGCACATGTTTCTTCTATTCGAGTTTTTAAGGTAATTTATTGGGAATAAATAGAGAGGCAACCACTCGCCCAAGCATGTGGGCGATATAAAATAGATTAGTTTTAGTTTGGAGCATGCGGGGACCGGAGCCGCCCATATATTGTATTAAAACGAGAGTCACGCGGTAAAAGTATTCTGCCTCCTTTGCCAAGAAAAAAGAAGGCGATAAATGTGGCATAAGGAAATTTTGTCGCAGGGTTTTTCTTGGCAGAGGGGAAAGAGAAGAATATTATCGAGAGAATACGCCCAATAGGTTCTCATCCCGGCATCGGTGAACAAGGATAATAAAAATTGAACTCGTCTCCGAAAATACACAACTTCATTGGATAGACTAGATTTCGGAGTATAGAGGGAGGTTGGGCGATTGAATCACCAAGTATCACTCATATCGTCCTCGGCTATCCCTAAAAAAGGTGTGGTGGTTGCAGCATGATGCCTCGCGCTTAGCGCGTGCCCCCGGCTATACCTTTTTCCATCGTCTCCGAGACACTCTTACCACCTAGGGTGATAGTAAGCCTGCTTTGCCCAATGGGCAACGGGTTGTTCCAACCCCCAATGGATTGGGCTTGCCGCGCTTCCCCTTTTTAGCGGCCCCATAACCAGATTCCCCCGCGTCCTGTTCACCGGCTCTGGAACTCTCTCCGTGATCAACATTCTGGCCCACCAACACGGTCGCCTAGTTTTCTTCGTTTCTTCTAGAGGCCGCTTGGGCTCCAGCCCCTTCAGCTTTTTCCTCTGCCACTCTCCCCCGAGCCGTCCCATTTCCGTCCCATATCTTTCCATTAGCAGTTTTTGTCTCAACCGTGCTTTGAGATCTCGACTGTATCTTCTCGCTAATTGCAACCTTTGCAATAGTCGCCACTCGCTTTTTGACTGCCGCAGCCTGTTTCTCTGCCGTCGCGATCTGCTTGGCTTCTGCCGATTGTTCCCTCCTAGCCACTGCGGCATCCAACCTCCCCCACGGCTCCTCCGGTTTGATGTTCTCCTTCTTCTCCCTCTTTATTCGAGACTTAAGTTGAGTTTTAGTCACTGCGCCTAGTTAGTACCCACCAGCATCCGCAGCCCTTTGTGCCTCGGCCACTGGCTCTGTTGTGATATTGTCCACCAAAGCTTGGTGATTCGCAGCCCTCGTTTTGCAACGGCTTTTTTTGCTGTAGCCGATCGGGCCTCGGCTTTCTTTGCCACCACTTTCGCGACAGGCTCGGTCTTTATCCCGAGTCTTGGCGGAGGCCGTGCGGTTTCTCGGCTTTAGGCGCATTTTGACCGGGGTCTTGTTTAATGACTTCCTCTGAGGCCTTGGTTCGCTTGGTGTTGCTGCTGGTCCGGGGTTCATAGCAATCACGACTATCGTCTTTGCCGGATGAGGAAGAGTCAGATTCGTATGTTTTCTTAGGGTGATGTTTCCGGGCTGACCTCCGGAGGGGCGGGGGTGTGTGAGGTCCCTGTCGGGCGACGGTGGATGTTGGCTTCGGGGTGTCACCTTCGTCGCTGGTATCACTCTCGTTCTCCGGCACAGATACCTTGGGCAGTGGCGATCGAGGCTTATCGTCCTCACCCTCATCACTAATATCGCTCTCATCTCTGTGGATCGGTAATCGGGGTTGTCTCCCTTTCGGCCCTCTTTTGGCCTTCATGGTTCCGGCGGGTACCCCCGCAGGGGGAGTCTCCTTCTCGATTTTAATTTCATTTTTGCGGGAGCCCTTGTACTTGGCTTGCTTTGACAACTTGTTTTTTTGTTGCGATGAGTTTGGGGTGGGTCATAGACATCGCCATTATCGCCTTCGTCGGATGAGGAAGAATTGCTTCTGTATCCCCGCTTATTGTGCTGTTTCCTGGAGGGTTTCCGGAGGGGTCCCATGACTGGAGATTCCAAGGGTGTGTGAACCCTCAGCAGGGCCTTAGCAGATACGATCTTTGGGGTCTTACCTTCGATATTTCGCTAGGAATTTGCCCGTTTTGGCCTTCCCAGTTGTTGCACTCTTTTTCATACCCTTCTTTGACCCCGAGGTGGATGCCCTTGTTTGCGGTCCCTCATCCTCACTCTTGCCGGATAGGTCGTCATGGTCCGCCTTCAGGATTACTTTCCTAACTGCCGCAGACCTCGATTTCCGCCCACCCCGATCCCAATCACTGCCGTCACCCTCGCTGGGAGGATCTGAGGCGTCCGAGTCTGATTCACGGGTATTCCGGCTCGGCTTATGTGGAACTGGTTGAAGAGGTTCCTCCACCGTTGACACGTTTAGCGCGAAACGTACCCTCTTGCTTCTTGGTCTGTGCTGGTAACGTCCCCTGGCGATGAGACCTCAGAGGGACCAGGGGTTTCCTCTCTCCCACGTTTTCTGGTAACTCTTGGCTTGATATTTGTTGGTGCAATCGCCGCGTCCCCAAGAGCCTCTCTTTCCTCCTCATCCCCCAGAGTCCTTGTTATACCAGCCTAGTGATGGACACGATCATGCTCGAGCAGAAAATTTGGCCCATGGTCGAGCATTGATCGAGCATGATCGTGTCCATCACTATACCAGCGCTTCTCTTCGATGACCAGGAAAAGCGCGCTTTTCCTTCAAGAAGCTTACGACGCCTCCTGCTAGGCGAATATATCTCCGCCGGATGGAGTGCCAAATCACACGGAATGTCCTCTTCAATATATCGCACTCGCGCCCTCATCGCCTCTTGGCGTTCCTCTAACTTTATTGCTTCCAACATTGCCTGCTCTTCTTCGTAGCGCTCTGTTCTCGCGCTCTTCGGAGACGCTAGCTCCAGGGTAGTCGGCATAGCGGGGGGAAGCTGTGCCTCTAGGTAGAGAGCGATTTGGGCATTTCCCGTCTGTTCCAGAGATCGCATCACCTCTTCCGGTATTTCGCGTCGAAGCGGTATATCGTCATGTTCGGAGATATGTTTCAGAATCGGGGCCATCACCCGCGCCACTATTTCCAAAAGCTCTGGCTGCACTTCTGCGCGTTGGGTAACCACATACAAATATTCTAGATCACAGAGAGAAGTAGACCTTGCAACAAACACCGATGGTCTCAATTCGTTCAGGAGGCTCCAACATCCCATCTGGATAGGGAAACTCGGGAGGTTGGAGCCATTTTCCCCCATCTGAAGGCAGTTGCAAAGTCCCTCGACAAGTTCAATCATCTTATCGGACCCCATCAAGCCGAACAAGCCATTGTTGCGAATACTATAATCTGCCATAAACGGAGCGAGGAATTTTCGTGTTTTCTGGTGTCCTGCAGCTTCTCCGAGAGCGTCAAGCAGCCATTGGGTCTCTTCCACCACCTCTGATTTGATCACATCCTTGGAGTCCATTGGTGCATCTACTCTCATGTTAGTATTTGATCTCAAAACGAATAAGTTGGTGGGGCTCTTGCGTTCAATCGCAATCCTATCTTCCACCGTCTGGGCCTTGTTGCAAGTCACCGGCGATCACTGCGCCCTCGGGCATCTTTTCTTTGTATCTTTTCTATCGGGTTAACTAATTGTAACTAGTTTTCTTTGTCACTTATTATCAAGCGAAGAGAGAGGATTACTATACCTGGTTGTATAGTACACCGGACAATACGCACACATGGCCGAAGGCGACCGGCAAGCAAAGCGAGCAGGGAAGGGAGACCGGAATTCAACTGATACGGTACCATCCCCGGGTGGAGTTCAGACCGTCCAAGGAAGTTGTTGGAATCTTCTCCGTGTCCTGGGGACAGGAGCTGAGTGCGCGGGAAAGTTCTTGTATTTTCTATATATAAACTCATTAGTTCTCTGTAGATAGAAACGCAAGATACGATTTCCCAGTATTGACAAAGTTCCACTCGCCTTGACTTCATTCCAATCCTTTCTTCAATTCTGTTTCGTCCCTCCACCACAATTGACAGCTCATAACAGTGGGCCTTCCCTGGCAAATATCCCCACGAGATGAACTTCGTTTCAACATCTTTGAGCATTTGCTCCGGGTATTTGGCAAGATATTTTAATAGGACACGAGTCCTTTCTGTCTGCCGCTCAATCAGGATCCAGAGCGGGGACGCTCTAGTCGCTGGAGATATCTCCAAACCAAGTAACCTAATAACCCGCTCTATTCGATGCCGCTCCACAATACTCGTGGGAATCCATTCGTGCTAGATTTTGACTTGTGGAATAGCTCCCTTTGGAGGATTTTTCAACAGGGGCTCCCCGTCGAGCCCTACTATGTAATAGGCCTTCACAAAATCTTCCACAGACTTTGCATTGATAGCGATTTGCGGGTCCACGACTTTCCCAACCCGGCTGATGTTGTCAATGAAATCGTATATGGAAAGGATTGTTTTTTCTTTTGGTTTCGGTGGGATTAACCCGCGTGCGTCTTGGGAATTATCACGGGGCAAGGGAGTCTTCGGGGGCTAGGCGGGGGCAGGGTTGGAACGGCACTGCCTCATCGAAGAAGCGATAGTCGGGATCAACGGAGTTGACTATGCGGCCTCCTGGGGAATATAGAGTAGGAGGTGCCACTTGAGGACTTGGGGTTTACTTGAAAAGAAGAATTGACGCATTGTATCCGGGACTGGTATGGTCAGGGAGGCCGAATTGTGTAGCACCCAGTTGAAGTGGGCGGGATTGGTGATGGAGGCCTATGGAATCTACTGCCCTTAGTTGGCTCGACTATACTCATTTCCTCATCGGCATCCTGGAGGTCGTCGAAGCCGGCATCGTCCGTGATGAAAGGCGCCGTACTGTACCGGCTGTGCATTCCCTGGCTTGAGCTTGCCTTTCAATTGGAAATTGGTAATTACCAGAGGCATCTGTAGGGGTTTGAGATGAATTTTCATCCATCCAAGCTTCAGCAGAGGTGGCTTCTTCGTCCATCGGGTCCGTCCTAACAGCAAGCACATCGGAGAGAGGTGGTGAGGAGTCACCCTCCATAACAGTGCTGATTGTAGCAGTGTTCACGGAAGAACTCTCCGTACTTCCCGGAGTACCCACTTCCCCTGTCTTGCCTGAGGTCTCACCGAACCTGACGAATTGGTATCCTCGTTTCTCGTATCGGCCGTGTTGGCTTTGGGCGCGCCAGGGAGGAACTTTGTTGGACTGCGAAGTTTAGATTGTGATTTATCGGTAGAGGGATATGTAATTGATGTCTATTTAGAAAGTGTGTAGTGACGGCGGGCTCTTGGATCACTGGCTCTAATACTGTCTGAAACGCATCGGATTCAAGAGGTGATGCGGCATCGCTCCCAAAAGTTGCGCCAATTGCCGCAATTCTTTTCGAAGGATAATTTGATGGCACCCCCATCCGCTCCTGCCCGCTCATCAGTTGAGGGAAGTTTAGATTGACAAATAAGATTGGGATTGATGTGGCTAATGCTCTTGATCTCAGCTTCACCCACTCCGAGGAAAGACCCCCGCTCGATTTATAGGTTGGCGGTTTTCGGTGTTGGGTGAGGGGATTCGCCCTTCGTTTTCTTCCGTCGGAGCTCCTGCAGGTGTGGCCCACTCGCTGTGGCACCCCATTGACAGTAATCCGACCGGTAGTGCACCTGGAGAAGAAGGCCTATCTAAATTCTCAACGTGAGCTAAAAAGACAGTGTTGATGGTTCCCTCTTGGGTAGCCTAACCACAAGCGAGAATTGGTAGATGGATGGGGGTCGCGAGTCCGGCGTTCTTAAGTATAGTATTAACGCTAATGACCCTTTTATCTGAGGGCAAGCGGGTTCCATATTACATCACGGAGTTGGTGTCGGTTGAGGGCTTTGTGGAGGGTGCAATGACTGGGTCAATGAAGTGAGGCTTTTTATAATTGGTGAGTGGCCAAACCATGGAAAAAATGGAAAACAGGTAGAGGGGTATGAGCGCTAAGGTTGCTAAGATGGAGGGAAAGAAGCTAGAACATGGGAAGCTTGATAATAGCCTTCAGGGCCTATAGAGACAGGAGGATACTTGATTCGAGTGTACGGAGAGTAAACAATTCCGTGCACATGTAGGTACTGTTACGGTTCAAAATTGACTTTCTCAACTTGCTGTTTTCTAGCTTATCTGCGATTAACTTTTAGTAAATAGATAGTCATTCACGATTTTGGCTTTGGAAAGTTTCGTGGTTCGGGAGGGGTGGTTGCTGCCCAGGCTTGGCGGACAGGGGCATCAATGGTAGTTAGGCTATTGTCTTGTCTCACGCTTTCTTCTGCCACCTGCCACCGTGACGAAGAGCGGAAAACATCGTGAGGATGGAATACAGCACAACAGAGGAACCGTTCTGGCTGTGGTTTGAAGAAGGAAAATTGGACCTGTACCAAGTTAGTAGGACAACATGCAAGGTTGGACTTTCTTTGCGACCAGAATTCCCGGACTTTGGTAAGGCATGCTGGCCGGGTTTTGCGAAGTAGTTTAATGAGGTTGAATTGATCGTGACTTGTGTGGTTTTACCAGTCCGTCCGGCTTTGGGTACGGCCGGACTGACCCAGACTTTTTCAGAGACGGCCGGGCCGGACTATGGGAAACCTGCTTTCCAAAAAAAAAGCCGGGCCCGGCCTGGGTGACCTGCAGGCCTCAGGTTTTTAACCCTAACCTTAATCCGCAGAAAGCCATTTCTACAGATGAAGGTTAGGGTTGATACACGTGACTTCCAGTGTTTCAACATTTGAAATATATGATCACTCGGCTAGAAACTTTACTTCCAGAGGCAAAACCTTTCGGAGGGCTATCGTGGGGTGTCCGAATAAATGCGCAACGGCCAAAGACGCGAACACAAGAACTAGATATTGGATATATGGATAAGCTGGCGACATTGATTGACTTTAAGATGATCTAAAAGCACAAACCGTGTAGCATTTATTGTTCTAATAGGGGTAGGAGCAGCCAGCAGCCTGACGGCTTTCGCAAATATCTATGAATGGCCAGGTATCTGTCGACTAATTTATGTAGTTCAATTTAAAATGTCATAAGCGCACAGCTCAGCCAATCAGTGTTGAGTTTTACACGAGCAACGTTCGTTGTCAAGGTATCTCGCGGCTCTACCCGGGATCTGCAGGCCTTGCCTGGGCATCTGGCGGCTTTACCTGGGCATCTGGCGGCTTTACCTGGGCATCTGGCGGCTTTACCTGGACATGTGGCGGCTTTGCCTGGGCATCTGGCGGTCGCCCATCCACTCGACCCAGCGGTTGCCTGGGCGCCTGCAGGATTTGGCGGACGTTCATAATTTAAGCCGGACTGACCCAGGCTTCTCAAAACCATGGCCGGACTGACCGGACTGCCGACCCATGGTCCGGACTGGCCGCTTGGGAACACTGGGTTTTATTTTGTACTTGAGGTTTCTTGAAAGGGACAATTGTTGTCCCGTACTTCTCCCTTGCCGTGAAGTAATACTGTTCTACTGATATTTGTTTTCAGTACTATCGGTGAAGTAAAAGGTGGTTACGTGAGCGGAAATGGGTAACCATCGTATGATAGCTGCATTATGATGGCTTGTAGCAAGGGCTGTCGTACTATGTTGGCCTACGTATTTCGGCCACCTATCGGATCTTCCCATTCCCCTTTTTCCCACTCCGCGGCTGGTTTTGTTTCATCAGTTCTCCGTTCCTCCTTATTTATGTTGAGTGTAGTAGGGTACGGGCAATCACCCTAGTTGTGTTGTGGAGAAGATAGGACGGCGTTAAGGGTAAACAACTAGTTGCGCACACATGTTTGTTAGTCCTATTTAGCTAGCAGCGGCGCGCGTCTGAGAATAGAACAAGTTCTCTCACATCCACCACGTCCACCCATCCAACAATTTACACATTCTGCTGTTATAATTAGCGGGAACGAAGCATGCCGGATCCGATCCTTACAAAATGCCCTGGCTGTGAGAGACAGTTAAAACTCTATATAGCATTGGAACCGCCCGCAGGGGCACAAAATGTAACACAGTCGCACCTGATCCTTGTCTATTTCCCATACTAACATTTCGATGCTTTAGGTTACTGTTTGGCGCCGGTGTGGCATTTTCGCAAAGATTATATTCGTTCAAGCCGTCAAACAGGCATTCCAATGGGTCTGTGGGGGTTGGACGTTGTCGGACTTTGCCCTTGAGGGGTGGCCAGCAATCATCAAACCTTTTGTGAATCATACCATTCACTTCGGTTACATGGTCGGAGTCTGTACCATTTGGTACGCTGTCTACTACCTGGGCCTCAGGGACCTGATGGCTAGGTGGGCCAGAGAGCCCACCAGTAATCATGGTCCAGAGGCCCATGCTTTAGCCGATGTTGTCGTATCCCGTCAGGAAGATTCACCAGACAGCAACCCAGCACCGGGGCCTGCGCCCGAACCTGTTCTCGAGGCCGAGGCGGTATCGCCCGAATTAAGATCCGTTATTCAGCAAGAAGTCTCACCAGAAGCCTTACGTAGGGCATTAGCATCCGCACTTCAGTTCAAAGTGCAGGAGGAAGTTACGCCTGAGAGGTTGGCTACCGCCTTTAAATGGGCATTGGGGTCTAAAGTGTCCGAACTGCTCACCCTGTCGAACCTAACCACTGCTCTGCGAGATGCAATCAGTGCTAAAGTGGAGGCGCAATTGACGGATGCGAGGTTATCTGCGGCTTTTGAGACTGCCCTTTCTGCCAAGGTTGACGAGCAGCTCTCGCCTGACGGTTTGCGTGGAACCCTGCGAGTAGTACTTAGCACCACGGTTCAAGAGGAACTGACTACCCAACGCTTAGTTGATGCATTGGATTCGGCTATTGGTTCTAAAATCGACAAGGGACTATCCCCTGAAGGTTTAGCGGGAGCCCTCAAAGATGAGTTTGGCTGGCAAGTCAAAGAGGAGCTTACGGAGGAAAGATTGGCTCGTGTCATGGACTCGGTAATAGCCGCGTGTGTGCGTGATCACCTATCCAAGGGACCTCCCGCCGCCATCCCTGAATTGCCCTTGAGCGGGAAAGTACAAGAAGAGGTCCGTGAAGGGGATTCCGCTCTCGCACTTAAATCCCTTATTGTATCGGGAGATCAAGGGAAACCTAGGCAGGAACCGGTTGAAGGTGCCACCACATCTACTGTTGGCAGTGCTGACTATCCCGAAGGTTCTAGCACTCTGACTGCTAGCTTAAGTATTCATGCTACTCCTCCTGGAGCCGGGAGTGGCGGTTCTGGTGAAAGTCTTTCCGATGGAAGACAATGTGCAGACGTCGACCAGGAACCCAGACCCTCAGCCTCTACAACCGATTCCCAGGTTTCTGTCACCCCTCCGTCTGGTGTAACGCTTAATCCTCCTCCTTCTCAGAGTACGAGTGTGAGTCCTAGTCGCGGTGCTGCACGCAGAAGACAAGGGTCAGCCCATGAGACGGAATCCAGACCCCCAATCTCTTTTACAGATTACCGGGCTTCAGGAACCGATCTTTCTGGCCAGTCATCGGACTCTGATTCATCCGACAGGCAAGGAATCGTTGGTGTGGACGTAGATGATGAAGCTGAAGGCCCGCCGAACAGTGGAGGGCAAAGGCCTGCCAGCGAGGCAACTGAATCACTTCCGGATAATAGCGAGCCGGAAGATGCTACATTGGCGTTAGAGCTGCAAGAGCTATTGCTTGAAGAGTAGGAATCGGGATGAGAGAATGGGGTTCAGCATATTCACATCAGACTATACCTGTCATAAAATATACTGGAGCCCTTATTCTTTCAATATCGTCCGCACTTTCCAAGATATATACAAACTTGACTACCAAGGAAACCTTTCTTCAACTTCGGCCAAGTCCCCCACATCCATTCCATCGAGACTTCCTTCCCAACAAGACCCTAAAACTGGTGAAAGTTGTGTCCCTTCAAGTTCATAAACCTTTTCAATAGGATGCTCTTGGCGTGAAACCCTTCTGGATACCATTGCCGGAGAAATCTACCATCCGAAACGTGAAACCTATTCAAAGAACTACCTTGCCACCAGCCCACACTAAACAACCTCCCTCTATAACTCAGTTTATATTAAAAAAATCCTGGACAAAGTTCAGAAAGGTACCAGTAGGCCTTCAGTAATTATAGATTTTTTGTTTTATTTTTTAAATTAATTTTGCGTCACTGTGTGAATAAAAAGGAAAGGGGGAGCTATGAGCACGAGTAAATATTTTGTAGTTTCTAATAAAATGAGTCCTTCTGATGGTACATTTTCGCCTAGCGTTGGTTAGGGGGCCTCTGGGGCCCCGAAAGACCTAGGCTCCAGCCTAAATTCCGCACCCCGGCCGGCTGACCTGGGCGGGGCAGGACCTTATTCGTCCGTTTCCCCACCCCATCTCCCGGGCAGGGCCCTACCCCGATCCTGCACCCGACTGGCCCCCGTCAATTTTTGATGGGAAAGATATCATACCGGGCCCTATCCAGCGAATGTGTGGAATAGGGCCCGGGTCGTGGTGGGGACAATCGGCAAAATACACCCCCCCTCCGCGGGGCCCGGGTAAGGGCGGGGCCTCACAGGGCAAATCCCGCCCCGCCTGAAACCTACTCTCACCAAAAATGGTATTCTAAAGGTACCCCCCCCTATTTTCCATTGTATTGGGAAGGTTTTCTCTTCCATTAATTCCTTGCCTCTTTTGCGCCTATATTTGTGCTTTCCACACTTTTCCATCCCTGGACACCCCAGATACCTGATCGCCTGTTTGGTGCGAATGGACCGAGGTTCAACCAGGGTTCCGAATAGTCCGACCGGTCAAGTCTTGGAGGCGGGACCGGGCTGGCCAGTCCTGGTGATGGCGATGACAGGACCCGACTAACTTGGGTGGTCCGGTCCGGTTTGAACTGGTCCCAGACCAGTCTTTATAAAAGATCGCATGAGTCTGAATGGCACCAAGCCCAACACTTGCTAAGAATAGAAGTATAGCGATACTAGGATCTTAAAGTCGCTTATCACGCTATGAATCAACAGCCTCTCAATACAAGTTGATAGAATATCCTGGAGAGGATAATATGCGGTGGAAATACGATTACCTGATGGATAAGTCGCATCCAATACCGGTATTATGGCATATGGTCATGTAATATCACTTATTTAGTGAACCAAAAATAGTTCGATACTCAAGAACCTATTTTCACCACCCCTAATCTAAGCGAGGCCCTATCTCTACCATATAATTCATGGAAACAATAAGTTTAATTAAGAAAGGCTTTATTTGAACGTAATATATAGTGATAAAAATAGCATATCCTATTGCTTGGCAGGC
>Ga0307509_10007419_pt1 | contig 14333 bp, 10 predicted proteins | sample 10_EM_MG_FD_202245 | JGI IMG/M metagenome (GOLD analysis project Ga0307509, IMG submission 202245) | Populus trichocarpa ectomycorrhiza microbial communities from riparian zone in the Pacific Northwest, United States - 10_EM | ecosystem: Host-associated > Plants > Roots > Unclassified | place... | reverse complement strand
GAGAAAGAGTAGTGATGCACGGCATTGCTTGGTAATTAAGCATGCTTTCTTCATTCACCTAACTTCTGACATAATTGCTGCCATCATATGGGATCTGAATTGAATCACAAACAAAGTTTGACAATTTATGTCATGGAGTTCAATATTTTGCTACTTCTCTTCCCATAATTACAGGAGAATTTCGACCCAAATTGTGTTTTCATACATCATTACAACGTACTAGGGTTGTTAAACCTGTTCCAGCTAGACATGTTAGTTAACTGGTGTTTTGTCAATTCAGGATTTAGCCTGGGTTTAGTTTTAAAATATATTAGATTGGATTTGACTTGGCTAACACATGGATAGTTTAATCAAGATTCAATTTTATTTTTTTAAAAGAAATTTAAAATAACATCGTTTTAGATTTTTTTTTAAAATAAATCTTGAAGCCATGGATAGCCTTGTACCGAAACACATGTTTAATAACTTTGAGTATAATACTACGTATGTATATAACAATTAGAACAATGGGAATCAAAATACTGAATGATTGATCTACCTGAATTTAAATCTATATATTTAATACGGGAAATTGTCGCATCAATAATAACTTATTTCTCACAAGTGACAGCAACAAACGAAGCATTGCATCAATTAATTAATAGGGATTCATTAATTAAATCCAACACGAAGCTTCGTCAATGTTGTAGACTTCCACAATTACAGGCACATACACCGATTACCATTTGCTTGTATGTTTCATACAAACGTAGTCGTGACAAAAACATGCATTGTAGCACGTTTCAATCATGACTTGTCACAATAATGGCTGAACGATTGAGATGTGAGAGATCCCACTAAAGAATTGAAAAAGAATTTGATTGTAAGGAAGATAGGGAGGCTTAATTGCATGTTCAACAATTCAAAACCTAATCTTATCACCTTTTAAATTATTGTTTTCTCACATTACAAATATGTTGTCCACTCACTTCTCATCCCATCCCAAGATTTTGTAGCGCTTGTTACTGTTTAATCTCTCAAGGAGAGCAATGGAGGAAGCGCTAGTTCTGTACCCTTCACCACCTATTGGCCACTTGGTTTCTATGGTGGAGCTAGGAAAACTTTTACTCACTCGTAGACCATCTCTCTCCATTCATATTCTCATTGCTGCATCACCCTATGTTGCAGGCAAGGCTGATAAATACATGGCTACTGTTTCCGCCAATGTTCCTTCCATCGATTTCCATCATCTCCCCATTGTTACACCAGTTTCCACCAATATAACCCACCATGAAGAACTCACTTTGGAGGTCCTTCGCCTTAGCAAACCACATGTTCATGAAGAGCTCCTCAACATATCCAAAAGGTATAAAATTCATGGCCTTGTTATGGACTTCTTTTGCACCTCGGGTCTATCTGTGGCCACTGAACTTGACATCCCTAGTTACTTTTTCCTCACTTCTGGTGCTTGTTTTCTCGCCTTTTTCCTTTACCTCCCTACCCTTCACCAAAAAACCTCCAAAAGTTTCAAAGATATGAAAGATCACTACCTTGATATTCCTGGCTTGCCACCACTTCTTGCTAGTGATTTGCCAAACCCTTTTCTTGACCGGGACAATCAGGCTTATCAACACTTTCTTGATTTTGCCACTCAGTTCCCTCAAGCATCAGGAATTATGATCAACACATTTGAATTGCTGGAGTCCAGGGTTGTTAAGGCGATATCAGATGGGCTCTGTGTGCCTAATAATCGCACACCGCCAATTTCTTGCATTGGTCCATTGATTGTAGCTGATGACAAAAGAGGTGGTAGCGGCAAGAGTAGCCCCGAAGATGTGCACGAGTGTTTATCTTGGCTTGATTCCCAACCAAGCCAAAGTGTTGTGTTTCTTTGTTTTGGTAGCTTGGGGCTATTCACCAAGGAACAGTTATGGGAAATAGCTACTGGGTTGGAAAACAGTGGTCAGCGGTTCTTGTGGGTGGTTCGGAACCCACCTTCTCATAATCTAAAGGTAGCCATCAAAGAACAGGGAGACCCTGATTTGGATTCTTTGCTGCCTGAAGGTTTCTTGGAACGAACTAAGGAGAGGGGATATGTGGTGAAGTCATGGGCACCACAAGTGGCAATTGTGAATCACAGTTCAGTAGGTGGATTTGTGACTCATTGTGGGTGGAATTCTACACTTGAAGCAGTCTATGCTGGTTTACCAATGGTGGCTTGGCCATTGTATGCAGAGCAAAGGCTGAATAGGGTAGTGTTAGTGGAGGAAATGAAGCTTGCTTTGTCAATGAACGAGTCTGAAGATGGATTTGTGAGTGCTGATGAGGTGGAGAAGAAGGTTAGAGGATTAATGGAGTCCAAGGAAGGTAAAATGATTAGGGAAAGAGCTCTTGCTATGAAGAATGAAGCCAAGGCTGCACTAAGTGAAGGTGGTTCTTCTCATGTTGCTTTGTCCAAGCTTCTTGAGTCATGGAGTCATGAAAAATGACTTGAGCCTGCTTGTCTCCTTGGCCTGTTCTACCTTGGATTCTTAGGTGGGATTGTGCAACCTTATCTTTTGTCTGTGTACCTTCTCGAAATTAATGTATCAATGATGTATTTTGTAAGAAAATAACACTACCATCAGACATAGAATTGATATTCTTATGAATCATTATGTTTGTATCCACCAACCTATTTTAAAAAAGAATTTCATCCCCAAACTCAATCATAATCCTAATACTTGTATCAATTTTAATTATTCTTGGTTTTTTTAAAAAAACAATCAAAGGATTAAATAGCTAGGATGGTAAGCATGGTTTAAATTTGAAAGAAAGACAGGAAAAAAGTTTTTATAATGAAAATTGTCGGTGAAATCCTTAAAAACATGGACAATTAATCTTCATCCAAGCAAACCTCAAATTAAGAAACAACCATACCCGGAGGAGAAGTTACTAGCCGAGACTTATTTTCCATTTCATTCTAATAGTATAATTACTAATTTGTTTTTTTTTTAAAGCAATGAACTAAGTTTCGGGAAAAAGATTGTCTTTTTCCCCATGGTACAATTGTCGTAACATATTGCATGGAGGTTATAATTGTCATTAATACATAGTGCAATTACAATTTAGCCTTAGAATAAATAATTCTAATGCTTTTGAATCATGGGTGTTTTTGTCCATTTATCTTTTTAAAATAATGCAATTATTTTGGTCCTATTGAAAACAAACAATACAACTCTCTCCTAAAAGCTTTTTGATCATTTTATATTAGTTTTATTGTAGATTCAGAGGTTGCATAGGATTAACATTGTAATAATAATATATTTAATATTATTTTAAAAAAACTTACTGGCACACTTCAGCATGCTGATAGCCCCCACGTAGCCCCCACGTAGTTCAAGTAGCACATGTGGAGCTGTCCAGCCACCAAACTCCATCTTTGAAGGGCGGTGTTTGGAAAATCTCGGAACCCTCTACATAATGGTGAGTCGTGTGTATCATAATCACTGCTAGTTTGACATCGACGATCGTTTCTTTTTTTCTTCTTCTTTCTCCTCCTCAAATTTTGCGTTAGCTCCTGCATAATTTCAGAACAACCCCTTCAATTGTTTTTTTCTTCACATTTGGTCCTGATGCTTTTGATTACTATTTTTTTATTTTAGAATAAGGTATAAGATTATAAATTATTTTCAATTTTACCCCTACTATTTTTTAATTTATAAATAATCTTTCAAATTAAAAATATTTTTCAATTTCACCCCTACCATTTTTAAATATATAAATAATATATCAAATTAAAAAATATTTTTCAATTTCATTCCCTATGATTTTTTAAATTTTTTAAATTTGGTCCTTATTCTTTTAATTGTTACTTATTTTGTTTGGCATCATTTTTAAAATTGTTTATTTTTTTAATTTCATCCTTCTTAGGTTTTTTTCTATCAAATTTTATCATCATTCTTTTTGTTGCTATTTGTTGGCTTTTGCATGTTTTTTTTATTGATAATTTTCACCGATTTCATCCTTCAAAATTAAATTTGTTGAGAATTAAGCTTTTTGATTTAACCTGGGTCCAATATTTCACGAGTTGTGAGTTTTAGAGACCAGATCAAGTTTAAAAGGTTCGTCCGGGTTTGCTTGTTTTTTTTTTCTTTTTTTTTGGAGATTTTTTTATCTTAATTTCTTTTTTTGTTTTGTTCTGTTATTTTTTGAGGTTTGCCTACTATTTGTTTCAATTTCACTCCCTATTATTTTTTAATATATGAATAATCTATGAAATTATATTTTTTTTTCAATTTAACACCCCTATGATTTTTTTATATTTTAAATTTAGTTTTCATTCTTTTAATTGCTATTTATTTTTTTGGTTTCATTTTTAATTTTTTTTTTAATTTCATTCTTCTTGGGTTTTTCTCTATTAAATTTTTTCTCGATTTTTTTCTTTGCTCTTTTTTAGCTTTGCAAGTTTTTTAATAATATTTTTTACTGATTTTATCATTCAAAATTAAATTGGTTGATGATTGAGTTTCTTAGTTGAATCCGGATCCGAAATTTTACGGGTTGCGACTTTTAGAGACTAGATCAAGTTTACGAGATTTTCCTAGGTTTGTTTGTTTGTTTTTCATTTTTTGATGATGTTTTCTTATATTTTTAATACAATGATTGAGTGAATTTCTCATGTAAATCATACAAAATGAAATAAAAAACACACAATATTTAATTGATTAGTATACAAAATTCTCATGGTCCAACTTTTCAATGAGACTTTGCGATCAATGCCTTATAATCTATATATATTGGCTGTCAACCTTTTTAAATTAAAAACTTGTTCATCCACGGAATCAATCATAATTAATTCTAACTTGGGCAAAGATCACACTTTTCAATGAGACTTTGCGATCAATATTGCCTTGTATATTGGCTATCAACCTTTTTAAATTAAAAACTTGTTCAATATCCACGGAATCAATCATAATTAATTCCGGCAGTACAACTTTGAATGAATATCTATGAAAGTGAAATATTGGTTTATTAATTCATCGTTATATATACTTTTCAATGATGCATTTATACCAAAACTAATTCTCTGTTTGGATATTGAAGAGATGTAATTTGGGTTATCATCATCATCATCAATGGTGAAATCATGGGCTGCTTCTATAGGGTTGTTCAAATACCACGACAGGTCGTCTGCCAATTAATTATCATCATATTTGTATCCTAACACTTGCATCAATTTTAATTATTTTTGGTTAAAGAAACAATTAAAGGATTAAATAGCTAGAATGGTTTAGGATTGAAAGGACATGAAAAAAGTTTTTATAACAACATGATATGAAAATTATGATTTCAATTTCTAAACGGTAGAACCTTTAAAAACAATGGTGATCTAAGCAAACCTCTAACGCAAACAAATGCACTTCTAAAAAAACTAGTACAGTTAAATCTAGAACAGTTTGGGTTGAATAAAAAATCAGGGAATGAATTAATTTTGTCTAACTTGATTAAAAATATGTGCGGACCTGAATAATTAGACCCGAAACATTATATCTGAAAAAAATAAAAATATTAATTCCCAATCAATCAAATATTAAATAATAAAATTGAAAAAATAATTTCAATTATACAAAAGGATTCAAAATAAAAAAATAGAAATTAAAAAAATAAAGATCAAAATCGTAATAGAAAATAAATTTATATTTTATTGAAGATTAAATTGAAAAAAAAAAACAATCAAAAGAATGAAGTTCAAAATTAACTTGAAAAATAAAACAATTTTTTTATTGAAAGGTGAAATTGAAAAGAAAAATAACTTTAAATAAAGGAAACAAAAATCAAAAGAATGAGGATAAAAAATAATATACCATAAATTTGGATTGAAGGATGAAATTCAAAAGAAATAAAACTTTTACAAAAAAGACAAGAAAAAAATTTAGAAATCAAAAAAATAAATACCAAATTAGAAAAAATAATACAAAACCAATTAGGATTAAAGCATGGAATAAAAACAAATAAAATATTTACAAAAGGTATAAGAAAAAAATAAAAAACAAAAGAATAAGGATTGAGTTTTAAATACCAACAACAAAGAGGACCAAATATCTACCATTGTAGTGGGGAAGAGAGAAAAGAACAGGATGAAGAAAAAATAGCCCCACCAACAATAAATTGGTCGCCCAACGCTAACACACGTCACCTCAAAAGAAAGAGAACAAGATAGAGCTTCCAATAATATGGCAGAAAAGGGCATTTTTGGCCGCCGATGGGCACCGCAAGCTAGCGCGTGCAATAAATTTTATTTTTTTCTTTGTTAATAGACCTAAAAAAATTTCTGTGAAAAGAAAAAAATATCCCTTGAGGCTAGTTATATTTTTCTATCTTTCAAGGGCACTTTGGTCGTTTCACTGTGTTTCCCAATGATGTTTTGGTCATTTCACTGTGCAATTGAAATAGAAAAAACTTATATGCCTGCGATCAATTTGATAATAACTAATGAACCTTGTAAAAAAACTTTGATAAAACCATAAAAATACTATTCCAATGAACAATGTTTTCACTCACTTGCTGCAAAATTTTTCATACCTAGTTTAACTTCTATTAACATTACTAGATTTAAAGTTTTACCGATGAAAATTTCTGTCGTATTTACACTACCAGTCTGTCAGTACGTATGTTACCTATAGAATCACATACGAAAATAGTCCGTAGAAAAAACTCTCGTCGGTAATTTATGGACTATCGATGAGTCTGTCGGTAATAAACTTCTGATTACTAGATTGAAAACTACACACAATGTCACCGTACTGCGACACCATGTTATACAATTCTTCACCTGAAAAAGCAGTGGTGCAATATCCTTTTCAACTCTGCCAACAAAGAAGTTCTTTCTGTTCTTTCAAAACCTGTGATCTGTTGACAAGAACCGTTGGTGGCAATAAAGAATATACATTTTACCGTCGTTTGTTAGCGTGAATGCATTGTTATTTTTCATACAATATGAACATGATAGTTTTCCATACGTGATCCAAATACAAACCATTCCATAAGCTAGAAAATCATTGATAATCCACATCAAAGTTACTTTCATTAGAAAATTTTGTTTTCTCGATACTTCATAAGTCAAAGCCCTGAATGACCACAACTGCTTCAACTCATCAATCAACAGTTGAAAAAAAATATCTATATTCTGACTTAGGCTATTAGGATCGAGTATGACCATAGATAAAAACATGAACTCCAACTTTATACATATCCTCAGTGGCAAGTTGTAAACTGTGAGTATCATCGACTAACAAGAATAAGAAACAACAAATGACCTAAATGGATTGAATCCGTTTGAACATAACCCAATATGCACGTTTCTTATCTCCATTAAAAACTGAGGATGCACACTGTTAAAGTATTTCTAAGCTTCACCATCGAAAGAGTGCACTATCACTCTATCCATCGCATCATGTAATTGATATCATGTCATGTGCTCAACAATCTTTGGTGACATAAATAACCTATGTAGTTTAGGTGTAATTGAGAAGTATCTAAGTTTTCTGTGTGCGATAAGAGACCTTCCTATGCCAGTCATGGGTTTACAACAAAAATGCCTACATGTTCTACACTCGGTCAACTCTGCATTTTCAAGATAGTAAAACTTGCACAAGTTTGGATACATGTCAATTTTCTAGTATCCTAGATCAAGGGGTTTCATCATGGACTTAGCATCATAAAAGTTCTTTTTCAGCCTTTTCCCTTTAGGTAAAATGCTTCTTGGTCATTCGACAATTCTGTCATAACCGACTTTACCCAACCCATGATCTGACTTGATGTTGAACACCTGTGCAACGACAAATAATTTACTGTGATTTATGCAACCAACCCATAATCGTTCATCATAAAAACCTGGCTGTGTTTGCATTGGGTTCTTCATATACGATTGAACATTAACCAACATGAATCTGATTCATTCTTATTGCATCGATAACTATATTCTTATAAGGATTGTTATTGTCATCTACAACTCCATGCACGTTGCTAGAACTAAAAGTTGACCCAACCATCATTTCTACCATGATATCGTGAGGAACATATGGTTCTCCGTATGCATACCAACACATGTATTTCTCCATGAACCTTTTTTTGTAGAAGATACATCGTTACAACATTTGGAAAGAGAAACTTTTTATTTTTACACCTCTTGCATGTACGTCTAATACCCCCTCCACTAATATTTCTTGGATTAGATAATGTATAATTAATAAAATCCTGAATTCCATTACAATACTGCCCACCAATATCTGCCATAAAAGGGCCAAGCCATAAGAGATGATAATTCACCCTCTGCAATCCTTGGGGTGAATCTCTATACATTCATGAACGATCATCCATTACTTATATAAAACCTATATAAAATAATGATGACAACATGTATTAATTAACTACATTAACTAAATAATTTGTAAAAATATTGATTTAGCTCAAACTTATTCAATCTATTTTAGTAGTACTCTTAATTAGTTATTAATTATCTACATAAATTTAAATTTCAACTCGACAGTAAAATTGACAAAATATAAAATGGACCCGTTAAATAAGTCATTTACAAAAAAATATAATTTTATAAAATCTAAAACAAACCCTAACATGTACAAATCATAAATCTATACAACAAATTTGTATGAGAAAAAAACTATAAAATAACTAAACACCCAAACAAAATACATATACTATAAAAAATATGCAAAAAAAAAAACATTTTAAAATTGAGTTCAAATTAAAAAAAAATGTAGATTTACTTAAAAGTAGAAAATTCTCAATAAAATTTGAATAAAAATATAGATGTTGATAAACTGAGTGTTGTGATGGCCAAATTTGTTATAGGAGGTTGAATTATATTGAGATGGGAAGTGGGGGGGGTTGTTTGTTCCAAAAAAAAATATACATAAGAAAGAAGGAAACATGAGGAAGGGGGAGAGGAGGGTCGATCACCAGGTCATAAATTAAATATCACTAACTGCATTACCGACCAAATTATTTTGTCAATAACTCCATCAGTCATGTTGTTAGTAAAAATATCACATCACCATATGATTTTTTTTTTTGAATCTCATTATAACACTCTTCGTCATTCCCTCGGTAAATACCAACAAAATGTTTTTGTCAGTGTTTACCAATGGATGCAAGGATGAAAAACTTTATCGGTAAATATTATCGTAATATATTAACAAATTTTTTTTGTTAGTGTTTTTATTTATATTTGTAAATTTTCTGGTAGTGTAATATTATCTTATTCTAAGATTTAAACTATGAACACAATATTTTCTATGTCAATGAACAGATTGAAATTAAGGCAAGCTTGGTAGGAGATGTGTTTAGCTTCAATAATTATGAAAGAAAAACAAATAAAAAAATAAAAAAATAGTAATCCATTTAAGTGCTAGCTTATTCTAGTCCCCCCTATCCCCTCCTTGTCTATAAAATTCTACAGAGAAACACAGAGGAAACTCGGCAGGGAGCTCAGCTAGACAGCCATGGATGAGGCAGTAGTTCTCTACCCATCACCAACCATCGGGCACTTGATATCTTTGGTGGAGCTAGGCAAACACTTGCTCACCCACCAACCCTCCCTCTCCATTCACATACTCATGCCCACAGAACCATACAAGGCTGGCAAAATGGATACTTACGTATCCTCCATCTCTGGCACCTTTCCTTCCATCAAATTCCACCATCTTCCCACTGTCACCCTCTCTACCACCTCCGCAACCCACCACGAAACCTTCATTTTTGAGGTCCTCCGTTTGAGTAAACCTCTTGTGCATGAACAACTCCTCTCCATCTCCAAAAACTATACCATTTGTGGAATTATTATAGACTTCCTTGCCACTTCTGCTCTCTCTTTGGCTACAGAAGAACTCAACATCCCTGCTTATATTTACATCACTTCTTGTGCTTCATTTCTTGCTTCTTATCTTTATCTCCCTACCCTTCATCAAAAGACTACCAAAAGTTTCAGAGACATAAAAGAGTTCCATGATATTCCTGGTTTGCCACCAATCCGTAGCACTGACATGGTCAAGCCATTTCTTGATCGTGAAGATGATGCCTACATAAACTTTCTTGATTTTGCCATTCAAACACCAGAAGCCAAAGGAATTATCATCAACACTTTTGAACTTTTGGAGTCCAAAGTTATCAAGACAATATCAGATGGACTCTGTGTGCCTAATAATCGCACACCGCCACTTTTCTGTGTTGGTCCGTTGATTCTAGCTGAAGGGCAAAGAGCAGGAGGTGGAAGCAAGAGTAGTTCTGATGATGCTGTGCCTGATGAGTGTATAACTTGGCTTGATTCCCAACCAAGCCAAAGTGTTGTGTTTCTTTGTTTTGGTAGCCTGGGGCTATTCACCAAGGAGCAATTAAGGGAGATAGCTATTGGGTTGGAAAAAAGTGGCCAAAGGTTCTTGTGGGTGGTTCGTAATCCACCTGCCAATGATCTTGGTGTAGCCATCAAAGCACAGAGAGATCCTGATTTGGATTCTTTGTTTCCTGATGGTTTCTTGGAACGCACCAAAGAGAGGGGACTAGTGGTGAAGTTATGGGCACCTCAAGTAAAAATTCTGAATCACAGTTCAATAGGTGGATTTGTGACTCATTGTGGGTGGAATTCTACACTTGAGGCAGTGTGTGCTGGTGTGCCAATGGTGGCTTGGCCATTGTATGCAGAGCAAAGGCTGAATAGGGTGGTGTTAGTGGAGGAAATGAAGCTTGCTTTGTCAATGAATGAGTCTGAAGATGGATTTGTGAGCGCAGGTGAGGTGGAGACGAAGGTTAGAGGATTGATGGAGTCTGAGGAAGGTGAACTGATTAGGGAGAGAGCTATTGCTATGAAGAATGCAGCCAAGGCTGCAACGGATGAAGGTGGTTCTTCTTATACAGCCTTTTCCATGCTCATTGAATCATGGAAGCATGGAAAATAAAATTTACTTAGAACTGATATAATATATCGGCTGTCATGACCATCTAGTTGCTGTATTGGTTTTCTGGTTTTGCTTGTAATACCATCACATGTTATGGTGCTGTTTTGCTTAGCTTTATTGCTTCATGAATAAAACAAGAATGTTTACCACGGTAGGATTCTTCATGAGAGTTCAATCAGGTATGCCAAATAGTTAAAAGGAAATTTTCTTAATTATTGATATGATTAGCCAAAACTGAAATTCAATCAACTATTAATTTGCTATATCTTAAGAACTTCACTAAGAAAAAATTAAAAATTTAAAACTTGTTTCGAGTTAATTTTTAATTTAATTTTTTTTATAATAATTTAATTAAATCTATTTGAATATTTATGATTCAATTGGTCTAATTAAACTCATATAAATATTAAGTTAACAATAATATTTTTTTTAAAAAAAATTAAATTAAATAGTTTAAATAAAAAATATTGATTTGAGTTCATTTAATAACTCGAGCTCTCTTCCTATGAGACCGAGGTGGTGGTGGGCTACCATATTAGCTAGGTTGTTGAGGAAGATAGGAAAGTTTAATGATATAAATGCTTGTGCGTCCATAATAGTCAACTCAGTTACATTATTTAAGGGTTTCTTGTGCTCATTGCGGGCTACCCCTCTTGGCTTGCTGAGGAACATATTCAAAGTTTTGGAAGTGAAAATGGTCTGTGGAGTGATGATACTGCTGGTGGTAATGGTAGAGTGTTCATGGGAGCAAGAAACCTAACCACCTTGACTTAGTGTTTGAAGTTTTCAATATTTTTTATTTTTATTTTTACTATTTTAACGTTTGAATTTCCAAAGTTCTTTTAATTAAATGCTCTTGTTAGATTTTATTAATAATGTATGTACTATTGCGACCATTAAAATGGATACATGACATGTTGATATGTCAAGCTGTGCTTAATATTTTAAAATTTTTGAGTCTTTATACGTTCATAATTTTATCAACTAAGTGCTTCTAAATTTATATAGTTAACGAATATTCACTTCACGTAAAAAATAAGTAAAATAATAAATAATAAATAATGATTTTGACATCACAACAAGTTCTAGCACTTGACAATAGCATCTTAATGCCTGAATTGTCAGAAAGCCAGCTGACTTGGCTCTTTTTTCATGATGCCATGGCTCCACCTTTCGTAGCAATTGCTCCCTCTGATCATTCTACCTTCCTCGGAATCCATCACCATTCTAGCTTTTTACTCCACCACCTCATCGGTACTTCCAAAATTCATTACAGGGTGGTTGGGGGTTAGGAGTTCGGTGATTTTTTATTTTTAAAATATTTTTTTGGTTTAAAAATATATTAAAATAATATTTTTTATTTTTAATATAATATATAAAAATAATTTTTTAAAAAAATAATTTTAATTTTAAATCTTTTTAAAAAAGCTTTTAAAAAACAAATAACAAATAATTGATTCGTAATCATTCATTGACAGAGCAAGCTTCATTTCCCCCGCTAACAATTCCCTGTTCAGCCTTTGTCCTGCATACGATGGCCAAGTCACCATTGGCACACACTGCTTCAGGTATAGAACTCCACCCACAATGTGTCACAAATCCACCGGCCGAACTGTGATTCAAGATTTCCACTTGTGGTGCTCATAACTTCACTGCTAGCTAGTCCCCTCTCTTTAGTATGTTCCAAGAAGCCTTCAGGAAGCAAAGAATGCAAATCAGGGTCTGCCTGTCCTGTGATTATTAGTAGCTGCATGGATTGCGCACCACCCACTTTGGCCACTTTTTTCCAATCCAATAGCTATTTCCCTTAACTGCTCCATAGTGAACAGCCCCAAGCTACCAAAACAAAGAAACACAACACTTTGGTTTGGTTGGGAGTCTAGCCAAGTTAAACACTCAGGCACATCATCATCAAGACTGGTCTTGCCGCTACCACCCCTTTTGGCATCAACTATAGTCAATGGACCGATGCAAGAAATTGGTGGTGTGCGATTATGAGGCACACGGAGTGCTTCTGATATTGCCTTAACAGCTTTGGACTCTAGCAATTCAAATGTATTGATCATAATCCTTGCTACTTGAGGGAATTGAGAGGCAACATCAAGAAAGTATACAGGCCTTGTTGTCTCTCGGTCAAGAAAAGGCTTTGACACATCAGTGGCAAGGATTGGTGGCAAGCTAGGAATATCAAGAAATTCTTTCATGTGTCTGAAACTCTGTATAAGCTTGATGAAGGGTACGTAGGGAAGTAGAGAAAAAAGGCAAGAAAGCAAGCAGAAGATGTAATGAAAAAGTAACTAGGGATGTCAAGTTCAGCTGCTACACAAAGACCAGAAGTGCAAATGAAGTCCATAATAAGGCCATGAGTTTTGTACCTTAATTTTCGATATGTTGAGGAGTTGTTGATGAACATAGTGGTTGCTAAGGCGAAGGATCTCTAAAGTGAGTTCTTCATGGTGGGTTACAGTGGTGGAAACTGGGGTAACAGGGGGTAGATGATGGAATTTGATGGAAGGAAAGGTGGCAGAAACAGTGACGATGTATGTATCAGTTTTGCCTGCAATATAGGGTGCTATAGCGATGAGAAAGTGAATAGAAAGGGAAGACTAAACCTAACAAACCCCTTAAACAGTGGCGATGTATGCATCAACCTCCCTGTTGAGGTCCTCAAGGGAAAGGACAACATAAACACCAATGAAATGGAGGGTGGGAACCACCTTAGTAAAGTGGACAACAAAGTTTGCTGTATCATACGAGGTAATAATTTTGTATCTTAATTATTTGTTTTTTATTTAATTAAATTTTTTTTAATTTAATTAGAATTTTAGTGTTTAGAAGCCAAGCACTAAAACTAGATGGATTATATTAGTTAATTTTTTTTAATTATGAATCATTTTATACAAATAATTTTAGAACTAATATAAATAGGGATGTCTAGTTTATTTTATAGAGATCAAAACTATTATTTAGAGTTAATAAAAATACCAGAAATGTTCTTTAAATTTCTCTACAGTTTGGTCTATAACTTTAAGGCTTGAGAACCCTAATTTTATCTTCATTATAATCTATATCAGATGGTATCAGAGCGGGTCAATATTCGGTTCGATAGCGAACCATGAAGATAATCATGGAGCAGTTGGTGGCAACCATCTCCATGATGGTGATTAAAGGATGCAAGCAGTTTGGAATTAGTTAAACCACCATTCATTAGTGATTTCAGCTTCGGAAGGGCAAATACAAACTAGGTTTGGCGACATCAATACTAGAGTTGATGACCTTATAACCAAGCTTGAGACATTAAGGTTGGACACAACACAACTGAGGAAAAAGAGAAGCACAAGCTGGGGATGACATCCATGACCAACCTGTTATTGAACTAGTTTGTTCAAAACTTCGTGGTCA
>Ga0307509_10007418_pt1 | contig 14334 bp, 11 predicted proteins | sample 10_EM_MG_FD_202245 | JGI IMG/M metagenome (GOLD analysis project Ga0307509, IMG submission 202245) | Populus trichocarpa ectomycorrhiza microbial communities from riparian zone in the Pacific Northwest, United States - 10_EM | ecosystem: Host-associated > Plants > Roots > Unclassified | place... | reverse complement strand
CCGGATTCCCGAGGCGCATCGCCCGCCCGAGGGCGCGACCTTTCAGCGAACCCAGGTCGTGGAGCTCGAGTTGCCGCCGGTGCGCAAGATCGCGAACCTGTCGGCCGTGCTGTTCGAGCGTGCCGACCCAGTTCCCAGGTCATGAGTCTCGAGCTGGTCGTCTTCACCGGGTTGCAGGCCTCCGGCAAGACGACGTTCTATCGAAAGCAGTTTGCAGCGACCCACGTCCACGTCAGCAAGGATCTATGGCCGAACGCTCGCAAGAAGGAAGAGCGCCAGCGGCGGCTGATCGGCGAGCACCTGCGGGCTGGACGATCGGTCGTCGTGGACAACACGAACCCGACGCCGGTCGAGCGCGAGCCGTTGCTTGCCATCGGGCGCGAGCTCGGCGCTCACGTCGTGAGCTATGCGTTCGTCACGACCGTCGAAGACGCACTCCGCAGGAATGCGACCCGTGAAGGAAGCGCGCGGATCGAGGACGTCGGGATCTATTCGGTTGCGAAACGTCTCGTGCTTCCGACTGAGGCCGAAGGATTTGACCGGCGTTTCGAAGTTCGCCTGTCCGACGACGGACTCGTCGTGACCACCGTTCCGCCCGTTTGAAGGCTGGACGTGCTGCCGCGGCCCGTGGGCCGTCGCGACAGAGCCTCGTGACAGAGCCTCGGACACGCCGCGCCCCACCTGGGCCATCCAGGGCCGAGCCTCGGACACCGCATGGGCCGTTGCGACGGACATGCCGCGCCCCACGTGGGCCATCGCGATCGAGATGCCGCGCCCGACGTGGGCCGTCGCGGGCGAGCCTCGGACACGCCGCGCCCCACGTGGGCCATCGCGGCCGAGCCTCGGACACGCCACGCCCCACGTGGGTCATCGCGGCCGAGCCTCGGACACGCCGCGCCCCACGTGGGCCATTGTGAGCCGAACGCCGGGCACGCCTCACGCGGGCCATCGCGAGCCGAACGCCGGACACGCCGCGCCCCACGTGGGCCATCGCGAGCCGAACGCCGGACACGCCGCGCCCCACGTGGGCCATCGCGAACGTATGTCGCATCATCCAGCGGCGCGGGTGGCCCTCCGGGGTCCTTGCACTCCACGACCGACCGACCGCAGATCGCGCGACGTCGACGCGCGCACGGCGTCGGAGCGATCGCGTTTCAGTGGGTCATCGAACGCAGAGGCGTCGTCGACGTTACCCGACCACGAACCGTCGAGCGCACCACGTCGGGTGCACTTGCGGGACCTCGTTCGAACGTTGTTCGAACGCGTTGCACGAGAAAGGTGCTCCTGACGCTCATGCACGCCTAACGGGCTCTGCCCGGACTCCTTCGTGCGCCAGCGTCGCGCGATCGGAGGAGCGTTCGATCGAGAAGGCAAGACCCCGGAGGGCATCGCGTCGCGGATCGTCTCGGCTGCAAGGCGCTATTCTGCGTCACCCGTGGAGATCGCTCAGCTCGAAGCCGCCGTGCGCGCGTCGTGGGATCGCGAAGCGATCGCGATCTACGCCGACCATCTCCAGGCGATCGGTGATCCCCGCGGCGAGCTCGTCGCGATCGATCTCCGGATCGACGAGGCCGGCGCCGACGCGGCGGTGGTCGCTCGCCGCAACGAGCTGATCGCCGAATGGTTCGGCGCCGACCTGCCGCCCGGCCTCGTCCGCTACGGCTTCGTCGATGTCGATGCGACGGGCGCGAAGAGCCATCACCAGCTCGACGCGGCGCTGACCGGCCCGGGAGCCGCCTTCGTCCGATCGATCGCGCTCGCCGGCGATCCCGCCCAGATCACCCGCGCCGTGTTCCTGCTCGGCGAGCGTCCGCATCCCTGGCTGACCTCGTTGACCATCAAGCAGTGGAGTGAACGCGCCACGCCAACCTGCGACGACCGCTTCACGCAGAGCCTCTTCGCGCACGCGCCGGCGCTCCGCTCGCTCGACCTCAGCGGCCGCCGCATCCTTGGCAACGCAGCGCACCCCACCCTCGAACGGCTCCACGTCACGGGCTTCGACGGCCTCGCCTCGCTCCTCGATCCCGATCAGCACTGGCCCCGCCTCGCGACGATCGATGCCGCGATTCACTGCCAGTACGCGACCGATCACGCGAACCCCTCGTTTGCGACCCTCGCGCGCTTCCTCGCGCCACCCTCGCTCCCCGCGCTCACCTCTCTCGATCTCTCGCGCAACGAGCCCGGCCACCTCGAGCCACGCTCGCTCGGCGGCTCGTTCGTCGCGTCGGCGTTCCTCGGCCGCTTCGCGAACCACCCGAGGCTCGCCACGGTGGCGCTGCCCGCGCTCCGCCACACCTATGCGGTCGAGGCCGTCGAACGCACGCTCGCCGAGCTACCGGCGATCCGCGAGGTCACGGTCTGGGCACCGAATCCACGCCCGCCGGTTCACCCGACCGCGACGATCCGCGAGATCCCGCTCGAGGTCGCGCCTCCGGGACCGAAGCGGCTCGCGTGACAAGCCGCGCTACGCCCCGTGGAAGGCCAGGCGCGCAAACAAAGAAGCCCGCCGGGTGGCGAGCTTCTTTTCGTAACTGCTCGCCGGGTGGCGAGCCTATTTGCCTAGAACGAGATCGCTACGAGCAGCCGCTCGTCGAGCCGCAGTTCGGGCACTTGTGGCAAGCGCCGTTGCGAACCATCAGCGTGCCGCACTCGTGGCACGGCGGAGCATCGGTCTCCTGGACCCACGCGCGCCCGGGGCTGTGATCGACCACTTCGACCGGGATCACGGCCTCCATGCCGGCTTTCACCTCGACCGAGATGAAGTCCTTCGACAGCAGCGGGACCTTCGGGAGGTCGAGCTGCGCGGCGCGCGCGGCGGGGTGACGATCGACGAGGCCCGGGCCCTCCGACGGGAAGCGGATGTTCAGCCAGCGGAACAGGTAATCCATGATCGACGTCGCGATCGGGATCTCCTGGTTGCCGGTGAAGCCGGACGGCTCGAACCGGGTGCCCTTGAACTTCTCGATCAGGACGGCGAGCGGGACGCCGTGCTGGAGCGCGAGCGAGATCGACGTGGCGAACGAATCCATCAGGCCGGCGATGACCGAGCCTTCCTTCGCCATGCGGACGAAGATTTCACCCGGCGAGCCATCCTGATAGAGGCCGACCGTGATGTAGCCCTCGTGGCCACCGATCGAGAACTTGTGCGTGAACGACGCGCGCTCGTCCGCCAGCTTGTAGCGGGTGGCCATCGGCGGGCCCGCCGCGCGGGTCTTGCGGGCGCGGAGGGCCTCGACGAGGCGGCGCTCCTCGGGCGCGAGCAGCTCGAGCGGATCGACGGTGATGGCGACCTTGGTGCCGTCCGACGTGGCCTGCGCCATGTTCGTCGAGAGCGGCTGGGTGCGCTTGCAGCCGTCGCGGTAGACGGCGATCGCCTTGAGGCCGAGCTTCCACGCCTGGATGTACGCGTCCTCGATGTCCTCGACCGTGCAGTCGGTCGGGAGGTTGACCGTCTTCGAGATCGCACCCGAGAGGAACGGCTGGACCGCCGACATCATCCGGATGTGACCCATGTAGTGGATCGAGCGGGTGCCGTTCGAGGAGCGGAACGCGCAGTCGAACACGGGGAGGTGCTCGTCCTTGAGGAACGGCGCGCCTTCGATCGTGTCGCGAGCGTTGACGTGATCGATGATCGCGTCGACTTCCTTCTCGGTATAGCCGAGGTGGGTGAGCGCCTCGGGGACCGTGTGGTTCACGATCTTGAGGAGGCCGCCACCGACGAGGCGCTTGTACTTGACGATCGCGATGTCGGGCTCGATGCCGGTCGTGTCGCAGTCCATGAGGAACGCGATCGTGCCGGTCGGCGCGAGCACCGTGGTCTGGCCGTTGCGGAAGCCGTACTTCTCGCCGACGACGATCGCGTCGTCCCACGCGTCTCGCGCGGCCTGGGTCAGCTCGGCCGGCACGTACTGCGGGTCGATCTTCTCGACGGCCTGGCGATGCTTGCGCATCACCTTGAGGAAGGGGGTCTCGTTCTCGGCGTAGCCGACGAACGGGCCGGTCGCGTCGGCCGAGATCTTGGCCGAGGTCCGGTAGGCCTCGCCGCACATGAGCGCGGTGATCGCGGCCGCGTAGGCGCGACCCGAGTCGCCGTCGTACGGGAGCGACCGCGACATGAGGAGCGCGCCGAGGTTCGCGTAGCCCAGGCCGAGCGGACGGAACGCGTAGGAGTTGTCGGCGATCCGCGGCGTCGGATACGCCGAGCTATCGACGATGATCTCCATCGCGGTGATAGTCGTGCGACACGCGCGGCGGAACGACTCGATGTCGAACTCACCGGCCGCGTTGCGGAACTTCATCAAGTTCAGCGACGCGAGGTTGCACGCCGAGTCGTCGAGGAACATGTACTCGGAGCACGGGTTCGACGCGTTGATCCGAGCCGTGTTGATGCACGGATGCCAGTCGTTGATGGTCGTGTCGTACTGCATGCCCGGGTCCCCACAGACCCATGCAGCGTCGGCCATCTTCCGCATCAGCGTGCGTGCACGCATCGTCTCGACGGGCTTGCCGTTGACGACCGACTTCGTCGACCAGTCACCATCGCGGGTCACCGCGTTCATGAAGTCGTCGGTGACGCGGACCGAATGGTTCGCGTTCTGGTAGTTGACCGAGTCGTATGCGCCGCCGACGACGTTGAAGCCGCCGTCGTAGCCCGCGTCGATCAGCGCCCACGCCTTCTTCTCCTCGATCGCCTTGCAATCGATGAAGTCGACGACGTCCGGGTGGTCGATGTTGAGGATCACCATCTTGGCCGCGCGGCGCGTCTTGCCGCCGCTCTTGATGGCGCCGGCGAACGCGTCGAAGCCGCGCATGAACGACACCGGGCCCGAGGCCGTGCCGCCGCCGTTGAGGAACTCGCGCGAGCTGCGCAAGCTCGACAGGTTCGAGCCGGTGCCCGAGCCGTACTTGAACAACATGCCTTCGGTCTTGGCGAGCCCGAGGATCGAGCTCATCGAGTCATCGACCGAGTTGATGAAGCAGGCCGAGCACTGCGGGTGCTCTTCGACGCCCACGTTGAACCAGACGGGCGAGTTGAACGCCATCTTCTGGTGCAGGAGGAGGTGGACGAGCTCGTCGCGGAACGCCCAGGCGTCCTGCTCCGACTTGAAGTACGCGTCGGTCTTGCCCCAGCCGTAGATCGTGTCGGCGACGCGCGCGACCATCTGACGGACCGAGTGCTCGCGCTGCGGCGTGCCGAGCGTGCCGCGGAAGTACTTCTGGACCACCACGTTCGTGGCGGTCTGCGACCAGGTCTTCGGGAACTCCACGCCGCGCTGTTCGAAGAACACCTTGCCGTCGGCGCCGGAGATCACCGCATCGCGGCGCTCCCACTCGACGGTCTCGAAAGGATCGACTCCCTGGCGCGTGAAGAAGCGCTCGAAGGTGAGCCCCGGTCGCTCGTCTTTGATGACGCGCGACGACTTCCGGGCTGACGTCCTTCCGGTTTGGTCCTGGCCAACGCCAGGGGCAACGGCAGCAGACTTCACGAGCATGACCCCTCCTGTTTCATTTCGCGGCTAGAGAATGGTGGCAACGAGTAGTGACAGACGTACGGCGGGTTCAGTGAAGGCGATAGGAAGCCCATTGGCAGATGCACCCATCTGCCTTGAACCACGACACTATCTATCTCCCCGAGTTCTGGTTTCGCCTTGGTCGTTTGCGGATGACTGCTCTAGCAGAGGCCTGTGACAGCGTGCGTCACCGAGTGTGATCCATGCGCGCGACTGCGGCGGAGCCCCTTTGTACTGAGGGCATAGTGCCTGGGCAAGAAAAAGTGCACTGTATTTGGGGTGTCGGACGGGAGCATGTCCTACATCTAGTGTGACAGGGTTTGAGATATCCACGTGGACTACTTGTGGATTGAGGGTGGATAGCGATTGAGGTCAGATCGGTTTCGTGAGGGATTTTCAGAGGTTGATATTCGCTGTGGATAAGCCTGTGGAAGATGAAAAAAGCCTGAATTGACGCGCCGAGTTACAGGGAGATCCCCACCTGAAAAAAATTGGCTTTCAGGTCCGGAATGAGGTGGAAAGGGGGGTTTTGGTGTAGCGCGTACACCGCCTCGTCACCGGAGGGTCACGTCCCGACGAGGACGGCGTGGATCCCACTAGAATCGCTGACGTTCTTCAGTCAGTGAAACCGACGCAGCTCGGCAGCGGCACGCGCACGGATCGCCGCGCTCGGATGGCTTTTCGATGTCTCTTCGAGCGCGTCTTTGACGGCATCGCCGAGGTCTTTCTGGAGAAACTCCTCGATCCGCGAATCACTGTCCGGGGTCGTGATGAAGCCGCGGATCGCGATCTTCACGAGCTCGGGATCCGATCGATAAGCGGGATCGAGGCGAATCGCGTCGCGGAACGACTTGATGCCGTCGGTCCACCACAGCTTCGCGAAGTAGATCTTGCCGGCGAGGAATGCGAGCTGCGCGCTCTCGGGATGCTGGCGACGCGCCTTCAAGACCACGTCGAGCGCTGGCTCGAGATCGCCGTTCGCGTAGAGATCGCTCGCGCGCGACAGCGCGGGCGCCACCGGATCTGTAGAGGAGGCATCGGCGTGGAGCTGCGCGCTGCCCGCGGCCGCGACTGGCTTCGCGGAAGAAGAGCCACCGCTCTTCGCGACCGCGATGAGGATGATGACGACCAGCGCGAGGCCGCCGCCGGCGAGCAGGAGCTGGTTGCGCGACAGCGGGATCCCGCGAAGCGGCAGGATCCGGGTCGGCGGCACGTCCTTCGTGTTGATTCGCGTCGGCGGAACGGTGCGCCGGCGCGTCGGCGGCACGCCATCAGGCGGCAGCGCGCCGAGCGCGAGATCGGTATGCGCCTGCGGATCGACGGCATTCGCCATGTCGTTCGCGGGATCAAAGGAGGGATCTGCAAGGCGCGTCGGACCGGAGCTCGGACCGGACATGGGGATCGGACCGGAATTCGGACCGGACATCAATGGGGGGCCGGATCCCGGACCGGACACCGAGGGACCGGATCCCGGACCGGACACCGCGGGACCAGATCCCGGACCGGTCATCACTGTCGGCGGATAGCCGGAATTCGGACCGGATCCCGGACCCGTCATCACCGGCGGATAGCCGGAATTCGGACCGGATCCCGGACCCGTCATCACCGGCGGCGGATAGCCGGAATTCGGACCGGATCCCGGACCCGTCATTGGCGCCGGCGGATAACCAGCATTCGGACCGGACATCGGAACGGGGCCGGAATTCGGACCGGACATCACAGCAGGGCCAGATCCCGGACCGGTCATCGGCGCCGGCGGGGAGCCGGACCCCGGACCGGACGTTTGAACCTGCACGTGAACAGAACCGGAATTCGGACCGGTCATGGTTCCCGGTGGGTAGCCGTCCGGCGAGCCGGAGCTCGCGGGCCCGGATCCCGGACCGAACATCGGTGCCGGTGGATAGCCGGCATTCGGACCGGACATCGCGGGACCGGATCCCGGACCGGACATCGGTGCCGGTGGATAGCCGGCATTCGGACCGGACATCGCGGGACCGGATCCCGGACCGGCGGGCAGGTTCCAACCGGACTCGGTCGCGATCTTCGGAACGCTCGGATCGATCTGTGCGGGGAGCGGACCGGACGACGGGCCCCGCTGCGGGACCGCGCGCGCCATCGTCTCCGCCAGGCTCGCGCGGCGGGTGATCGCCTGATCGATCGCGCCCGACATCTCGGCGGCCGACGCGAACCGGTGAGCCGGGGCCTTCGCGAGCGCCTTGCCGATCACGTCCTCGAGCTCGCCGAATGCGATCCCGGGCGCGCCCTGGGCGAGCGTCGGTGGTGCCGCATGCAGATGCTTGCGCACGACCGCGAGTGGATCGTCGGCGATGAACGGCTTCACGCCGGTAAGCAGCTCGTAGAGCAGCACCCCGACCGCGTAGAGATCGGTGCGGCCGTCGATCGCGCCGCCCTTGATCTGCTCGGGCGCCATGTAGTTCGGCGTGCCGACGACGATGCCGGTGGTCAGCTTCGTCGAATCGAGTGCGGGGCGCGCGAGGCCGAAGTCGAGGATCCGGACCTGCTCGCCCATGCCGGTGCGCTCGGTCAGCATGATGTTCGCGGGCTTGATGTCGCGATGCACGATCCCGAGCTCGTGCGCGTGCGCCAGGCCCGACAGGATCTGGCGCGTGATCTCGGCGGCGCGCGCGGGCTCGATCCGGCCGGCCTTGTCGAGGATGTCGAGCAGCGACGTGCCGCGGACCAGGTCCATCACGAGGAACGGTTTGCCGTCGTGCAGCCCGAAGTCGATCACCGACACGCAGTGCGGGTGCTCGAGCCGCGCCATCAGCTTGGCCTCGCGCTCGAACCGCTGGCGCGACGCCAGCTCGTCGGGCAGCGCGTCGTGCATGATCTTGATCGCGACCGCGCGACCCAGCTTCAGGCGCTCGCCGCGATACACCGCGCCCATCGCACCCTCGGCGATCGGCTCGATGACCTGATAGCGGTCCTCGAGGATGGAGCCGCTGAGGTCGGTGCCGGGCACGCGACGAGGATACCGCGCCGGGGCAGCCGTGGTACCGACAGCACATGCGGCTTCACGTGGTCTTCGCGTTCGCGGCGCTCGCGAGCTGCAAATCGTCGGGTAGCGATGGCGGCGCCGGCGCGAACGGCAGCGCGGCCCCGCGGATCATCACCCTCAGTCCGTCCGCGACCGAGGTCGTCGACGCGCTCGGGGCGGCCGGCGAGCTGGTCGGCGTCGACGACTACTCCGACTCTCCGGCGAGCGTGAAGGCGCTGCCGAGGGTCGGGAGCTTCATGCAGCCGAACCTCGAGGCGATCGTGCGCCTGAAGCCGACGGTGGTCGTCGTCGACGATATCCACTCGCAGACCGCGGGCGCACTCCACGACGCGAAGGTGGCGACCCGCGAGTGTGCGATGCACGCGATCCCCGACGTCAAGGCCTGCCTGCGTGCACTCGGCGGTGACCTCGGCCGGACGCGCCAGGCCGATGCCGCGATCGCGGCGATCGACAAGGCGATCGAGGACGCCGCGGCGAAACGTCCCGCGCGCCACCCCAAGGTCCTGCTCGTGATCGATCGCGAGGCCGGCGGGGTCGGCGGCATCATCGCGGCCGGGCCCGGCACGTTCAACGACGAGCTGCTCGCCGTGGTCGGCGGCGACAACGTGCTCGCCGGCGCGTCGACGAAGTATCCGAAGATCGGCGGCGAGGAGGTGCTGCGCGCGCAGCCCGACATCATCCTCGACCTGTCCTACGCCGGCCACGACAGCCTCGCCGAGTGGGATGCCCTGAAGGTCCCCGCGGTCGCGACCAAGCACGTGATCTCGCTGAAGGATCCCGTCCTCGCGCACCCCACGCCGCGGATGGCCGAGGCGCTCCAGATCATGGCTGGCGCGGTCCGGCTTGATAGTGTAAATAGGACACCATGACCGCCTACACGTTCTTCTTCACCGAGAAGTCGCCGTTCTCGCAGTGGTACCCGTGCGCGTTCGTGGTCGACGGCGTGACGTTCACGTGCGCCGAGCAGTTCATGATGCACGGCAAGGCGATCCTGTTCGGAGATCTCGACATCGCGCGGCAGATCCTCGCCGCGGGTCACCCGAAGCAGCACAAGGCGCTCGGCCGCAAGGTGAAGAACTTCGACGACGCGATCTGGAAGGCGAAGCGCCTCGAGATCGTGAAGGCCGGGAGCCGCGCGAAGTTCACCCAGAACGAGGAGCTGCGCGCACTCCTGCTCGGCACGAAGGGGACGGCGATGGTCGAGGCGAGCCCGTACGATCGGATCTGGGGCATCGGCCTCGCGGCCACCGACCCGCGCGCGCAGGATCCCAAGACCTGGCGCGGCCAGAACCTGCTCGGCAAGATCCTCACGGAGCTGCGCGACGAGCTGTGAAATACGCGCCGGCCGCGCCGGCGTTGATCCACGTGCGCAACCGCTTCCTCGCGATGATCGCAGCCGCCCTCGCGGTCGGCGCGTTCGTCTTGATCTACCGCGGGCCCGGCCGCGAGATCGTGCGCGGCAACGTCGGCGATGGTGCGGCGACCCTCCTCGTCTACGCCCTCCTCGGGCTCGCGTGGCACGCGCGCATCCGGACCCGCGCGCTCACCACGTTTGCCTTCGCGTGCGCGATCGAGCTCGGCCAGACCGTGTGGCACGCGAAGTCGCTCGCCGGCGAGCTCGCGCTCGGCTCGACCTTCGATCCGTGGGACGTGCTCGCCTACGCGATCGGCGTCGCGGTCGCCGTCATGTGGGAGCGACGGCAAGCACAGCGCGGCTCGTTCGCGGAGCTTCTCTCGGGCCAGTACCGCGGCAATCGGTGCGGATGTGCCTGGGATGACGCCAACGTCGACCGTACGGCCGTCGGCTACGAATCGGTCCCGGGACGCGCCGAGGCTTCGTCGCGCAGACGCGCGTGCTCGAGCAGGAGGTGGGTGACCGACGTGTTCATCTCGACGGCGCCGGCGTGCGTCGCGGTCGCGCCACCGGCGAGCTCGAAGTAGCCGTGCTTCCAGTCGAGCACCTTCATCACGATCGTGCGGGCGTCGCCCTCGACCTCGCTCGACCGCGCGCGCACGATCTTGCCGTCGACGAAGTCGATCCACGCGACGAGCTGGTCGCGCGTGACCGACAGCTGGCCGGTCTTCTTGTCCTGCTCGAACATCTGGAGCAGGGTCGGGAGCTGGACGTCGGCGAGTGCACCGCGCAGGACGACGCGCTCGGTGTCGCGCTGGCTCGCCCTCGCCCACCGGCGCGCGCGGAGGATCACCTCGAGCACGGTGAACGGCTTCGGGATGAAGTCGGCGGCGCCGAGCTGCAGCGCCTGGAGCCGCGCGAGGTCGGTCGCGTTCGCGGACATCATCATCACGGGGACGGCGGCGAGCTGCGAATGCCGTCCCATCTCCTGCAACACGTGGAGGCCGTCGACGACGGGCATGTCGCGCTCGATCAGCGCGACATCGGGCGTCTTGGTCAGGCACGAACCGATCGCCTCCATGCCGTTGGTCGCGGTCGCGACGAGGAACCCGGCGTTGCCGAGTGCAGTCGACAGCCGCTCGAGCAGGCGGGTCTGCGGATCGGCGACGAGGATCCGGAGATCCGCCGCTTGCTTGACCGGAGTGTGGCGCTCGAGGAGCCGCGCGACGACGGCGAGGAACTCCTCGTCGGCGGGCCGGACCGGATCGCGGAACATCACGCCGATGCCGGGATAGCGGCCGAGCGTGCGCGCTTCGGCCTCGCCGAGGCTGTGCGTGACCTGCGCGGTCATCACGTGGCGCTGCCCGTTCGGCGACAGCACGATCTGGACGACCGTGCCGGGATCCAAGGGCGGCGACAGTCGCACGAACATGCCGAGCGGCGAGATGTCCTGGGAGACGGCGCGGATCTTCTTCCCGTTGGAGATCAGCTCCACGGGGAGGTTCATCACTACTCGATCGTTGCGGCGCCGCACGACTCTCGTGCGTACCGCGTTTCCGCCGGCGTTGCTACTCGGTAAGATCGTCCGGTGTGGGTCGAGCTATCTGCGGTCGATGTCGCGCTCGGGGCCAAGCCCGTGGTGCGGGGCGTCACCGCGGGAGTCGATGCCGGCGATTTCATCGTCGTCGTCGGGCCGAACGGCGCAGGGAAGACGACGCTGGTTCGCGCGATCGCCGGGCTGGTGGACGTCAGCGGCGGATCGCTTCGGTGCTTCGGCCGAGACCCGAGCACACCGGACCGCCGCGCCCTCGCGAAGGAGCTCGCGTACCTGCCGCAGTACTACGAGCTCGCGTTCCCGTTCGTCGTCGAAGAAGTCGTGTTGCTCGGGCGTTATGCCCGCCAGCGCGGGCTCGGCCTCGCCTCTCCCGAGGATCTCGAGGCGGCGCACCGCGCGATGGAGGCGACCGACGTCACCGCCCTCGCGCGCCGACGGTTCGACGAGCTGTCCGGCGGCGAGGCGCGCCGCGTGATCCTCGCACAGGCGCTGTGTCAGGGTGCGCGCTGCCTCTTGCTCGACGAGCCAACCGCCGGGCTCGATCCCGCGCACGCCCGCCGGGTGTTCGAGCTCGTCCGCGCGCACTGCGAGGCCGGCGGCGCCGCGATCGTCGTCACCCACGATCTCGATCTCGCGCTGCGCCACGGCCGGACGATGTGGCTGGTCAGCGGCGGCCGGCTCGCCGCGCGCGGTGCGCCGGCGGATGTGCTCGCGTCGGCCGCGACCCGCGAGGCGTTCGAGCTCGAGATCCACGTCGGCACGTTGCCGTCGGGCCTGCCGTTCGCGGTGCCATCGTGAACGAACCGCTCGGCATCCGAGGTATTCGCGCACGGATCCGCGATGACGTGAACCGCGCAGCGTTCGCGACCGCGAGCAGCGCTCCCGTCGCCATCGATCGATTGCGCCCCACGTGGGGCGTGCCCGTGCGGATCGCGTCTCCGGGCGACGGCCACCTCGCCGCGCGACCTTCGTTCGAGATCGCGCGCCGCGCGTCCGTCGCCATCGATCGATTGCGCCCCACGTGGGGCGCGCCGAGCCGCCGGATCGCGAGGTGCGCATGAGCGGGTTCGTCAGCGGTACGGGGCGCCGGCTCACCGCGGGTCGGTTGACGGCGATCGTCGTGCTCTCGCTGATCGCGTGCGCCGTGATGGCGTTGTTCGCCTTGCTGATCGGCCGCGGCAACGAGCACGGGACCTACCCGATCGAGATGCTCGGGCGCACGGCGTTCGATCCGGTGTCGATCGATCACCAGATCCTCGTGGGCGTCCGGCTTCCCCGCGTGCTTGCGTGTGTCGTCACCGGGGCGGCCCTCGCGGGCGCGGGCTGCGCGCTCCAGGCGCTGCTGCGCAACCCGCTCGCGGATCCGTTCACGCTCGGGATCTCGTCGGGGAGCTCGCTCGGCGCGGTGATCGCGATCCGGTTCGGGGCGGAGCGCGCGTTCGGGTACGGCGCGATCGGCGTCGCGGCGCTGCTGGGAGCCCTCGGCACGCTGCTCCTCATCTGGAAGCTCGCGCAGGTCGGTCGCCACCTGCCGCCGGCGACGCTCGTGCTCGCGGGCGTCGCGATCGCGATGTTCTGCTCGTCGGCGTCGGTGCTGATCCAGTACACGAGTGACTTCACCGACATCGAGCACATGCTCGGCTGGATGATGGGCGGGCTCGCGGCGGTCCGGCTCGAGTGGGTCGAATACGCGACCGCGCCGATCGCCGCCGGCCTGATCGTGCTCGTGCTCTACGGCAAGGAGATGAACGCGCTCGCGGCCGGGGCGGAGGTCGCGGCGTCGCTCGGCGTGGCGGTCGCGCGGACCCAGCTCGTGCTGTTCGCGGTGAGCTCGCTGCTGGTCGGGAGCGCGATCGCGGTCGTCGGGCCGATCGGCTTCGTGGGGCTGGTCGTCCCGCACGCGCTGCGCGCGATCATCGGGCCGGATCACCGTGCGCTGCTCCCGGCGAGCATGTTCGGCGGCGCGATCGTGCTCACCCTGTGCGACACGATCGCGCGCATCCTGATCCCGATGCACCAGCTCCCGACCGGGGCGGTCACCGCGGTGATCGGCGTGCCGCTGTTCTTCGGGATCCTGCTCGCGAACAAGAAGAAGGCGAGCCTGTGGGGACGAGCGTGAGCGCGGTGATCCGCCACGTCGCCGAGTCGATCGGTGCGGGGTCGCGCGCGAATGCCGAGGCCGCGCGGGCCGCGGTGGCCGGGGCCGGGGCCCCGATGCTGGAGCGCCTCGCGGCGGCACTCGCCGGGGCGCAGCACACGCCGCGACCGCGCGCGGAGCGCCGGATGCTCGTGATCGCGGTCGGCGATCACGGTGCCGGTGACCCGGGGATCTCGATGGGCGCGGATCACCCGACGATCATCGCCGCGCGCGAGATCGCGACGGGCACGGCCGCGGTCGCCCAGCTCGCCCGGTCGGCGCGCACGCCGATCGTGATGATCGACGCGGGCGCGCGCGAGGCCTCGCACATGCCCCAGAGCGCGGTCGCCCTCGGTCGCGGCCCGACCCGCGATCTCGCGCGCGAGCCGGCGATGACGATCGTCGACGCGACGCTCGGCCTCGAGGCCGGCATCGCACTCGCGGTGTCACTCGCCGAGGGGCCCGAGCCGCTCGCGTTGATCGCGCTCGGCGCGCTCGGCGTCGGTGCCGAGGTCGCGTCGGCGGCGTTGATCGGTGCGGTGACCGGACGCGTCCCACCGGGCCTCGACGATCCGCAGGCCGAGCTCGCGGCCCGGCGTGGCGCCGAGCTGGGCGGGACGAGCTTCGCGGATCTCGCGCTCGGGACCCAGGTCACGACACGCGAGGGCCTGCCAGGTCTTGCCGGTCCGGCGACGATCCCACCCAGCGCGCTCGAGCTCCTCGCGGCGTTCGGAGGTTCCGAGACAGCAGTGCTGGCCG
>Ga0307509_10007417_pt1 | contig 14334 bp, 12 predicted proteins | sample 10_EM_MG_FD_202245 | JGI IMG/M metagenome (GOLD analysis project Ga0307509, IMG submission 202245) | Populus trichocarpa ectomycorrhiza microbial communities from riparian zone in the Pacific Northwest, United States - 10_EM | ecosystem: Host-associated > Plants > Roots > Unclassified | place... | reverse complement strand
GATGGATTTCGGGTATGACTCATTATGAGTCATGATCGTGTGACTCATAGGTATGAGTCACCAGGGTCAGGGTTATTGCGGGAAGAGGCCTATATAAAGGATCACGACGGGCCGTAGATATAGGATATTCACGCGATCATCTAAGTACTTTTCTACAATATAACTTTACCTTTATCTTTACCTCTACCTCTCGCTTGTATGCAAGCAACCTCGTCCTCTTAGCGTAAGAGCAATCACGATACGAAGAAGTTCCCTCTACATCTCTCCCCAATAAGACATTGGTGCGAGATACGAAGAAGTTCCCTCTACACCTCTCCCCAATAAGACATTGGTGCGAGATACGAAGAAGTTCCCTCTACACCTCTCCCCAATAAGACATTGGTGCGAGATACGAAGAAGTTCCCTCACCATCTCTCCCCAATAAGACATTGGTGCGAGATACGAAGAAGTTCCCTCACCATCTCTCCCCAATAAGACATTGGTGCGAGATAAGGAGACTATAAGATAGTCTATCGACGAGGAAGAGATTATAAGTTAATCTCGGAAAGAAGAACACTCTCGGATATTCGAGTAAGTAATTTGTTACCTGTTGCATAACTAACCCCCCTAGGGTAGGATTGTTACAGTGGACCTGCACGCCGGAGCGGTGCCGGGGAACGAAGCGGTGCCCGATGGCAGGATGGGATAAGAACGGCGGAGACTCTGATGAGGGGTCCCCGGTGGGTGTGCCAAAACGGCATTAGCGATGGCCAGAAGGACGGGCGTAACCGAGACGGGTTTTTGTATAGCGACCGAAAGATCGACCGCTGGTGGGAAGCAGTAAGGTGCCAGCTTAGGAGGTGGGAGGAGGGGGGTGAATGTAGCTGTAACCGAGCAACGGGACGAAGACCAAGAGGGTGGAGAGAGGAGGTTGTGTGGGGGAAGGTAGTCCAAACACTTGAGACGACCGACTAGAGTAACCGCGGCCGATGCTTTTCCGAATGCGAAACGGGGATGAGGTGCTGAAGTTACTAACTGAAGTGTTCCCCGACAGAACCACATGACCGAGACGGAAAGGTACTTCGCAAAGGGCTTGGAAAGCTCAGCGCCGACCGTGAGCGAAGGGGATGAAATGCCGACCGTGCAAAACCTAAGTGAGGTGCAAAGGAAGTGCGGGGTAAGGGGGAGAACTGAACTTCATGAGCGGGAGTCAACGATGAACAAGAACAAGAACCCCGTAGAGGAGGGGGTAAACCCCTAAGGGAGAGGAGGGGAGATAGCATTACTCCCCTAGGCAGAAGCCATCAAGGGGGAGGAGAGGGGGTGGTGGTGGAATCCCACAATGATTTCCCTGGTGTTGAGATTTCAATCGCCGGAGGTGTAGGGGAGATGGTTCGTAGTAACTACTGTAACCGAGTCTTCTCCTTATATAGACTCTTCACGCTAACAACTCTAACCCTGGTGACTCAGGACTCGAGTCACACGGTCTTATGACTCATAATGAGTCATGCCCGAAATCCATCTGATGACTCCTATGAGGCACTGCGCAACATGCCATAAACCAATCATCAAACATAAAACATGTCAGGTGCACAAAGCGCGTCACCGGCGTGGAACTCGTGACTCATAATGTGAGTCATGTGCGAAAGTCATTAGATCATTATGACTCACAATCGTGAGTCATATAAACATCAACCAATCATAACAATGACACGCAAGTGCAAGTCATTTGAGAACTATGAGTCAACTGACTGCATAGCGTGAAAGATAAACATATCTTATGACTAATAACTATTAGTCATGTGAAATCTGCCTTGCTTAGCCACGATTTGTGACAGCAGAGATATCTGGGTAGGACGTGGTTAGATAAAAGAAGCCCTGACTACAGGGGAGAGACATCTGGCGTCAGAATACAAGAGGACAGTATCAGACCACGTGGGAATTATGTAGAGGTGATTATGGGTTACTGTCAGGCATTCTGGAAGGCTCAGCCTTCTTTTAGCGAATAAAGACCTATCGTTACCCTACCTTAGGATTCTGAGTTCAAAAAGACAAAGCCAACACCCCCCTCCCCCACCAGCGTTGGGACAGCACTACATCGGCAGATGCCGTCATAGCTGCGTCCCCTCACTAAGGACATGGTTATTGGAGCCCTCCTCGTAACCCCGTATACGTTACAGCCGTCCCTCCGACCGGATCCCATTCGCAGGATATATGAGGAAAGACCTTTGGCGAGCCTATGTAACTGGTTCGAGCCAAATCGGTCGACGTTGCATAAGGTTACTGAGCACTAAAGACGAGAGTGGTGAAAGTGGTCACTAAGTAACGGGACGTGTTTACTGACAATGGTTAAACGACACATTCTATACTCCACGCTCTCGCGATGAAAGTCGCAGAAGTGAATGGTGTTGTTGGATGAGGTAGTCTGAGAAATCAGGCATACCCGTACTCACACACGTCAATAGTATTCTTCAGATACTGGCGGAACTATATGATAACGATATAACTATGGAGGGATAATGGCTTTTGGAGCAATTATCCTGACAAGTCTATCTTAAGCCTCGCAGTGGTCGAGTACAGAATGCATCTGCAATGCTGAGAGGTTCGATAACAAAGCTGGTCCCTTTGTTGGTTCAATCATGGAGACCATTCTGCGTATGCAATGGCAAGCAAGACTCCATTCCAAAGAAGATGGATCGTAACCAATGAACTGATGTGTGGGAGTACTATCAGGCAAATTCATGGTGTTGCGATTCGGAAGTCGAAGTGAGATAACAGAATTGTCAGGATCAAATGGTGCTCGCACTTTTAGGAAAAGCTGGAGTTTATTAGTAGGTACTTAGTTAGTATGAGAACTAGATGTAGCCCGCGACCACCCAGATGCGGCATATAAATATTGAGGTGCCTCCCGAGCTATTTGAACATCATTAAGCTATTGAGAAGAGATCTTATCAATATACAACGTTTACGCTAGAAATCTTTTCTCACACTACCTACCCCTGCTTTAGACATTGAGCCTTCCTAGACAATCTCCGTCTACGATTAAGATTATCGGCCTGAGTCATCTCGCAACACTTTGAGATAGGCTCCCGCCCAACAGTTGCCAGGAGGACAGCCCTGAGCACCCGAGGCTGTCAGGACGCAGTGGCAGGGCACTAGACGCAGTCAGGACGCACAGGACGAAGAGGTCTGTGCCTGGGTGGCGTCAGTATTCAGGGTGAAAACAAAGGCAAATCAGGATGCAACACCTGATGGATGTGGCATCCTGATTCGCGATTCATGTTTTGTGTGTCAGGTACGTCAGACGCACAGGATGCACAGGACGCAAGTTAGTTTTTTTGCTGATGTAGAGGAAGGGCGACGAGCCCCCAAAGGGAGAAGGGTGGTGGTAGCATCACTCCCCTAGGCAGAAGCCATCACGGGGGAGGAGAGGGGGGGGGGTGGATCCCACTATGATTTCCCTAGTGTTGAGATTTCAATCGCCGGAGGTGTAGAGGAGATGGTTCGTGTCTTTACCATGGTTCTCATTCACTGTTTATATAGATTACCGCCTGTGTGGCAACACACTCCCCCCTTGGTTTAGCCTTCTCTTAGGCCAGTCCCCAGAACTCAAAATTTGAACTCGGATTTTCACTTCCGAGGGGTGGCCAAAAAGCTCTATTGCCGATCACGCTTGTCTTATAAGATTACGCAACCGCATGTCTCAGCCTTAACTTAACCTCTTAGCGTGATTCTACCTTAATCAAGACGTTACGGTATTGAGTATGATTGATTTTGCTATTGTCTAATATCCTTTGCTATTATTATTAAGCGTGTCTTACCAATCGTAGTGGCATAAATATTTTCCGCCTTTTCAACGGTCCTTGAGTTATGATGCTAATTTTCCCATATCCCACTCTCTTTCACCTGACATCTTCCCCTTTTGCCGCTTTTTTTCTTCTCATTCCTTTCCCCTTCCCACAAGGCAAGGCACCCGAGGACCCCTCATGCATATATCTTGCGCTTAGCCTTGGCAGCACATCTGGACCGGGTGGTTTTCACAATCGTGAGGCATATGCCTACTTAGCCCGCTGCAACCTTCACTCTGTGCTCAGCTGTTGAGGGCCGGAGGCTGTAGTGACTACAATCCACGGACCATGCGCCAGGCACCACTGTTCAGAAATTTCCTCCTCTCCAATAGGGGCGAAGACACATCAAACAAAACATACCCTCGAAGACGAGACCCTCCTCGGGAGGGAACTCTCACGTCCCAGCGCACTTTCCGAATTTTCCGGTTCGTACCGCGCCTGACCAAGGTATATGCTACAGGACCATGTTGCCATCCAATTATATTCGGATACTCTACAATACGGTACCCGAGCACGAGACCGAACCGATGGGTGGATGGATGGATGTGCGCAGGGGGTGCCCTATCTCCACGATCGGAGACAAAAGGGAATTGTGTTTTCCAGACACGGTATACCCAGGATCTGATTATCTTGTGTTCGTAATCCTGTTAACCTACTCTTCCAACCTTATTGCGGTTTAGTACCCCGATTTCCGCTCCGCAATCCGATGGTGGATTTACTTGTGACGAGTTTTACTGGTACTCAAATACCGGTAGATCCTTCTTCTCCTTTTTTTGTCTTTACTTTTTTCAGCCTGCGGGAGATTTGGATTGCGTTTCTCAATTGCCATGTTGTGTGGATGGTTCATTGAATGAATAGCTCATGCTTGATTTCTCAAGTTCGGTGAGGCTCTTGCAGTACAAGTACTTGTGTCGGTTGTTATTACGGTGCCGGTAGGGTATAATTTTAGAGTCAAAACTTGTCATGCCGTCAAATATCTTGGGAGAATGCCTTTGAGTTTGTTGCTGAAGGGTAATTTCTATGCCAAAGCACTCACCTACAGTATGTGCCACTGCTACCAGTACCGTATCAAGACGAAAGTAAGGACCACGGTAAGGCACAAGTAACGCAAAGGTCTCAAACAATGTCTGTTCAAGGAGTGCTGTGCCATGACCAAGTAAAAAAACGTCAATTTTGAGAACGGGTTTGAGTGTGATACAGCAGTATGAAAATGTCACTGCCGGTGTAACAGTGCTGTGCCTTCTACGTGGGAACTGGGAAAACTTTCTTTTCCCAGCCGGAAAAATTATTGTCTCGGACAATGGTGTGGCGCTGGTCTCACTCGTAAGTTACTGGACTCGAGCAGAATTAATGAATAAATGAATCAATGAATCAATGGCTGACTACCGTATGCTGCCATGCATGCCGTGCTATGCTACGTTAGGCGTTAACGGGGCCACTGGGCTGAACGAAGAGCGACCGAGGGCGGCTGCGTGTGATAAGGTGAGGTTTTTTCTTCTTTTTCCAGCGCATTGGGGCCTGAGGCGTATCGCCGCCAGTGGACTGGGTGGTTGGTCAAGCCACACAGCATCGGAACGTTCTCTTGTATTGGTTCCACCTTTCATGAAAGTTTGTATTATCTGGTGGTTTTAGGGAAGAGAGTATATTTCTCGGTCAGTCGGTAAATTCATAATAGTTTCAGCGAGTGGAGGGTTGCTTGCAACCTCCCGAGCAGAATGTGAAGCGAAGATTTGGTGCTTGATGTACTGGTATTCTCTCCCTCTCTCTCTTTTTTTTTGGGAGGGGGTAAAAAAGAAACAACAGAAAACCTTAGATCTGGTGCTACACACGATATGAGGATTGACTCTCGCAGGCACATTCGATCCTTCCTGTCGCTGATTCACAGCGAGGGTTTCGGGATTGGAAGCGCCCGCTTCATTAATTTTGCCACAACTCCGGTTTGGCTGGATTTGGGCAATGTGGTCGGAGTTTGTCTGCATTTCTTTAATTTCCCATCCACCTGCCGGCGTTTTGGCTACCGGTATTTTGCAGGGCAGACGGAGGTCCCTCTCTTCTTCTTCTTCTTCGTGCCCTCACCCTCTTTCTCCTTTCCTTGGGTTCGGGGCCGCGCTGTCTTGCTTGCTTGAGGGTGATTTGCAATCATGACGGTTGATGGGTTTCCGGTTTGTTTTATTAATTCATACAGATTCTGAGTTGATGTGAGCTTTTGGCCCATTCTCTTTGGTTTGGGGCATTCCCGATATTATAATTTATGATACTATCCTTTCTTCTCCCTCAAGTTTGCGCCCTGAAACCGGTTCTTTCGATCCTCTCCGCTTCCTTTTTTATTAAGCGGCCAGGTATCATAGCTTGGTGTGGATATCGTTTTTCTTTTCCTCCTCCACTTCCTTCTCCCTCTTCCTATTTCCCTTTCCTCCCATTCGGCGGCAGCACGGCGTCAATCACTGGCTACTGAGAGATTTAATTTCCTTGGCGGATCAATTTCGGGAACCATACTATCCTTTTATCAACCATCTGTTGCCCCTTTCCACCCGAAATCTCTGAGTTATTCCTTGCACCCCATCATCCTCTCCCCTCCGCAGGCGCAAACAACACCACCACATCCTCCTTGCCACTGACCAATCACGCCGCCTCACCCACTGCTCGGCCCCCCGACCCCCTTCCTTCTCTGCCTCTTCTGCCCTCTCTTTTTGCAGCGAAAGGTGAAGCCGCCTCCTGTTATTATTTTTTTATTATCATTGTTTGGCTTCCTAAATTTTTTTCTAAAATTTTTTCCCCCATTTCCAACCCTCTCCTTCTCTTTTAACTCTTTTTTCATTTTTTTTTTTTCCTTTTCTTCCCTCCTCTTGATATTACTCGCTGCTTTATTTTGATTGCTTGGTGCCTGCCCCCAAACTCTTTTTTCGCTAAAACACTCGCACATTTCCTGGTCCTCAGTCGTCTCACCAAACCTAACCTACTCCTCTCGCACCCTACTCATTCACCTCTCTCGACCTACATCCTCAGCACACCTCCTCGCCTCACCTCACCTCACCTCACCTCACCTCACCTCACCTAACCTAACCTAAACCTCGAACCCTTCTCTCTTCCTCCGCCTCAAATCCGGGTAGCTATTCTATTTCCCTCAGATCCTCGGCCACGGTAGTTTGCCTTCCCTTCCCTCTTCTCCGCTTCCTTAGACAACTTTCCTTGGACACTACCTTCAGCATTACGCACGCACGCACACACACACGCTCCCTTCCCACTCATTCCTTCACCCTTTCCCTGTACTATCTTCACTTGGTGTCAAGGCGATTAAATCACCTGTCACTACCCGTGGAACTGGAACGTACTACGCTTTCTGCTGCATCGCCGTCTGTCTCGTGCTGTGTGTTGTCTGTGCTTTGCTTGGAAATTTCATTCTTGTCACCTCCATTCTGGTTGGCTAATCTCGTTTATTGACTCCCCTGTTTCGTAGGACGACCATCATCTTCGACACCGCACTGCCCACACTTATTCATCCACGACAGCAGCTGAAGGAACCTCAACTCCCTCCCCCCTACCGACATCTCCTTCGGCACCTTAGGTATCTTGGGTTCACCTTTTAATCTGTTTTAGCCGCCTTATTTCTTCCTCGGGTCTAGTGCACTAGGAGCAAATTTTCATTCTTTTTTTTTTCTTTTTCTTTTCACACCTTCCCTGGTCCATTCGCCTTAAAGCGTGGTTGACTCACATCTTGGATTGAAGCTTCCTACTTATCAATTCTATAACTCTCTGCGGGTAGTTTACCTTCTCCCTCCAGACTTATTCTCTTAGGTCGGTGATTGCAATAATGCTACTAGTCCGATTTTTCTTTTTTTTCTTTTCATAGTTGCAGTTACCAACTGACCGATTGCTTTAGTTCAATTACTACTACACGCTAGCCATGCGAGAAGTAAATTTTAGTATTCCAAATGTCAACAAGGCTTCCGTCAGTATCACCACGGCTCTATACGACCGACGCGCATTAGATTGCACATCAACACTACCTCTTATAAATTCTCTAAACCATCTAGCATATCTCACTACCTCTTCAGCTCGCATCAGAGATATCCTTACGGTTGATGGCGGTGTGGAACGGCTTGTTTGCATTCTGAAGGCGGGAAGGAGTAAGGATTTGATGAGCATGTGGAAATGGAATCTGGCCTTCCAATGTGTAGTGAATATCGGTGTCAGGGGCTCCGAGAATGTACGGACAAGGGTGGTGGAGGCCGATATGGTTCCGGTGATTGCAACAATATTAGACAACTACATTCAGGTTATCGATAAATTACAGTCAAAGGCAGAGGCCGCAAGTGCCAAAAAGTCAACTTCAGGCAGCAGCACCCGATCGAGGGAAAACAAGATTCACTCTTCTTTTTACGAGAGGAACGATAGGTCTAGTGGTGGTGGTGGTGAACGAAGTTTTCGTAGACAGGCGCCCCCACCCTCAATCGAAATTCCGGCTCCTATTTCTCAGCAACGTGCGGAAGCTCGAGGGGAGTCTGTCGCCAATAATCCACGGAACACCTTGACGGTTCCTGGTCCTTCGGAGAGACCGACTTATGCCCGCCAGTCTCACAATCATGGTCGAACACACGACACTCGTCATCATTTCAATACTTACCATTCCGGTACTCATGCACGTGATCAGGGTGGATTGCAGCCTTTGGCCGCTGCGCTTCCTGCTATGGATATGGGTGTTGGTGCTTTTGGTCTGAGGCCTGTTCGGGATGTTGATCGACTACCCTCTATGCTGCAGGCCGGTGGGCCTTCGCACCCGGAGTCCCCGACCACACCTAATCCTCCCCCTCCTGCCTCATCTAATAGAGCCTCACGTCGTAGTAGCAGGCCATCTATTCGCCATCAACGCTCTATCTCGGGGGAATCTGATGACGCTGGTTCGGATGAAAACTCGGCTCCTTCAGGGGGTATGGATAGTGGAAATGAACCCATTATTGGTATCCAAACTGGAGAAGATGGGCGGGAACCAATCATTGGTTCTGTGGACACTCCTATGGCAATTGCAGGTCCCCATGGCACAGATGGTCAGGACTCTGAAACATTCAATATCACGCACCGATCTCCCATAGATGGTAGTCTTATCAGTCCAACCACCAATGCCAGTCCCGCAATTGGTTTCTCACCTAACCCCCCAATCGCCAACCCAGCTTTGACTATTCCCTCCTCCTTTCAGGTTCCCACTCGATACCTCACTGATAACTCGTCTATTGTTCTACCTTCAATGCCTCAGCCAGAGGATGTCTTGATGTCACTGCAACTATTAGCATATGTTTCAAAGTACTGCAATTTGCGCTCCTACTTTCAGAAATCCCACTTGGTACCAAAGCTATCTATAAGTCGTGAAATTCACCTACTCGATGACGATCCAAACAACATGGGCGCTAAATCTCAACCAATTCCACTTACTGAGGAGGAGGAAGAGGAGTATCTATTACCCGATGACTATAACATTTTTCCCCTTGTTGAGAAATTCACCGTTCGCCACCACGCCCCGGACATGCAATACTGGGCCGGAGTTGTTATGAGGAATCTTTGCAGAAAGGATGACTCCCGAGGAGGAATCCGACAGTGTGCATATTACGAGTGTGGAAAATGGGAGGAATTCACTCGACAGTTCGCCAAGTGCCGGAGGTGCAGACGTACAAAGTACTGCAGCAAAGAGTGTCAAAAGAGTGCCTGGGTTTACCACAGGCACTGGTGTGTCGCAGCGCAGCAATAGCAGGACTACGGTTGGTAATCAAAAAAAGTTACTTCTTCGTTTATGCATGCAGGATGACCTGTTAAGACCGGCTTTTTCCTTTTTCGTTACCTTTTCTTCCCTTTCCTCATCATATTTTGCTTTCCCGGCGGTCATGGAGTTCTTATTCTGGTCCTTAGTTCTGGATCCTGTTTTCCTAACTTCTCTCATTTTCCTTTCTCGTGATTAGTTTTAAATTATTCCTGGGCCTGGAGAAGGGGTGTAAATTGCACGTTATCTTTATTTTTATTTTTCCTTTCTAGCTTTATATCGTGGTTGCATAGGCTTGAGATTTCTCCTTTCTCCTTTCTTCTTTATTATTCATTCGGATTATTTAGGATGCCGAGCTTTAGCCTGTGCTGTTTAAAGCTTATGTTAATTGATTAGCACAATACCGAAAACAAGAGCAACGAGGGGAGGAAGCCAAAAAGAGAAGCTGTCTCTTCCGATTCTTTTTTTTTTCTTTTTCACTTGGATTCCTTTCTTCCTTAGCATTCATGTCACCAGCTTCATTGTCTTCATTATCATTCATACCCACTCACTCACGTCTCCTTTGTAACTGCCCACCCTCGGATAACAAAATATCAAAGTTAGCACGGTAGCATATATTTTTTTATAAAAAAAGGTTGGAAGGGTCCGCATCCTCTGCTCTTCTATTTCCTTTCAAATTCTTCTAACGAGTCTCCGAATCTGTTTTCGTTCTATTTTCTTTCTCTTTCCGGTCCGGTCCAGATTCATGGATGGATGGCGGTGACGGGCTTTTTCGAGCCCTGGTTGTTATATAATATCACAGAAGAGGGTGGTAGGAAGAAATGGCAATGGGACCCGATGGGCTCCCAAGCGAGTGTGCTTGTGAGTGAGATAGTGGGGGAATCAATAGAGGTGGCTCTTTCTTTTAGCCTTACTTGTATATCGTGAAGTGGATTTTGCGCTCTCGACATATGTTTTCCTCGTAGATTTGTGAGCGCTTCGGCCACAGAGCCGTGGGCCGGTATGGCTCAAGATATCGCCTTGCAACTGTAGTCCCAACTGAGAGGCTGTCGAGGTGTCCGAGCAATTGCTTGTTTTAGTCGTGCGGTCGTTGCACCCCGGCCTCTGGTCGTAGTAATAACGGTGATCTTGAGGGTGAGGAGGACAACGGCGAGTGACTGGCTGTGAAACTTGGGGCCATTATTGTCTACCCAGGCAAACCTATCTCCCGGTTCATAATCTAATCCGAAGCTAGGAATCGCATGTTGTGTATCGCATGACAAGTGATTACACTTTCCGGGTTATCTAGGCCACTCACGGTCGACCAGGGGTATGATAACTGGGAACAGAGGGGGGCAGGGGGGGGGGTCAGATTGTCAAGTCAGCATTAGAATACCCTCGAGATGAGAGAATATAGATAGCCCCGGGAGTGTACGAAGAAGGATCAGGAAAAGTGCAGGAAAATACATCCAGGTGGTGCGGACGAGTGGGAAGGAAAGGCCCAAATGATGGCGATGGGGGGGGGGGAGGGCACTAAGATGCTCAAGGAACAAAGCCTAGTAAGGGAAGAAATATCTCAATAGGTGGGATTCTGGACCAAGTATGATATGACAGCATCTTAATTCTCGACAAAATAGTGAGGGCTGGGAAGGAATAAGAGGAGGAGGAGGATGGGTAGAAAGGCACCCAAGGGTAGGGAAGGGAGGGAAAAATTAAGTAAGGAAAGCAAAGGAAAGCAAAATAGAATATGTATACAGTATTTACTGGGTCGATTCGCCAGCTGCAGAATGATGGCGTAAGGGCAAAATGGATGGTCGAGATCTCGGCAGGGCGTCTTGAGTAGTAGCGATCTACAATGACGAATATGAACTGTATTTGCTGTTTGAGAGCGGGACAAACTTCATGATATCAGGTTGCCGGGAGTCCTTCCTTTGCTCTGAATTTCATGACCACTTACGATGCAGTATGTTGTTGAGTTCCAAGGAGCAAAAAGCATCTTCCATTCCGTGGGTTTACACTATTGCTTGATACAGCTCGAGCGTGAGGTCCTGAATACGGGTGAAGGAGTAAACGGAGGGGGTGAAACGGGTAGCTGTCAGTCATTTATATATATATATTCTATAGAATAATTATCATTCGCCTCAGGTATTTCCGACTCTTCTTCTTCATCAAGCACTTGATGATCCCTATGCCAATCGTTCACCTCCAAGAGTCTAGGAAAACCTTTAATGTGTAACTTAGACTTGCAGGTTATGTTAACAGGTAGAGAAAGGCGAAATTGATGAAATACATGGTGAATTATTTCACTCATTTCAAGGTGACATTGGTAAAAGGCATCTCCAACACAGGTTATAGTAGGGATCCAATTGTCACAAATGGTGACTAAGCGAGGATATGGATTCACCTGACCAATAGTTATTAGTCATAAGTAGGTTAAAATTTACACTGTGATGTTGCTTCAACTATTAGTTCTCACATGACTCACATTTGCATGTTATTGTTATGTTATGATTGATTGATGTTTATATGACTCAGGGTTGTAAGTTACCATGATGGACTCATGAAAGCATGACTAGGTGAATACAACCAGGTCTGCAGGGACCAGTATATGTAAGATAGACTCGTAGAAAGTCTCATAACAATACGAGATACAGGTAGTTAGTTTTCGAATACACCTAAGTGGCTTACCTGCGGAAAGATTTCAAGAACTGGTGAGATCACAAAATAGTGTCTTTAATGGCTATATGCCTACCCCTAGTATATTAGGATTAAAATTGGAAATCTAAATAGTTTGTAGAAGAAATATTGATAGCCCTCCAGAGTATGTACAACTTGGTCAAGCTTATACTCATGATTCTAAGATCAATATCCTGGAAAAATCTATATTTACCTACTTCCTCAAAATGTTAGCAATTAAACTAAGAGGAAAGATCACTTGGATAAGCAAAACAGGCCAGAGACTAGTATACACAACATGAAAAAGTCTATGAAAGATGATTCTCAGAGAGATCATACAGGAAACAGGTATTCTGCAGAGTATGGTTCCGGAAGACTAGAAGTGGGATCACTTTTCTCACCTAATGTGTTACAGTCTTGGTTGTAACGATTTGTGTAATGCTCTGATTTTGGCTTAGTCATACTATGATTAACAGAAATATCTATTTTTCTAATCTGTTAAATATAGTTTTAGTAGGCAAGTAACATGCTCAGAAATATTGTTAAAACAATTAATATCAAGTTAATATATTAGCCTTACAGAAACAGGCCATTTTATCTTTTTACACTATATTACAGCCAGATATGACTATATTCGTTTAATATCTTCTAGATTTCTTGGAAGAAGCTAACAGGTTATGTCAAGCCAAAATTAGAGTATTACACAAATCATTACAGCCAAGACTGTCATACATTTGGTGAGAAAAGTTGACCCACCTCTAGTCTTCAAGAACCATACCTGTTCCAATATGATCTGGAAACTTAAAAATAATCTAGGGAAAAAGGGAATTTGGATTATGGTGTAGCAGAGAACCCAACTCTAAAGGCAAATTACCAAAAGGGGTCCTAGTCAGTAACTACTCTGGCTGAAAGAGATGAACTTGTCAGAGTTACTTTCACCGATAGCTTTCACTGTCAAATGTTATATCGGGATCTGGCTATTGAAGTTACCTTTTTTCCATCCTTCTTTTGATATCCCCCCTTCAATTCATGTTCAATAGACTATATATTAGAAGTTTTAGTATAGATTGCTAATTTAAAATAAATCAACTAGTAGATTTTAAGATGTGTAAAAATGCAGTAAAAAGTATTATAATTTACCAGCGCTCTCTGCACACTCCTCCTATACCGCTAGTTCTTAGAACATTCAAGTAGAATTCTGGATTTGTTTTTTTTTTGTTTAAGTCATGTATTCGTTTGTTTAAAGATACAAAGAACTCGGATCCAGCGGTGAGCTATGGTGTAAACAAAACCTAAAATAAAACAACTAACAAAAGAAAGCCCTAACTACGCAATTCTCCAAAGCGTAGCTAAACCATGACGAAAAAACCAACCAAGGGAAAACATCATAAACTAGTAAAGAAACATCCAAAACCAACAGACCTCGAGGCCTCCGTCAAAGACAAACAGTATAGAAATACTCATCTCGTTAATCATCCTCCACAGGAGAAAACCTGAAGCGGGGCGAAGGGGAGAAGGAAGGGGAGGGAGGAGGGCTGTGGGCAATAGCGGAACTAGGGCTCGGGGGGAACATGTCAGGCGGATAGCCAGTGGCCGTGAGTGCAATAAAGCGGAAAAGAGCGGCGATATCGTGATCAGAAGTCCAGAGGGGCAAGGCGGCGTCAATGTTAGGCGGGAGCCTATCTCAAAGTCTTGCGAGATAACTCAGGCTGATAATCTTAATCGTAGACGGAGATTGTCTAGGAAGGCTCAATGATTCAAAGTAGAGGTAGGTAAAGTGATAAAGATTTTTATAGCGTAAAACTTATATTGATAAGATCTCTTCTCCGTTGCTTGATAATGTCTAATAGCTCGGGAGGCACCTCAATATTTATATGCCGCGTCTGGGTGGTCGCAGGCTACATCTAGTTCTCATACTAACTAAGTACCTGCTAACAAACTTCAGCTTTGTTCTAAAGGTGCGAACACCATTTAACTCTGACAATTCTGTTATCTCACTTCGACTTCCGAATCGCAACACCATGAAATTACCTGACGGTGCTCCCACACATCAGTCCATTGGTTACGATCCATCTTCGTCGGCATGGAGTCTTGCTTACCATT
>Ga0307509_10007416_pt1 | contig 14334 bp, 18 predicted proteins | sample 10_EM_MG_FD_202245 | JGI IMG/M metagenome (GOLD analysis project Ga0307509, IMG submission 202245) | Populus trichocarpa ectomycorrhiza microbial communities from riparian zone in the Pacific Northwest, United States - 10_EM | ecosystem: Host-associated > Plants > Roots > Unclassified | place... | reverse complement strand
TGACAAATTTTCAAGGTTGTTTGTCTATTATTTATAAAGAAAATCCAGGATAAGTTTCATTTCACACTGGTTGCCATGGTTGATCATTTACCCGGTAGTGATCACTTACCAGGTGAAACACGTTACTCTACCGTAATAAGACTCATACCTCTGGAGTCCAATAACAACCATAGTAATGCTACAAATCAAGGAGAGAAGGTCCGGGCTGGTTACTGCTGTATTTGTCTCGAAAGCACCCTGGCCTTCTGAGACTACCTGAGTACCACTAGGAAAACTACCCTACAACCTGTCAGCAAGAATAGACTCCTAGATGCCCGAGAGACCATATATGAGTGACCCCCATTTTGGTGGTTACCCATACTCCCCTTATATATCCTGCGAACGACTTTCAGTCGGACGGACAGGGACGACTTATACGGTGTTACGGCAGCTCCTCCAATGACCTCTTTTAACTAGCAAACGAGCAACTACACAGCCGTCTGCCTATGACGCGCCGTCCCAACGCTTAGGCCAGAGGGGGGTGTTTTCTAAACCCGCCCAAGTTCAATAGTATGTTCGAGACTCTATTACACCGGCGTGGGGCCTCCCCGCGCAGGAGCATATGCGCCCAAGAACATCTAAGAGCCCATAGAATGTGAGGCAATCGACCTCTAAGTTCCAGGATGACTTTGCCGGTGAAGCTAGGGTAACCTGGACACCTTAGTAGGGTAACTGGGGTCCAGGGCAGAATGGCCCAATTCCCAAGGTAGGGTAACTTTGCCCTCTTATGCCTTTAACTGCTCAGGAAGTCCTCCAATCGACTATAGAAGTCGTTTCGGAGGTCCGTGCAATATTCCTATAATTCTCTTCATCTCATACGAATGTTCTCCCGAAAGGTCCCCCTGCCTAGCCGAGTACCTTACGCCTACTCAACTATTCCCTAGCCCTTATCCTAGGTTTACCAGCTATCTATATACTAAGTATCCGAGACTATACCACCTCTGGTTACCACTTGGTATACCATTTGGGCTAAGGTGATAGTGATTGTAGCTACCTATCGTAGGGCCATTTCACTACTCCCCTCTTCTCTTGTTCTGTCCTCAGACCGTCAACGTCGTCTCTTAGTTCCACGGTTTGGATTGTCTATAACCCTATGGTCTTTAGGTTTAGATGGATACCCCTCCTGGAACTGTTGCACTGCGTCGCTTGCGTTCTCTTCTAATATCTCGAACAGTTCCCAAGAATTCTCTTCTGGACCGTACCCTTCCCAAGCAACAATTTATTGCACAAAGCGGTGGGGAAACTTTGACTTAGGATTCCCATACCATCTGCTATCGACCACTTCCGCAACAACATAGCTAGGCTCATTGTCTACTATGTCAGGTGTTGGTATTATCTTTTGAGGCCTGCCCACAGGATCCTCACGATAGGGTTCCAACAGACTAATATGGAATACAGGATGGATGTCCCACCTCTCCGGCAGCTCAACCTCATAGGCCCTAGACCCCACCTTGCGTTTGACAGCAAAAGGTCCAAACATCTTAAAGTCTAGTTTTTCCATAGGCCTTTTTGTACAGAGGTTCTTGCGGTTTAGCATAACCCTATCTGCTTTCTTAGCTCTGCTCTGTGTGACATCTTCTAACGTAACATATTCTGGAGCCTGCTGTCTCTTTTGATCATGCCATTTCCGTTGTCGTTCCTGTGCCTGCTTTATTGTCTCCCGGATGTCTTGCCACGTGCCTTGCCAATCCTTCACAACAAGCTCGCTGTCTGGGTGGATTCCTTTGTTATCCGACACTATCCCCGACCACTGAGTCTGTGGGGAGAATCCATAATTTATCTCCAAGGGACTAGCCTTTGTGGATTCCTAAATTCAAGTATTATACGCATGTTGCGCGAAAGGCAACATCGATACCCAATTGTCTTGCTGATATGCACAATAACTTCTGAAATATGGTTCTAGTGTCTAATTAACCCATTCAGTTTGCCCATCACTTTCTGGGTGGAATGCGGTAGAGAGGTTTAGCTTTACTTGCAATAGCTGCATCAGGCTTGTCCAAAACTTAGACATGAATCGCGTATCTGGGTCAGAGACAATTGATTTGGGAAGTCCATGGAGGAACCAGATTTCTTTCACGAACGTCCAGGCCAGTTCCTTAATATGTTCTTCAGTCCTCAGTGGTATGAAGTGTGCCATCTTGGATAACCTTTCTACGATGACCCATCTCTTCGTATACCCATCGGAGTTTGGTAACCGAAAAATGAAGTCCATGGATATTGCCGTCCATGGTCTCATAGGAACTTCTAAGTGTTCTAGGAGTCCATACTTGTTATGCCGGATGACTTTATTACGTTGACATACATCGCAAGAGCGAACATACTCGGTAATTTTTTCATCCATCTTTGGCCAATAGAAGTTAGCCCTAACCCTGCCAATGGTCTTGTACGTTCCGAAGTGTCCAGCAATCTTTGAATCATGTCCTCCATGATCGTTCGCCTTATACCCTCGTTCTTTGGAATGTACTACCTGATTTTATACAGGAGTAAGTCCTTTTCGATACTAAAGTTTGTATCGACCTTACTGTCGCCTTTGAGTAGTGCCTTTAGCGTTGCTAATTATGTTTGATCACTATCAGCTACTTTCATGAGAGCCTCATGAAATGTTGTCTGCAACTGAAAGCCTTCGCAAGTTTGCAACACATGTGGTCGCAAGATGACAGGCTCCTCTCCAATATACTGTCCAGTGCGAAAAAATATAAAAGGTTCGGAATTACTCCCCCATTCAGGGCGGTAGTCCCTACGCCTCGACAAAGCATCACCCTTTTCATTTAACCGTTCTTTTCGATAAATAACCTTAAAATTGAATGGTTGTAGAAACTCTGCCCAGCGATGTTGTCTACGGTTTAGAGTCTTTGTAGTATTAAAGTACTCAAAATTCTTGTGATCAGTGTACACCAATATCTGATCATCAACTGACATCAACATATATGCTGATTCCTTAAAGGCTGTCACTATTGCGGCCATTTCCTTATCATGGACGTCATAATTTATCTCTGCTGGGGAGAACTTTCTACTCTGAAAAGCTACAGAATGCCATTTCTCATCTTCACAGAGTTGAGATAATACGGCTCCTAATGCAAAGTCACTAGCGTCAGTTTCCAACTTAGTCGGACGAGTGTCATCAAAGTCTGTCACAATTGGACCTGTGGTAAACATCTCCTTCACTTTGTCAAAAGCATCTTGACATGAAGGAGTCCAGGTCCATTTGATACCTTTCTTAGTTAAGTCCGTCAATGGTTTGGCTATCTTGCTAAAACCCTTTATGAACCGACGGTAGAAATTGGCAAAGCCTATAAAGCTTTGCACATCGACGACCTTCTCGGGTGTTGATCATGCCCGGATTTCTTCAACTTCTGTACTTGTCATAGAGATTCCTCTATCGGATATTTTATACCCAAGGAACTCTACTTCCCGTTGATGGAAGCTTGACTTCTTAATGCTAACGCAAAGGCGTGCCTTTCTCAGCCTTTCCATGACCGGCCTTACCAGAGTGACATGTTCTTCAACTGTCTCCGTCTAGATTAATATGTCATCCATATAGGCAATGATTCCGACATCTAACATGTCACGGAATACATCATTGATCATACTCTGGAATGTTGATGGTGCGTTGCATAACCTCAAGGGCATCACAGTATACTCATAAAGACCATACCTGCTTTTAAAAGCAGTCTTCCATTCTTCACCTTCCGCCATGCGGATAAGGTAATAGCCATTCTTCAAATCCAATTTTGTGAAGATAGTGGCTTTACCGAGCCTACTCCTAAGCTTACTCATCAAGGGCAACGGATTCTTATTCTTGATACTAATCTTGTTTAACCCTCAGTATTCAACGCATAACCGAAGGGTTCCATCATGCTTCGGCACAAATAATATAGGGGCGCCTATTGGCCCAGAAGATCTCCTAATCTTTCCATGGTCTTCCATTTCCCTAATATAATCCCAAAGTGCGTGGAGTTCCTTCTTAGACAAGGGATAGATAGGCCCATCTGGTAGTTTGGCCTCAGGAATCAAGTCGATACTATGATCGTATTTACTATGCTCAGGTAAAGCATTCATTTTCTCTTGACTGAATATATCTGCATAGTCTCTATATTCAGGGAGAATCTTAATCTTGATGTCCTCGCCGTCTTCATCAGTGTAAAGAGCCATGCCCATGACAAAGATATTGTCTGGGTCCTCGGCTAAGAGTTCCTCTTCCGTAATGAACTCTAAGCGCCTTTCTTTCCTTAGGCAGTGGGCTTTACAATATTCTGATCGCCACTTAAGACTGCCCTTCTCCCAGTTGATATCTGGGTTGTGGTCCTTTAGCCACGACATCGGCAGGTAACCATTCACCTTGCCTGCCGGCATATTTGCGACTTCAAATCGCATCTTATTCATATGGTCAGCTATATACATATTGTTCGTGGACAATATTAACCGATCACCCGGATAAGCCTAGCAACGCATCACTTCCGGGCCCCCACAAAAATCATTACCACTCAACAGGCACCCCATAATACCTTCTGTTTTTTAATTAAAGCTGACAGATGGTATACTGAGTACTGATTACTGCCATGTATTTAAATTATTTTGACTTATTTTTCTTGGTTGGGTTGGGGTAGTGGTCTTAAGGAAGTTGACAATATCACGGCGAAAATTAGGGGCATTCGTTGATCGGTTAATTTTGTCCACGCACAATATCCACCCTAGTGGTATAGTGTAGACCTGAGCCGGGGATGTGGTTTCCACTGGCATCTAAAATTGGTGTCGGTTCCTTCCGATGTACACAAGGTACTTGGGCATTCTTAACCCAATCACTGCTTAACACAGCCCCAGTAGCGCCACTATCCAACAATAAGAGGGCTTCACCACTCAGCCTCTCTTGATTGTGGCTCCATTCCAGTCTCACTCTCACGTGAATGGATCTTGTATGTGGCGGTGGGCCTGCAAGCCTCAACCGCTTATCAGGTCTCTTGTCCCTAAACATTGCGGTTAGTAACTTTCCAGAAGAATTTGGTATGGTTTTACAATAGCTAATCAATTTCTCTTGCCTTTCGACACAAGAGCGGCCACAACGGGTCGTGAATAACTTTTATCACTTGATAAATTTTACGGGGTTTTAATAGCTTGGCTGTTTACTATCACGCCAGCATGATTTAGGGTATACAACCCTTCTCAAGTAAACTTGCAAAATAACTTCAATTGCTAAGTCAAGTCCAGCCTGACGAAATCAACACAAAACCCAACCAAATTCAATCCAGAATTCCAAACAATATGAAATATGCAGATAACACATTCGCAAAATCACATATGAAATAAAACAAAAGCGTAAAACAAAGTATCGCAACCATTCCCAATATAACAAAAGAAACCCAACCAATCTCACTATCCCTATAGCCAGATATTATTTTCAATATGTTGTACCTCTGGTGGGGAACATTACTGCTTCATTTCCGTCATCCATCTCATCAACCTTTCTGGGCTGTAGAGTAGAGTTAGCTTTTGCATTCCTATCACCTCTTGGGATAGATCCTACCTAGCCGTCCATCTCGGTATCAATCTCCAAGATATCCAAATCTGGAGGTGGTGATCCGCGGACCTCGGCTACAACTTGCTTAACAGCAGGTTTCAGAGCGGCTTCAATGCGGCGCGATTTCTGGACTTGGGTGGCTTCGGATCCAGCTTCACCGGCGCCTCTTTTTCGATTAATTCGAGAGGACACAACAACTGGAGTAGCCGAAGGACACATTGCCCAGTAGTGAACGGTTTGTCCACATCGAGAGCATTGATTCAACCATTTGTGTTTGTCAATCAGAGTCTGAGGAATATCACGATGCATTTTCGTGTGCTCTGTCTCTTGAGGTCATGAAGACCCAGAGGCATAGTTGCGGGGTTTCTGTTGGCGTGGCCCCGAGCTTTTCCTATCCTTTCGCTGTCTCTTAGCAGACGATTGCCTATCATCGCTCTTTTCCGGTCTGGAATGATGTTTTTCTTTTGTAACCGTACAGTTAAAAGAAGCAACGTCTTCCAACTGATGTCCGGTTTGACGGAGGAGATTGATATATTTGACGTATTCGTCAGGAAGCGTGTTTTTAAAGCCCATGTATTGCGAAGGTCTGTAGTTATACCTACGCGGGCTTTGTCCTTGACACAATTGCCGCTATATCCCAACTCAAAAGCCAGTCTCATCAGCTCATCACAAAAGTGATCGATCTTACCGGACTTCATAGTCAAATCATTCCACTCCCTAAGAGCACGATCCCGATCGGAGTGTCCACCAAAACTTGACACAAGCCGTTGCCGAAAACCTTCCCCAGTGCGAAGAACATTTTTCAAATCGAAGGGAATTCCTTCTCGACGGGCACCCTCTTCACTAATGTAAGGGTGTATGCTCTGGTACCATTTTTTGGCAGGACCTTGGAGAAGGGGGATTACCAAACTGACTGTATCCCAGTCCTTGCGGAGGGATTCCCTAAAGTAGTCCAGTTGGATTTCACAATCCTGTATGAAGCGTTGAGTATCGGTAGAGTCACCCTTGAACGGATCGACACCTAATCTCTCAGGTTTCTTCGGTCGATGCGCTGACTTCTTACCCTTGCGTTGTTTCCGAAGATACTCAGCAAGCTCATGACACCACCTATCATACTTTTCCTTGCTCGCATCATTCCAGTGTGACTTGCGTCTCCCTAGGAATTTCCGCGGATCGCGAAGGGAGGAGTCAGAATCGCCATCTGACGAGGAGTCAGAATCACCCGGATCTCCTCCGCCTCCAGGGTTTCCACCACGGGGAGGAAGATTTCCTCCACTGCCACCAGCCTTGCCGATGGGGCCTCCCCTAGGAGAATCATACCCACTAAAACCATCTTCGCCCGGCACGTCTTTGTCCATTCTCTCAGGTAATGGGTTAGATGGTGGGGAAGGAGGTTGTTGACTAGCGGCACGAGTGTTAACCGCATAGTCATTTAAAAAATCAGGGCAGTCACTATGCCTAGTGTGCCTCACACTCTCACAGTACCCACATCCGTACTGTTTTGACTTTGGCTGGGGAGCGTCTTTCCTAGGTCTTGACCAAATATTGATCGCTTCAAAGTCACTCTTGAGACATGGAAACCTATGCGCATAACAAATATCGCTTCCTTCAGCCACAACCCTACAGTCAGGAGAACAAACACCCATATGCACTAGCGCTTTTGACCTTCGGGTAAAACCGGGAGGTCCAACATTACGCGAAGGCTTTGCTGGTGCGGGTGGTGCTATTGCCGAAACAAAGGCACCTGGGACTTGTGGAGTGGTGGGTAGAGGGGTTTGCCCTGCTACCGCAAAGGGTCGTTCTCATTCAATACGAATCGCCGGCGTATTTTGTTCCACTGCCTGAGGGGCAGGTACAGTCGACGATCGTGGTAAAGGTGGGGGTGTTGCAGGGACAGCCTCCGGAGGTGGCGGCTGTGGAGAATTCTGTCTCGATGATCTCCCGGACGAGATGGAGCTAGATCTGGTAACCCCGAGAGGACGTGACGAGGGTCAGAGGTTTTTGACCGAAGGAGTTGTTCCCCGTGATCGGACAACCTCACTGAAGGCCACTTCGAGAGGGGTTCGACGTTCATGTGCTTCGGACACCTGCTTTTGCAATTCCGCAAGCTGCTCTTGCTGTGCGATGAATTGTCTACCCATCTCATTCAACCAAGGTTGATAATTCTCATTAATCATGGAGGCTGCGACTTCAGCAGCATAATGAGGGGAGGGTTCTAGTGCCAAGGGAAGAGCAGGGGCAGCGTTCATAACCACATCATTCTCAGCGTCAATGGAGTACCCCTGGGCAGCAGCCTGCTCCAAGGCTTCTACCCTTTTCCGGATCATCTGATCGGACATAGCTAGCTTGCGGAAGTTCTTTCACTGGTATTTCATCCATCGATTAGCGTTTTCCACGATCTCAGTTTCAAATGCATGCTGATGCTCTTCAGCAAGATTGAGGAGATTGCTTTGTGCATCTTGCATCTGCCGTGTTATCTCCTCAAGTATGTATGGTTCAACGAGATCTTTTGTGAAATCAGCGAAAGTCATCTTCCGTTGTCTATTCTGGGGTATTCTCCATCCTACTGACGGGTCATAAGTGAAACTTTGGAGGAAGGCACAAGGGTCTTCAATCTGCATCTCTCTGACCGTGCGAGGTATTTCAATCTCAAAGGTAGGGTCATTCTCAATGTCATATGTCAGGAGCTGCTGGATTGGCCGCCAACCTAATCTCTTCAGGTGTGCTCTTGCAGCTGCTCGAGATATTTCTCGCTCAATACCAGTCATACGCTGCAGACGAGAATGAGAGCGCGACACAGCCATAGTTGAAGACATTGTTCTTTCCACCCAATGCTTCTTGTACCAGACAAGAGACTCGTAATCAAACAATGTCCAAACTGTAGGCTAAAACAACAATTCTAAGAAGAGAGTTAAGCGAGTGCGCTTAACTATATACTGTAACGGGGGCACCCTGTAGAGAGGTAAACTCTAAGGTTGCCACCGCACCAAACATTCAAGGTAGATGATAAAGATGAGGTAAAATAATTCAGAAGAATCAACGGTAAAACTTAATATAGTTAAGCTCGAAGCTTCATTCAATTTAGTTCTCTCAAGGAAAAGTTGGGTGTCGAAGTAGAATGCCAAACGCTTAAACTTAAGTAGATATCAGATTTAAGCCTTTGACATTCACCACTACTTCTGACCTTGTGCGAGCACCCTGTCCTGCTCAGGGTCTGTCCGAGGTCTACCCTCCATCAGGATTTATCCTGCCGGAAGTGTCGGACCAACTCAGGTACACATAACTCCGTCAATAGGATATGAGTTTCTGCAATGCATCTCCAATACAACCCCAGGTGGAAAAACTCTTCCTATCGAAGTCATGCCAGTGGCTAACTGTTATGACAACAACCGGAGTCAATACCTAGGTGGTGGACTCACTGGCCCAGTGGTAGTTTTGTCTATACAAGCTATGCAGTCCATCATTTAATCTACTCGATTATTCAATGTGATGAATTGACATGCAAGCTCCCCCGGTAAGATGTAGCCAGTGGTTGGGTAAGTGGGCGCTACCCATAGCCATCCTCTCGTGACATACTCTACCGTGATAAGACTCATACCTCTGGAGTCCAATGACAACCCATAGTAATGCTACAAATCAAGGGGAGAAGGTCCAGGCTGGTTACTGAGGTATTTGTCTCGTAAGCACCCTGGCCTTCTGAGACTACCTGAGTACCACTAGGAAGACTACCCTACAACCCGTAGGCTAGAACAGACTCCTAGATGCCCGAGAGACCATATATGAGTAACCCCCATTTTGGCGGTTACCCATACTCCCCTCATATATCCTGCGAACGACATTCAGTCGGACGGACGGCGACGACTTATACGGTGTTAGGGCAGCTGCTCCAATGACCTCTTTTAACTAGCATACGAGCAACTACACAGCCGTCTGCCTATGACGCTCCGTCCCAACGCTGGGGCCAGAGGGTGGTGTTAGCTAAACCCGCCCAAGTTCAATAGTATGTTCGGGACACCATTACACTGGCGTGGGGCCTCCCCACGCAGATGCGTGTGCGCCCAAGACCATCTAAGAGCCCATAGAATGTGAGGCAATCGACCTCTAAGTTCTAGGATGACTTTGCCGGTGAAGGTAGGGTAACTTGGACACCTCAGTAGGGTAACTGGGGTCCATGGGCATAATGGCCCAATTCCCAAGGTAGGGTAACTTTGCCCTCTTATGCCTTTAACCGCTCAGGAAGTCCTCCAATCAACCATAGAAGTCCTCTCGGAGGTCCGTGTAACATTCCCATAATTCTCTTGATCTTATGCGAATGTTCTCCCGAAAGGTTACCCTGCCTAGTAGTGTACCTTACGGCTACTCAACTATTCCCTATGCCTTATCCTCGGTTTACAAGCTATGTATATACTAAGTATACGAGACCATACCACCCCTGGTTACCACTTGGTATACCATTTGGGCTGAGGTGATAGTGATTGTAGCTACCTATCATAGGGTCGTTACAGATACGATGATCGTATTTACTATACTCAGGTAAAGTATTGATTTTCTCTTGACTGAATATATCTGCATAGTCTCTATATTCAGGGAGAATCTTAATCTTGATGTCCTTCCCCCCCCAGCGCCCTGGTGTCGTACAGCAGGCCACACACTCCTCTACTGGGTCCCGTCCCACCCCCACCAGCAACACCAACCCCGCTCGCCAAGAGAAGGGTAAGGAAAGAGCTCCTCCGGCTCCACCCGCACCACCACCCAATACGGTCTGGCCCTCCCTCTCAGCTGACCTGGATCTCCCGAGATAAGACATGTCAACTTCCCCTCCTACACTATACGGCAACCCCGAGGCGTTTGCCAAATAATACCCCCACACCTGGGAGGCGAAAGAGTTCGCCAAGGGAAAGTACCCTCCCGGTCCCTCTTGGAACCGGAAACCTAGACCCCGACTGGCGTCCCCCCACCACCATGGCCCCCAAGGCCACCCCCACCTATGCCCAAGCTGCCGCACCCCCTGGTAAAGGAAAGAAGGGTCGTCAGACGAAAAGTCCTATCTCGGCTTCCTCCGTTGCGGTTGCGTCGGGTGAGGTTTTTACGAAATCTCCCCCTCCCCTCCCCCACCCTGTCCGCAGATTTTTCGCCTCCAGAACCACCTTCGAACCCCACCCTGAAGCGCTCAAAATAGCAGCCCATTTCCAAGACATCACTGCCTCTGTCCTCAGAGAAGCCAACTGCTCCCTTCCTCTCTCCTTCACTTGTACGGTCAATGACAAAGGCTCAGTATCACTGCTAGGTACCGACCTTCACACCCCCGCCTCCGCTTATACCCCTTATTTTGCTCCCCTTACCTCAAGGTTGAACAAGGCCTTTCCGATAGGCAACTCTCCTTGCGATATCTTTAAACCCACCCCAAACGAAACACAACTGTTGATTCACTCTGTTCCTCTTGCTTTTCTCCCCTCAGACGATGACCAACTCTTCCCCTCTCTTCACGAGTCCATCCGCAATGCCAGGGGAGTCTCCATTCTCTCGGCGCGTTACCTTAACCCAGACACGGAAGCTCGTGGACAGAATAACGCCACCTCAGTGGTTGTTACAGTTGCCCCGCCCGACGCTTACGCTATCCTCCCCTCCATCAACCTCTTCTCCCAGAACCGAAGAGTTGAACAAATGTCTCCTCCTCTAAAAACTCCCAGTGCTAGAGATGCTGGAAGTTCGGCCACGTCCCTACCCGCTGTCCCAGCTCACTACCCGTCTGCCCCTTCTGCTCGCTCGCCCACACCAAAGCGGAGCATCGCTGCCCTAACCCTTCCTGCCCTAAGGGTGGCAATCTCCGACCTGTCCTCGCCTGCTGTCCATCCTCGGTGGCATGCTGTCCTAACTGCCAGGAAGAGCACTCTGCGCGCAGCAGGGATTGCCCCTCCTGCCCGAAAACCACTCCCGACACACCAAAGGTGCTATCTCGACAGACGCAGGATGGCATGGATCTCGCTGAAGACCAGGCTGGCCCTTCGACGATCCTTCCGTCAGCACCGGGTGCCCCTCCTCACACCCCGAGTGCCCCTGTACTCCCACACGATGCTCCTCCACCTAGGCAGAGAGCCCATCGCACCATCACCGTCACCGATCTCGCCCCAAGAGAGAGCAGTGATGAATCCCTAGACTCTGACTCCTCCGCGGGCGCTGCCCAGTAATGGAGAATTTTTTCACTCGATACACCGACAGCAGTGCTGTCTTCCCGTCCTTTCCAATCGTTCAACATAACTGCCTTGGGAGCTGGGATGTTTTTCTTTCACTTTTTCACAGCTTTACCATGCTGCCTCACCCTCCTTTACTTGTAGCCATTCAAGACCCCCCCTCCAGACGATCGGTCCTTCCAACATTCCCAGGATTCATGTCCTTCGCCCCACCCCCTCCTGGCCTCCCACGGGTAGCCATTTATGTTTCTCGCACTTTGAATCAGCACATGTCCTGCTCAACCGTTTTTCACGAATCCTCAGAGATGCTCTCAGTTGATGTTTTTTCTTCGCAGAGACTTTTTGGATCCCCCCACCGCTCCCTAAGGGTCACCTCAGTATACCTTCTTCGCACGAACCGTCCTCCCTACCGCTCCATATTGCCTGAACGGATTTTTTCTTTTCTCTCCTACCCTCACCTGGTTTTAGGCGATTTTAACCTCCACTATCCGTTGGCAGATCCCTCCCGCTCCCTGTCCGAAAGAGAATTCACCATCTCTACACGTTACTTTGATGCCGCTCTTGACGTCCCGTACCACCTTCTCAACACCCCTGGGGTCTACACTCATTTCCCGTTTGACACTATTTCGAGACCCTCTGTTTTGGATTTGGCATTCACGAATACCGCCCTCTCCTCCCTCGTCTCCTCCTGGGACACCCCCCTCCCCTCCACTGGCTCAGACCACGTTCTATGTGTAATAACACTGAGACCACCCGCGATTATGCTGCCCCCCCCTACTCCACACTGGGCCCTCCTTGACCTAGATGCGGTAGGAAAGGCACTGGATACCTTCACCACACTACCCTGCCCGGCGAAACCCACACCCAACTCCCTGAGTAGATGGTTTGACATCTCCTCTACCCGCCTTACCTCCCTCCTTACCTCCCATGCCCCAAGCAAGCGCCCATGCCCCCGCTCGAAGCCGTGGTGGTCCCCTCGCCTGTCGTCCCTGAGAAGGGAGTACCACAGATTCGCTAGATTATCCCGCCTCGATCCCTCCCCCCTCAACTGGAGCAATGTCAAAAGCTCAAGAAGAACCTATTTCAAGGCCATCGCCTCAGCCAAGAAAGCACACTAGTCGGACTTCCCGTCCTCAGCCACCCCACGCTCAGTTTAGACGGCCAAGAGATTCGCATTCGGCCGCCCACCGCAAAGGTTCCCGGACTTACCAGGGGCCTCCAACCCGGTCGAGGTAGCGGAAACGCTCCTTGACCACTTCTTCCCGTCCAAACCCCCACCTCCCCCCCTCCTCCGCCTCACGCTTTACGAAGATTATACCCCCCTCACCTCTGAGGAAATATCCAGGGCCCTCTCTAAGTCCTCGAACACCTCCGCCCCTCGCCCAGACCACATCCCGTACTCTGTGTGGAAGTCTATACACCGCATCAAGCCCTCCCTTCTCCCTTCTCTCTTGGACCCCCTGCTAGCCCACGGTTTTCACCCTCCCTCCCTCAAAAAAGCACTCGGTATTGTCCTTGACAAGCCGGGCAAACCCTCATACGACTCACCTTCCTCCTTTAGAGTCATCGTCCTCCTTTGAACGCTCTCTAAGATTCTTGAAAGAGTAGTGGCTTCCCGCCTTTCAGCTCAGGCATCGATATGCTCCCTCATCCATCCCCTTCAATGCGGCTCCCTCCCTGGAAGATCCACCGCCGATGCCGCCCTCGTCCTACAACATAACGTTGAGTCCTTCCACCGCCTCCGATACAAGGTCTCCACACTCTTCCTTGATGTGAAGGGAGGCTTTGACAACGTCGAGTCCCCGTCACTCCTCTCTCTCCTCCGTAGGAAGGGGGTCAGCCCATACCTGGTCCAATGGATTGGCTCTTTCCTCAGGGACCGCACCTGCCGCCTGACCTTCCAAGGGTCCCCTCGCTCCTTCGCCCCCGTCTCGGTCGGGGTCCCCCAAGGATCCCCCGTCTCCCCCCTCCTATTCGTCATATATGTCTCCTCCCTCCACCTAGAGATCCCCAGGTCACTTATTGTCTCCTACGTCGACGACTTTGCTGTCACAGTGGCCTCGCCCTCCTACAGAACCAACGTTCGCCTCCTTCAGAAGTCTTTCTCATCGCTCAAGAGAAAGGCTTCACAGATCAACATCTCCTTCTCTGTTCCGAAAACTGAACTGATCCACTGGAAGACCACCAGGAGCAACGAACCCCTGTGCTCCCTCCCGGAGCAGTTGGAAGATCAGCTCTTCTATCCACAACCCCGCCTGAAGTGGCTGGGCTTCATCTTCACCCCCGCCTTTGACCCAAGATCCCACTTCTCCAGGAGGTATACGCTCGCGAATGTCACCCTAGCCACGATCCGCCGCCTCTCCCCCCCCAGGATGGGCCTTCCACCCTACCTTTGTCTCTCCCTGGCGTCATCAGCAAAAAAACGATTTACGTCCGGCGGACGCGACCCGCGTCCGGACGGATTGCGTCCACCCTATGCGTCCCGTGCACCCTGACCGTCCGCCGGATGTTTTTTCTCATCCCATGCGCCTGGTGCCTCCCAACGCCCTTATCCCCCCTCCCATGCACCCAGCGCGCTTGTTGCGGCCG
>Ga0307509_10007415_pt1 | contig 14335 bp, 8 predicted proteins | sample 10_EM_MG_FD_202245 | JGI IMG/M metagenome (GOLD analysis project Ga0307509, IMG submission 202245) | Populus trichocarpa ectomycorrhiza microbial communities from riparian zone in the Pacific Northwest, United States - 10_EM | ecosystem: Host-associated > Plants > Roots > Unclassified | place... | reverse complement strand
CTAAGTGAAAGGATGTTGACATACTTGAAGGCAAGGAATTGAAGATCTCCTGTCATTATTTTTAAATTATTAATGCATTATTTCTCTCATGGTGTGACAAGGAGATTGATTCTCCTTATATCAGTCAGTGAACTTGAAAAATACCCAGACAAAATAACTACTTGCAGAGAACCAGCCTTTCATGCTGTTGTATTCAGATACAAGGAAATTTGTAACTCTACCATTGTCATAGAATTTTCGCATTTCATAGAACTTTCAGAAGCATGCATGGCGAGGTCATTTAGCTACTGCTGTCTTTGACTACATTAGTCATCCTTTTTCTGAACCCATGTATTGAATGACAGGGGATGCCTCTAGGCTAGTTCTTGGATTAAAATCCATGATAATGAGATTTTAGATCCCTTCTTTTCTACCTGTACTGTTGACTCTTTCATGTTTTATTAAGCTATTCCAAGTTTTTCTATTTCATATGAAAGAGTGTTCTGTCAAACTCAATTGCATAAAACCATTCTCAAGTTTTGGTCAGTTAATCCTTTAACACATGCCAAGGAGCTGTTTCTTCTGAATGCTTACGTAATGAGGAACCATTGCTCAGCAAGTCCATCAAGGTTTCGGTTGTTTCTGAGTTGTAATTCCTAATATAAGCATTCCAGCTTCTAATTTGAAAATTCATTTGTTGGGGGGGAGTTCATGGTTACCTATTCCAAAGATGATATGCTTCTTTGGTGAGAAAGGGTTGTCTTTACTAAATTTATCTTGCAGTCCTGAAGCCAAGATGTCAGCTTAACAAAATAACAAAGAAGATGCATGCAGTTCCAAGGGAACTTGGATATCCATACCGTCAATTCCCTAGATGGTTGAAGTTCCAAGGGAACTTGGATTTCTTGAAGGGTAAAAGTTGATTAAAACCCTGTATCAAAGGAGGGAAAAATCACATGGAGGATGCATGAAAATTGGATCTGTCATAAACCTTTACTCGAAGCACATTCTTTTAGGTATCTGAGGCTTTTATTGCATAACACATTGCTTTCATAAAACCTCATTAGTTAAGTCGATTATCTACCTTATTAAAAGTTGGCAAAACGTGGAATCTTTGACAACACAAATCATTCTGCATTTGAGGACTATGTCAAGGAAATTCAAAATATTCTGTTGATATATTACTGAAATTCTCCTGAGTTTGTTCTTCATAAACTAGATTAAACCAGGACAAAAAAAAAAGTTGCTAAAAGACAATGCTTGACATCACATCACTTTGAAAAACTGGGGATGCTTTTGAGAAGCACTATAATATTATTGCAGTATCTGATTGTCCCTATCCTTTATAAGATAAGATCATCGAAATGTCCATGCCTTTGGGACCCTACAAGTCACCACACACCCAAGATACTCGAAAATTTGCTGCCATCTCCAAATCTTCCTTCTGGCCTTGAGGCCACAAGAATTGAAATTCCGTGACCCAACAATCTAGCCATAACATTAATTTCTATCCACAAATTTCGAAAGAAGACACGTTATTATTCAATGCCCCAGTCTAGAACTATCAAATTGGTTTCTGCATAGGAATGTATTTCATAGTGTAATTCACAGAGATGGGGGTTCAGATTTAAGAATTGGGGAAGGAGTGCCACCCATTACCCATTAAAAAAAAAACTTCAAAATATTTTCAAACCAAAAAATGGGAACGAAAAAAGAAAAAGCAAGTAACAAAAGATACAAGTGAGAGAAAAGCCACTTTGAACAACAAAGTTGGCAGAAACTACGTGAACACAAGTTTTCTCATTCGTATTGAGATAGATATAATACATGGTGTAACTTGTTCAAACGAACACTGGAACGATAACACCAATCCAAAATTTGTGAGAGCAGTATCTGAGACGCAAAAGATGAGTTTTAGCTATGTTCAAAAGTGTACATCGCAGATACATAGACCACCCACCAACTTTAACCACAAGGGGTGAGCTTCTTATTGCCAGCACCCCGAGGATGATCATCTTTCCAGTCATCCCATGCTCTTGCTTTCTGCACAGCAGCATCGTCATCTTCATCATCATCTTCTTCACTGAGTTTTGATTTTGGATTGTCCTTGTACCATGCAGAGTTGGCTTCTTCCATGAGTTCAGCATTTCTCTCTTGCCATTTATTCATAATCTCCATCTCCTTTAACCCGGCTTCTTCTATGCTCATGGTTGGTAACCTTCCACATAATATTAAAATTCAAGACAGCTTAAAATAAGGGAAAGAGCCCAACTATTCCCTGTTGATACTTAAACATTTAAATAATTATAATCTAATTTCATTAGAAAGTACAAGATAAATGTTAGAAGTCTTCCCTCCTCCATCCCTAAGCGACAAAACTGAAAGAAAATACAATGTTTTGATAGCAGGCATCCGATTTAATTGTTAACAATCAGGGCATGGAAAAATACCTATGGCCAGGTTGGAAGACCTGTGCTCTCATCCTTTCCCTTTCGCTAGTTAGGCTTCCACCCACAAGACTTGCTGGTCCAAATGTAATTGGCACGTGCTTATGATCATGTGCTTGCGAAACCTTTGCTCTCCCTTCTAGAACATCTTGAGCAAAAGTAGCACATGTGATAGGCTGTGCTGGTTGAGTATATCTTGCTTTCACTGCAGCATCACGATGCCAATTTTCAGCTTTCTTGGCACGTTCATCAAGAATAGTCTGGGAAAAAGCTTTGCCCCCTTCCTGAAACATGCGTCAAAATAATTACTACATCCATGTTCATGCAACAAAACTCATCTGGAACAAGTAGCATCAAGACTGAATCATACAATGCTAACCAAGATTCCAATTAAAGACACGATGCCACTATTAGGAATTCTAACTTTCATGTCAAAAAGACCTAGGTATTTGTTGATGGAAAAGATAAAGGATCGTGGCCACATGATGATGCAAATGCATCAAACGATTAAAGACACAATGCAATGCTATTAAGAACTTGAACTTTCATGTCAAAAAGACCTTGGTATTTGATGATGGAGAAAGTAAAGGATCGTGGCCACATGATAATGCAAATGCATCGAACGATGAAAGCTAACTAAGGCATGGAGCAAACTTTAGCACCACACTACTGTTCCATCAAATGATCTTGACAATAATCACTAGAGCTCTAAATCTGACAGTCTTCTTCTGGTGCTTAATGAAAAAAATGAAAATTAACCTCTGAGAGATGATCTCTCCACTATAAAATGATGGCTGCTAGATATTTGCTTCATCACAGCTTATTTACAAAAGCCAAAAAATTCACTAGACAGAGATACAGCATATAGATCTCCAAAAGCACAACGGAAAAAAACTCTGCCACTTCAGATTTGAGTGTGCTAATACCTTTAGTTGTCTTTCCTTTACAGCCAAAAGCATTTCTTCCTCCTTCTTTAACATTTCCAGTAGATCGATTGCCTGTAGAGTGGTAATACAGTGGTGTGAAGCTGGATATGATCAACAAGTAGAACATGACAGAGACTATAGATATATGATACCAACCTTACAAATAGCCAAAGAGATGGTAGTAATCCAAGCCTGCACAAAAAAGAATACTGCAGATTCAACACTCAACTTTGCAAAAGATAAAAAACTACAAATTATACATACAACTTTTTTTAAAAAAATATATATGTAGAACTGTTAATAACAGGTGCATAATCTTAGTCAAATTCTTAGCTTCTACTTTACAAGTTAATAAAAAAATGAACTAGACACCAACAACTATCTTCATCATGGAGAAAATTATAAGCAATGTCCTAAATATTTCAGGTCATCTCCACAGCTTATCCTGTAAGAGCATGGATAACAACTAACCTCTCGCTCTTCTTCTCCATCATCATCCAGCAAGTCTTCCTCCCCTGCCTCGACTGGAGTTGATACCGCTGCAGCTTTAGTTGAACGACCACGCCTCTCTTTCCGCTCCTTTATTTCCTCCAGCTTTGCCTCAGCAGCTCTTTGGCGTTTGTATCTGGCAATCTGTAGGAGGCACAGGAAGGGGTTGTGAGCGTGAGTGCTAAACAAACCCCATATTGCAAAGATAGCCCAAGAAGATTATGATGCAGCACAGTTATTTTTTCAGTGAAAGAGAATTGACAGAATTGAAGCTACCTTTAGGGCCCTTCGATCTACAAAAGTATTTGGAGCCCCTTGAGAAGATGCTTGCAACTCCTCCTCCGGTACAAGTTCCATTGCCTCACAAAATGAGAGGAATTCCTAAAACAAGTTTCCTTCATAAATATCAATTGATATATAACAAAACCTCTAAATATGTAAAAACATTGAGCATTGAGGGAAAAATATGCCCGAAAGCTCTGCTGGATGCTGCTATGTTAGCAGACAAGCTTTGAACTATATAATACGGATAATGAACAGCAATTACCTTTAACTTTGCTTGGGAAGCCTTTAAAATTTGTATCCTATCATCCTGCGTAATTTTTTCAGCCAGCTCTGCCAGATAGAATGGCACCTGTAATTGTGAGAAGCTATCAAGTTAGAAATCACTCATCTTACTGGATTCATTTTGATATAAAAGTAGCAAGTTTACGAAGTTCATAAATTCAACAGTTACAACAGCCATTTACATGTAAATTCCCAACTTGATCCCAGAAAATCATTTTCATCACTGTCAATTAAATGAATAAAAGAAACCCTCGAGCTTCAAAGGTTACATTTGACATGAAATTGGTAACAATCTTAAATGGAAATTAACCAGCAATATCCACTAGTTTATAAGAGATTCATGCTTTGAGGCTCGTTTCAAGACCTTGCTAATTCACCACACACACCCTATATAAAACATAAAAATCACCAACACTAAGAGTTACAACCTTTCAGACTTCTCCTGTATAGCTAGGGTACATTTCCAACAACCATTTTAAACTTTCAATGGCCCCAATTTTATTCAACAAAGCACCATACCATAACCCTCACCATACACAACAAAGCAAAAACCAAATCAGCAACAACACTGTTCGTTCCCCTCCTCAAGCGTTCCAACTTCACCTACCCATTAATCATATAAGCCTCTTACATTTCAACTAAGAAACCAAATACATAACATGATACATCAAAGTCCCATTTTGATACTAAAAAACTCACCAATATATTTTATTTCCTAAATCCAGTTCCACCAAAAATTAAGAATAAAAAAAAAACCCATGAAAAAAACAACTTTTCAATTTTTTTAACCAACCCATCAATTACAAACATCTAAATTTTCAAAATTTAACAATAATTTTTTTTTTAAAATCAAACAAATTTAAACATTACCAGAATATACTTGAGATTTGTAGTGCTAATATCCTCCTTAGTCTCATTAGAAGAAAACAGACCCAGTTTACTAATCATTTCCTCACATTTCTCCAGAGATTCGATTCCCTTCTTCACCAATTCCTATCAAAATCAAATCGAATCAATAAAAACCCTATAATCAAATCAAACCCTAAATTAAAAAAAAAAAGTTACAAACTTTCCTGAAAACGCTAATGAGGAAGTGTTGTACCTGATCACTGGAACCAGATTCGGTTGCTTTTACATGGATTTTTGAAGCTTGATCGAAGAGGGAAGGAAGGGGCATGTCCTCCGTTTTCATTTCTCCCATTAGAAAAGGAAAAAAAAAAAAAACCCTAGTCTGTGGTTTGGATTTTGAATTTTGGGATTTTTAACTTGGGATTTTGAAGGGTAGAATCGGAATTCTATTTTTATAAACTTATTAATTTCCAAAATAATAATAATAATAATCTTTGGAAGAGAAAATGCTAGAGGACAGAAGAGGCAGCTGCATGAAATATATATACAATGTAAAGGGAGGTTTTGATCTTGTGTTTTTATTTATTTATTTTGTCACGGGAATCTCCACTCATACAGTGCCACATCATAATTTTTAATTTTGATGGGTAAAAAGTTTTTAACTAGATTTTTTAAAATTAAAATAATAATTTTTTGATTTTTGATATCATAACACTAAAATCATCTAAATTTTTTATTAATTTAATATATTTTTAAACTAAAAATATTTTAAAAACCATTTTAAAATACAAATTATAAAACAAAAACAAACACTTAAAATTGCAACAAATATTATATAATAATCTAATCTGAACAAATATTTTATCACTTTGAATATTAATATATATATTACATGCATATGTAAAGGTTAAATTAAGAATGTTTTATTTTTAAAAAAATTAAGTTAATTTTTTAAACTAAATTACTTCCTAATTAAATTTTAGACGAGAGATCCACAGCATAATTTGTAAAAATGATAAAAGATGATGGATTGTGAGATAAATGATATACAATTATTACCAAACTGGAAACTAGGTAGATGCTTCCCAGCAGCAGGTCTAGAAAGATCCACATTTAGTTTCTCATCTGTCCTAAAACTCGATGAATGTAATTTTTTTTAATTAGTGTAGATATTCGAGTCAGTTTGTACGTACTCAACTAATCTTACATGCTTTGAAGTAAATGATTATATAAATCTCTAATGACTTTGAGAAAACTTAAACTCGTGATTAATAAAAAATAAATTCAAAATCTAATTAATTAAGTTACCCTTAAAATTTTGATAAATGCAATCTTACTTTTATGCCACGGATGTAGCCATGAGACAAGGCCCCTTTGTCACTTGTTGTCATGTACAAAGCTAGTTGGCAGGTATATTAAGGTTTTGATTTGGAATTATGATAGATGATTTTTTTTTTAAGTTGTTTTTATCTAGAAATATATTGCAATAATATGTTTTTTTTATTTTTTTTAAATTTATTTTTAATATCAGTACATCAAAATGATTTGAAAACACCAAAATAATAATTTGAAGCAAAGAAAAAAATAAATTTTTTTTAATTTTTTTCAAAAATATTTTTGAAATACAAAAACAAACGAGCTTTTAAAACTTGGTTTTATTCAAAACATAAGTCGTATTGCTTTTTTAAAAAATCATCCTATAGCTTGTTTGTCTTTGCTACCATACGGTATTTTAAAAAAATAATTTTTTTTTAAATTAGTTTTTTAATATTTTTTTATCGTTCTAATGTAAAAAAAATTAAAAAATATATTATTTTAATATATTTTAAAATAAAAAATATTTTAAAAAAATTATTTTGAATTGATTTTTTTAATATGATTTTAACTTTTTTGTTTTTTAAAATCAAAACTATGATTGATTGATTGATGCTTGCTAAGGTATTACACTGTTACTTACCATGCTTTTCCAGCTATATCTTGTGCTCGTGCTCACAGGCCCATTAACTTGGTTTGTCGGCTAAAAGTTAGGTGTTAAATGTAAATCATTTTTTATTTTATTTTTTATTAACATTAAAAGAGTATTCTGGGTGAATTCCTGCATATGAAGATCAAAATTTCTTACCAATGAGTTCTTATGGATTTAAATCTTAACCTTTTCCCCATAATAAATTCCCCCACTAAATTTGAAGATTAAATTTCTTACCGACAAGTTCTTATGGATTTTGATTTTGTTTTATAATAAATGGCTCTATTAAATCTGTTCTCCAGAATCAAAGGCTCAATCTTTGGTTTTGGAGGTCGAAGTTACTGCATATTTTAGGCTGTTCTAAGAAGAAGGAAACACATAAAAGAACAATCACAGGCAATTAGCATAAGCCCACTTGAAAAACTTAGTGAGAAAATGATAATTTTTCCACGTCAACAACTAAAGAGCACATGATCATGTCGACTCTCTACTTTGTATTCTGCACTACTGTAGTCTGTAAGGCCTCAGTCTCAATCACAGAAGACAGAAAAAGAGAGGACATTTTTTACCACTTCCTAGAGACTCCACAACACTAAGGCCGTTTGTGTTTGTTTTTTTAAGGTTGGAAAGTGTTTTTGTAAAATAATAAATTTTGTTTTTATTTTATTTTAAATTAATATTTTTGATATTTTTAGATTGTTTTGATATATTGATATTATAAAATAAATTTTAAAAAATAAAAAAATAATTTTTTAATATATTTTTAAATAAAAAATACTTTAAAAAATAATTATTATTAAAATATCAAACATCTAATAAATCACATCAAGAATACACAAGTTGTAACTTGGCATTTAATGTTTGATGTGCTATAGGGAAAATCATTTAAGATTAGACATTCTTCAAAAAAAAGTCTACAATGTTTGGTTGGTAGTGTTTTTTCTCCCAAATATTGATCCTATTCTAATAAAATAAATTATAATAATTTCTTTTTTTGTTTTTAAAAAATATTTTTAATTTAAAAAATATTAAATTGATAATTTTTTTAATATTTTATAATGATTTTGATATATTAATATAAAACATAAAATAATTAAAAAAAAAATTATTTTAACATATTTTCAAAAAAAAAACTATTTCAAAAAATATCTTCCACCACACTTTCATACAATTACTTACCTTAGTTCAATATTTGTTTTTAGAAAGGCAAGATATAGCACTAAGGTATGGTGTATAAATGTTATGCTTACTATATTAAAAACATTAATATAAAAAAACAATCTAAAAATATAAAAAAAACATTAATTTGTTTTTAAATTATATAGACTTCTTCTTTTTTCTTTTCATAGGAGACAAAGGCCTAAATGTTGCCATCTTTGCAAGGCAGCTCGTACAATTAAGATACATTAATATGACAGAGGCTATTATCCTTCTGATGCAGGCAAGTTGCAATTGCCAATAGGTGTTGGAGACAGGGAATTGCTTAATATACAATCAAATTCAGGAATCCAACAACATCAAGTCCAGGTTCCAAGGGCGGATCTTGGAAATGGGATCAATAAAAAATAATTAATCTTGTTAAATAAAAGAATACAAAACTGCTTTAGTGAAATGGATTTGTACAGCTTTTTGTTGAACAAGCTCCTGCTTTACAGGTCCCCAACCAGGGAAGCAAATTGAGAAAGAGGCCAGCCCTTTTGGACCCATGAAGACTTTGCTTCTTAGGTGGCTTCATCATGATGTCAATGAACTGAAAGAGATATTCTTGATTCTCGCTCAAAAATTTCCCATCACCAATTTTGTAGCCCCCTCAAATCTTTTTCCAGGTACATAAAAAACAACTGTCATCTCAACTCTGCCTGTTGCAGTGATGTGAATATGATTCTTCATGTCTCTTTATCAGGTTTTTTTCCCCTTTTCTTACTTTAGGGCAAGGTAGTGATAAAGGGTTTTTGCTTTCTAGTTCTCTCATTTAAGTAAGGGAATAAGGGATGCTTTATAGCCGTAAGACTACTCGCAGTTTTGCAGGTATAAGATAGCAATGGTAAAAAACGTCATGACAGTGTGGTCCATATTCCATTTAAGACTGTAGGTTAGTGAAGCTTTTGTGGTTCATAATTCTCATGCTGATACCATGCGCAATATGTTGATTAATTTTTAGGGGTTGGTACGAGTTGTAATCACACAGAAAAATTTCCTTTTCATATTGAAAGAATCTTATGATAACTGAAGATATAGTAATTGCTTAGACACAATCAATAATTTTATAATGTACGATATGGAACACTAGACAGGCAAGCCACTCTGGATAAATACTATATTCCAATGACTTTCTTGATAGAGATGAGCTTCTTTTTTCTTCTTCAACTCTTGGATCTTAATCTTATAATGTATTTGGTGACAAACGACCAGGAATCTAGGGCTTTGTTTCCCATGAGATTCATGGCCTGAGACGAAGAAGGAAAGGGGCACTGAAAAATAGTGGATGTGGGGGTTTCTTGGGTGGTCAGTTTTCACTGAAAACTAGGGAAGCTTTTGTAGTTTTCTTCTGCTCTGTTGTGTATCCCTTTTTAACTGATTTTGCAGTCTTGGCCATGTGTAAAGATAGACATGCTTTCGGCATTCTCTGGCCTTTCTTTTGTAGGATAACTTTCACATCATAAAATGCTGTACAGGTTTTTCTGCGGGTGGAAAAAGGACTGAAGGTGGCCCTTGAGGCCTCCAGTGGATCAGAATACTGCTGTCTTCGAGCTAAAATCTCTTTCCCTGAAGTATCGGCCTCTGGTTTTGGAGTTGAGGAAGTCTTTATTACTCTACAGAGGTAAGTTCATCTGCACTATTTGCTCTTGAATAAAGGAAATTCATGTTTCCTTTTGTATCCATTAAAGTGCACTGTGCATCACTGTTTCTCAATTATTGAGATGCTTTTTGCCTCAATTATTTGTACTAGACCACCAGGTATATATGTGTTTCTTATTAGTAAATGACTTCATCTAATTAAAGTTGCTTCTTTTAGCAGTTTTTATTTCCCTGAATTAACTTAAACATTTTTTTGTTTTAAACCCTTAATTGAGTCCTAACATTTAGTCCCCCATTAACATTTTTGAAAGGAACAGAAGGGAATTCCAGAGAAATGGATGGAAAGGAGGTTTCTGGTTCGTATTTGATGGTCTCGGAAGGGAAGAGTGACAGCTTCTATCCAATGTATTTTGGTGTTTCTTGTGCTTTCTTAGCCCTCAAAGTTTTGACAAGGCCTGATAAGGAAGACGATAGATGGTCAGAATTATGCGATAAAATGCTTCAAGGAAGCGCACAACTCTTGGGATTGCTTGTTTGGAAAATCCAGAGAGGAGGAGCAAATGGACAATGTGAGCTTCTTCATAAGCTGGAGACTGCTAAGAAAGAGATCATGGAGCTGAAGAAAATAAGGTGCGAAGATGCGAAAGCGAACGAGAAAGTTGTTAGTATCTATGCATCGCAAGAGCAGAACTGGTTGATCGAAAGGAAGAAGCTTCGGCAGCACATTGGAGCTCTTATGAATGAATTGAGGTTTCTCGAGAAGAAGAATGAAGAAGCTATTTCTGAATTGAATGAAAAATTGAACGAGATGGAACTTTTGGTGCAGTCCAAGGATAAGGCAGTAGAGGAAGAAGAGTATAAGAGGAAGGAGTTGGAAGAAAAATTAGCAAAGACCGAAAAGATTGCAGAAGAATTGAGAGAAACGGCAAAGCGTGAAGCTCAAGAGCATTCTACTGATCTTTGGAAGCACAAAACCGCCTTCCTTGAGCTGGTATCGAACCACCGGCAGCTTGAAGCTGAGATGGGTAGAGCACTTAGGCAGCTTGAAGCTAAAAGGCAAGAGCTTGATTCAGTCTTAGAACAAAAGGAGGAGTCAGTGTTGCTGACTCAAAAATTGTCCATGGAAGTTGTGAAGATGAGAAAGGATTTGGAACAGAAAGATAAGATCTTGTCAGCAATGCTGAGGAAATCCAAGATGGATACAACTGAAAAGGAACTGCTCTTAAAGGAGGTTAAATTATCAAAGGCTAAAAGAAAGCAAGCTGAACTAGAAAGAGAGAGGTGGAAATCTGTTTCAGAGTCTAAGCACGAGAGACATTCATTAAGAAGTATGTTTTCTCACCACGCCAACCTGAGATCGGATGATCCTCCAATTGAAACAGGGGCATCACAAGCTGTGAACGGCAGATCACAGTCAATTGATTATGATATTGAGTATGAGAATCCTGAGTTTCAAAAGAACTCGGAAGCTTTTTCGCCACTTTCTAACCTCTATTCACCCGGAGGAAATGATGAACTAGGTGAGAAAATTTCCTTGCTTTCTAGCTAACTTGATTCAACATGAACCTCTAATAATTTTCCAGCTTTGAGTATACATAGCTGAATCGCAGTCCTGATGCTTAATCTATAAGTACTTTTTCCAGATCTCCTCTTTTCTATGTTTTCATTCCTTTCCTTACTTTGCTCTTCCAAGCTATTACAGCTGATGTCAAACGGTTGGAAGGATGGGTTCGATCAGAAGCACAAAAGTATGCAGCTGCAATTGAGAAGAAGCATCATCTAGAGATAGGTGCTTTTGCAGAACAGATGAGACTCAAAGATGAGAAATTAGAAGCATTTCGTTGGCGAACGCTGAGCATGGAAATAGAATCAAAGCGACTGCAGTCTCACATTGAAGGGCTAAACCGGGATGTTTCACAGATAAGGCATGAGAGCATGAAACTGGAAGCCTTGTTGTTGGAGAGGCAAGAAGAAATAACTGAATTGAAAAGGCAGCTCAAGGTACAAGTAAAACCTCAGTTTTGCCAAAAGGCTAACTTAAGTTCATCTCTAGAGGATCCGGCAGTAGCCCATGATGCCATTTGTTCCAATGCCAAGAATGTAATGAAAGAACCAACAGAAAATGATCAAGGGACAAAAGTACATCAGATGGAAACATCTCGAGAGATGGATCCTGAAAAAGAAGAAGACGATGAAGAAGGCCTTCACAACCAGTTCAAGAATGTCGTTAAAACTGTCCAGTCTCCAGAAAAAGAGTTTGAGGAAGAAAAGGATGTTGCCAGCCACGGTGGTACTCAGGAAGAAAGTGCGAGTCCAGTGGTGGTTGATACTGTAGAAAAGTTAGCATTGACTAGCCAGTCATCGATGAAGACAAATAATTCACCATGGAGGATGGATCTCCATTCTCTTGGAGTTTCTTATAAGATAAAGAGGCTGAAGCAGCAACTTCTAATGCTGGAGAGATTGGCAGGAAAGCAAGACAGTGGTGAACATATAGGGAACAGTGATGAGGCAAAAACTGGGATAAAGGGCTTCAAATTATTGATGTCTTTGCTTAATAAACAAGTTAACAGGTACCAGTCACTTCAAGGGAAGACCGATGAACTCTGCAAAAGGATGGTAAGCTCTACATAACTTTGGTGCATTTCAAAAATTATTACATTTTGGTCAATTCCCTTTTCAATTATGTTTCTTTTGACATGTCAGTATTTGATATTGTTCGCTATTCGAATTTTAATTTCCTTTGATAAACTTTGAAATTTTTACAAGATATGGGACGACAGACTAAAAACAAACCTGGTTGAAAACTGACTGGAAGCAATGATAGGCATAGCTTCCTGCCCTACCATGTGTCCAGCTTCCCCCCACAAACCATGTGATCAGTCTCTCCGGTCCATCGTTTGTCAACAGACAATTTTCTGAATTTCTGATCAGCTTTTTTTCCCATTTCTCTTATTTGTGAACTACAGCATGATAATGATGTGGACATGAGTCGAGGAGATTCCAACACTAGCACTGCCAGGAAAAAGGAAGAAACTAAAACATTAGAGCATTTCCTTGAGGAAACATTTCAGGTTCAGAGATACATGGTTGCAACAGGACAGAAACTGATGGAAGTTCGGTCCAAAATTGCATCTGGTTTTGTCGAGGTCCCTGAAGAGCTCGAAAAATCTGCTGGAAGCTTTGACATAAAGCGTTTTGCTGAAAACATAAAAATTCTTTTCCAGGAAGTTCAAAGAGGTCTTGAAGTTCGGATTTCTCGAATTATTGGTGATCTTGAGGGCACTCTAGCTTGTGAGGGAATGATTCGTATGAGAAGGTAGTGATAGACGAATAGGAAGTATAAATGTTTATACTGATATATGTATGAATCTATGGTTGAATTTTTGTTCAGGAAAGCCACATGCAATTTATTACAAAGTTTGCCTTTTATTTGTTTCTATAACAAGTTTCAAGCAAATAATTGATTAACAATCAGAGAAGGGTCCATAGTGTACACACAAAGCTCTTGCTGCAGTTAGCAAATACTGTGTACTTTTCATATATAATGACTTTCTGTTTAAATTTTTTCCTAAAAATGTGAACAAAACCATGAGAATCTCACAAGAGGATGGTAATATCCTAACACTTTAACCAACTATAAATGGCATCACATAAGATCTATATAGCAGAAAAGGAGCTTTGGGGTTTTATGGTAATGAAAATGGAAATATCAGATAAAAGGACACAGTAAATGAAGATTGGCCGTATGACCCAGAGAGGAAAGAAATGAGAAACAAGATGGAAGGACACAAGTGTGATAGGAAATGTTGCTGCCAAACTGATGGAGCAAATGAAAGATGTTGCTGGCATACAAAGAAGCGAAGGTGGGAGAAGAGTGTTTATTTTCTAAGCTCCCAAATCTTTTCTTGTAGCATTGTGTAGAACTTTAAAATGTTTTGATGCAGGAGACAGAAACTATTGAGAAGATCTTGGAGAGGTTAGAAGCTGGGGGATGTGAAATTTCAGAAAGCTATGAAACATTCAGTTGCTACTTCCATTACCCCTCATCTATGCAGAGTTAAGTAAGCAAAGGCTATATTATGAGACTTTCCTGGTGCCACAGGTGAGAACTTAAGCTTTTCTTCTCATTGTTACCTGAGAGTTGAGGGTAAAATGAAATTGAACTGAAAAGGGAGCATGCCTCAAAATTAATGTGGACTACTACAAGGGAAACTGTAATGAACACCGCAGATTATAACAGCTTTGGAAAATCCATGCTCATGCACATAAGTTGACAAGAAAATAAGAAAAGAACTAACATGTATTTTGCT
>Ga0307509_10007414_pt1 | contig 14336 bp, 9 predicted proteins | sample 10_EM_MG_FD_202245 | JGI IMG/M metagenome (GOLD analysis project Ga0307509, IMG submission 202245) | Populus trichocarpa ectomycorrhiza microbial communities from riparian zone in the Pacific Northwest, United States - 10_EM | ecosystem: Host-associated > Plants > Roots > Unclassified | place... | reverse complement strand
CGGTTCGTCGCGCTGTCGCGCGAGCTCGCCCAGCTCTGCGAGCGCCGGCTCGGCGACAAGCCGCGCGGCATCGCGATCTTCTCCGAAGCGCTCGCGGCCTCGCCGCGCGACGCGGGGCTGTTGTCGGAGCTCGAGCGGCTCGCCGCCGAGCTCGATCAGCGCCCGGTGTGGAAGCAGATGCTCGACGCGTACGAGCTCGTGCTCGGCGCGGCGACGCCCGCCGAGCGGGTCGAGCTGTACCTGCGCCGCGCGCGCATCCTCGACGAGAAGACCGGCGACTCGAAGGCCGCGGTCGCCGACGTGCTCGCGGCGTTCTCGTGGGCGCCGGAGCGCGACGACGTCCGCGCCGCGCTCGAAGCCCTCGCGCCCAAGGCGCGCGCGTGGAACGACCTCGTCGCGGTCGACTCGGCGCTCGTCGAGCGCGCCGCGACCACCGCGAAGCGCGTCGAGCTGCTCCGCCGCAAGGCGCAGACGATCGAGGATCAGCTGAAGGACGCGCCGCGCGCGTTCCGCACCCACCTGATCGCGCTCCTGCTCGCGCCCGAGGAGGCCGAGACCGCGTCGCACCTGTGGCGGCTCGCGCGCGTGATCGGCAAGTACCGCGACGCCGACAAGACGCCGCGACCCGAGCCGCCGCCCGCGACGATCCAGGCCGAGGGCGCCGTCGCCGAGGCCGTCGCGGCTTCGAATCGCGCGGCGCCGTTGCGCCCGCGGATCCCGAACCGCGCGCAGACCGATCCGTTGAGCGACGATGATCTCGCGGGCGCGAACCTCGCGATCGGCGACTCGACCCAGCCCCTCGATCTCACCGAGCTCGAGATGGCGGAGGCGCGCAAGCAACAGGCGACGGGAGAGAATCCGTTCGTCACGCCCGAGAACTCGACGATGACGCTGTCGGTGACCGACATCGCGAAGCTCGTCGTGCCGCCGGGCCCGCCGCCGTCGCCACCCGCGCGCCCGCGCCTCCCCGGCCTCGCGACCGGATCGTCGAAGCTGCCGCCGCCGCCGCCGCGCCCACCGCAGATCCTGCCCGGCGCGCGCCGGATCGGTGCCCCGCCGCCGATGCCTCGCAAGGCACAGGCGCCGGTCCGCCGGCCGCCGCTGCCGACGCTGCCGAACCGGGTGTTCGAGACGCCGTGGGAGGAGCTCGCGGTCGCGTACGAGTCGCTGCCCGCGCCCGATCCGAGCGCGCGGCTGCGCTGGCTGTTCCGCGCATCCGAGGTGTGGGAGACCGGCGGCAAGGACATCGCGCGGGCGTTCGACGCGCTCGCGCGGGCGTTCGCGACCGCGAAGCGCGCGCCCGAGGGTGACGCCGAGGTCCGCGCGCGGCTGCACCGGATCGCGAGCGAGCACAAGGCGTGGGACCGGCTCGCGAACCTCTACGAGGAGCTGGCCGAGGAGAGCGAGACCGCGCACGCCGCGGCGGATCTCCTGATGGAGGTCGCGAGCATCCGGTTCGAGCAGAAGCGGCCGCGCGAGACCGAGGCCCAGCTGCGCCGGATCCTCGGCATGCTGCCGAACGACATCGCGTCGCGCGGCCGGCTCGAGGAGCTGTATCGCGCGGAAGGTCGCTGGGTCGAGCTGGCGGCGTCGCTCGAGGAGCGCACCGATACCCGGCTCGGCACCGCCGCGCCCGAGGCAGAACGGCCGCAGCTGTTGCGCGAGCTGTCGGCGATCTACACCGACAAGATCAATCGCCCGCACGACGCGATCGACGCGTACGAGCGGCTGCGCCTGCTCGCGCCCGCGGACACCTCGGTCTACATGAAGCTCGCCGAGCTCTACGGCTCCGTCGGCCGCTGGAGCAAGGTGATCGAGACGCTCGCACGCGTCAGCGAGATCGCCGAAGGCAGCGACGAGGCGCGGATCGCGCTGCGTCACATCGGCCAGATCTACGAGCAGGAGCTCGAGCTGCCGGAGCGCGCGATCGACTCGTACCAGCAGCTCGTCACGACCTGGCCCGACGATGCGGAGGCGTGGGCCTCGCTCGATCGCCTGTACCAGACCCACGCGCGGTGGACCGAGCTCGGCGACGTGTTGCGCCGCCGCGCCGGCCTCGCGAGAGAGCCCGTCGAACGCGCCCAGCTGCTCGCGCGCCGCGCCGCCGTGTTGCTCGACTGGCTCCAGTCGCCCGAGGAAGCCGCGGCGACGTTGCGCCACGCGCGCACGATCATGCCCGAGGATCCGCAGATCGCCGACGCGCTCGTGATCGCGCTCGGCAAGGCCGGCAAGGGGCGCGAGGCCGCGGCGATCCTCGAGGGCCGGATCATCGCCTTCGAAGAGGATCCGCCGGCCGAGGAGCCGGAGGCGCCGAAGCCGCCGCGCGGGAGCAAGAAGGCGACCGAGCCACCGGCGTCGACCGGCCGCAGCAAGGGCGACCTCGCCGCGCTCCACATCAAGCTCGCGCAGCTCAAGCTCGACGGCGACGACCGCGACGGCGCGCGCGAGGCGATCGAGGCCGCGCTCGCGCTCGTGCCCGAGCATCCGACCGCGCTCGGGTTGATGACCCAGCTGTCGTCGCCCGACGAGGATCCGCGCGCGTTCGCCGAGGCGAAGCTGCGCGAAGCCGAGGGTGCGAAGGACGAGGATACGAAGATCGCCGCGCTGATGGCCGCCGGCGACGTGCTGTTCCAGCGGGTCGGCGATCTCGACGCGGCGCAGGCCGCCTACGACCGCGTGCTCGCGCTTCGCCCGTATCACGCCGACGCGACGTGGGCGCGCGCCGGCCTGTCGGAGAAGGGCGGCGATCCGGACGCCGCGACCCGCCTGCTCGAGAAGAAGCTCGAGGACGAGACGCTGACCCCGCCCGAGAAGGCGCGGATCCTGACCCAGCTCGCGGCGCTGTCGCGCGCGGCCGGCGTGACGCCCGCGTCGGAGCGCCGCCTGCTCGAGGCACTCGGCACGGTGCCCGATCACATCCCGGCGATCGTCGCGCTCGCCGATTTCTACGCCGAGACGGAGCGCTGGAGCGATCTCGAGGCGTTCATGCGCGAGATCCTCGACGGCAGCACGCTCGCGGCGGCACCCGGTGCGCTGATCGCCGACCTCCATCGCCGGCTCGCGACCGCGCACGAGAAGCTCGGCCGCGATGAAGACGCGTACCAGACGCTCGTCGCCGCGGATCGCCTGCATCGCGGTCACCTCCTCATCAAGCTCGCGATCGGCGAGAACCGGTACAAGGCGCGGCGCTGGCGCGAAGCCGCGTTGCACCTCTCGCCGCTGGCGACCCACGAGGATGGCGCGCGCTACCCGAGCGAGGTCGCGCAGGGTCTCTATCACTCGGCGCTCGCCGAGATCCGCTCGCTCCGTCCCGAGAAGGCACCGGCGTTGTACGCGCGCGCGCTCGAGCTCAAGCCGAACTTCGCGCCCGCGCTCCAGGCGCTCGCCGAGATCGCGATGGAGCAAGGCGATCACAAGCGCGCCGCGGACCTCCTGACCCGCCAGGCCACCGCGACCGAAGAACCGGTCGAGCGGATGCGCCTGTTCGAGGCGCTCGGCGACATGGCGCTGATGATCCTCCACGACGAGGAGCGAGCGCGCGCGTGCTTCGGGGCCGCGGTCGCCGCCGCGCAACCGCTCGAGGCCAAGCACATGCCGCTCCTCGAGAAGCTGCTCGAGCGCCAGAACCTCGCCGGCGATCTCGCGGGCTCGGCGCGCACCGCCGAGCTCATGGCCGCATTCGGTGCGACGCCCGCCGAGCGCGCGGCGCTCCACCTCCGCGCCGCGTACGACTACGTCGCGGCCGGCGATCGGATCCGCGCCCGCGCGGCCGGCGAGCGCGCCGTCGAGAACGATCCGTACGACGTCGGCGCCGTCGATCTCGCGTCGCAGATCGCGATCGAGCAGAGCGATGTCGACGCCGCGGCGAGCATGCTGACCCGCCTCCTCACCGCGAAGGACGATCGGTTCTCGTCGGCAGATGCCGCCCAGCGCGCGCTGCTCTCGTACCGGCTCGGCCATGCGCGCGCCCAGCGCGGCGACACCCGCCAGGCCGTGCCCGCCTTCGAGCGCGCGATCGAGCTGTCCCCGCAGAGCGAAGGCGCGACGCTGGCCCGCCGCGAGCTCGTCGAGATCGTGAAGGCGAGCGACGATCCGGCGCGGCGCGACGCGATCGCCGCGCACCTCGCCGCGATCACCGCACAGACCGGTGCCCTCCCCGATCTCGTCGCGTGGGCCGACGAGCTACGCCGCCAGAACAAGCTCGATACCGCGCGCGCCACGCTCGAGGTCGCGATCGCGTGTGGCCACACGGCGGACGTCCACCAATCGGCGTTCCTCCAGGTCAACAAGCCGTACCTGATGCGCGACGACGAGCCGTACAAGGCCGCGATCGAGGCCGACGGCCGCGCGCTCGTCACCGGCCACGAGGACAGCCCGCTCGCCGCGATCGCCGCGACGCTCGCCGAGGCCGCGCAGCTCATGTGGCCGGATCTCGAGGAGGCGTTCGCGCGGTTCGGCGCGTCGGGCGCCCAGCGCATCCCGTCCTCTTCGCACGCCGCCGCGGTCTCGATGTTTCCCCGCCTGACCACCGCGCTCGGCGCGGGCGCCGTCATGCTCTACCAGCACGACGCCGCCGCCGACATCACCGTCGTCGCCGCCGGCACGCCGGTCATCATCCTCGGCCCGCGCCTCGCCGCCGAGGGCGACGCGGTCCCGCGGATCGAGCTGCGCGCGCTCCTCGCCCGCGCGGTCGAGCTCACCCGCCCCGAGCACCTCGCGTTCGCGGGCCTGCCCACGCGCGACGCGACCCGCCTCCTCACCTCGGTCGTCCGTCTGTTCGGCCCGGCCGCGCTGCGCGACGCCGTGTCCGCGCTGATCGTCGAGGAAGACGTCCAGCACGCGCACGATGAAATGGTGAAGGGCGCGCTGCCCGTCAAGCTCCGCACCCGGCTCGAGCAGCTGCTCGCCCACCTGCCCGCGAGCGCGCTCGACAACGCGCGCTACCTCGCCGCATGTCATCGCGACGCCGATCGCGCCGCGCTCCTCGTCGGTGGCGACCCCGGTGCGATCGCCGCCCAGGTCCGCCTCCGCGGCGAGTCGTTCCAGCATCTGATCAAGGCCGTCGCGCAGCCCGGCTGGCTCGCGATGCGCGCGAAGCTCGGCGTCGGGATCCGCTAGCCACCGGTTGAACGTCGCCATTCACCACGAAGTTCGGGCAAGCAACGTAGGCCAGAGAAGCAGACGCGGTTGGCGGCTGCGCCGCTGCGCGCGGGCCACCGGTTGAATGTCGCCTGCACGACGGGCCAGACCGTTTCGTCGTCCCGGATTCACCACGAAGTTCGGGCAAGCAACGTAGGCCGGAGAAGCAGACGCGGTTGGCGGCTGCGCCGCTGCGCGCGGGCCACCGGTTGAATGTCGCCTGCACGACGGGCCAGACCGTTTCGTCGTGATTCACCACGAAGTTCGGGCAAGCAACGTAGGCCGGAGAAGCAGAGAGCGTTGGCGGCGGCGCCGCCGCGAGACGCGGGCCGTTGGTTGGGGGCCACTCGGGTCCCGTTGTGCTGGTTGCCCTCCGCCCCCGGGGAGAACGCCTGCGGGCACCAGCAACGGCTCGCCAGCTTTGCGCCGAGCACAGGCGCGTCAAGACGTGATCGGAGAACGAGATGATGAACATGAACGAGATCGAGATGAAGCTGCAGCGTTCGCTTCAAAGCGACAACGCTCCTGGCCCCACCGATGCCGGTACCGATGGCACCACCACGCGCATCGACGCAAGTAGCGGTGGTCGCGGCGCAGGTGGCGGCCTGATCTACCCGGAGCTGTCGTATGCGATCGTCGGTGCGCTGATCGAAGTGCACCGCTGGATGGGACCGGGCCAGCTCGAATCGACCTATCAGGAGGCGATCGAGAAGGAGCTCTGGCTTCGGGAGATCCCGTTCCGCGCGCAGGTGCCGATCGTCTCGCGTTACAAGGAGTGGAACGTCGGCGACTTCGTCGTGGATGTGATCGTCGACAAGCGCATCGTCCTCGAGCTCAAGGCGGTCTCGAAGGTGCTACCGGTCCACCGCGCGCAGCTCATCTCGTACCTGCGCGCGACCGGCTGTCGTCTCGGCATGCTCGTCAACTTCCACGTGCCCGTGATGATTCAAGGCATCAAGCGCATCGCGCTGTAGGTCGGCCGGGACGGCGCCGCTGCCAACCACCCCTTCGACGCCTTCGCATTCTATCCAGGCCTTCGTGTCAGCCTTCGTGCGCGCTACGAGATGGGCGGCGGCTGCGACGGACGGCCTGTGCGGCGCGGCTGCTTCGCGGGCAGCAGGTGGCCGAGGTGCCACGCCTGGATCACGAGCTGGCGCTGGGCGTCGCGGCCGATCCGGTAGAACCGCGCGGCGAACATGCCGGCGACGATGATCATCGCGAGGCTGCCCAGGATCAGCATGGCGGTCGTCGGCACGCCCTCGAGCCGGAGCGCGCCGGCGTGCGAGATCAGCTTGCCGTCGGTGATCTCCCAGGTCGGCTGGACGACGCCGTCGAGCTCGAGCGCGATCGGGATCAGAAAGCCCACGCCGACGATCGCGACGAGCAGCCACGGCCTGATGATGAACGGTGGATACGCCATCGACGACATGATCACGACACACGCGAGCGCGGGCACGAATGTGAAGGGGCCGGCGAGGCGCGCCATGCCGATCACGAGGATCGCGTTGCCGACCGCATAGACCAGCATCTCGGCGAGCGAGCGCGCTGGCTTGCGATAGATCCGCCATGCGGCGACGGCCATCACGGCGGTGACCGCGAAGATCCCGAGGACGATGTCCCAGCGCCGGACGCCGTTCCACACCGCGATCGGGAGGAACGAGGCGAGCGCGAGGTACGCGATGATCGCGCCGCGCGCGTGGCGCCGCACGGCCTGGTGTTCGTGCTCGTCCAGCGCGGCCGTGAGATCGGGCGGAGGATCCTTCGGCGGCGTGAGGATCACGCGGCTCACCAGCTCGGCGGCCTCGGTGGATTCGGGATCGAGCGCGAGAGCGCGACCGCTCGCGCTCATCGCTTCGGCGTTGCGACCCTCGTTGTACGCGGCGCGCGCGTTCCACACGAGATCGATCGCGAGCGTTCGGCGCGCCGCGACGTCGCGATCACCGTCGAGGTAGGCCTCGACGCGTTCGGCGACCTTGCGCGCGGTCGGCCGCGCCGTGGGATCCATCGCGACCATCGCGCCGACGAGCGCGTCGAGCTCGGGTGGGATCGCGCGCTCGGGGCGACGCCGCGCGGGCGAGGTCACGACGTCGCCGCTCACGGTGGACTGCAGCGCGGTCGGCCCGCGCGGGTGCATCGGCTCGCCGGCGAGCACCTCGAACAGGATCGCACCGAGCGCATAGATGTCGGCGGGACGGCCGGCCTCGGCCGCCTTCTGCAGCTGTTCGGGCGACATGTAGCCCGGCGTGCCGAGAAGGTTGGCCTCCTTGAGATCGAGGCTGTCGATATCGCCCGTCTGGACCTCGGCGACCGCCTCGCCGACGACGCGCGCGAGCCCCCAGTCGAGGACGTAGACGTCGCCGAAATCGCCGAGCATCACGTTCGACGGCTTGAGATCGCGATGGACCACGCCGCGCGAGTGCGCGAACTCGATCGCGAGGCAGACGTCGGCGAACGCGCGGAGCAGGCGCTGCCGGTTCGCGACCGGGCTCTTCATCGTTTCGGATAACGTGATCCCGGCGAGCCGCTTCATCGTGAAGAACGGCCGGCCCTGATCGTCGGTGCCGAGGTCGTAGACCGGCGGGATCGCCGGGTGATCCAACCGGGCCTGGATCCGCGCCTCGCGCAGAAACCGCTGGCACTCGGCATCGCTCGGATGCGACGCGTGCAACCGCTTGAGCGCGACGTCGCGGCCGACCCGTAGGTCGTGCGCGATCACGACCTCGCCGAGCCCGCCGCGCCCGATCACCTCGCCGAACACATAGCCCTGAAGCGCCCGGGTCTGATCGTCCGCGCTCTCCATGATCGGCGGCCGGGTCCGGGTCGGCTCGTCGTCGCGACCGACCAGCGTGTCCGGTTCGGGCGGATCCGACGGCGGCATGCCTCCATCGTACGCCGGCTGCCATGTATAGTCCCCGCGATGTACCTGGGCATCGTCAAGGGCACCGTGGTCGCCGAGCGCAAGGCGTCGGGCCTCGAGGGTCAGAAGATCCTGCTCGTCCAGCCCGTCGACGAACATGAGAGACCGATCGGCGACCTTCAGGCCGCGATCGATACGGTCCAGGCCGGTGAGGGCGACCTCGTCTACCTCGTCGGGTCGCGCGAGGCCGCGCTCGCGCTGAACCCGTGGTTCGTGCCGGTCGACGCCGCGATCGTCGGCATCGTCGATGGAGTCCAGACGTGAGGCACTGCCGGGTCGTCGGCCCGCTGTGGGCTGCGGTGAAACACCCCGCGTATGTCGGCAAGACCCTGCTCGTCGTCCAGCCGATCGATCCCGCGGGCAAGGACGTCGGGGCGAGCTTCGTCGCGATCGATCGCGCGCAGGCCGGCATCGGCGACCACGTGATCGTGCTGACCGAGGGCACCGGGATCCGTCAGATCCTGCAGGAGGGCGATCAGGTCCCGATCCGCTCCGCGATCGTCGGCATCGTCGACGCGGTGGAGACCTCGTGAAGCTGTTGCGCGCCGCGGTCGCCGAGACCTCGCGCCATCTGCACGCCGCGGGCTGGGTCGCGAACCACGACGGCAACGTCACCGCGCGCGATGGCAACCGCTTCATCGCCACGCCGACCGCGACCTCGAAGCGCCTGATCCAGGAGAAGGACCTGATCGAGGTCGATGCGAAGGGCGTCGTGATCGGCCGCGGCAAGGTGTTCGGCGAGATCGGGCTCCACCTCGCGGTCTACGAGCGGCGCCCCGACATCGGCGCCGTCGTCCACGCCCATCCGCCGTTCGCGACCGCGATCGCGAGCTCGCCGGGCAATCCGATCGAGACGCCGTTCATCGCCGAGGCGGTCGTCTCGCTCGGCGCGAAGATCCCGAAGCTCCCCTACGCGCAGCCGGGCCCCGCCGCGAAAGAAGTGCTCGCGCCGTGGTGCGAGCTCGTCGACGCCGTCCTGCTCGGCAACCACGGCGTGCTCGCGTGGGGCGTGGACTGCGAGACCGCCCTGCTCCGGCTCGAGCTCGTCGAGCACCTCGCGAAGATCGCGGTGAGCGCCGCCGCGCTCGGTGGCGTCGAGGCCCTGCCCGCCTCCGCCATCCAACCCCTGCTCGCCGCGCGGGCGAAGGCCGGTATCGGGCGCGCCGCCGATCGCGCCGTCGACACCGCCGCGCAACTCCTCGGCCGCGCGGCCCAGGCTCCCGTCGTCGCGTGCGCGCCGGCTCCGCACTCCGACGTTCCGACGATCGCTGCCGGCGGTGCGAGGCTCGCCGACGTCGTCCGCGAAGAGATCGTGCGCGCGCTCCGCGGGTCGTGACGCCGCTCGCGCACGCTCGCGATGCGCTCGCGCGCGGTGAGGCCGGCGAGGCGTACACACACCTGCTCACCGCATGGCGCGCGACGCGTGCGACCGACTACGCCGAGGTGATCCACGCGCTACGCGATCGCTTTCCATTGCTGCCGGTGTTCGGGGGTGCGAACGCGTTCAAGCGCTGGAAGAAGCTCGAGGCCGAGCAAGACCCGCTCGATATTCCGCGGCAACTCCTGTTCCTCATCCGCGACCTGCGCCAAAAGGTGTGGCGAGACGCGCTCGTCGAGCTCTCGAAGCGCCCTGCCGATCCAGTCCTCGCGCGCGGGATCGCCGTATGGCTGCGCAGACTGCCCTGGCGGGCGCCGGCCGCACTCGACCTCTATCGCACGGCATGCGAGCTGGTCGCTGCGGGCGGGGTGCCTTCCGATGTTCCGCACCTCGAACAGGCGCTGACGAACATCGCTACGATCTCCAACCCGAAGATGCGCGAGACCGTTGCCGAGCTCCTGCACGCGACCATCTTGGAGGTCGCCAGGGAGCGACCCGCCCCCGATCCGACGGGACTCGAGGCGGTTCGAACGGCGCTCGCCCAGTACGACCAGCGGACCACCGACCGTGAAGCGCGCACCTCCAAGCTTCTCGACGCGGTGTACGCGAACTCCGATGACGATGGCCCGCGCCTCGTGCTCGCGGATCACCTCTCCGAGGTCGGCGATCCACGTGGCGAGCTGATCGCGCTGCAGTGCCAGACCGCGCCCCTGACCGCGAAGCAGCAGGCGCGCGTGCGCCACCTCGTCGACGAGTACGGCAAGGCGTGGTTCGACGAGCTCGGTGACGCGGCGATCATGAAGGACGGTCTCGCGTTCGAGCGCGGCTTCGTCGCAAAGGTCCGCGTCCGCCTCGGCGGCAAGCAGCGCACGATCGGCAACCGGATCTGGTCGACGGTGCGCGAGGCCGACCTCGGCGCGGGCAGCTTCGCCGACGAGCTCCTCGACCCGATCTGCAAGTCGCTGCGCGTGCTGACCGGCGTGAACGGCGCGGCGCTCGATCTCATGCTCCGGCACCGCCGCGCGTTGCCGCTCGAGGTGATCGGGCTCGACTACGGCGGCGACGATCGGTTCTCCGGGCTCGCCGAGCTCGGCCGCGCGATCCTGCCGAACCTGCGCGAGCTCCACGCCCGCACCCCGCACGCGCTCGCCCCGCTCCGCGCTGCGCTCGAGGCGCTCCCCCCGCTCGATCGCCTTCACGTCGAGGAGCAACCCGGACCGTGGCGCGACCTCCTCGGCCCGCATCTGCGCGAGCTGGTGGGCAGAGACTTCCCGTTCGTGTTCACGCTCACGCGCGACGATCCGACGACGCTGCACCTGAGCTTCGGCGATCATGGCTGGGAGCGGCTCGCGCAGATCATCGAGCTGCCCGGGATCCGGAAGATCCTCCTTCACGCCGAGCCGACGACCTGCGAGAAGTGCCTGCGCAAGCATCTCACCGCCCTCGAGCTCTCGAACCGGTTCGGCTGTGCAGTGGAGCTGGTGTGACGATCGCGCGCGCGATCGACGCGCTCGAGCGCGACGACGTCGACGAAGCCTATCGCGAGCTGGTCGCCGCGTGGCGGGTCCAGCGCAGCGACGCGCTCGCACTCGCGGCGGCCGAGGTCTGGCGTGCGGCGCCACGGCGCTCGTCGATCGACGGCGCGCAGTGGATCGACCGCTGGTCGGCGGTCGCCGCTACGCGCGATCCGGTCGACGTGCCCCGGCTCGTCGCGACGGTCGTGCGCGCGTCGATCCACGAGGTGATCGCGCTGTTGCCGGACCTCGAGCCCTTCGCAGACGATCCGATGCTCGCGTTCGAGCTCGCTCGCGCGCTCAAGGATGTCCGCTGGTACTCGCTCCGCGCGATCGTGGTCTACCGGCTCGTCTGCGGACTCGTTCGCCACGCCGTCGGCCCGCGCGAGCTCCCGTTCCTCGAGGAAGCGCTCCTCAACGCCCGGCGGCGCGAACCGACGTTCCGCGGCGAGCTGATCGACCTCCTCAACGAGCTGATCTTCACGATCCGCGAGCGCCTCGCGATCGACGCCGACGTCTCCGAGCTACGCCGCGCGCTCGCCGAGCTCCACGCGCGCCAGGTCGTGCGCGCCGACCGGACCCGGGCCCTGTTCGCCGCGGTCTACGCCGCACCCGCCGACGACGGCCCTCGGCTCGCGCTCGCCGATCACCTGCTCGAGGCCGACGACCCGCGTGGAGAGCTGATCGCGCTCCAGTGTCAGCGCGCCCCTCTCGACGCGTCCCAGACCGCCCGGGTCGCAGAGCTGCTGATGCTCCACGCCTCGACGTGGATCCGCGACACGCCGATCCTCGTGCGGGTCGAGCGCGTCGAGTTCGAGCGCGGCTTCCCGGCCACGATCTCCTGGCACCTCGACGGCCGCACGATCGGCGCGCCCGAGTGGTCGACGATCCGCAGCGTCACGCTCCGCCATCAACAGGAGCCCGCGCGCGAGCTCTTCGATCCGGTCTGCGCGTCGCTCGAGACCGTCCACGGCCTCGATGCCGCGACCATGTCGCATGCCGTCACCTCGACTCATCCGACGACGATCGTCACGCTCGGCTTTCGCCACGCCGATCACGGCTTCGACCATCTGCCATCCGCACTCCACGTGTTCCCGCGGCTGCGCGAGCTCCATGTCCACGACGGCTTCGAGCTCGTGACGATCGGCCGCGTCCTCACGCGCCGCCCGCTCGAGCGCCTCGTCGTCCACGGCACCCTCACCCCCGACCACGTCGGCCTGCTCGGCTCGCACCTCGCCGAGCTGGTCGCGATCAACCGCTCGTACACGCTGCGCTTCACCCGCGAGGACCCCGACACCGGATTCCTCGCGTTCGACGATCACGGCTGGGAAGAGCTCCGACGCCTCGACCTCGCCGTCGCGCCGCGCCGTCTCGTGATCGACCGGCTCGACGCCGGCGATTGCGAAGACTGCCAGACCGCGATCTGTAGCGACGCGGAGCTCGCCGCGCAGCTAGGATGCCCGGTCGAATGGCGCTGACCCCGGCTCCCACGGCGCGACTCGCGTTTCGCGCCTGGCGCGACGACGACCTCCCGCTTGCCGAGCTCCTGTTCGCCGATCCCGAGGTCACCGCGCTCGTCGGTGGTCCCTTCGACACCACCGCGATCCGCGCGCGGCTCGCCTCCGAGCTCGCGAATCTCGCGGCGCACGACTTCTGCTACTGGTTGCTCCACACCCACGCCGGCAACTTCGTCGGCTGCTGCGGCCTCAAGCCGCGCGAAGGCAACGTCCACGAGCTCGGCTTCTACCTCCGTCCCGCGTTCTGGGGTGGTGGCTATGCGACCGAGGCCGCGCGCAATGTGATCACCCACGCGTTCGACGTGCTCGATGCCGATGCGCTGTTCGCGGGCCATCATCCGCGCAATCACGGCTCGCGCGGCGTGCTGCTCCGGCTCGGCTTCACATACGCCTTCGACGAGCTCTACCCGCCGACGGGCCTCCAGCATCCAGGCTACCTCCTCCGCAACCCGGGGCGGCCCTGAGCTACCGCGCCCCACGTGGGCCGCGATCGTCGAGATCCGCTGCCGGCGTTCTCCGCGGCGCGACATTCGAGGGCCACTGCTCGCGCGAACGATCCGGATCCGGAGCCAAACAAAGAATATGCTCCGGAACGGCGCGCAGGCTCGAGCACGGGCGCGGTCGGCCCTGTGAGCGGCCACGTCCCACGTGGGACACGACCGTCGCCATCATCGTCATCCGCGGTCGGTCACAAGCCGACGGCGCCGCCGGCGTTCTGCACCGCGCAGCGTCCGAGGGCCACGGCTCGCGCGGGCGATCTGATCCGGAACCCCAAACAAGAATTTGCTCCGGAACGGCGCGTCGGCTCGAGCACGGGCGCGGTCGGCCCTGTGAGCGGCCGCGCCCCGCGTGCACGACGACCGTCGATATCATCGTCATCCGCGGACGGTCACAAGCCGACGGCGCCGCCGGCGTTCTGCACCGCGCAGCGTTCGAGGCCGTTACTCGGGGCCAGCGCCGGGGACCTCGTGAATGCTGATCGGGCCGTGGCGTTTCCAGCCGACGCGCAAGAGCCACGTTTCCGGTTCCCACACGAGCGGACGCGCGTAACCGCCGGGGGTCTCGAACCGCTCCTTCCAGCCACCGAACGCGACCGCGCTCGAATACGGATCGACCTCCCAGTCACCGCGCAGCGCGGCCGTGGTCTCGCCGTGGTGCTTCCAGTTGTTGAGGACGTAGCACAGCGTGTGACGGACCTGCTTTGGCGTGCTCAGGACCACCGCGTGATAGCGGTCGGCGAACACGCCCCCGGTGCGCTGCTTCTTGCCGTGCCACGGGCCGAGCTCGCGGTTGATGTGCCGCGCGGCCGAGACGCCGAACCCCTGCATACCCTTCCATAGCGCCGTCTTGTCCTGCGCCTCGACGATCATGTGGACGTGCGTGCGCTGGATGCTGACGTGAGCGATCCGGAACACCGCCTCGTGTACCGCGATCGCGCGCGTGGCCTCGCGGACCGCGCGAAACACCGCGTGCTGGCGCAGCGAGCCGAGGTCCGCCACCGCGCGTAGGATCACGTGCACCGGGTGACGAGATGCGATCGCCGGGCGCGTGCGGTGTCCCTCGCTCGCGCGCTTCCCCTTCGGCCTCGGTCCGCGCTTCTTCGCCTTGCGTCGCTCGGCGAGGGTCATCTCGGAGTAGCGCCGAGCGCCTCGCCACTGACCGTTCTTGTCGGGTCGACGCCGAAACGCGTCGATCGCGAGTTGATCGTGTCGCTTGCGGGCGCGAGCCATGTTGTCGTTCTAGCACGGACATATTCTTATGCGCCGAGTTTTTGGTATTTTGTTGTCCGCTGATTTGCATCCTTCCGGCGACATTCTGCGCGGGTCCTTACTAGCGAGCGCTGCGTGCTCGACTGCGTCGCGGCGGAGACC